>JGI24520J20079_1000400_pt1 | contig 5168 bp, 5 predicted proteins | sample LinPmetageLP45_FD_20079 | JGI IMG/M metagenome (IMG submission 20079) | reverse complement strand
TAAAAGTCCGATTCGTGTTTAAGTTGTCCTTCGGATTTTTTTTCTTTACACCCCGAAACTTTTAAAGTTTGGTCTTTTACCTCAACTGTCAAATCACCTTCAGCGAACCCTGCAACAGCGAATTCAATGACGCCTAAGTCATCTTTTTCTCTTACGTTGTATGGTGGGTAGGTTGAGACTGTCCTGAAACTGTCAAAAAAGTCATTGTTAAAACCAAGAAAATGGTTTCGTATAATATCTAGCTCGTTCATATTAACCTCCTATTAAGCAAGATTTAGCAGGACCCATAATGGCATCCTAGGTTATATATAAGCTATATTAACCACTTTTTCAAGTCCTCTCCTAGGACTTGTGTTGCAATATCTATTTTATTTCTTAGGGATTGAACGATCTGTTCATCAACAGTTTTCTCGGCAATCAAGTCAATGTAGGTAACCTTTGATTTCTGCCCGATGCGATGTACCCTATCTTCCGATTGCAAACGTATTTCTAGATCATAACTGTTGCTATAATAAATAACAGTATGGCTGGCGGTAAGAGTAAGACCATACCCTCCTGTCTTTGGGTTAGCAACGAGATAAGTAAGAGGTGCTTCCTTATCTTGAAAGTCAAGTATAGTTTGATCCCTATCATCCATAGGCGTGTCACCGTATAAATTAGCCACAGCAGATTTCCCATATTTCTTTTCCAATTCCTTGGTGATTGTTCGTATATCATGGCGGTAATTTGCCCAAATAATAACTTTACCATTAGCTTCCTCCAATACATTCAACAGTTCCTTTAAACGATTGTTTTTTATCTCTTTGATTGTCCCGTCATCCAATGTCATATGTCCGCAGGTAATTTGATGCAGTCGCATGAGCTGCGTCAGGACGGAAAAGGCCGTCATTGTTTTTCCTTCCAATTCCGCAACCGCGAACTTTTTCATTTCATGGTATGCTTTCAACTGTTCGGGTGTCAAGGACACAATCCTTTTCATGTAAATCTTTTCGGGAAGATCCAGGCACTCCTCCTTTAGTATGCGCGTGGAAAACTTTTCCAGCTTGGCGTTCAATTCGTCAAGACGGACGTATTTAATGATGTGATGGTAACTGTGACTTCCTCCCGCAGCTGTCCTCTGTGACATGAGTGCATACCTGTTTTTAAACGTCCAGTAGGAACTGAAGTCCAATAGATAAGGATCAAGAAAATAACACTGCGTATATAAGTCGAGTGGACTTTTTGTTACGGGTGAACCTGTAAGTATTCTGCGATATTTTGCGTAATTTCCCAGTTTCAGGGCACTTTTCGTTCGTGACGCTGTTGATGATTTTATGGTTGTTGATTCATCGATTGCCATCATTGAACGATGCCCCAAAAGAAATTTATAGGCGGCTTCGTATCCCTTCATCGTGCTTAACGCTTCCACGTTCATGAGAAAAATGGTCAAGTCATCCGTAATCACGGACAACGAATCAAGTAATTCTTTTTCTTTTTTTGTTGGTGTTGGTGTCCAGCATACAATATTGGCTTTAATATGATCAACGAGATGAAGAGGTATTTCTTGATTTTTCCAGTTTCTATATACACCCTTGGGCGCTATAATTAATACGGAGTCGACTCTTCCCTGGTCATAAAGCATCGCAACATTGTCAAGCAAAACCTTAGATTTTCCTGTTCCCATTTCCATAAAGTAGGCATGGGTTTCTTTATTCCAAGAATTTTCCAATGCTTCAAGCTGATGCTCAAAAGGCTTCGTTTTAAAATTGTAATCCATATACTTTCTAATTCCTACATATATACATTGCAAAATAAAAATCAAGTGCTATATAAAATTTGAGAATTAAAGAATGACAGTATATGTGATACAAGAAATGCCGTACAAGGATTTTCTTAGTGCGGAAAAATACGGAGAATTAAAGCCAGTGCTAGAACCTGGCTATCAGCTTATATTAAGTCCGGCTCCAACAGTCACAAAAATAAAGCGTGTCCTCAAAAATTTCAATGATGATGATTATTTGCTTTTAATTGGAGATCCATCAATAATAGGGGTTGCATGTGCCGTGGCTTCTGATATAAATATGGGACGATTTAAAGTATTGAAATGGGATAGGCGAAGAGAAAAATACCTGCCCCTAGAAATTGATATAACAGGAAGAAGAAAGTATGACGAAATTACATAGTATATTAGAAAAAGATCATTTAACTCCTGTTGATGATGTGTCTCTAAAGGCGCTTTCCCAAAAATGTAATAAACTTGAAGCCTTACAGACTGAAATCGATCAACAGGAACAGAATATTAAATCATTAAAAGAAAAACAACGCAAGTTGTCCGAAGAAGAAATTCCGACTTTTTTACAAGAAAAAGGCTTGACAAGCATTCGCCTAAACAACGGAACAGAAGTTTCTGTAGCCGAGGATATCAAACCCGGTGTCCTAGTAGCAAATAGATCCTTTTGTTATCAATGGCTTAGGGATAACGGCTTTGGTGATTTAATTAAAAATATTGTATCTGTTAATTTTGGTATGGGCGAAGATCAAGATGCAGTTGACTTGAAAAAACAAATTGATGAATTGGGTTTGGTATGTGCTGAAAAAGAAGATGTACATTACCAAACTTTAAAAGCTTTCGTTGGTGAACAACATCGTAAAGGTGTAAATTTACCTGACGAATTTGGTGTGCATGTGGCCAATAAGACAAAAATCGTGCGAAAAAGGAAAATTACATAATTGACAATAAGGAGGTTATAATGTCGAAAAATGGTAATGGTAACGGAAAATCCGTTGCAACAAAAAAAGCTCTTCCTGTAAATTTACTAGAGCAGGATGCAACGGGAGGATTGGAAGGCTTATCTCATGATGATTTAGCAACTCCAAGACTTAAAATCTTAATGCAGCTCTCACCTGAGCTTGAGTCAAATGAAAAGGCTCGTGCGGGTATGATATTTAATACCGTGACAGGTGAAGTGTACAATGGAAAAGATGGAATACTTGTCCTTCCTTGTGCTTTCCAAAGACAGTATGTCGAATGGGAAGAAAGAGGACAGGGCAGTGGTGCTCCCGTTAACGTCTATGATGCAAGTAGTGATATCTTGCAAAAAGTTACTCGTGATCAAAGTAATAAGGATCGATTGGATAATGGCAACTACGTGGAAACATGTGCGAACCATTTTGTAATGCTTCTTGATAAAGAAACTAAATCAGGTTCTCCCGCCCTCATTACGATGAAGAGTACTCAGTTGAAAAAAAGCCGACGATGGAATTCCATGATGCTGAATTTAAAAATTCAAGGATCCAATGGACCTTTCACGCCTGCTTCTTACAGCCACATCTATAAATTAACAGTAGACAAGGAAAAAAATGATCTTGGCTCCTGGTTTGGATGGAACATTGAAAGAATCAAACCTTTAACTAGTCAAGATATTTATGCTCTTGCAAAAGAATTTGCAGAAAGCGTAAAAATAGGTTCTGTTAAAGCAAAACCAGAAGTGGAAGATTCTGCAAGTCGTAGTAAAATCACGCCGTTCTAATTTAATGAGGGGGACGAGTTCGTCCCCCTTTTATTCAGCATAAAGTAGGGGGCATGGAAACATACGACGTAGCAACATTTAAAACAATTTTCAAGGGACTTGAACGCGCCTATGGTCAGTATAGATCAGGGGAACAAAAGGACAATGGAAAACAAGGTGGCCAAGCTTATATTGTAAAAGGTCTTGTCACGGATAAAATGTGGCAGGATCATCTAGAGGGAAAAAATCCTAGTCTTGGCATTATTCCTATCATGGATGATTCCAAATGTTATTGGGGATGCATTGATGTCGATATGTATCCTATAAATCTAAAAGAACTTGTCCAAAAAATTAATTTAAAAAGACTTCCTCTTATTGTATGTCGATCAAAAAGTGGTGGTGCACATATTTTTATATTTACAAAAGAAGCTGTATCCGCAGTATTGATGAGAGAAAAACTATCTGATATTGCAGCTTTCCTAGGATTTGCCAACTGTGAAATTTTTCCCAAACAAATTGAAATTCGTGCCGATCGTGGGGACACAGGAAACTTTTTAAATCTACCTTACTTCAATGGAGATGAAACAGACCGTTATGCTATTAATGACGAGGGAAAGTCTTATTCCCTAATAGAATTTTTTACCTTGTATTCCAAGGTTGTATTGACAGAAGTAGATTTAAAAAAAGTATCTACCACTAAAAAAGCAGAAGGAAATGGATTTGATGGTCCTCCGTGCCTAGAGCATCTGATGCAGGAAAATATTCCAGAGGGAGGACGGGACAATACTTTATACCAGTACGCTGTATATGCAAAAAAGAAATGGCCTGACTCCTGGCAGGATAAACTTGATGGATTCAATCATAAACATATGGATCCTCATCTACCTTCCAAACAAGTGCAAAAGACAATCACTCAACATGAAAAGAAGAACTACCAATATAAATGCAAGGATCAACCTATGTGTTCAGTATGTAATTCCTCCTTATGTAAGACTAGAAAATTTGGCATTGGTAATAGCTATAATCATACTGTGACAGATCTGACAAAATACGAGTCGGATGAATCGGTATGGTTTTTGAATCTAGATGGAAGGCGTCTGTGCATTAATACTGACGAATTTTTTGATCAGGCAAAATTTAGAAAAGCGTGCATGAACAGCTTGAATGTATTGCCTAATAAAATGAGTGCCCGGGATTGGGATGCACGGTTACAGAGTTTATTGTCAGAAGTGATAATTTTCGATATGCCTGAAGAGGTAACAAAAATCGGACGCTTCGATAATCATTTGGAGGATTTCCTTGCCGACCAGGGAGAAGCGATGACGATTGACGAGATATTAATTGATAAAGCGTGGACACCGCAGGACGAGGAAGTGACATATTTTCGTTTGTCATCATTGGAGAAATATTTAACAAAAAAACGATTTAATGATTTTAGTTCAACGCAAATGTGTGCTCGCGTTCGGGAGCTAGATGGCGATTCAACCAAGAAAAAAATAAGGGGAAAGACACATCACTTGTGGTATGTTCCTAAAAACTTTAAAGAATTAGATACGAAAGACACAAGTGATCTTAAATTACCAAACCTTAAACCAGTCACACCATTCTAATGAAAAAAGAATTTATTAACAATTTAATGGTTCAAATGAAAACTTTACAAACAAAATTAGATGAAGAAGT
>JGI24520J20079_1000393_pt1 | contig 5236 bp, 7 predicted proteins | sample LinPmetageLP45_FD_20079 | JGI IMG/M metagenome (IMG submission 20079) | reverse complement strand
TTTTCAGTCTGGACCAAATATTATTGTTATTACTATTCTTTATCCCGGTAGAATTACCGCCATTATTTTTATACGTTGTTGTGCTTTCGTACTTTATTCTCATATGTTCTTCAGGTCCGAATCGGTCAAAAACATAATGAATTATTTTGATTCCATTAATTGACCATTGATAATTATCAAATCCTTCATTTCCTTTTGAACTTCCTGTCGGTTTTCCAAACGCATTTTCAAAATGAGATTGGAAATCATCAAACGATTTTTTTGGGTCGTCATAATTTGTTCTAAAGAATTCTAATTCATTTAAAACTCCATTCTTTCTTGGCTCAAAGTGAAATCCGATTAAACTTTTCAGTCCATTAAGAGATTCGCAAGGGATTGTATAATATCCGCTTGTCACGTTTTTTAATTCTGCTGTCTTAAATAATTCCAAGAACTCTTTCTCATCTATATTCCAAGGAACAAAAACATTCGGTGAGTCTATTTTAAATCCTTTTTCTATTTCCATTTTTGGTTTTCAGGTATGAAGCACAACGTTGTTGTGTATGGTTAGTTGCGTGGGTAAGCAACTAATTTAGCAAATAAATCACAGATAGAATATTCCGCAGGAATGTTCGTAAGTCGGCAGTGACCAAGCAATTAATTATACACGTTGTTGTGGTGCGTATTTATTTTTTTCGGTATGCTATCATTTCCATTGGTCCACTCGGAATAGCATACAGTTTTATTAATTCAGTCGTAATCTCTTTAATCGGAATTGAACTATGTCTTTTTCCGTCAAAATACATTGAGACAAAGAAAGTCGAGCCTATTTGCTCAATCATTTTTTTCTCGCCTTCTTTCCGTTTCATTCGTTCGAGGGTATCTTTGTCCCATAACTCTTTGTTAAATTCAAATTCCGTTTCTCGTTCGTTTTCGGTCAGAACGAAAGTCATCTGTTCAATATCTTCTATTTTCAGCGATGTTTTTGTCGGCTCAAGTCGATAAAAGTCACATTCAAAGATTGCATCCTTGTCGTTAGCTTTTCCATTTACAAACCATTTAATGTTATTATGGCTGATGATTTTATATGTGGAAGTTTTCTCTTTTTTTAGGTTCAATAAATCGCCATTATTCATTATCAAGGTCGATGCTTTTTCTTTAAGGGAAAAATCAGGGTAAATATGGACACTATCGTTTTTAATTTCGAGTAGTTGAAATCCAGGATAACCTTTTTTTCCATTTCCAGCATCAATGTCTTTCAAAATCCATTTTCCATTCAAATTTTGTCCAGATACTGAATTAAAAATCATTGTCGCTAATATTATAAATGTCGTTTTTTTCATATGCACCACAACGTCCCATATAAAAACAGTGCGAGCTGGCGTGCATGATCGTCCGTAAGACAATCCGCTGAGCAAGCGAGGATGAAATTTCGATTCGAGACTGATTCAAGCATTGCTTTTATATAATGTTGGGCATAGTTTTTTAATTAGAAATATAATGAGGAGAATCTCTATGGTTGTAAAAAGCGGTCTGAAATTTCCATAAAGAATACTGTTATTGGTAGTAAGGTTAACAATATCATTCCCAAGTAAATAATCAAAAAGGTTGTGTCCAAAATGAACTCCCAAAGGCATCCAGACAGTTTTATATTCAACGAACAGGTAGGAGTACAAGATTCCAAATATAAATGTGGATATCAAAATAGAATATTCGTCATAGTATTGGAAGTGCATCAAGGTAAAGGTTATGGAAGATAATATGATAAATACAATCTCATTGTTTTTTATTGCTTTTCCAATGGTAACAAAAAAATAGTGCCTAAAGACCAATTCTTCTAAAAGGGCTGCTATAAAGATCCCTATAAAATATAGAGGAATCATGGTAAGATCATAATTCCCATTTAAGGTGAAAAATTTGGTAGTGGTTTCAAATTGGTAAACCGTCACTTCGAGTAAAACCTCCACGAAAAAGGTCAAAATAACACCAATAAAAAAAATGTTCAGATATATAGGGCGAAGTGGGTTTTTTATTTTTTGAAATTTATAGATAAGAGCAACTCCACCAAGAAGGAACAAAGGCTCAACATATTTCGTCAATTTTAAGTAGCCATTGTTGAAATCTGATTCTTGAAACTCCAGTAGCCCAATTAAGGATACATATAAAAGTAGGAGTATGAATAAAAACAGGAAACCAAGAATAAATTTAATTATGTACTTCAATTTGAATATTCTGTTTTTAAATTATGACCAACGGGATTGGCTATGATTTCGTTGCGGGAAAATCCGCAGGATTCTTTCCGCTCGGTCTTAAAAATAGCAAATTAGCGAGGAATTTTCGGTAGAAAATTCCGCCGCAATGAATTATAGCCGGTGTTACCACACGTTTTTTTATTCCGTTATTGTTTTAATTCAGTTTTTTGTTTTTTAAAATGTCAAATCCAAATAGTCCATTTCGGGTTTCCAATTCGACAGTTTTATATTGATTCATTTTGTCAAAATATTTGTGTTTAAATACCAATTCTTTCTTAATTCCTTTGTAATTTATTGTGAAGACAGGTTGCTGTTCTCCGATTCTGTATTTTGTTCCGCCACGAATAAAAGTCCGTTCAACAATTTCATAGGATTCCTTTTTGCTTTTTTTGTCAGCAAAGTGATAATTCATAAACATAAAAACAGAACAAGCTATAAATCCAAATCCGATAAAATAGTTTATCAAAGCATATAGTTTTATGGTTTTGTAGTGAAAGTATGTGTTTTTAAAATTTCGAAAATCAATTCCGTATGCTATGATTCCGAACAGAACAATTATTAACGCTGGAATTAACCAATTGATGATTGTATTTCGAAAAATCTGGATTTGAAAATACATTGAAAATATTCCAATAAAGAAAATTGTCGGATAGAATATTTGTCTTTGTGTTTTCGTCATTTCGGAAATGTGTGGTAACAGTCTTATGTATGATTTCGTTGCGTGTTTAAGCAACTAATTTAGCAAATAAAAACTGAATAGAAAATCCGCGAGGATTTTCGTAAGTAGGCGAGTACTAGCAATGAATTATACACGTTGTTAGGTGCAGTTTTTTATTTTTGACAGTCCAATCCATTCGTGTTCAATATCTTTCATTAATAACGCATTATCAAATTTCACAGATCCTTTCGGGAAAACACTTTCATTCTCAAAAAAACTCGACTTTACATCCTCAACTTCTAAAAGAGAAACTTTCCAATTATACGTTTTCAATTCTAATCCATCAAAGTCCTTTTTGTCAGGTGAATATCCAACAGAACCTTTTTCAAAAAATTCAGAAACACATTCTAAATTTTCAAAGACACTTTCGTTATTCCAAGAATTTGTCTCTTTTGCTTTTATTGATAGTGAAGTGTTGTCATCGCTTATAAATCCAACTTCGTATTCTCCGTCTTTTTCATTTACCGTAAAATTTGCTAAATGGTGAATTCCTGGAAATATAGTTCCTCCAGCTAAAGAGTTTAATTTAGAAGAAGTATCTCTTCTTGGAATATAAACTCCTTCTTTTCGTTTTCCGTTTTCAGTCCATTCAACTGCAATTCTATGAGCTCCATTTTCAGAGGAAATTCCGATTTGTTTAGGTAAACCTTTCGGTCTGATTTCTTTTAATCTTATCAAACAGATTCCTGCAATTCCTTTTCCGTTTACCAATTTTGGTTTAAAAGGTTTTGGTAAATAATTTTCCAAGATTTCTTTATCAATTTGGTAATTGATTAAAATTCGTCTGTCGATTATTCCTTTTATTTTCGGTATTTTCATTTGAGTTGTCTTGTACTGAAATAGGTTGACCAGTTGCCGGTTTACTATTTTGTTTTTATTGAGTTACTAATATCGGTATTTTTCTGTATTGTCTGTAATTATGATTTTGATTTGAGTGAGCGAGGTTTGGAGTTTTAAATTCCAGGCTGTAGTGCATTCTTTTGGAGTTGTATATTTTGACTGCTTTTTTAACCATTTTTTGAGCTAGTTTAAGATTCACAATTGTTTTACCCAAACCAAATTCCTGTTTTAATATTCCGTTTATTCGTTCGGCTACGGCATTCTCATATGGGTCGTATTGCTGAGTCATACTGATGTTAATCTGGTTTAATTCAGCAAAGGAGGTATAAGTAGGATTACAGTATTGCAACCCGCGGTCTGAATGGTGAATGAGCTTTTGATGTGGGTAGTTGCGTTGTGTTAATGCCATTCGTAATGCATCAATGCAAAGACTTGTTTTCATATGATCATCAATTTTATAACCCATTATTTTTTTAGAATAGGCATCTGTTACCAGCGCCAGATAGGCGTTACCACCATCTGTTTTGATATAGGTGATATCACTTACCCACAGCTGCTCTGCAGCTTGGGAATGAAGTCCTTAACTAAATTTGGATATTTATAAAAATGATGTTTTGAGTTTGTTGTGATGTGTGCTTTTTTGGTTCTAGGTATGAGCAGGCGATGTCCTCTAAGAAGTAGATAGAAGCGATCTCTGCCTATTTTGATGTTCTTTTCAATAAGTGCCGGCTTGATGTGTTTATACAGCTTTAAACTGCTTGTTTTGGGCATTTCCTTTCTGACCTGTTCAATAAGGTCAAGAATTGCCAGTTCTTGTTGGTTAGACTTTTGATGTGTTGCCAAACGCTTGTAAAAAGCTTGTTTAGATATCCCGAAACATTGGTAGACCCATTTCATTTTAAAAGGTCTCTTTTGCGTTTTTCTATCTCTTTGGCCAATGCTTCGGGCAAATGCTTTTTTGCTAGATCGAGTCCTGATAAGTTCTCGAGATTAGCGATGTAATCCCTTTGAAACTCTTTTACAAATTCCAGTTCTTCAATTTTATCTTTTAGCTTTTTGATTTCATCTTGTTTACTCATACCTCGTTTCTTTTGTTCTAAGGTACTGTATTTTTTTTGCCAATAGTCAATAGAAGATCTTGAAACGTTGTAGGATTTGGCAGCGTGGTTAACGGAGATTTGACCATTCTGGATTTGGTCAATGATCATTAATTTGAGTTCAAAACTTACTTTTTAGTACTCTTTTTTTTGGGCAGGGAGGTTTGTTGTCTTTCATATTGATCCTGAATTAAATGATTGATTTTTGGTCAACCTATTTCAGGAAATGACGGTTTTTTATATGGCTGGTAACGGTCTCGTATAACCGTCAGTTACGGGTTTATATGCGTTAATTTTCGGTTTAGCACAGACGTTAGCAATTCCGAGTGGATTCGGACGTAGTCGAATCC
>JGI24520J20079_1000385_pt1 | contig 5366 bp, 10 predicted proteins | sample LinPmetageLP45_FD_20079 | JGI IMG/M metagenome (IMG submission 20079) | reverse complement strand
CTTTTTAACATTGTCAGCATTTTCAAAAAGCTCTTTGATTTCATGCCTAGCTTTAGTCTGATTAAGTCCAGTCAGCGGTATTTTAAAAAACTTGAGGACTACCTTATCTTCGTCAGAAGCGGGATGAAATAAACCAATAATGTCAGAGGCTTCACCCTTATTGAGTTCACCTTTACTAATTTCGACGCCTATAGAGCTTAGATGGTCATATTGCCTTTCGGTGGCGCTATCAAAGTACCAAGAAGGTAGGAAAGATACATCCTCATCTGCATCTCTTTTATCCTGTGCAACTTCCCATTTCGCGGATAGCCAATCCAAATTATTTATAAGTTTCTTCTCTACAGACTTTGTGGAGCAGCTGATCTTTAGCTTTTTACTCCTTTTGTTTTTACCGGGAACGTTAGGTGTCGGGTCCCTATCGCTTATTGATTTCATTTCTACAATATTCTGAAGTTCTTGGTTTTTCCTTTTTCTCCTAAGAAGTACAAAAATAACAGCTATCAAAAAAGCGATTGTAACGGCGACCATGCTTATTCCCTCATTTTTCAAATCCTAAAAGCTAAGTTTGCAAACTTTGAACTCCAATTGCAAAAAATTTAAGCACACTCAAAATAAACCATTGATTTACTTTTATTGAAAATATTCTTGCATTAAATCTTTTTTTTGTGCTTTACTATAAACCAATGGTTTATATTGAGGTTTATGAAATGCAAATTTTAAGGACAGAAACAGGCTATCAGCTTGATGCATTACACGTATCTTCGAAGCCACATTCTAAGCTGCCGACCCAGCAAGCTAGAACACTGCTTTATGTAGCTCAAGGTTTATCTCAGCAAAGTATCGCGACTGAAATGGGCGTGAAGCCGTCAACAGTAAAGAAGGCTTGTAGCGAACTCAGTTACAGATTTCATTCTCATTCAATGCGCGAGACAGTTTTTATCGCACTGAAGGAAGGCGTTTTGCGATACGCAATGTGCATATTTCTGTGCGTCAGTGGTTCATTAAATACAGATATTCATTGTTTGGCTCGGATATCTAGGACACCTAGGACCTCCAGAAGCTCGCGAATTAGAGAGTCACATACCAATTTTTCTATCTTATAAAAAACATCAAGGTATCAAAATGCAAACAAATTCAATACTTAAAGAATCAATCGCAGCTGGCAAAGATGAAATGCTGCTTCTTACAAATGCTATTGCTGAGGACGCACGCTTCAGTGTTCAGCACCAAATAGCACTAGATAAAGGCTATTTCTTTATCGACGTTTGGAAAGACGGACTTAACCACTGCTATTTAAGTAATGCTAATTCGTGGCCTGGTGAAAATTATCTGTTTGAGAAGGTCCAAGAGACAGTAAGCAAGCTTCGCGAAATCTGTAAAGAGTTCGACATCACAGTTACCAGCACCCCGGAAAAGCCGAATAATGTGGTACCTCTATCAAACGCTCAAGTTCCTCCGAAGGTTCAGTTGCGCTCCGGTACCATGTTTGATTACAGCAATATCAAGCACATGCTTTTTGATATTGAAGACATTGCACACGCGCTTTCTAATATGTGTCGCTTCAATGGTCACACCAATAAGTTCTATTCAGTCGCGCAACATTCCGTTCTTGTTAGTGAGTTGGTACCGGAAGAGCATGCGCTAGCCGCCCTACTACATGATGCTGCTGAAGCTTATTGCGGTGACATGGTTTCCCCGTTAAAGCAGCTGCTACCTGTCTATCAAAGTATTCACACCACTATCGAACAGAACCTTTACAGAAGTGTTGGTGTTCAGTGGCCAGTGCATGCATGCGTAAAAGACGCAGACGTAAAAATGTTAGCTACCGAGGTGCGCGACCTAATGACACCTCACCCTGCTCACTGGGCGTTTATTAGTGACCAAGTGCCTTGTGAAGAAATTATCCACCCCTTACCGCCAATGGGCGCCAAAGAACTATTCCTAGACCGCTACTTCAGTTTGCAAGCTAAAGCTGCAGCGCTAGCTGCTAATGCTTAATGAAGCGCGAAGACGAGTTAAACATTGACCTTGGCTTGGCAGTGCTAAGTGTGCTTATCGAGCCAGGGCAAATAATTACTCGTGACGCTATTGCAGAGGTATGTGGTTGTAACGTTTACCACATTGACAAACTAGAAAAAACCGCGCTTGAAAAGTTCAAGCGAAGAGCACAGCAACGCGGTTTAGACGATTTTATTGAATAGCTGCTAGCAGCTTAACCAAAGGAAAAACAATGAGTGAACAAGGCCCATTAAATGAATTTCTCGCTGAAGTAGATAGCGGTGCATTTGAGCGTCAGCTAACAGCCTTTCTTACAGAGGTGAGCAAATCAATCTTTCGATTCAATAAGGGTGGCAAGTTAGACGTTACCTTCAAAATTGAACCGGCTGCAACGTCTGCCCAAAACGGCGCAGGCATCAAGGTGAAGGTAGTTTCTACTGCCAAATATTCACGTCCTACCCCAACGGGCAAGATTAACGAAGAGACCACCACTGAAACCCCAATGTGGGTGAACAAGGATGGTTCTATCAGTTTGCTTGCTAAAAGCCACGACGACCTGTTCGCGGGTCAAGCCAATGTAACTAAGATGACTAAGGAATAATTATGTTCGATCGCGACACACTTCTAGAACTTCAAAAAAGTGAACTTAACAAGCAATTAAACGCGCAGCTGGCTGACACTGCCTGCTTGATTCAGGAAAAAGAAGTTCCGGCCCTGATGGTGCCAGATAATTTTGCTCTTCTTAACTTCGAAAGCCAGCTACAAAACCGAACACGTTTTCGTGGTTCCTTTACTACGGAAGATATCAAAAGCTTTGTTGCGTATGTGAGTGAGTACGTTGGCGAAGAAACCCCGCTTTACCCTAACGCGCAAGTGTTTATCGATGGTGAAGAAATGAAGGCAGCGGCCATTTTAAATGTGGGGGATTTGGTTGTGCCTGGTCATTGCGACCACAAAGCTACACTTAGCATACCAAAAACAGCTGCTTATAAGGCGTTGATTGCGGCTTGCGGTAGACGTTCTGGTCAGCAAGACCTTAGTGATTTTATTGAAGACTGGAAAGACCGTATCACAGTAGATGGCATTTCAGGCGAACAAATGAATTTAGCTGTGGCCATTAACGCAGTTAGAACGGTAACCGTTGAGCGAGTACGAGAAATTGAAAGCTCAATAGACCAGTTCGAGAACAGCGCTAGCGTTACAGAACGTGAAGCGGCTAAGAACAAAAAAGACCTGCCAGCCTACATTAATTTCACCTGCGTGCCCTATGCAGGCCTATCGGAAGTCACGTTCAAAATTCGCGTTTCAATGCTTACTGGGGATGCGCGCATTGCCTTCACGCTTCGCATAGTGGGTGAAGAAGAACATAACGAACAAATCTCTGAAGAGTTCAAAGAGAAGATTTCAGACAACTTAAATGAGTTGCCAGTTGAAGTCTTTATCGGCGGCTTTCGCGCTTAACCATCAATAAGGTGTGGGGCGCTGCCCCACTCAGTAACTATGAAACACATATTTCAATTGAACGGTACCGGAGTAAGCGCGTTGGCCAAGGTGATTGGTTCCAACCTGCCGGTTCAGTTTAGCGTTGATGAGGTTCGCCAGCTAGAGAGCCTTGCCATTCAGCTAGAACGCGCAGAAGCGCTAGAAGAAACAAGTAAAAAGGACTAGACAGATGAAGTTTAAAAAAGCGGTAAAGAAAATTAAGAAATTGGTTAGAGAGTCGGAAAATCCATTCGTAGAAGAGTGCGTTTCTGTATTTGAATCGCGCGGACTTGATGGGGGTATGTCAATAAAAGTCAATTTTTCAGGAGTTTGCAGTTATGGGTCAATTGTTGACTATCAAGTTCATATTGAGAATGAGTGGTATGAGAACTTTCCCAGCATTATTGGATACGTATATGAGCAATTAGAAGATATCTTGGACTTGGACTCCATAGACCAGTTAATAGATATAGCAGTCCCTATTTTGAGTTCAGTTTCAATTGGAAGGATTGCTCATGTCCTTTCTATAGACGTCGAACAAGAATGCATTTGGTGGGTAAATGGTTACAGTTCAGGGCAAATAAAAAATATATCTGCAATGCAAATTGCAAAGCTAGCGAACCGAGATGCAAATGCTGCTCGCGAATACGATTGCCATCTTCGGAAAGAGCGGCAGTTGGTCAGTGACAAGATAGCTAGAGCCTGTTACAGAGATGGCTTTGGTAGCGGTTTTGAATTCGCTCTTCAAAATGAAGACCCAGGGCGTAAAAAGATTGAGGAATTTTCACGCCAATCACTAAAAGATATAAAAGCCGCTGAAGGTGGCCAGTAATGAAAAACGTCATCTTTCAAAAAGGCATTAAGGTAAAGGTCGCTTCCTCAAATCCATTTGCAGTGATGTACAAAGGCAAAGAGTACTTCGTAGCTACCGAACCTACTTATTCACCCAAGCATAACGAAATGGTTGTCGATTTACTTAACGTAGATGGTTCAGTTTTCAACAATCAGTACCCCGTTTCTAAGCTCGAAATAACAGACCCTAATGTTAGAGAGCTGCCAATTTTCAACGAAGAAAAGGATTCCGACGATGAGACCGCATAACGATGTATTTCAACAATTCACAGACTCATGCTTTCGCGGAAAAGGAACTACTGAAAAGCGCCGCACCAAGCAAGAATCACTCGAAGCCTGTCGCGTTCGTCGTCGCATAGAAGCACTGGAAATGGCGAAGGAACTGGGCGTAACACTTGAAGATTTGGGGATGCAGTAATGATTAAACTTGATTTTAAGATCTTGGGTCACTGTTACGTTAACGGACCACTAATTTCGTTACATCATGTTCAGAATGCATTCGCCCCAATCGTTGAAGCTGCCTTACGCAATGAGCAAAGCCTTGAAAAATTGCTTGAGCATTGCGTTGTTAACAACCTGGTTAGCGAAGGTGAATGTGCAGTTGATGCGATTATTCAGGAGCTGGCGCGCGTTAATACAGAAAATGAGCGCTTAAAGCGTTTGGCCATGTCTGAACTGCAGCAGCATGCAGAAACCATTAATGACGGTAACGTCGAATGTGGCCTATTACAAAAACAGTGTGAGCAGCTGCAGGAACAAATCAATCAGGTCACTCGTGAACGTGATCAATGGAAAGAGGTGGCCAGCGTATGAGTGATGTAAACACAAATAAATTTGGGGGCGCTCTTCTTTTTATCCTTGGTGAGTTCGCTGCTGCTGAAGAGGAAATGATTGAAGATGGGGGGATGGAGGTCTTTGGTGAAGACGACCAAGGCCGCGAAGGTTCGTGTGAAGTTAGTATTAATGAACTGGCACAAGCTGCGTCTGATGAAATTAAGCACCTTAAAGAACAGTTGGCGAAAGCTAATGAGCGT
>JGI24520J20079_1000362_pt1 | contig 5825 bp, 3 predicted proteins | sample LinPmetageLP45_FD_20079 | JGI IMG/M metagenome (IMG submission 20079) | reverse complement strand
GCGAAAGAGATTATATAGATGGCTTTGATGAAATTGCAAAAGGAATAGAATCAGGCGGCCATGCACTTACAACTAGTGTTGGTGATCTATTATTTATGGGAACAGATTTTTTATCTAACTCAGAGTTTAGAGACAAATTTAATAAGGTAATGGAGAAAAATAGACCAGATGATCCTGAATCATGGATAGGAGATTTAACTTCTGTAATGATTCAGTTTGGTGTTCCTGCAGGAATGATTACTAAAATAGGAGGACGTGCTAAATCTGTTCATAAAATAAAAGCTCTTTTAGAAAAGATGGGCACGAGCAAAGCATCTAAAATTGCACAAAGAGTTATTAGAGATGGAGCAATTGTTGGTGCAACAGATTTTATAGTTTCTGGTCCAGGAAGAACAGTTCCACCTATATTTCAAAAAATGGAAGATACTTCTAAGCTGTCTGGTAAAAAAAAGGCAGCAGCAGATTTTAAAAATAGAATTAGATTTGGAGCTGAGGGAATGATGCTAGGAGGTCTCTTTCCAATCGTAGGTAAAGGTATACAACAAACTTATAAACATTTTGCAAGACCTGTTGGAGAAGCAACACTAGGTTTAGGTTTTCAAGGCTTAGGTAAAGTAGCTTCTGGAGCATCTTATCTTTTATCAGCACCCAGATATAAACTTGGACTTAGTAAGATAGCACCAAATGTTATAGGAAAAGGAGTATATAATCCTTTAGCCCCTACAGGATCAGCTATTGCAAAAGCAACCAGCGTATCAACAGGCTTTGCTTTAAAAAGAATGGTAGCTCCATTTGTAGGAAGAACGTTTAAACAAATGCCTCCTTTTCAAGAATGGAGAATGGGTTCTGTAACTAGTAAAAATTTAACAGAGAGAAGATTAAAAAGAGTAGACAATGTCCTATCCTGGTTTAGATCATTTGGAAAATATCCAACGGATATTGAAGGTGTTGGTGAAGCAGTTATGCTTCGTATAAAAGGAAGAGCTAGACGATTAGATAAGTTAATGGATTCCATAGAAAAAAGAGCTTACACTTTAGGAAAAGCATATGAGAAAAGATATAATACTGGCAAGACTTCCGAAGCGTATGAAAAAATGTTATTGGATGATACGGTTGATTATCTAAGAGGCGTACTTCCAAAAAGTAGACCTCTGCCAAAAGAAATATTAGAGCATGCTCACGATTTAAGAAAAGTTTTAAATGAAACATTAAATATTTTTGGAAAAAATCTACCTAAAAATTCTAGAAATGAAGTTGTAGAAAGTTTAAGAAAAGCACTTACAGGAAAAGTAGATAGTTATTTAGTTAAATCTTTTGCAACATTTACTAATCCTAAATACACTCCTGAATTATTAATTAGAAAAGATGCTAGAGATTGGGTTTTAAAAAATGTTGTCATGAGAAATAAAGACATGAGAGCAGCGGCCCTTGAAGCTTATGGCGGAAGTTTTAAAGGAAGTAAAATTCTTGAAAGATATGCCGATGATGTTATTGATGATATTTTACATATAGGAAAACAAGGAGGAAAAAATCCTATTAGACAACTACAACAAATAGGAACAGAACAATTAAGAAACGTTGGAGAAAAAGGAAAATACGATTACAGATTTTTAAAAACAGGAGAGGAACTTCCTAAAGTTATTAAACAATTATTAGGAGAAGAAAAAAATTTAAGATCTCAAGTTTTAATGACAGCATCAGATGCTGTTTCATCTTCAGCTACTAAACTAGGTTTTGATAGAATAGCTGAGATTGGTTTAAGAAATGGTTGGCTGTTCAGATCAAAAGAATTAGCAAGAACTAAATACACAGGAGCTGAAGAAATAACAAAGGTTAAGCATATAGGAATGTTAAAAACTAAATTACAAGGTTTATATACATCCCCTGAATTTGTTCAAATGTTTAGAGGAGATGAAAATCCATTAGATAGAATGGTTAGAGCAGCTATCTGGAGACAATTGCTTCAATTAAAAGTTGGAACACAAGTGGGTAAAACATTGTACTCACCACAAACTCAAATTCGTAACGTTACATCTGCTTCTATGTTTGCTTTATGGAATGGTCATGTGGGGCATGCTGCTAGTGTAGCAGATTCAATGAGAATGGTCCTAAGAGATATATTCAGAGCAGGAAAAGATGTTAGAGGAAGTTTTTCTGAGGTAGAGTTTAATAAATATGTTGAAAAATTAGTACGACTTGGAGTTTGGGATGAGAACGTTGTTGCCAGTGAGTTAAGAGCAATAATGAAAAATTTAAGAGAAGGAAGAATTAAAAGCGATGATGAATTATTTGAAAAAGTGATGAAAACTCTCCCAACAGAAAAAGTTGCAAGACTTTATGCTGGTGGGGATAACCTTTGGAAACAATATGGTTTTGAATTTTATAAATCAGACTTAACAGCAGCTTTAAAAAATATAGATGATGTAGAAAATTTCTTTAAATTACACGGAAAAACTTTTGATAGAAAAGATATTTTTTCTAGTGAACTTAAAAGTTTTGATGAAGCATTGGACGAAGCAGCAGCATTCATGCTAAGAAATACTTATCCAACTTATAGTAAAGTACCACCAGTCATACAGGAAATGAGAAAGATTCCTTTATTTGGTAACTTCGTATCCTTTCCTTCAGAAATGTTAAGAACAGGAGTGACTTCTATAAATATGTCATTAAAACATATAGCATCAGACAATCCCGCGCTACGTCAAATGGGTTATAAGCAATTAATGGGAGGTTATATGGCTGTAAAAGGAGTAGGTGCAGGACTTTCAGCTCTTTCATACTTCCTAACAAATTCAAGTCATGAACAATGGGAAGCTTACCAACGTTCAGGTGCACCTACATGGGATAAAAACTCTGACTTCATAGCCCTTGAACCATGGGTAAATGGTAAATCTTCTTACATTAACTTCTCATACTTTAGTCCATACGATGTACTAGAACGACCTATTCAAGCAGCGTTGTCTATGGCTGCTCAGAAAAAATTAAGTCCCGATGAAACAGAAGCATATGTTATGATGTTAATGTTTGATCCTAATGGATCACTTGCAGAATTTTTATCACCATTTATATCTCCCGCTCTTGGTCTTGAAAGATTTCAAGATGTTTCAAGTGGAAAATTTGGTCCATTAGTTGGACGTGATGGTAGAACTGCTCAAGGTTCTTACATATATAATCCAGATGATTCATTAGAAGATAAATTTAATAAGTCATTAATTCATATTCTTAAAGGCGTTAATCCTGGAATAACTAACAGTGGTTCAAAAGTATGGAGAGCATACCAAGGAGATGTATCAGGAGCAGGAGCTCTTATAAGACTGGGGGATGAATTAGCAGCATTATTTACTGGAACTAGAGTTGTAAGAGTAGATGCTAAAAGAGATTTAAAATGGTTTTCATCTGACATGCTTAGAAGAAACAGAGCGGCTGATGAAACAACTAAATTTTATAAGACACGAGAATATTATAAACGTCCTCCATCTATAATGGTAGAGGAATTTAATGATATGCAAAACCAAGCTTTTAGAATTCAAAAAGAATTTTATATTAAAATAAAAGACTTTCAGATGTTAGATCTAGATGAAGATGATATAAGAGCAATTCTTAAAAAAGCTAAAGTAAATAATAAAATGATTAACAATTTAATGGAAGGAATCTTTACTCCTATTAATTTCTCTGAACCTAGATTTAAAACAAAGGTTGAAAACTTAGAAGAAGTTGCTGAACAAAAAACTGACAAGTCTAAAGATTTTGGCTACTATGTTGATGAAGATTTTGTATATCCTAAAGATGAATTACAAGAAGTTGTTGATGAATGGCAAGACAGAGAATTTTTTGTTGAGGAATTTGTACCATCAAGAGATGAGAATGGAGAAATAATATTAGATGAAAATGGAAACGCAGTTGGACAAATGGAAGGTGGATATTATCCAGAAGAGCAAGGAACAATTAAAGATGATAAAGGTAGGTTAGTATATGATGAGTATGGACAACTTGTTAAAGAAAAAACTTTCTTACAGAAGAATGTTCCTATTATAAAAGAACAAATTAAAAAATTAATTAGTCCTTTATCTGGTTTGATAGGCAAAGCAGAAGCAGCACCATTAAACACACCAATGCCTGATAAAAAATTGGTAGCAAGTATGCCACAAATTAATCAACAAACTGGGTTGACACGAACAGAGTCAGCCCTATTATCACCCAGCGAACAAGTTATCGCACGGAGAACCTAATGGCTAAATCAAACGCTTTACAAAAGATTGAATCGCATGAAAAGCTTTGTCGGATCATGCAAAAATTAACACATAAAAAAATTCATTCAATAGAAGAGCGAGTAAAAAGACTTGAGAAAATATTATTNACATGTACAGGAGCATTGATTGCTAGCATGGCTTTTTTAATCTATACTTTGATCAGTCATCTAGCTTCATAAAAAATGTCTAAACAACCTTTAAATATATCAGATAACACAGCGATTTCGATGCCTATGAGAAACTTACTCTCGATTTTAGCGGCAGTTGCTATAGGTGTATGGGCATATTTTGGAGTTATAGAAAGAATTAATAAACTAGAAACAGATAATACTTTAATTCAAAAAGATTTAGATCAAGCAGTTGAGTTTTCAATAAAATGGCCTCGGGGTGAATTAGGATCGCTTCCGGCCGATTCTGAACAATTTTTGTTGATCGAAAGTTTGCTGGGTGATGTCGAGTACATCCAGTTAGAAATTAAAGAATCAAGACATAATGCAGTTAATATTTTAAGACTACAAAAAGATGTAGATAAAATTTTAGCAGTAATAGAAGTTCTTAAAGACAAAGTAAGAAGTAATAAAAATGGTGGGGGAAATTAATGACTGAGGTAGTGATCGCCCTATTAATGCTGGTTAATAATGAAATTAAAGAGCATCGTATTCAACCCTCAATGGGAATGTGCCTTAAAGGCAAGCGTCATGCGGAAAGAATCTATCAACCAAACGTACAATATACTTGTATTAAATCTGAAGCAGAGCTTGAAACAAATATAGATGGGTCTATAAGTATCAAGAAACTTATTCTTAACTAGGAAAAACTATGCAACTTTCCAAACACTTTAGCCTTGAAGAAATGACACGTTCAATGGTGGCAGCTCGTAAAGACATTGACAATACACCAGGAGCAGGTGAAATTAAAAATTTAGAAAACGTATGCTATGAAATACTAGAACCCGTTCGTGCACACTTTGACAAACCTATTATGGTATCCTCGGGCTACCGCAGCGAGGCGCTCTGTGAAGCGATCGGTAGCAAAAAGACGTCGCAGCATGCTAAGGGCCAGGCTTGTGATTTTGAAATCAATGGCGTACCAAATATTCAGGTCGCCTATTGGCTCACTAACAACGTGGACTTTGATCAATGTATACTTGAATTTTATAAACCCGATGATGGACAAGCGGGGTGGATACACGTGAGCTATAATGAAAAAGGATCCAACAGAAAACAAATTTTGACATTCGATGGCAAACGATACGACAACGGACTTCCAGAGATGAAGTGGGCAGGTGGAAAAGTCGTGGAATAGGAAATTTTGCGCGCCTCGCGCGTAAGTCCTACTAAATCCATGATTTAAGTTCTTCGCCTAATACTTGAGAAGCAACATTAATCTTGTCTCGGAGAGCCTTGACAATTTTTTCATCGACCGTGTCTTCCGCGATAATATCCACATAAGTGACATTCTTTTTTTGACCAATTCGATGCGCACGGTCCTCGGACTGTAATCGCTTCTCTAGGTCATATCCGTTAGAATAGTAAATTACGGTGTTTGCAGCCGTCAAAGTAATGCCATAGCCGC
>JGI24520J20079_1000342_pt1 | contig 6277 bp, 6 predicted proteins | sample LinPmetageLP45_FD_20079 | JGI IMG/M metagenome (IMG submission 20079) | reverse complement strand
ATATTAAAAAGATACCCTTAGCTAGGCCTTTTGATGAATCAAATTTAGCTTACCCATCCTACCAAGAAGAAGTAGAGCAGGTTCCAAAACTTTCTACTGCTTATTTAGCAGCCTTCGGGATGGAAACTCCTTTATCTCGTAAGCAGGGTGCCTTATTGTATAGAAAAGGGATAGCGCCTCAAACTTTAAATCCACAGGTTAAAGGGTTTAATAGGTAGGGCCTTGGTTCAGCGATTAGCTAAAGAGCCAAACTAATGGTATTAGAAAAAGACAAAAGAGCTGAATACAACCAAGATTTATACCGTCGCTGGCGTAATGCCCGTTCCGATTGGGATACGGAAGCCAGATATGACATTGACTTTTACCATGGCAATCATTTTACCAGTGAAGAGGTAGATGAGCTACAATCCCGCAATCAAGCTGACGTTCCTATGGATAGGATTGGCCCAGCTATTGAAAAATTTAAAGCAGTATTAACTTCCAGAGCACCTGCGTTTACTATGACGCCCAGAGAAGACTCCGATGTAAAGGTGGCCTCTGTATGGAGAACCATTATGGGGTATATTTGGAGTAACTCCAATGGAGACTGGCAGTTAAAACAGGCAATTCACGATTATGCTACTACCGGTATGGGTTATTTGTATACCTATATAGACCCGGAATCAGACTTCGGTAGGGGCGATGTCAAGTTCACTTATGTCAACCCATTCAGGGTATATGTCTCTCCGAATACTCGAAACAGGTGGTTTGATGATGCTGAAGGTGTTATCCTCTCTACAATCCTCACCGGTGAACAGGTCGTCAGCCTCTACCCAGAATTAGGCGAACAGGAGAATCCAGAAACGGGCGAAAAAGAAACGGGTATCATACAAGACCTTGAGACCTATATGGAAGAAGATTATCCCGGTGCAATGAATAACAACAGTAAGAAGGTCTTCACCCCAGCAGAAGCTCAGGATTTAGATTATTTTGAAAGACAGAAATATCAAATCTTAGAGAGGTTCTATAAAATTAAGGTTGATTTTTACCGTGTTATTGATATGCAGACTGGCGAAGAAGTTATATTTATCGACGAGGAGTATCAAGAATTTATAGAGAATAACAGGGAGCAGGTAGAGGCAAGTCAGTATGAGGTTATACCGGTTAAACAAACACGTGTTAAAGTGTGTGCTTCTATTGGTCAAATTGTTTTATATGAATCAGTATTAAATACCGACCACTATCCAGTTGTTCCGCTTCCAAATATTTTTACAGAGACCCCCTATCCAAAATCAGATGTGTCTCGCGCCAGACCAATGCAGCGCTTACTTAATAAGCTTTGGTCGCTGGCTCTTTCCCACGCTCAAGCCTCGGGTGGATTAAAACTATTGGTGCCTTTAGGCAGTGTGGAAGATTTAGGACAGTTAGAAAGAGACTGGGCTAACCCCAATGCGGTTATAGAAGTAGATTCTACACAGGGAGAGCCACATTTCCCAGCCCCGCAGCCATTAGCTGGAGAGTTCTATAAGCTAATTCAGCAGTGTGAGTTTTATATTGACTTTACTTTTGGTTTACCGGAGATGATGCACGGCTTTGCAGAGAAGGCGCCAGAGACAGTAAAGGGTACCGAGAGAATGATTGCTCTTGGTAGTGAAAGACCTAAGTCTAAACTAAGAGATATTGAATTTAGTATCAATAGACTTGGACAGGTGTTATATAATTTAGCTAAAGGTCATTATACTTATAAGAAGATGTTCCGTTTAAATAGCGCCAATAATGACATGACCGAAGCTATGGTTAATTATTACGATGACAAGACAGGCGCCATCTTAGATATTAAAAAAGAACGACATAATTTAGGACAACACGATATACGCATTGAGCCGGGTTCTACATTGCCTACCAATAAGTGGGCAGAGCTTGGTGTTTACATGGAGGCTTACCAGATGGGTATTGTAGATAAAGTAGAAGTGTTGAAAAAGAATCCAGAAATATTTGATAAAGAAGCTATCCTACGCCGAACCGATGAGAAGAATCAACTCATGCAGCAGGTTCAGGCTATGGGTGAGCAAATAAAGAATTTGGAGGGAGACCTCCAGACTGCCCAAAGGGAGTCTGTGCACGATAGAAAACGGGTTGAGGTTGAGAAGTTTAAATCTCGACTCGCAGATGTTGCATCAGACGCCAAAGCTGACAGAAGAGTTCAGTTAAATAATCTACAAACAAAGGTGAAGCTCGAAGCGGAGAAATTAGCAAATGTCAGAGCAGATGCTAGTTCAGCTCCAGAAGCTTAGAGACATCTAAAGGAGACAAAATGGACAATACACAGACAGAGGCCCTACCCGTAGCTGACGGTTTAGTTGACAGTGGCCCAGATATAGTTGGAGAAGTGAGAACTGAAGCAGACGGACAATATGGAGAATCTCCCGAATCGCAAGAGACGGTTGATTTTTCAGCTCCAGAAGTTGAGGTACAACAGGAAGTGATTCCAGAGAATGAGTGGGAAGTCGAAGCCCGCAAGTTCCAGTCAATGTATGACAGAACCCAAGCAGAGAATGACAAGCTTAGAAGGCTTGAACCTCTCGGTGACTTGTTAGAATCAAGACCTGACCTCGTTGAAGTCTTACAGAAAAACATAAATGGACAGCCACAGCAACAGCCGCAGCAAGAAGCTCAGCAAGGTTTACCTGCTGAGGATTTTAACCCTTGGGATGCTTACTATAATGCAGAATCACCATCATTTAAATTCAGAATGAACCAAGATGTTCAGCTGATGCATAATGTGGTGAATAATGCGTTGGGTGAGCAGAAACGACAAATGACAGAGGAGATAACATACAACAATACTGTTAATGAGCTACGTAACACATATAAGTTTTCGGACAATGATGTTCAAGAGTTTATGGGTTTTGTTACACAGCCCAAAGAGCAGGTTGGCTTATCGAATCTGGTAAAGCTATATAGGGATGTTAATAAAAAAGGTAACGCCCCTGAAACGGCAGAAGCGGTGAGAGCCGCTCAAAACCAGCCGCGTACAGCTGGAGTCCTCCAAGGAGGTTCTCCAAGTTCCCCCAAATCTGAAGAAAATAAGATATGGGATAACATTGTAAACGCTGGTAGTCGTAATAGCATACTTTAAACAATAAACTGAGGAAGGATATATAATATGGCAACATATAACAATCCCGGCCCGTTAAAGTTTGGTGACCCCGGTGCGGTAATTGATAGTGTAGTACCATCAAGAAGACTATATAATTTCAGTGATAGAATCGCTGATTTAGCTCCTGATGAATCTCCATTTTTCGTTTACCTATCTAAGGTTGCTAAAGTTCCAACGGACGACCCGCAGTTCCGATGGTTAAAAGACCGGAATAAAATCCAAATGGCGGATAGAAGTTTTGCACTTGATGCATCTCATACTGTTCCAGCCGCAGGCAGCACGTTAACTTACACCGTTGATGACGGTGCAGGTGCGGCTCCTGATTGGATTATTAAAGGCATGGTATTTGCAGTTGGCGAAAAAAATGCGAGCACGAATGAACCCGAGACAGCTATTGTTCGGGTTGAGTCTGCTCCTGTCGCTGGAAGCACAGAAACCACCTTTACTGGTCGTACAATTTCCGCAGCAACTGGCAGTACTACTGCTGTTGTTGATGGTGAAAAGTGTACAGTCATTGGAAGTGCATTTGAAGAGGGTTCAGGTTCCCCAGATTCTTGGTCTCGTGAATTAGATAATGGTAATGGGTATTGTCAAATATTTAAGACAGCCTGTGAACTTACTAATACTGCAAGGGCTACGGTTTACCGCGGCTATGCTAGTGAGTGGGACAGAATTTGGAATTTGAAACTTCGCGAACACAAAGTGGATATCGAAAGAGCAATGCTTTTTGGAAACTCTGCAAGTCAAAGTGGAATCAACTATACCGATGGTATTGTTGGTCACATTGTCAAAAACTCACAGTCTCAGATTACCGGGTCAACGACTCAGGTATCATACACTGAAGACAAAGGTTACTTTACTACTCGTACAGATGCTGAAACAACTTACGATGTTGTTCTTAGAGACCTTGAAGTGATTTTTGACCCGGCTCGTGGTGGTAGTTCATCAAAGCTTGCGCTTTGTTCACTTCCTGTTATTTCATTCTTTAACAAGATGAACGGTTCATCTACTTTTATGTCAAGCGCTTATTCCGTTTCGAATCCTATGGTTTCGCAAGCGAGTGGTTCTTATGGGCATAAAGTAATGAAGGTTGAAACTATTCACGGTGATTTGACGTTAGTAAAAGAACCTCTATTCAGAGGCTTTGCATCGCCATATATGTGTTTAGTTGACCTTGATAATGTAGCTTATCGTCCTCTTATCGGCAATGGGGTAAATAGAGACACGCACATTCAAACGAATGTACAGTCAGCAGATGAAGATTTACGCAAAGACATGGTTCTTACCGAAGCAGGTCTTGAAGTTTCTCTTCCTGAAGCTCATGCTCTATTTAACTTTGAGTCGAATTAATAGGAGGTATGAATAATGAGAAGTGCTTTTTTAGAACAAAATAGTGGTGTAACTGCTGGATTCAAGAAAAAGGTTGTAAATGTTGATGCAGCTATAACCTTAACTAATGACGATAGTGGAAAAGTCTATATGCTTAGTGCTACTGGTGGTACTGTAGCAGTAACTCTTCCAACCTCGTTAGAAGATGGAGTGTACTATAAATTTATAGTAGAAGAAGAAACTCCATCTAATGCTATTACAATAGCAGCTGGTAGCGCTATTGTTAGCTTGGTAATGAAAGATGCTGGAGGCAATGCTTCCAACTCAACCGTAGGTACTCAAATTTCCAATCTTATAATTGGAACGAGTGCTCAAAAGGGCGATTATATTGATTTAATGGCTGCTGGAGGCGAGTGGGTTGGAGAGTGTCTATCTGGTATTGATGACGCTGTTACTACTTCATAACCCGAATAAATAAGGGTAAACAGATTTGGATTCTGTGGGGGCTTTCAATAAAAGTTAGCCCCCGAATATCCTAAAATTTAAAAAATTGGAGAAATTATGTCTGTATACGCAAATGTAAAAGTACAAGTATTCATTCACCCCGGTAACCCCGGTATTGAGACTGGTGCCGCTGGAACAATGGCAAGGGATATAAAAGATTACGTTGACACTTTAGATTCAACTAATAATAAAGTTCTATCTATTACACATACTCAACTTGCTGGTGACAGAATACTAACTATGGTGGTTGGTGGGGCTTAATGTCCTGTCAGCATTGTAGTAAAGACAACTCAGAGGGTTGGTTCTATTGCCGCGTTTGCGGTAAGAGGGCCAATAAACCTTTGTTTAGCCCTGCTATCATAATAAGAGAAGCGGGGTTTGCTACAGCTATTAGGAAAGACCAGATTGATTTTCAGGTAACGACTATGGGAGAAGACATAGAATCAAGAGGAGGTGAAGTCCGTGGCAACGTTTAGTGCTCAGGTGGTTGATTTGGTTGGTACATTTAGTGATGAGACTGCTTTAGACTCATTTATTACTGAAGGGGCCAATGAAGTTATTAATGCCATGCCGCGCTCTATGCAGGAGCGAGTAGCGGAAGAAACCTCTTTTACTAATACTACCGCTTCTGAAGGCAGTAAGGTGCTTCATGTATTGAGAAATGATGGTACGATAGACCAGCCTTGCAGAAGGATACCGGCAAGACATCGGGGTAGAATACAGGACTCTTCAGATATGCAGTACGCTACCACCACAGACCCTGCCTTTTATATACAGGATGCTCTTGTAACTATATTTCCTACCGGTACTGGTAAGCTTGTTTCAATCCCTACTTATAATCAAGGCTCAGCTTTAGACGCAAGCAGCCTTAGTACAATTACAAATTTTCCAAATGAAGCTGAATATCTNGTNACTCTTTATGCCGCTATAAAAGCATTACAGCAGAATATGAGTGGCAAACTTGGNAATTCTGATATTACGACAGCTTTAACAGCTGTCAATGCTGAGATAGATGAGTGTCTTACTATAGCAGATAATGTTCATACAGAAATTGCAATAATTAATTCTTCTGCTGATAGTGCTCTTACCGAAATAGGGCTTGCCAACGCAGAGGTAGATAAGATGGCTACTGAAGTTGGATTGGATAATGCAGAGCTTGACCTTGCTAAAGTAGAGATAGCAGAAGCAGCTGTATTGGTAGATTCAGGTATAGACACAGCAACTGCGGCGATAGCAACAGCGGCAGGAAGAGTAAACACTGCCGTAGCACTTGCCAATGGTCAGTTTGATGCTAGTGTTTTAGAA
>JGI24520J20079_1000330_pt1 | contig 6527 bp, 4 predicted proteins | sample LinPmetageLP45_FD_20079 | JGI IMG/M metagenome (IMG submission 20079) | reverse complement strand
GAACGGTTTCATAATCCTAGGATGCGTCGTAGAGTTGCCCAACAAGATCTGAAGTTTTCGACCCTTTTAAAACCGTCCGTGGAAGCGGGGTAGAACCCTACACAGGGGCGCCTAAGGGCGCTCTTTTTTGTTGCACACTCTGCACGTCAGTACTGTTTATAGGGCAAAAACTTACCCGACATTACCACGTTCACGCGATCGCCCTTGGGTCTAACTCGCGCTGGATATCCATTGAAAAGTCGATAGCGCTCATGATGCCATCCCCAAACTCTTCATGGATCAACTCCTTCAACGTTACCCCATAGACACTTACCAACTCATACCAACGGTAGATCAACGGGTCAGTCGGCACGCTGGTCGGCAACGAGCCCTTATAGGGCACGATCTGCAGCCAGGCTATCGCCTCATCGGCAAGCCCGAACATCTCGCCAACGGTTTCTGCTTGCGCTTTGTCCAGCGCCATCTGCCCCAAGCAAGCAGCGGTGACCCACTCCTTACTCAAGCCAAGCGCTCCAGCCACCTCTGCCCACTTGAGGCCTTTGCTGACCTTCGCGGCCAGAATCATCTGCGTCACCTGCTCACGATTGCTAATCATCACGGCACCTTCCTGATTTAAGTAAGGTTTATTCCATGCAGTTAACATTCCAGAGTCACGAAGCAAGGGCTTAAAAGTGGATACAGGCAGCCGCAAAACGACGATAGCGAATCGAATTTGGTTTTTCGAGCGCGCAAAAAAATACCCTGATCATTGCTGATCAGGGTATTCGGTATAAGCGCTTGACGATGACCTACTCTCACATGGGGAGACCCCACACTACCATCGGCGATGCATCGTTTCACTACTGAGTTCGGGATGGGATCAGGTGGTTCCAATGCTCTATGGTCGTCAAGCAATTCGTTACTGCCCGGCAAAGCCGAACAGCTTAAAAGCTTGAATAAGTGATAGAAGCAATAAACAGTAATTTCGACAAGTTCTAGAACTGTCATTCTGTGTGCCCTGATAACACCAGATTGCTTGGGTGTTATATGGTCAAGCCACACGGGCAATTAGTATTGGTTAGCTCAACGCCTCACAGCGCTTACACACCCAACCTATCAACGTCGTAGTCTTCGACGGCCCTTTAGGGGAGTCAAGCTCCCAGTGAGATCTCATCTTGAGGCAAGTTTCCCGCTTAGATGCTTTCAGCGGTTATCTTTTCCGAACGTAGCTACCCGGCAATGCATCTGGCGATACAACCGGAACACCAGGGGTTCGTCCATCCCGGTCCTCTCGTACTAAGGACAGCCCCTCTCAAATCTCAAACGTCCACGGCAGATAGGGACCGAACTGTCTCACGACGTTCTAAACCCAGCTCGCGTACCACTTTAAATGGCGAACAGCCATACCCTTGGGACCGGCTTCAGCCCCAGGATGTGATGAGCCGACATCGAGGTGCCAAACACCGCCGTCGATATGAACTCTTGGGCGGTATCAGCCTGTTATCCCCGGAGTACCTTTTATCCGTTGAGCGATGGCCCTTCCATACAGAACCACCGGATCACTAAGACCTACTTTCGTACCTGCTCGACGTGTTGGTCTCGCAGTCAAGCGCACTTTTGCCTTTATACTCTACGCACGATTTCCGACCGTGCTGAGTGCACCTTCGTACTCCTCCGTTACTCTTTGGGAGGAGACCGCCCCAGTCAAACTACCCACCATACACTGTCCTCGATCCGGATAACGGACCAGAGTTAGAACCTCAAAGTTGTCAGGGTGGTATTTCAAGGTTGGCTCCACGCGAACTAGCGTCCACGCTTCAAAGCCTCCCACCTATCCTACACAAACAAATTCAAAGTCCAGTGCAAAGCTATAGTAAAGGTTCACGGGGTCTTTCCGTCTAGCCGCGGATACACTGCATCTTCACAGCGATTTCAATTTCACTGAGTCTCGGGTGGAGACAGCGCCGCCATCATTACGCCATTCGTGCAGGTCGGAACTTACCCGACAAGGAATTTCGCTACCTTAGGACCGTTATAGTTACGGCCGCCGTTTACCGGGGCTTCGATCAAGAGCTTCGCCGAAGCTAACCCCATCAATTAACCTTCCGGCACCGGGCAGGCGTCACACCCTATACGTCCACTTTCGTGTTTGCAGAGTGCTATGTTTTTAATAAACAGTTGCAGCGGCCTGGTATCTTCGACCAGCGTGGGCTTACGGAGCAAGTCCTTAACCCTCACCGGCGCACCTTCTCCCGAAGTTACGGTGCCATTTTGCCTAGTTCCTTCACCCGAGTTCTCTCAAGCGCCTTGGTATTCTCTACCTGACCACCTGTGTCGGTTTGGGGTACGATTTCTAGTTACCTGAAGCTTAGAAGCTTTTCCTGGAAGCATGGCATCAACCACTTCGCGTTCTAATGAACGCTCGTCATCAGTTCTCGGCCTTGATCTCCCGGATTTACCTAAGAAATCAGCCTACCACCTTAAACACGGACTACCAACGCCGTGCTGGCCTAGCCTTCTCCGTCCCTCCATCGCAGTAACTAGAAGTATGGGAATATTAACCCATTTCCCATCGACTACGCCTTTCGGCCTCGCCTTAGGGGTCGACTCACCCTGCGTCGATTAACGTTGCGCAGGAACCCTTGGTCTTCCGGCGTGGGAGTTTTTCACTCCCATTGTCGTTACTCATGTCAGCATTCGCACTTCTGATACCTCCAGCCAACTTCTCAATTGACCTTCACAGGCTTACAGAACGCTCCTCTACCGCTCATCATAAGATGAACCCGTAGCTTCGGTGTATGGTTTGAGCCCCGTTACATCTTCCGCGCAGGCCGACTCGACTAGTGAGCTATTACGCTTTCTTTAAAGGATGGCTGCTTCTAAGCCAACCTCCTAGCTGTCTAAGCCTTCCCACATCGTTTCCCACTTAACCATAACTTTGGGACCTTAGCTGACGGTCTGGGTTGTTTCCCTTTTCACGACGGACGTTAGCACCCGCCGTGTGTCTCCCGCGCTGACACTCACTGGTATTCGGAGTTTGCGTGGGGTTGGTAAGTCGGGATGACCCCCTAGCCCAAACAGTGCTCTACCCCCAGTGGTGATACGCGAGGCGCTACCTAAATAGCTTTCGAGGAGAACCAGCTATCTCCGAGCTTGATTAGCCTTTCACTCCTATCCACAAGTCATCCGCTAACTTTTCAACGGTAGTCGGTTCGGTCCTCCAGTGCCTGTTACGGCACCTTCAACCTGCCCATGGATAGATCGCCCGGTTTCGGGTCTATACCCTGCGACTAAACGCCCTATTAAGACTCGGTTTCCCTACGCCTCCCCTAGACGGTTAAGCTCGCCACAGAATATAAGTCGCTGACCCATTATACAAAAGGTACGCAGTCACCCAACAAGTGGGCTCCCACTGCTTGTACGCACACGGTTTCAGGATCTATTTCACTCCCCTTACAGGGGTTCTTTTCGCCTTTCCCTCACGGTACTGGTTCACTATCGGTCAGTCAGGAGTATTTAGCCTTGGAGGATGGTCCCCCCATGTTCAGTCAACGTTTCACGTGCGCCGACCTACTCGATTTCACAACTAAGAGTCTTTCGTGTACGGGGCTATCACCCACTATGGCGGCTCTTTCCAGGGCCTTCCACTAAACTCAAAATTGCTTAAGGGCTACTCCCCGTTCGCTCGCCGCTACTTGGGGAATCTCGGTTGATTTCTTTTCCTCAGGGTACTTAGATGTTTCAGTTCCCCTGGTTCGCCTCACACACCTATGTATTCAGTGTGTGATACCTAGCTTATGCTAAGTGGGTTTCCCCATTCAGAGATCTCCGGATCAAAGGTCATTTGCCACCTCCCCGAAGCTTTTCGCAGGCTATCACGTCTTTCATCGCCTCTGACTGCCAAGGCATCCACCGTGTGCGCTTATTCACTTGACCATATAACCCCAAACAATCTTAAACTCAGTTAATTACTTAACCTTCGCTTAGATTATTGAGTGATATTAGGTGTACTACAGAATTAACGACAATTCCGGAACTTGCACTTGAAATTACAAGTTTACCTTAGCCACACAACATGCAGTGATACATGCCATGTGTCTGTACTTCTATCACAAATCCAAATTTTTAAAGAGCGTCTGGTACAGAGACCAGACATCAATGATCCAGCTACGCTGATCATTCATGTATGAACTCTGAGTTCCAATCTATGGCGAATTACTGTCTGCTGCGTCGTCCTGGTGGAGCCAAGCGGGATCGAACCGCTGACCTCCTGCGTGCAAGGCAGGCGCTCTCCCAGCTGAGCTATGGCCCCTTTCAGACCGGCACACCTCGACAATTGGTGGGTCTGGGCAGATTCGAACTGCCGACCTCACCCTTATCAGGGGTGCGCTCTAACCAACTGAGCTACAGACCCAATCGCCTTTCTTTATGAATCAAGTAATTCGTGTGAGTGCTTGAAGAGTGTCGTGTGATCTATCGATTAAGGAGGTGATCCAGCCGCAGGTTCCCCTACGGCTACCTTGTTACGACTTCACCCCAGTCATGAATCACACCGTGGTAACCGTCCTCCCGAAGGTTAGACTAGCTACTTCTGGTGCAACCCACTCCCATGGTGTGACGGGCGGTGTGTACAAGGCCCGGGAACGTATTCACCGTGGCGTTCTGATCCACGATTACTAGCGATTCCGACTTCATGGAGTCGAGTTGCAGACTCCAATCCGGACTACGAGAGACTTTGTGGGATTAGCTCCACCTCGCGGCTTGGCAACCCTCTGTATCCCCCATTGTAGCACGTGTGTAGCCCTGGCCGTAAGGGCCATGATGACTTGACGTCATCCCCACCTTCCTCCGGTTTGTCACCGGCAGTCTCCTTAGAGTGCCCACCATTATGTGCTGGTAACTAAGGACAAGGGTTGCGCTCGTTACGGGACTTAACCCAACATCTCACGACACGAGCTGACGACAGCCATGCAGCACCTGTGTCTGAGTTCCCGAAGGCACCAATCCATCTCTGGAAAGTTCTCAGCATGTCAAGGCCAGGTAAGGTTCTTCGCGTTGCTTCGAATTAAACCACATGCTCCACCGCTTGTGCGGGCCCCCGTCAATTCATTTGAGTTTTAATCTTGCGACCGTACTCCCCAGGCGGTCAACTTAATGCGTTAGCTGCGCCACTAAAATCTCAAGGATTCCAACGGCTAGTTGACATCGTTTACGGCGTGGACTACCAGGGTATCTAATCCTGTTTGCTCCCCACGCTTTCGCACCTCAGTGTCAGTATCAGTCCAGGTAGTCGCCTTCGCCACTGGTGTTCCTTCCTATATCTACGCATTTCACCGCTACACAGGAAATTCCACTACCCTCTACCGTACTCTAGCGAAGCAGTTATGGATGCAGTTCCCAGGTTGAGCCCGGGGATTTCACACCCATCTTACTTTGCCACCTACGCGCGCTTTACGCCCAGTAATTCCGATTAACGCTTGCACCCTCTGTATTACCGCGGCTGCTGGCACAGAGTTAGCCGGTGCTTATTCTGTCGGTAACGTCAAGATTGCAGCGTATTAAACTACAACCCTTCCTCCCAACTTAAAGTGCTTTACAATCCTAAGACCTTCTTCACACACGCGGCATGGCTGGATCAGGCTTTCGCCCATTGTCCAATATTCCCCACTGCTGCCTCCCGTAGGAGTCTGGACCGTGTCTCAGTTCCAGTGTGACTGATCATCCTCTCAGACCAGTTACGGATCGTCGCCTTGGTGAGCCATTACCTCACCAACAAGCTAATCCGACCTAGGCTCATCTGATAGCGCAAGGCCCGAAGGTCCCCTGCTTTCTCCCGTAGGACGTATGCGGTATTAGCGTCCGTTTCCGAACGTTATCCCCCACTACCAGGCAGATTCCTAGGCATTACTCACCCGTCCGCCGCTCTCAAAGGAAGCAAGCTTCCTTCTACCGCTCGACTTGCATGTGTTAGGCCTGCCGCCAGCGTTCAATCTGAGCCATGATCAAACTCTTCAGTTTTAATACTGATTGGGTTTTGTGAAAACCCTAAACTAGGCTCAGCTTTTACAAAAAACTCTAGAATTCACAGAGTAACTTGCTAGGCTGATAATCTTTCGGATCATCACATCCATTCAGCAAGCACCCACACGAATTACTTGATTCAAATTGTTAAAGAGCGATTCGGTCAGCGTCTCCGCCTAACCAAGGCCGCGAATTATACGCTAACCTTCTGTTCCGTCAAGCTTTTATTTGAAGTTTTTAACCGCTTCAAACACCGCTTGAGTGACTCGTTCCGGCTTTGCCGTTGCGTGTCAGGGAGGCGCATTCTACAGGAGCTAAACCCCTTGTCAACACCTTCCGTCAAACTTGATGAGAGCTTCTCATCGACTGATTCAGACCTTAACTTCAGCCCCGAACCAGAGCGGCGCATTCTACGCCATCTCGCCTGCCTGTCAACCCTTATTTTCAAGCTAACTTATTGATTCATAAGCGCTTTACTTAGAGCTTCCTGCTCAGCGAGAGGGCGAATTATAGAGATCTCACACGCC
>JGI24520J20079_1000319_pt1 | contig 6748 bp, 5 predicted proteins | sample LinPmetageLP45_FD_20079 | JGI IMG/M metagenome (IMG submission 20079) | reverse complement strand
TTAAAAAAAGACTTAGAAAAAATATCAGGAGATGTCATTCCAACAATGATGACGGAAATGAATATCTCCACATTAAAATTAGCAGACGGTTCCGCTGTAGAAGTGAAACCCGTCTACAGTGCTTCAATTCCTATCGCAAAAAAGGAAGAGGCATTTAAATGGCTTCGAGACAACGACCTGGGTGACTTAATTAAAAATGAAGTTACTGTTTCTTTTGGTCGTAACGAAGACAACAAGGCAGCAGATTATGCTGTACTTGCACAAGGTCAAGGATATCAGCCAATCCAGAAATTAAAGGTTGAACCCATGACACTTAAAGCATTAGTCAGGGAGCGTGTCGAATCTGGAAAAGACATGCCCTCTGATCTATTCAACGTGTTCGCAGGAAACCGAACCAAATTAACGAGGAAACAATAACAATGAACGAAGAAGCAAACGTCGTAAAGAAAGAGAACGCTGGAGCCGTAGCTATTTCAAGTTTTGAAATAGATTCTGGTAAAGGTCTGGGTAATATGAGTCAGGACGACTTAGCATTACCTTTTTTAAAAATACTAGGACAGTTATCTCCTGAAGTAAATAAAAGGGATGGTAAATATGTTAAAGGTGCAGAACCTGGCATGATTTTCAATTCCGTTACAGGAGACCTGTACGATGGTGCAAAAGGCATTCAAGTAGTTCCATGTCATTACAAACTGGAATACATTGAATGGAGAGATCGAGGCGAAGGCTCCGGTGCTCCTGTTGCTATTCACTCATCAGCTAGTGATATCATGACAAAAACTACAAGAGATGCGTCTTTCAAAGATAGGTTGCCTAATGGTAACTATATTGAAAGAACCGCTAGTCATTTTGTGATTGTCAATGGTCAAACTTCATCAACTGCTTTGATTGCTATGAAATCTACTCAATTAAAAATTAGTAGAAAATGGAATAGTATGATGGCAGGAATCAGGCTTAAAGGTAAAAACGGATTATTTACTCCGGCATCTTTTAGCCACATTTATCAGTTAAAGACTATACAACAGTCTAATGATAAAGGTACATGGTTTGGTTGGGAAGTAAGCAAAATAGGTCCTGTACAGGATACTACTTTGTACCAACAAGCTAAAACCTTTGCTGAAAACGTTTCTAAAGGAGACGTTAAAGTTAAGCACGGGGATACTGCCCAAAAGCAAACGAAAACTCATTTCTAAGTTTCGTTACGTGCGTATACGAAAGCTGGGCGGGGCGCGAGAGTTAACCGCCCAGCGTATAAAATGGAATTGATGATGGAAAAGAAATTTATAGAGATTTTTACAGGACTAAAAAGAAACTTTGGATTCGCCAAAATTGAAAAAGGATATACGGATCCTGAAACTGGAAAATTACAACTAAAACCAGGAGATTATGGCTGGTCTTCAAGACCTATTGAAGAAAAAGACTACTTAGAACATTTATCAGGTAAAAAATCAATTGGTGTTCAGCCTTGTGATGATGAAGGAAGGGCAAAGTTTGGTGCTATTGATATTGATCACTATAAAAACTTCAGTCCTAAAAAATATTTAGACACAATAAAAGAACACAATATTCCTGTAATTCCCTGCAGGTCTAAAAGCGGAGGATTACATATTTATGTCTTTTTAAAAGAACCAGTCAAAGCAACCATTATAAGAAATTTCTTAAGTACTCTATTATTTACTTTTGGTCTCAAGGCTAAGACAGAAATTTTTCCAAAACAAACAGAACTGGGTGAAGATGATAACGGTAAGCTTCAAAACGGACACTTCATTAATCTTCCTTATTATAAAAAAACAGAACGATGTGCTTTAAATTTTGATGGAACAGAATTTACCTTTGACCAATTTATAGAAGTTATTAATACAAATTTAAAATCGAGAGAGGAGCTAGAAAATTTTTCACTGGCTCATATAAAAACTGTATTACAAGGAGGAGCAGAAGAATTTAATGAAGGTCCTCCTTGTTTACAAGCCATAACTCGGGCATGTCAAAATGGAGGAAAATTGAACGATGACAGAGATAGGTTTTTATATAATTATATGGTCTTTGCGAAAAAGAAATACTACGATAATTGGGAAGATAAAGTCAAACAAGCAGCAAGGGAATACTTTATCTACGATCAAAAATGGGACGATAATTATGTAGACTTTAAAATTAAGGGATGGAAAAAAGAAACAAAAGGACATCTATGTAATGAAGAACCGATCGTTAATTTTTGCATGAAGTCGGAATGTATAAAAAGAAAATTTGGTATTGCCTCCGATCGTAGAAAAGCTTTTCCTGCATTATCGGGCCTACAAAAAATAAATTACAGACCTGATCCAGAATATACCTTTAATGTTGCATGTCCTGACGGTGAAAAAGTTAAACAAGTCCATGCTAAATCCATAGAATATCTGACCGATCAAAGAAAAATAAGAAACATCATTGGTGTTGCTGCTAATTTTGTTCCTCCTATGCAAAAAGGAAATATTTACCAAGAAATAATAGATAATTTATTTAATTCTCAATTAGACGATATTGAACCACCTGAAGAAACAAGTCCAGAAGGACAATTATTTAATTATATGAAAGAATATATCAATGGACCAAAAGCAGAAACGAATATTGCTTTTAAAAGTGGATCAACTTTATGGGAAGATGAGTATGCTTACTTTAAATTCGAGCCTTTCTTCGATACCTTAAAAAATAAAGAATGGAAAATAAAAACTCAGCAAACAGCCCATATGATTAAAACGAATAAAAAAATATTGGGCGAGTTTGGTCCAAAACGATTCCCTAAGAAAAAAGAAGAAAAAGAATCTAATGATCCTCTTCAAGTAATTAAAGTAAGAACAGATAAATTTAAAGAAGAAAAGGTTGAAGACGAACTTGTAGATATAAAAGGAACTGATAATCTTATATGATCAAAAAAATATTAGGACCACCTGGAACAGGAAAGACCTTTACCCTATTGAATTATGTAAGAGATTATATAAAAAAAGGAACTCCACTCCATCGCATTGGTTATTTTGCTTTCACAAGAAAAGCGGCCTACAATGCAAGAGATACCTTTCTTGAAGATGATAATTTTAAAGATGTTTCATCTGACCTTACAAAATCAGACCTAAAATTTTTTCAAACCCTGCATTCTTTTTCTTTTCATACATTAGGCTTGAGTGAAGACCGTGTAATGCAACCAGAACATTATGAAGAAATAGGTAGACTAACAGGCGTGCGCGTAAAATATACAAAGTACAATGAAGAAGAAAACAATGGTTATTTAAACTGTGACTCTGAATATTTTTCATTAATCAATAAAGCTAGAGTTAAGGATATAGGCATAGAATCTGAGTATAATACGAATAATTATTCACGAAAAATTGATTACATCACACTGAATCATATTAAAATTAATTTAAAAAATTACCAAGACAAAAATAAATTAATGGATTACACCGAAATGATAAACAGATTCATTGAAGAGTCTGATAAATCCCCTACCTTTGATGTTGTTTTTATCGACGAGGCTCAAGACTTATCTCCTATTCAGTGGAAAATGTTTGATATTCTTAAAACAAAATCCACAGACATTTTTTTAGCAGGAGATGATGATCAAGCTATTTTTGAATGGGCTGGAGCAGACGTTAAACGATTTATTAATGAACCGGCAGAAGAAGAAAGTCTTCCACAGTCTAGAAGAGTTCCAGAACTTGTTCAAGAGTATGCTAATACGATTATCTCCAGAATTCCTGAAGAAAGAAGAATTAAAAAACAATGGTCTCCAAGAAGAGACGATCAAGGAAATATTGTTAAGGGACGAGCCGAAAAGATTAATTCCATAGATAATTTAGATTTGTCAAAAGATAAATGGCTTATTTTAGGACGATCAAAGAACAAGTTGGATGAAATGGCTGACAGATTAAAGAAAAAAAATCTATATTTTGAAACCAAGTTTGGCAAAAGTTATAATCAAAAACTTTATCGAAATATTGTGAGTTGGACACGTTGGACAAAAGATGAAGGCTTAACCCTGCCAGAAACCAAGGATGTATTCGAATATTTGGACAAAGATTTTAATGAAAAACAATTCGAGAATCAAGAGCTCATTAAAATAAAGGACGTGGGTTTTAATTCTAATATGGTTTGGTTCGATGCATTTACCAAAGCTAGTCTCAATGAAAAATTATATATTAGAGCAATGCTAGGTAATGGAGAAAAATTAAGTCAGGATGCAAGAATTAAATTATCCACTGTACACACTATCAAAGGAGATGAAGAAATTAACGTTATTGTCATTTTAGATAATACAAATAAAATAAGAAAGTCCGTTGAAAATAATCCTGAGAAACAAGACGAAGAGCATCGAGTATGGTATGTGGCGGTTACGCGTGCTAAACAAAATTTATACTTATTAAAAGCAAAGGTAGAAAGAAAGGGATATCAACTGTGAGTGCATATAAAAAACAAATTGGCGGATCGCACTATCTTAAAATGAAGATTCAGCCTTCTGAATTTGCTAATAAGAACAATTTGCCCTTTGCAGAAGGCAACGCTATCAAATATATTTGTCGACATAAATATAAGGGAGGAAAGGAAGATTTAAAAAAAGCAAAGCATTATATCGAAATGATTGAAGAAAGAGATTATCAAACTAAAAAACAGGAAACATGGATCGAGGGTTATAAAAAATGGAAAGCGAATAAATGATCATCCCTAAATTCGAAGCCCAGAAAGAATGGAATGCACCGACTGAATTTCCAGACCTAAGAAGCTATGATGAAATAGCGGTGGATTTAGAGACAAGAGATCCCGATTTAAAAAACAAAGGATCCGGTTCAATTATTGGCAATGGTGAAGTAGTAGGTATCTCCGTTGCAGTACAAAATTTATCCTGGTATTTCCCCATTGCCCACGGCAATGGTCCCAATATGGATCGTAAAAAAGTTTTGGAATGGTTCAAAGACACTATGGCGAGTCAAGCCACAAAAATATTCCATAACGCCATATACGATGTTTGTTGGATCAAAAAATTAGGTATCAAGATCAATGGCTTAATCGTCGATACTATGGTCGCAGCCTCACTGGTTGATGAAAATCGTTATCGTTTTGATTTAAATTCTCTGGGCTGGGACTATTTAGGTCATGGTAAAAATGAAACCATTCTTAATGAAGCAGCCAAAGAATGGGGCGTTGATCCTAAAGCTGAACTATGGAAACTTCCTGCCATTCACGTCGGACAATACGCGGAAAAGGATGCAATCCTAACACTGGACTTGTGGCAAGAAATGAAGAAAGAAATAATAAATCAGGATCTAGAGAGTATTTTTAATTTAGAAACCGATTTATTTCCCTGCCTCGTGGATATGAGGTTTAAAGGAGTACGCGTTAATAGCGAACGAGCCCATCAATTAAAGAAAGACCTAATCACACAAGAGAAAGAACTTCTATTGAAAGTGAAACAGGGAACCGGAATCGACGTTCAGATTATGGCTTCTCGTTCAGTCGCAAAAGTATTTGATAAATTAAATGTTTCCTATGATCAAACGGCCACAGGCTTACCAAGTTTTACTAAAAATTTCCTGGCGGAACATAGTCATCCTATGATTAAATGTATCGCCAAAGCCCGAGAAGTTAATAAGGCTCATTCAACGTTCATCGATTCTATTTTAAAGTATGAACATAAAGGACGCATTCACGCTGAAATCAATCAGACTCGATCCGATAATGGAGGAACCGTTACCGGACGATTCAGTTACCGAAATCCAAACCTCCAGCAGATTCCAGCACGGAACAAGGACCTCGGACCTTTAATCCGTGGCATTTTTATTCCGGAAGAAGGTTGCGAGTGGGGATGTTTTGACTACTCACAGCAGGAGCCTCGACTCGTTGTACACTATGCCTCTCTTTATAAATTTCCATCGGTCTACGAAGTTGTTCATTCTTATGAAAATGACTCAAGAACAGATTTCCATCAAATCGTTGCAGATATGGCAAAGATCCCAAGATCGCAAGCCAAGACCATTAATCTTGGTTTATTCTATGGAATGGGAAAAACAAAACTACAAGCTGAACTTGGAGTGTCCAAAGATAAAGCTAAAGAACTTTTTGATCAGTATCATGCTAAAGTTCCTTTCGTAAAGCAACTTATGAATGCAGCATCAAATCGTGCACAGGATCGTGGACAAATAAGAACCTTACTCGGCAGACTTTGCAGGTTCCATCTATGGGAACCCAATCAGTTCGGGATGCATAAGGCCTTGCCCCACGAAGAAGCACTCGCGGAACACGGACCAGGGATTAAAAGAGCTATGACTTATAAATCATTGAATAAATTAATACAGGGTTCTGCAGCTGATATGACTAAAAAATCCATGTTAAATTTATATAAAGAGGGTATTATAGCCCATATACAGATCCACGATGAACTGGATATTTCTGTAGAATCTGATAAAGAGGCTGAACGAATAGTTGAAATAATGGAATCTGCAGTTGAACTAGAAGTACCTAACAAGGTAGACTACGAGCATGGTAAAAACTGGGGTGAAATACATTAGGAGGAAACATGGAAAAAGCAAAACAACTTTGGACATTAGCAAAAGCTAATCCCAAAATATCTGCCGCTGTTGCGGTAGCGATTGTTGCTGTTTATTTTTTAGCAACTTAGGGTTATATGTTGAATGGCATACTTAAACGTAAACATTCCTGCAACCTACGCGCAGGTCAGGAGAGAGTATCTCTATGATCTTAAAGAACATCATGGAGAAGCTGA
>JGI24520J20079_1000311_pt1 | contig 7084 bp, 8 predicted proteins | sample LinPmetageLP45_FD_20079 | JGI IMG/M metagenome (IMG submission 20079) | reverse complement strand
CTCATCCCCTGTCATGCAATCTCTTATGACTTCTATAGTTTCCTTTTTACCATACTTATAATGGGCAGGAGAATGAACACTATCGTTTTCCATACTCCCTCCTAACTGCATTGTATTCAATAGTTTCTATATCATACTCTCCATTACGAACATTACGTTTAACTATTAAGCCACTCCACCACATACGTTGGGTATTTCTAGCATAGCTTTCTTTATGATTCAGATAACACCCAGCAGATAATCCTATAACCTTTCTACCTGAAGGTATTGTACACATTGAATAGTCAAACAGATGACAATGTCCTACAGTTGAGGATACTTTATTCTTTAATAGAAGAGCACGTGCAACATTGTCCCCACTAATAGGCTTACCCATAATACCAGTAGGATAATTGTGACAATAATGTACACCATTGATAGCTATAGGTTCTTGATATGGGATAACTTCCCACCCATACTCCTTAAAGTTAAGGTCTTTTGTGCTAATTGTACCATCAAGTTCTGGAGTCTCATCTACTATCCTATCTATTCTATCTTCATGATTACCAAGTAACATGACTTTTCTTGGTCGTCTACCATTGAGACCTTTGTTAAATTTTTCCAATGCGTCATGAGCATGGTCTATATCTTTTTTGTATCTTCTACCTTCAAATGATTTCTTACCCTTATCATAACTCGATAGAGAATCCATACTTGCAAAGTCACCCATGCATACTATGGTAGTTGGTTTTAGATCTCGTGCCATTTTACCTGCCCACAAGAATCTATCATTGCTTGCTTTGGGGTTGCAATGAGGATCCCCTATTACTAAATGTGTTGCCATTAGTTTAACTCCTTATCCCTTTTATGTTTTAAGTATTCAATAAAATCAATAACATTATCTTCATTACCGAATTCAGCTATAAAATTTATTGACATACCCTTGTTGTGTTTACGATCCTCTGAGAATCCTCTTAACCCATACAAGAAAGTTGTATGTGGATCCGATGTCGCCATTTTAATCATACCCCTGGCTATCGTTGAGCAAAGTTCATACTGTTCAGTTGCCATTTTAGCTTTACTATCCATTACTATTCCACAGGTAAAGCCCTTTTCCCATGGGGAGATTAAAACTTTTATTGAATTTAGTGCATCAAATTTTTTATCTTTTATCATTTATACCAATACTTTTTATAATTTTCACTATTGTATTCTACAACTTTATGTTCAAATCCTCTTCTCATACTTCTTTTACCAAAATCATCTGCTTCTTTTTCATTATTAAATACTACATTTGTATACATTCTGTAATCATTATCTTTTTTATTTTTAAATACTATAAAGTATATCATTACAAAAGGTACTGATGGAGAATAGACCCCTCGAAACTATCCCCCACCTTTCTCTAAAGCATTATCCTTTCTAGGATTATTAACTTCAGTATACCAAACCCACTTAGGGTTCTTACCTTGCGATTGTTGCTGTGGCAACAGTTGCAATTTGCTTCCCCAACAAGGAAGTTTGTATGAGCAAAAAGAACACGTCATACCCAAAACTTTATTACCTGTTTTCTTTGTCCTAAAAGTTTCTTCAATTTCACTATAACATTTTTTAAAAGGTTTTTTCTTTTCAAGACTATGTATATTATTTTTAGCAGTTTGAATTGCATTCACTTTGTACTCTTCATCTATTAGTGGAGTTTCACAAACAACCCATTCACCAGTAGATTTATTAATTACAATCCACCCACCAAATGGAAGCTTCTCACTTTCACTATATAAATATCCTTGAGAAACATACCCAAACGCATCGTCCTTAACTACTGTCTCAAAGCCACCTGCTTCTCCAAATTTATTTTTAAAGGAATAAGGTGATGCACTTTTAATATCCCAAATCTTTTTATTAATTTTAACATCATACCTTCCTTCAATGGACGACCCATTAAACTTATACTTAACACTTTTTTGTTCATCTTCTATTTTTACTCCTGCTGATTTTAAAACAAATATAGATAAGGCTTCAATTAAATCCCCAAATGTATTTCTCATTTTAACATTATAAGGTTGACCTTCACCTTTTATATTTTGTGCTTCCATTTGTAATTGGCACAAAGGTCTCCCTACGTTAGACATTCTAGGTTTAAAACCAGATCTTCGTTCTTCTGTAAACTGTTTGCGTAAGGCACTTTTACATGCCTCACCAAACTCTTCAACCAGTTTATCAGAAACCTTTACAGGCTCTTTAGTAGCCTTGCTTAGATATAACTGAACCTTATGAAGTATATCATTCATTAGTTTGACAATACTTCAACTGGATCTTCAACTTGTTTTATTACCTTTGCTGACTCACCATCAGAAGATATTGATTGACTTTTTTTTGCATCCTTATAAAGATCAACAACTTCACTATTCTCTGTGTTAATAATATCTTGAAACACAGTTAAAGTTTCCATATCTTCTTTAGACATTTGCAAATTAGCATCAGCATTAACAGAAATCTCTGGTGTGTAATATACATTACCACCTTTTTTCTGTCTTTTAGAATCAATTGAAAACGTAGTTGTAAACATAAGTTTCTTACGTTTGTTAATTTGATCCAATGCAGAACCTACAGGAGAGAAAGCTGTACCAGTTACTCTCCATAATACAGGTAGGTTAGCAAGTGTATGATCTTCACCATTTGCTTTCGTACCTTTAAAAGATAATAGACCATATAATAATCTATAACATCTTATAGTTCTTTGCTCTGCTAATTGTTCAGGTGTAAGTGATGGTCTTTCCTTAAAAGGAATCTTACCACACTTTACTCCACCTAGTATATCAATCGCTTCTTCTTTCCAGTTCTTGAAAATAATAGAACGATTTACATACTCACTTTTTTCAGGATTGTAATGCATGTATTGCATTGCACTGATAAAAGGTCTAAAGGTAACTGGCTTACCATAAACATTTTGTCCTACACTAGAATCATAGGTAAATAAATGTCCTACTGGTAATTGATTACCATCGTCATCTTCAGGTGAACGATTAATTCCAAGTCTTGGTATTCTTATACCATTACTAGAACCATCGTCCTGTCCAATCGCTTGCATAATCTGCTCGTTGGACATATTTTTTATATTTGCTATTTCATTTTCCATAATAGCCCTCCTTATTGTTAGTTATCCTTATATCATACTTTAGGGGATATGTCAAGTGTTATTTTTAAAATCCTCTAATAAAAAATCCTAACAAAACCCAACCTATTAAACCATATATTATTATCTCTAGTATCAACATACCCTAGTCTCCCCATCAGTAATCTCATATGGAAGATTTTCCATACGAGCAAACCACATTATATAACTTTGTAGTTCTTCATCTTCGTTTATATATAACTTTGTAGGTACTCCTTCAAAGTCCTGCTTCAATGATTGGAGTTTATCATAAGCCTTCTCCTGCTCATCTTCACCCCAATCATCTATACCTTTATCAAGTATTGGTACGTCTGCCATTATTATCCTCCTTAGTTATGTTTGTGCCATCTTCATTTTTTCTCCATTCATAATCATCTGGAGTCCAATCAGGATCTTCATAGTTTAAGAATCTTTTACCTGTATCTATATCCTCATCATCACGTGGAACACACTCTTCGATTTTTTCCCATTCCACAGGTTCATCACCTGACATATCATTAACATGTTTGCCTTTAATAGTCTCTCTAAAAGTTTCTCCATATTCATCAACCTCTTCAACTTTTACACATTCTTTTCTTTCAAGAAGAGACTCGGCTTCTTCGTATGTTTTGGCAGTTATTTCATACTCCATGTCAACTTCGTATGTTTTACTAACTACCCATTTTTGATAGCCTATCTCCTTGTCAGGTGTGTCCTTTTTATAAGTCCCATTAATTATAGGGATTTCTTTTACAAATTTAATTTGTGTCATGGTTTACCTCCTTCATATTTAACCAATCATATCCCATTTTGACATCTGTGTCAAGTGGAATATTAAAATTAATTCCATAATACTCTTTCAATGCAGGTATTACAGAAGCCGTACCCTGTTTAAATATTTTACTCATTACAGCTTCTTCACCAGGATAAACATCAGCCACAATAGAATCGTGAACTGTGTTAATAAGTAAACTCTTTACCTTTTGTTCTTTCATTAGTTCATATATTTTTATACATGCTAATGGTACAATGTCAGCAGTTGCAAAACCTTGTACAGGATAATTTTTTATTTGTGTACTATAACTAGATCCACCCCAAGGCATTCTCTCTGCATATGGAAATGAATACTCCCTACCTGTGGGTAGTTTAATTTGTTTATAAGTAATTGCATGGGTTTGTAGTTCATTATGCCATTGTGTTATGTCAGCATATTTTTCTGCAAACTTCTTATAATATTTTTTTTCATCATCTGTCCCTGTAGTACCACCATACAATGGTTTAAAGGTATGTGCCTTTGCATCTTGCCGAGACACACCAATTATATCAGCAGTATATTGATGAACATCTATATTATTTTTTATATCTTCCATGCCTTGTTTATCTTGTGCCAAGTATACTGCAGTTCTAAATTCCAATTGGGCAAAGTCTACTTCTAATATCTGACCATCTTTAAATCTAGATTGTATTACCTTACGAATAGGAAAGGTACCACCCCGTGGTTGGTTTTGAAAATTAGGATCACGACTAGATAATCTACCTGTTGCTGTTACTGCCTGCATAAACTTAGGATGTAGTAAACTATTTTCATTTGTAAAGTTTTTTAATCCTTCAACAAATGTATTTAAGTAAGTACTAATGGCATTGTGCCTTATAACTGAATCAATAAATTCTCTGAATTCTCCTTCAGCTTCTCCTGCAATTTTGTTTAATGTAATTCTATCTGTTCTAAATCCTGCTTCGGCTACATCATAAACACTTCTAGGTCTCTGATTAAACCCTGCAAGTTTAGCCATATCATTATAAATAAATCCTTCACCATCACACTCCACACATTTAGTATATTTTTTGTATGGTGTGCCATCAACTTTAAGTTTTTTAATTACACCCTTACCATTACATGACAAGCATTGGCTAGCTATAGTTTTATGTATAGCCACAGTATTATCTGCTACTAATTTTCTAAATTGATTAAAAGAAAACCTAGGTCTTTTCTTATTTTTTCTTGTGTGCTTGTCAATTCCTATATTAAATATCCTAACCCATTCCTTTTTATCTTTAGGTTTTTTAGAATAGATTAGCCATGCTAATTGTTCAGGACTTGATAGATTAATTTTAGTATCACCCATTTTATTATAAACAATCTTATCTATCTTTTGTTTTAGGTATGCAAACTCTGCTCTATATTCTTTTTCTACTTGTGCAAGATCATTTAAATTTATATGAATACCATTACGTTCCATATCAGTAAGCACAATTAAAAATTCATTCATCATCTTAACAGTTGTTAATAAATTTTTATCTTTATCTGATCTTAAGTCTTCCATTTGTGAATCAAATAGTTTTCTAGTAATAACTACATCTATTCTACCGTATTCTTCTACAACATCTTTAGGAATATTTTCAAATGATACACCTCTATCCATCCATTCTTTTATTCTATCATCTTTAGCACCTATTTTCCTACGCTGACAGCACATATCTAATGTTAAACTCTTGCGAATACCACGATTCAATACATACTCACCTATCATAGTATCATATACATTACCATCATACTTAAAGCCTGCTTCAAGTAACCAGCTTAAATCAAATTTAATGTTATGTCCTATTAATAATTTAGTTTCATCTAATATCTTTTGTATTTTATGATAGCATCCCTCATCAATCCTTTCAGTATGATTAGTAAAATAGTATTCATCATTAATACCTACACTTACTAGGATATTTTGGGGATTAAATGGTGATGGATCAAAGCCACCAGCATCGGTTTTTTGATACGAAGTTTCTACATCTACTGTTGTTATCATATTAATCTGTATACCTGCTTAAATATTTATCAATGATACAAGATGGGTCTCCATGCCACCCTGTTATTTTATTCTTACTAACATTTAATACTCTCATATTATTTGTTGGATCATTAGAAGTTCTATTACCTATACCTATAATTAAATCTGCTTCGGCAGCTTTACCTGTCTTTGAATTCTCCATCATATCAAATGATATATGGTCTCTGTTATGTGCATCTGCTGATGCCTGTGATATAGCAATGACTACACAATCTCTTCTCTTTGCTATCTCCCTAGCACCTGTATACACTGCTCGTAGTTTCTCATCTGTTCTTGCAAATGTTCCCTTAACATTTACTTTATCTAATTGATCTATTACAATTATATCTGGTTTATGTTTTTCACAATGACTATCTATATCATCAAGAGACCAATCAACAGTATCAATCATTTTAATATTATCTTTTATTTTTACCCAATCTTCATGTACCTTATCAATATCATCTATAATTTGTTCTTTGTTATAGCCAGTAAAACAACTGATGGCTCTCATTTGTGTACGAACTGCAGGTTCTTCATTAATAAACGCATGTATCTTTGCCCCTTGTTCAGCAAAGCCATTAGGTGCTGCACATAAACTTACCCAGAATGCTGTCTTACCTACCTCTGGTCTAGCAAATGCTATCATTAAATTTCCAGGTCCAATTCCACTTATATTATTTTTAAGTACAGTTAAATTAAATTGCCACTTACTTACCACATTTAATTTTTCAATTAACTCTGGTATATCATTAGTAACTGCATCTATTTTTTCTGCTGGCAATCCATACTTATGCTTTTCTATTATAGATAAAATAGTATTAAAGTCTGCTGGTCTACCATTAAATATTTCAGTAGCTTCTATTGCAATCTTCTGAGCCACATCTCTTTCAACTAATATCTTTACAATGTCATCTGCTATTTCTTTTGATGGCTCTTGTACTTCCTTTATGTCCTCAATTAATTCACTGAACTGTTCCTTCGCTGCCCTTGTTAAGGCAGGATTAAACATTGTTGTATGCAGTGCATAGAGTTCATCAATTTTTATATCAGCATCATATTTTTCATGAGCCTTTTGTACAGTATCAAACAAAGAACCAAAGCTACCTTGAAATACATTACG
>JGI24520J20079_1000300_pt1 | contig 7374 bp, 4 predicted proteins | sample LinPmetageLP45_FD_20079 | JGI IMG/M metagenome (IMG submission 20079) | reverse complement strand
GTTAGAAAATTTATTTAAAACGGATGAAAGACTTCATATTCTTATTATGAATGTTGAGGCTTTAAGTACAGAAAAAGGAAGTGATTTTGCTAAAAAATTTATGCTTTGTCATAAAACTTTAATGGGAGTTGATGAATCTACTACTATTAAAAATCCTAGAGCTAAACGTACCAAAAATATTTTGAGTATGTCTAAAATGGCTACTTATAGAAGAATTTTAACAGGTTCTCCTGTTACTAAAAATCCTTTAGATCTTTATAGTCAGTGTGAATTTTTAAATGAGGAACTTTTGGATTTTACTTCTTATTATGCCTTTAGAAATCGTTATGCAGAAATGAAAACTCTACATGTTGCTGGAAGATCTATTCAAATAGTAAGTCATTTTAAAAATTTGGATGAATTAGCTGAACAATTAAAAACATTTTCATATAGAGTTTTAAAAGAAGATTGTTTGGATTTACCTGATAAGATTTATATGAAAAGAGAGATTGAATTATCTCCTGAACAAAAGAAAGTTTATAAACAAATGAAAGAAGAAGCTTTAGCAACTCTTAATGGAAAACAGATAACAACAATGACAGTTCTTACCCAACTAATGAGATTGCAACAAATTACCTGTGGGCATTTTGTAGCAGATGATGGCACAACTCAAGAAATCAAGAGTAATAGATTGAATGAGTTAATGGATATTTTAGACGAAGTAGAAGGAAAATCTATTATATGGGCTCATTGGCAAAAAGATATACAGATCATTAAAGAAGCACTTATTAAAAAGTATGGTCCAGGGTCCGTGGTTGATTATTATGGATTAACCCCTCAAGACCAAAGAGATACGAATCGAGAGAAATTTCAGTCCGACCCTGGGTGTCGGTTTTTTGTTGGAACCCCCTCTACAGGCGGCTATGGCCTTACGTTGACGGCTGCAAACACCGTAATTTACTATTCTAACGGATACGACCTAGAGAAGCGTTTACAGTCCGAGGACCGTGCTCACCGAATTGGACAGCATAAGCCTGTGACCTATGTGGATATTCTCGCGGAAGAAACCGTTGATGAAAAAATCGTCAAGTCTCTCCGTAAGAAAATTAATATCGCCTCTAAAGTTATGGGCGAAGAACTTAAATCCTGGATTTAGTAGGATATACGCGTGTGGTGCGCAGAATTTCTATTTTACGTATCGGTCAGTTGACAGGCCTAGGATCGGTTTGTAATTTGTTTTTCCATTGTCATCTTTAAAGGCCATTAGATATTCCTTTCGATTACTATTTATTTCTTTCTTGTAGCTTACGTGGACCCAGCCCGAATTCGGTTGCCCTGGTTCGTAGTACTCGAGTATTAATTGATCAAACATGAGGTTTTCTTTGATCCAATCGCTGACCTCATTATTAGGAGTGCCAAAAATTTCTAGGTCCGCCGCCTCACCCTTACAATGCTGCGATTTCTCACTGCTGCCGATCTTACGCGACAAAATTTCGTTGCGATAGCCCGAGGAAATGGTCACAACGTGGTTAAAATGGTCTCTAATGGGCTGTAGAACCCTCTCACAGAGCAATCTAAGGTTCTCTTGTTCATCCTCGCTAGGATTATTATCTAACCCCATACGTGTCGCTGTTTGCGACTTGGTCATTTCAGCCAAGCTAAAATTTTTTGATAACTGCATTAAATAGTTTTAATTAGTAAGTTAATTAGTTGAAAGGCAACAGCTCCTACTGTTGCTAAAAGAATCCAGTAGACTTTGTCTATTTTGCCACCCAAGTTTTTAATATCACTGTTCATGTGTTTTAAATGATTGGTTTTAATAGAAGCAATATCCTTTTTTAATCCAGTCACGTGACCATGTAAACTTATGATGTGTTCTCTAGTTGTTTTAGGTGTCATGTTCTTCTCGCAATCTCCTGTTCCGACGGCGACAATAACGCAGTCTCGGTTCGTGTCAACCCTGTTTGTGGACTCTTTTGTAATGCAGCTGTTGCTACATTAGGCATAGGTGTTTGAGGTAATGGTGGTGCTTGTGGTTTCTGGCTCATTAAACCTGAAAAAGGATTAGTAATCTTTTTAATTTTTTCTATACCTTTTTTAAGGAATCCTTCGTCTTCAGGTATAGGATTTCCTTGCATGTCATAAAGCGTTTGTCCCTTCTTATTCTTTTTGTATTTAGTTTTGTCAGGAGTGTATCCGTCAGGGAAAAATTCTTTACGTTTCCATTCACGAATGACACCATCTAATTCAGTCTTAGGAAAAAGAAAGCTTTCATTTTCAAAGAAGAAATACTTATCACTCTTTGCTGACTGTTCTTCCATGGCATCTCTAACATACTCTACTTTTTGATTGAACCTAGGTTCAGAATAATTGGTAGGAGTAAAGACTCCTCTCATTAAATTTCTAATAAGTGTGTCATCAACTCCTGTCTTTTCTAATATTTTTTTAATAGTTCTAGTCTCCACATTTAAAAGCTTCATATCTTCTATACGAATAAACATATCCTTCTGTAATCTGAAATCTTCTTCCTGCATCTTGTCAAAGTCCTTCACCATATCTGACGGAGTATTACTGTAGTAATGTTTTGCATCGTAGAAGTCACTCGCTTCATCAACATCTTTTCTTAATGCTTTAAGAGTTGCAGCATAATATTTTAAATCTGATTTAGTATCGATTCGAATTAATCTGACACCAGAGAACAGTGCCAACAATTCATCAAAGGTGTTGACAGGTTTACCGCCTTTGGTTAAATCTTTTCTTAAGCCTGCACTTATTTTCTCACTCGTTAACCATACTCCTGGTTTAATTCCATCCAGTACATAAGCAAAAGAATTATTAATCTTAGTAGAGAGCTCATCTCCTCTAGTATATACTCTTCCACCTCCAGGTTTTCTTCCTTCATTCACAGTGACATCAATGAACCTATCATAACCTAATGGTTCTGATACGAAGGGTTCTAAAATTTCCATCAGTGGTCCTTCAGGATCGAATAAAAGTTTAAGAACAAAGTCATCAACTTCTTCAGGATTAATATTTTGTTTATGAGCTGCAGCAATCGCTGCTTCTACAGGTCTTTGCATAACATCATAAGGCATGAAGTAAGTAAAATTAACTGCCAAGCTTTCTCCATCTTCCCATCCTTTAAGCATCATTAGATCTGCGTTTCTGTTCCAGCTTGCAGCAAAGGATCTTTTATATGCATCTTCCTGAGAGTCAGTAGTACCTGTTAAGTATTGACTTACTTCTGACATACCTTTTCCTAATCCATAAAGAGTAAAGAACGATCCCATTAATCTTCGAAGACCCATCTGTCTAATGACTGGGTTAGCATGTGATGACATCTTTAAACCCATAGCAATGTTAGTGGTTGTAGTTCTGATCATTTCCGCAGGGAACGATACGAAGTTTCCTAATGGGAATTTTCTTAAAGCCTGAATGACTGGAGGAACTTTACTATAGGTTGGATAAGAATTTCTAATTAGATAAGCTGCTGCATCATCCAATGCATCATCCAGTGTAAGTTTTGCTCCTGTAATTAAATTAGTTTTACTGAAAGGAACTCCCATATGTTTCATGAAGCCTGCTACATCATCTACATTTTTTAAAGCTTCCAGCAGCATCGATCTATCAAAATTAAAACCGTAGAATTTCCAAAGATTATCTCCTCCTGCATAGACACGCGCCACTTTATCTGTGGGAGTCAGCTTCATTAGTTTATCAAAAAGACTATCAAAGGTATTAATTTTTCCTGTTTTTAATTCTTCTAAGACAGCTCTCAGTTCCATAGCTACAATGTTTTCATCATAGACTCCAAGTCTTACGAGCTTAGCAATATGTTCGTTGAATGCTACCTCATCAATTCCTTTTCCTTCCTTAAAAATATCTCTAACTACCATACGCATAGAGTCGGTAACACTGGCACGCCAACCAATGTGACCTGCATTCAAAGCAAACATAGATGCTGATGTAACATTACGAACCTGAGTGGTTGGTGAGTATAAAGTTTTTCCTATCTGAACTCCTGCTTTTCCCTGAATGATGTGACGATACCATGCTGATTTAATTAGATTAGCAAAAGGTGAACCTAACCCCATAAACATTTGTTGATACTCAGGAGAAGTATAAAGACCTTCTAAATTTGTTTTAAGATAATTTCCCATACGAGGAACGTGTCCGATTCTAGCTGGGGTGACGAAGGTGTTTCTAGCTGCTTCACGACTGGTAAATAACCATCCTTCTTTTAATCCTTGACCTGCTATATGATCTGCAGCCACTTTAGCCATGTTCTGATTAACAACATCCATTCCTGTACTGAGTACAGAAAATTTAACATTTCTTTCCTGGCCTAAAAGCTCTCGAATAACTTTTGGAAGTTCTTGTCCTGTTCTTAAAAATTTATATTTTTTATCTTGAAGAATTTCTTTACTAATAAATTTCAGAATAGTTATGGGATCTTTGCCGTCAGTTTTTCCTGTTGATAAAATTTCATCCACCATATCATCAGCTGCATTTTTAAAGTTTGGATCGTTAGGAAAATCTTTTAAAGATTGGTTTCTTAAATTTTTATTTTTAGCAATAACATTTCGAGCAATCCAATTGGCCGCGTTTGTTTTTATCTTTGGATCAACTGCATGAAAAGGATTAGTAAATGTTGAAAAGGATCTTAATAAATAGGTATGGGTTTTCTTACCTAGGTCCGCATACAAAGCGTTAGTATATTCATCAGCTTTTTTACCTTTAGGTAAAGCTTTTCTAAATCTTTCTACCACTTCTTCTAGAGTGTCCTTAACCTGTTTGGATAAATCCTGAAGTTCTTTTGGTAAATCTTTAAGAGCTCTTTGGTTCATGACATATTCATCCACCTGATTGAGCCAGTACTTCTGCATCACGGGTGAAGTTGTTGCTTTATTATATTGTCCTTCGAATCCTTTGGCTAAAGCATAAGCTCTTTTTTCTAGGCCAGCAAAAGCCCGATCAAATTTTCTAGCAACTGATCTTCCATAAAGCATTGCTTTTTCAGATGCACCTTCAATTGCTACAGGATTTTTTCCATAGGATCTAAACCATGAAAGAAAATTATCTAATGTTTTAGCTGAACGTTTAGTGATATCTCTGCTTGTGACTGATCCTAATCTCCATTGGTCAAAGGGGGGAAGTTGTCCTACCCATTTCCAAACTCTCTTACCTGTAACTGGATCCTTTACAAAACCTGATAGACCACTTGCAATGGTTGGAGCAATAGCTTTTGTTAAAGTCCAATTGGTCATGCCTCTAATAGCATTCGATGTTGCTGCTACTACAGGTTTAACTGCTTCTCTAGAATAGATCCATGCTGCAGGTTCAAAGACCAAACGGTTCGCCGCTCGTGTTCCAATCTGCGCAGCTGTTTTAGCCGCCCATTTAGGACCTAGATATTTATAACCTAGTTGTAATCCTTTTCCCATTAAAGGAAAGCCTGCTCCTATTAAGGTTCCTTCAAAACCATACTTCAATTTATTTTTAAATTCTGCTGCTGCTTTTTTACGTCCTGTTAATCCTTCAGTAGACTCAGGTTGAACCCAAGGATTTAAGACGGGACGACCAGGACTTGAAGCTATAAAATCTGTGGCTCCTAGAACCGCGGCTCCTTCAACAGCTCTTCGATAAATTTTACTAGTTTTGTAGCCTTATTAATTCTTAAAAATTTATAAATAGGTGCAAGCGCATTGGCTCTTGCAGTAAGTTTAGTAATAATGCCCGCTGGCATACCAAACTGTACTCCAAGAGATGTAAGTTCACCTCTCCATGTTTCTGGTTCATCAGGTTTAATCTTTTCATCATTCATCTTTTTCTCTAAAGCAGTGGTAAAATCTGTACCTAAAGCAAAATCCGTTGGAATAGTAATGAGTTGATTAACAGCTCCGCTGAGTTGCCATAGTCCTGTTTCAACTCCCTTAGCTAGTTCATCTAGTCCTGATATATAATCTTTTTCCCTTTGACCTGAATAATTTCTTATCCATTTTTGAAGATTAACATACTTCGGTTTGATAACCTTTCCTTCTTTATCTTTAAATTCGCTAAACCAGGATTGTAATTTAAGTTGAGGAGATAGAGTTGTTGCAAGTGTTAAACCTCCAACGTCTCCTTTATCCAAACCAAAGAACCACTTAACGGGTTTCTTCGGTTCAGTTTGATTTTCTAAATATTGAAGAACAGCTTTTTGAAAGTCGTTATAATCTTCTATATTATTTTTCTCCTTTGCAGGAGTAGTGTCTTTCTTGTAACGCTCGTAAGCAGTGGCCATTTTACGCCTCCGCTGGTAATACTAGATTGACATTATATTTTGTATTGAAATTGTCTACGTCCTGTTGAGTTTGAATCGTTGCAAAATCTTCCAAGGCCTGTCCACTTTGAGAAAGTAATATAACAATATCATCGGTAATAGTTTCAGGAAGTCTAGCTCTAAGTTCATCAAAGCTCATGCCTACGGCATCTACTTCAGGAGTTCCTGGTGCAGGCATTCCACCTGGTGCAGGCATTCCACCTGGTGCAGGCATTCCTTCTGGTTGAATAGTTTCTTGTACATTTATATCTTCTACAAGTTCTCCTTGTGCATGACCAACTCTTCCACCTGTAGCTTGTGCCTCAGCCCCACCTGCCTGAACGATACGCATAATTTCTGCCATAGCATCCTGAATTTTTTGAGCTTGTCCTTCTGGAGTCTTAGGGTATTTTAAAACTTGTGTTCCTGGATTATCAGGATCTTCTATCATTGACTTATCATAAGAAGGTAAGATAACATCTAGTAATTCTTTTACGACTGCCGTAGATCCTAGAATTTTATCTACTAATGGATTTCGTTTTCTAAGTTGATTGATTGTTGTAGTAGCCACTAATAAACCTTCTTCCATTTCTGCTATTTTTGCTGCATCGGTTTCTTCTTCAAGAGCTTTCGTCAATCTAACTTTAGTTTTAGTAGCATCTATTAAAGTATCCAACATCAATTTATCTTTATATATTTTACCTTGAGCTTCACTTCCCAGCATCTCGCCTTCAGCTGAAATTACTTTACCAAATATGTCTGCGCCTGTTGCACTTCTCATAGCAGAGCCACGGTCCATGCTTGCAAACAATTCATCAGCTGGTTGTTGAGCTTGTTTAGCTGCGGTCTGTAAGACGTTTCCGCTAGGTGCATTGCCCACCATGTTCAAGCCCCAGTTAATTAGGAACCGATTGAGGTTGGCTCCCTGTTTTGGATAATATTTATCTGTAATTCTTTGAGAAGTTTCATAGGCTTTATCGTAATCGATACCGCCCGTCTTATAACCTTTTCTTGGAGAGTCTAATCCTGAAGTGATCCCGTTTGTGGATCCTCCCAGTCTAAACATTGGTCTACTTAAAGTTCTGCTCATTAGT
>JGI24520J20079_1000294_pt1 | contig 7639 bp, 9 predicted proteins | sample LinPmetageLP45_FD_20079 | JGI IMG/M metagenome (IMG submission 20079) | reverse complement strand
TAGCGAAACTACCCAAATAGGAGATGACATGCCACCAGAAGAGCCACGATCGTGGGTGCGGGAAGACTTCGACGAGTGGTCGGAGTTGACGAAGGAACGCGACGGGTACCTTGCCGACGCTGAAGCCGAACGCTACGACCCGTGGGAGTCCTGCTACTGATGCCGAACTACCTGTACCGGTGCCGCGGGTGCGGGGTTCACGGCGAGAAGTGGCAGAGGCACACCGAAGAACCTCTGGTCGATTGCCCTGAGTGCCAGTCGCCCAGTCTGAGACGGGTGTACTCGTTTGCGATGGCGGCCGTCATGCACGAGCATTTCGACCACACGGTTGGGAAGGTCATCAGCGACCCGAGACAGTTCAAGGAGGAACTGAACCGTGCAGCGGAGAAGGAATCGGAACGCACCGGCAGGAAGGTCAACTACGTCCCAGTCGACCTGAGTGACCGCGAATCGCTTAGAGTGACCGAGGAGGGCATGGATAGTACGATGCGGCGGAAGACTGAGACGGGGCAACGAGAAGTGAAGCAATGGCTGTAGCCGAACGGGTCGACTTTCCCAAAGCCGATGACCACATTGTCGCTGGCCGGATCAACGGTCTGTTCGGCCATGCGAAACGGGAGATGGCGCGTCGGCATGACCGGTGGCGCAAAGCGTACCGGCTCGTCCACAACCGCGGCTGGTCGAACACCCGTGATACATGGATGCCGTCGCCGACAGCGTCGGAAATCTACCCGATCGTTTCCGCGCTCGTTGGTTGGATGACCGATCAGCGTGTCCGGTTCCAGGTTGTCCCGTCGGCCGACCCGCACTCGCAGTACGCCAACTTCCAGCAGGAGTTGGCAGCCGACCTTGAAACGGTTCTGGACTCCCTGTGGGTGAACCACACTTTCGAGGCTGAGGTTGAGAAGGTTCTGTTCGACTCGTTCATCTACGGCACCGGGTTCTTCAAGTGCATCTACGACCCCGGTGCGGACGGTGGCGCAGGTAACGCCATTATGCGACGGTGCGACCCGTTCTCCTTGTTCATCGACCCGGCCGCCACATCGCTGGAGGACGCGAACTTCATTATTGAAGCCCGCGAACTGTCGATCACAGAGTTCGAGCGACGGTTCCCCGGTAGGGGCGATGTGATCGACGCGGACATGGGGGCGGGGTTTTCGCTACCTCACCGGGAAGCCAGCGAGACGGGTGGCAGGCCACCTATGGCGAACCTCGCTGCCCATTCGGGTGGGACAGGCACCGTGCCCCCCGTGTACGGGAAACCCGGCGCAGGGGGGCGGGTTTCCGACTCGGCGTACCTGGAGGGTTCGATCACGGTGTTCGAGTCGTGGATCAGGGAGAACACCCTCTACACCCCGGCTGAGGGCGACACGGAGGAGGAGCCGTTCAATGTGACCGAGTGGCGGTGCATCATCACGACCGGGTCGCATGTCCTGATGAACGAGCGCGCTATCGACATGTGGTCACACGGGCTGCATCCGTACGTCCGCTACACCACCCACGACATCGGTGACCTGTGGGGGATCGCTCTTGTCGACCATCTCGCCGATCCGCAAATGGCGATCAACCGGTTGTTGGCGGCGTTGCAGCAGCACGCGGAACTGGTATCCAACCCGATCTTCTTGGAAGACTCCCGGTCCGGCATCCCACGTCAGAAGATCGTCAACCGGCCCGGTCAGCGCATCACGAAGAGTGCGGGGTCGGAAGCCGGTTGGCTGGTGCCGCCACCGATGCCGACCGACGTGCAGGAACTTGTCGCCTTCTACATCAGCGAAATGGAGCGCATCAGTGGACTATCAGGGGTGGTACGCGGTTTTTCTCCAACGGGACGAAACTCACAGGGCGTCATCGACTCCGTGGCGGAGTCCGCGTTTGTGCGGATTCGACTCGCTTTGCGAAACTTGGAGAGGTCGTTGTCTACAGCGGGTTCGCTTATGGCGAACCTCGTGGTGGAGAACTACTCGCTGCCGCGGGTCACGTCGATCGTGGGGCCCGACGGGGAAAGGTCCATGCTCGCTCTGAGGGCCCGGCATTTCTTCGTTCCCAACGAGGAGGGTGCCGACCCGATGAGGTTCTCCCTGTACGTCCGCGCCGGGTCGGCAATGCCGATCTCCCGCGCGGCCCGAATCTCCGAGGCGGAAACATTGTTCGCTATGGGTGCTCTGGACGCCCAGGCTGTGCTGGAAGCCCACAACTACCCGGCCCGCGACGACATTCTGCAACGCCTCAGCGCGATGAGCGCACTCGGGATGCCGGGGGCGGGCGGGGCACCGGCCCCCGGTGGCGGGGCCCCCACTCCCGAGCCCAACCCGAAGTCGAACATGGGATCTAGGAACCGACGTAGGTAAGGTGTAGGGTACGAATATGGCTGAAAAGTTCACGTCTAACTCTCGAAAGCCGCGAGGCTGGAAGGGACCGTCCCAGAAGGGGTCGGTGATGTCGAAACAGGTTGGCCGAAAGTCTGTCGACAAAACGGCAGGTAAGAATAGCGGCGATCGCCGTAACGCGATCGACCTCTGACACAAGGAGCAAACATGCCCGGACCGGCATCCACAGCAGGCAAGAGCATCAAGGTTCACAAGTTGGGCCAGACAGCGGGTCGTGACTACGGGGCGAACACCACCGCCAAGAAGTCACAGAACGTCCGCGACCAGTCTGCGAAAAAGTAGCAACTTCGCATGGCTGCGGGTACGCGCCAGAACAACACGATGTCGGAGGGGTTGACTCAACTCCTCTCGGCCATCGCACAGTTGAAAGCCGCCCCAGATGCTGACCTTCAGTACTTGGCGAGCATCGAGGCGACGATACTCCAGAAGTTGCGCGAGCCACTACAGCAGGCAGCGCAGGCACTCGCACAGGCCGGAGGAGTCGTTCCTGCCGGTATGGCGAGTCAAATGGGCGCTGCCGCTCAGGGCGGCGTCGGTCAAGGACCTGGCATGGGCCAGCCACCACAAGGACAATCTCCATCGGCGGGGATGCCCAACCCGGATGAACTCCGGCGACTAGTGGCATCCAGAGGAATGAGGTAATGGCAGAAGGACAGGAACTTTCACAAGACGAGGTCGACGACTCTTTAGCAGAGCAGGGCTTCGCACCTGACTACGGGTCTGAGCGGTGGGTGTCGGACCTGGAAGCACAGTTTGCGACTGACGATGAGGACGAGGTCGCGCCAGATGTCGCCGTCGGGGGCGACGATCTCCAAGCCGCCGATGGGGAATCCCCCGCCTCTGGCGGCGACGCCACCGACTTCATCCAGTTGGGTAATGTCAAGATCCCACAGGCCGAGGCGGAGCGTGTCGCCCAGTTCTGGGATTGGATGAACCAGAATCCCGACGAGGCGTTGCAGTTCGTGGGTTACATGACCGGCGAATACGAACTGCATCCGCGGGGCCAGGCGCCGGTGCAGCAGGCAGCGGGGGCCCCTGCTGCACCGGCCGCCGCACCGGAAACGGTAGAGGACCCGTATGAGGACTGGGACCTGCTGCCGGACTCGGTGCAGGAGCGGCTGAAGAAGGTCGACCAGATGGAGTCGTATCTGGGGCGGCAGCAGGAGTACGAGCGCCAGGTGGCGCACCGACAGAATCAGTCGGCGGTGGAGACGGCGCAGGCGCAGTTTGCAAATGCGTATGACCTGAACGGCGTGGAGGTTGCCCGTCTTGCCGACGAGGCGGCCAGACTAAACATTGTCCCCGCTCTGGTTCAGGAAACCGGAGATCCGGTGCGAGCCGTAGAGCGTGCTTTGGAGATCGTTTACCTCCAGTCAGAGCAGGGCAGGGACAGGGAGTTCAACCGGCGGTTGGAGCAAACCGAGGTCGAGCGTGAGAAACAGCGTAAGATGGCCTCTGTCGGAGGTACCGCGGGATCAGTCCCGAGGCACGAACCCGATGCAGTACCGAGTAATGCGACGGAGAGGCGATCAGCAATGGTCAACGAAATCGCCGCAGCACTCGGCAAAGTAAGATGACCAACTCATTACAGGAGACATGACACATGGCAACGCCAATCGGCTCCGATGTCGTCACCTCTATCGCCCGTCGGTACATTCTCCCTGAGATCACCGACAACGTCTACAACTCGAACCTGCTTCTGTTCCGCCTGAACTCGGCGAACAAGAAAATCGTTCGGGGAGGGACACAGATCGAGGTGCCGCTCATGCACAGCCGTCTGGCCGCAGGTGGCGCCTACTCGGGATTCGACCTTTTGGACGTGACCCCGTCGGACACCATCAAGAACGCGGCTTGGGACTGGAAGCAGTATTACGTTCCGGTTACCGTCGACGGACTGACCCTCATCAAGACCGACTCACCCGAGTCTGTCGCTGACTTCATCCGCCTCTACTTCCAGCAGGCAGAGATGGAGATGGCGGAGATCCTCGGCACCGGACTCTGGTCCGACGGGTCAACCGACACCAAGCAGATCGACGGCATCGAAGGCGCCGTCGACGACTCCTCGGTTCTCGCCACTTACGCGGGGATTGCCCGTGGCAGCAACACATGGTGGAAGTCGCAGTACGACGGCTCAACCACCTCGCTGACACTGGCGACCATGCAGACCATGTTTGGCAACTGCACGAACGGTGGTCGGCATCCGACGGTTATCGTCACAACGCAGACGAACTACAACAGGTTCTACGCGCTGGCGCAGACCGATGTGGTCATCAACACCGGCATAGGCGCCGTCGATGAGCAGTTGGCGAACGCCGGTTTCACGAACCTGTTGTTCAACGGCGTGCCGTTGACCGTCGATTCGCATGTTCCCACAGACGGCCCGACAGGGTCGGGTTCTGGTCACCACATCTACTTCCTGAACGAAGACTTCATCCACTTCGCGGTTTCACCGCGGGCGGACTTCTACTTGGAAGACTTCCAGACGCCGATCCAGCAGGATGCGATGGTCGCCAAGTTGTTCTGGGCCGGTAACCTGATTATCAACAACTGTCAGTTGCAGGGCAAAATGTCTGCCCTCACAGGATAAGGAGCAGACGACATGGCAGGACAAGTTATTACCAACCCACTTGGCGCGTTCGGTCTAGAAACCGGATCGTCGGTCAACTACCAGATCGTCGTACCGTTCAAGTCTGTCGGTGTTATCACAGCAGGCGACTTCGTGACGGTGGCGGGTGATGTCAGCACGGACACCATAATCACGGTGTCGACGCTGGATGTTTCGGACGCATTGCCGGAACTCGTCATCGGTGTCGCCAAGAACGCGACATCCGCTGCTGGTGAAATCTGTGAGGTTGTGGTCTACGGCTTCGCCGTCTGCAACATCGGCAGCACGTCACCGGCTCGGGGCAACATCGTGATTATCGGCGCAGGGGATGGTCAGGCGGGGGTGCTGGCACCAGCCGTAGCAGGGACTATCACCGGCGACAACTTCGGGATCTTCCTTGGTACCGAGATTGGCTCCACCAACCAGGCTTGCATCTGGTTCAGCAAGTTCTAAAACCAACCTCACGAAAGGCAGCGGCGGCATGTCAGTAGTGCGTGTCAAAAACCTCCGAGATGTGGCCTTCGTCGACTCGTACGACGGAACCACATACACGGTGGCACCTAACGGTAACGCCATCGTCCCCATCGAAGCAGCGAAACTGTGGTGCGGGGACTGGACGAAGGTCAACAAGCCCGAGCGGGCTCTGCGGGAGCGCGACGACGAACTGAAGCGACTCCAGATCAGGTTCGGGTGCAGCGACAATCCCGCGATGTGGGAAGAACTGAAGCCGTTGGTTGAGGTCACCGATGTGGATGGGTCCGAGCAGTACACGACCGTGATCGAAGACCCGTCCGGCGGCACGGTGTCGCAGGCCGATGTCACGGTCAACGAGCATCAGGACATGCTGGGGATGATCCGCCAGCAGGCCAAGGACTTGGACCGGCTGAAGAAGGCGTATCAGGAGCAGATGCGGTCAGACCAACCCGACTCGGATGCCGATGAGGATGCCCCTGAACCGGTCGCGTCGAAGCGCGCCCGGCGTCAGTGAACCACGACTTCACCGGCTACCACCTGCTCCCTGCGGAGGACCTGAGGGCCCTCTACTGCGCTGTGGCGGGGAACCTAGCGAACCTCCACGAAGAAGCGGCGATGGTGTTCTCCACGGAGCGCCGAGCCAAGGTCGACGGGTTCGTCCGGTCCGCCGAGACTTCGGTGGCGGGCAGGGAACGAGAGGCAGATTTCCACGCACTAGAATCGACAACAACGCTGTTCGAGTTGCGGGGAGAGATCGCCGCGTTACAGGAAGAACTAGCGACGCTGAAGTTACTACTGGGTGTGGGACATGCCGGAACTGAAAACCTTCCAGATCACTGACTTCAGTCCGGGCATCCGCGACAAGTTCTCCCCTACCCAGCCGCCGGGAACGGCGCAGCAGACCGACACCTGGGGTTGTGTGGCTCTGCCCACCACCGGACTTGAACCTCTGCCGAAGGTGCAGGTGGTCCGCACCGCCAAGCAACTGAACCGTACTGTCACCACCGATTATGCGCTGGACAGCGCCTCGGGGTGGCATTACAACGGCAACCCCCTCATTTCGGGGTCGAACTTCGAGGTGTGCGGGTTTGCTTCTCAGGGTGGGATAGGTGGCCCATCCGAGAGTTACACCTACCCGGTTGAACTGTATGTGGGCGTCCAGTGGTTGGAGTCTGACGGATCGTCGGTGGACCGTCGCAACGTCCACATTGAGGCCGTCAACCTTGCGAACAGCACCAACTATGTGATCCTCGACCGGGCTTTCACGTCCGGTCCGGCTCCGATAGACAGCGAACTGTGGCGGCCGATCACGTTCGCATCAACCCGTGAGAAGCGTTCCGGCACGTTCTCCGATGACGACCAGTTCCGTCCCGGCGACCCGGTGATCGTCGCGTCGTGGCACGCCCACGACCTGTCCGACTGGGACTTGGTGGCCTACCCCGATGCGGTGGATGGCACCGGTGGGGCATCCCCAAAGTACCTGATGTCGGAAACAACCAGTGTTGGTAGCCCGACTACGAACAAGCCAGCGGAGATCCTGTCGCACCAGAACCGTATCGTCGGTTTCGTTGTCGCGCAGTTCACCCGGGTGAACGGACCCAACATCACCTCCAACGAGAACATCGTGTTCTCCACCCCGCCGGGGGTTCTGTTCGACTTCGAGTCCAGCGCCGCGAACACGTTTGGTGAGCAGATCACGTTCGAGATCCAGAACGCGACCGGGTACACGTCGTGGGCCAGCATCACAGCGAACCAGTTGCTNCTCATCAAGGGGCGCGGGGCGGTGCTGATTACCGGTTCGNTGGAAGCCCCCACCGTGGTCGCGTTGCCGAAGGTGACAGGTAACGCGACCGGGCTTGGCGCAATGTCGACCCTCGGATACGTCTACCCGACAGCGAAGGGTTCCGTGTACTCGTGGGATGGCGGCGACACGTCTCTCAACATGAGCCCGTTCCTAGACGTTGGTTTCTGCGACTACGACGACGCTGCCAAACGCAAGGGACACACCGGGTCGTGCGAGGCGTGGAACAACTATGTGCTCATGCCGAACGAATGGGTGCTCGACGAACGAACCAGCGCGTGGTGGCGCCTCTCCGACCCCGTGCAGGAAACAGGGTTCGATAACCGCATCCGCTACTGGGATGTACCCGCCGGGCAGGTGTTCAACAACACG
>JGI24520J20079_1000293_pt1 | contig 7670 bp, 9 predicted proteins | sample LinPmetageLP45_FD_20079 | JGI IMG/M metagenome (IMG submission 20079) | reverse complement strand
CTTGGCGGTAAAGGGTTCTGTCAGCTTGAGCACGCGTTGCTCGTACCGCTGGTCCTTTGCTTGAATTCAAAGTTCTAAACTGAATACCACCTTGATCGGCAGCCAAACCCATTGCACCACCAAGTGCGTCAATTTCTTTTACCAAATGACCTTTGCCGATCCCACCGATCGCTGGGTTACAAGACATCTGTCCAATGGTTTCAATGTTATGAGTTAACAGTAAGGTGTTTGATCCCATGCGAGCAGCAGCTAGCGCAGCCTCTGTTCCAGCATGACCACCACCGACTACGATGACATCAAATGCTTGGGTGTAATACATATCGAACCTCACTATTAACGTAAATGGAGTAACTTTTTTCTTTTCTGTACAAGTCGAAAAAAGGGCGCGTATTTTAGCTGACTTATTGCATAAAGAAAACGGTTAAATTTTCTTCAATGCTGTTGCTCATTTCTTTTCGACCTGGCTCTATTGATCTTAAGATCTTATATAGATCTGTTTATTTTTATTATTATTAGGATCAGCAAGATCTGTTAGTAACCCTTTAAAGCAGTTTCAGATCATTAAGTTACACGATCTAAAAGGTTGTGTAATACAGATCGATAACCCCCTCATAATCTTGTGTATAAACCCCTTAGTTATCCACATGGGCAATTGTGAATAAAGTTACTCATTCTTCAGTAAGAGCTTATACACAGTGGTTTGTAGGATCCTATCCACAGCACTGATCAAGATGTGATCGCACTGGGGATAAAATGTTGGTTAATACTACTGTTAGATCGTTAACTAAGCATAGAATATGGCTTTAAGAGCGATCTAACTGTGGATGAGATCTTTCCACAATTTCTGAGTGGATCATATGATCACTCATTATCTTTTATATTGTGATCAGGAAAATAATTGAAAATTTATGGAGGAAACAGAAAAAATGAGTGCCACAAGGGAGTAATGATCATTATTAATGACACCCTTTTAGAGAATTACGAGGGGGATTTTAATGATCTTTTAACGCTTACTGCCTGTGGCTTTTGGTTTAGCGTACCTGATTAGGTTGATATCTTGGTGTGATATTCTGTGCTTCGGCTTCATCTTGGGTTAAGCCTTCACGTCTACTTGGCCCTTGAAAGCGTACTTTGTAAGTATCGTATTCTTTGACTGACTCAAAGCAATAGCGCCCCATAGCGTGCTCTAGCTCGCCTAAACTGTGGTTAGTGATCAAGATACAGTTCTTTTTATTAACCAATCGTTGGCGTAATAAGTTACCTAACCAGCTTTGGGTATTCTTTTTAAGTACAGTTTCATTCACACACACTTCATCAAGAATGAGCAAATCGACTTCAAGTAGTTCCTGGTTTGCTTCTCTAAATTTCTGGCCTATGTTGTCTGTGGCACTAAAATCGTAAGAGGAATAACGCATTTCCAATAGGGTTGAAAGTTGCCTATACAATACGGAGATCTCATATTGTTCTATGAGTTGATGGGCGATCGCACCTGCAATATGAGACTTACCTCGGCCATAATCGCCGTAGAATAACATCATATGTGAGCCGCTTTGGCGCCACGCTGGATCATCGTGAGCGGCAATGAACGATTGAGCAATAGATACTGCTTCAATAACATCGTCACTGTCTTCAATTAAATTTGCGAATGTCCATTTTGGATTTAGATCAGAACGCCCATGAATGGCTTCTACGCGCGCTTTTTTAGAGCGCTGTTGTAGTTGACCAATCTCTTGGTTTGCTTGGTTCTCATATTGCTTTCTAAGCGTTGCGTAATCGATATATTCATCATTAGGCTCTGAAGGCTTGTTAAGTGCCTTTGCAAGATTTGCAATTTTATCTGTAATTCGATCCATAGCATCAATTCTTCTTTGTGGACGTGGCGTATTTTTCCACCAGCTTTCTTGCATTATCATCTGCTTCGATACCAGCTGCAACTTTCACTTGCTGATTTCCTACTTTTCTTACAGGAGAATAACCTGCAGCAAGGCGCTTATGTTTAATATTATGAGCGAATTTTTGTGTCCACTGGAATTCACTAAGTATCGTTCCAGGCCTACCAAGCCAGTATGAAATGAATTCGCCTACTTCATTATCATCATACTCAGTATCAATGATACCGAGAAGAGACGCCATTTCTAGGAACAGGTCCTTGTTTGGTTTCCAAGCCGCTGATATAGCAAAGTGAGATTTATGCAGGGCATCAAAATTCGATTGTGCATTATTTATTAAGGGCAGAAGTAGGGCTTTGCCGTTAATAGAATGGTCTAAATCTAACGCTTCTGGAAAAACCACCAGCCCAACAAGTTCAAGCTGTTTCAACAGGCTATTGATTTGCCGGCCTCGTTGATAGGGGAGGTCTTTTTGTTCGCCGTTTAATAGCGACAGTAAGAACTTATAATCGATAGGCGCAGTTGCCGTTGAAGCCGTATTAGCTGTTGGGCGTAAGCCAAGCAAGTAAAGTACGCGGCAATCGTTAGATAAGGGCGATTGCAGTACCGCGAGTTCAGCTTGCGTTAGCGTTGTGCTCATGCAGTTTCCAGCGTGCTTTCAAAGCGGGCTACCGCTTCATCTTCTGGAATAGGGTGTTCTAACACATCAATGTGTATGGGCGCGGCAAGAAGGGTAGCGCCGGTATTTTTCATTGTGGTTTCTATCTCTTTTGCGCCATGGCAGAAGGTATCGTAACTAGTGTCACCTAAACCAATCACATAGAAATTCACACCCTTCAAATCAGCATCTTTTAATGATTTCGCAAAAGGTTGGATATTATCAGGTAGTTCACCAGCACCATGGGTTGATGTACACAGTATCCATGTTGAATCTTTATTAATATCGTTAAGCGTTGGTTCAAGATGAATAGTGAAAGTATTGCCCTGCTGTTCAAGCATTTTCGCAATAGCTTCGGCTACATATTCTGAAGCGCCAAGCATGGTACCCACAATTATTTCGTAGTGCGTTGTCATCAATTATTTACCAATACAGAAAGATGAAAATATCTTACCAAGTAAGTCGTCTGAGGTGAATTCACCAGTGATTTCACATAATGACTGATGGGCTAATCGAAGTTCTTCTGCAAGTAATTCACCGGCCATAGCATCATGAAGTTGTTGTTCGCCTATCACCACATATTCGTAGGCTTTTTCCAACGCATCTAGGTGACGTCTACGGGCGATGAATTGCCCTTCAGTGGTAGTGTCGAAACCCATGGTTTTGGCTAAATGATCCCGAAGGGTATCTATACCGTCGCTTTGTTTTGCTGAAGTATTAAGAACGGGAATGTCGCCATGTTCTGTTTTCACTTGATTCAGGCCTACTTGTAAGTCGCTTAAATCCGCTTTGTTTTTGATTACCGTGGTAGGAATACCCTCTGGTAAGCGCGCCATAAATTCAGGCCAAATTTTATAGGGATCTGCTATGTCGGTAGTGGTTGAATCGGTAACAAACAGTACGTGATCGGCTTCGCTAATAGCTTGCCAGGCTCGCTCAATACCAATTTTTTCTACTTTATCAGGGCTATCACGAAGACCAGCGGTATCAATGATATGTACCGGCATACCGTTAATGTGAATATGCTCTTTTAATACATCACGGGTAGTACCTGCAATCTCGGTGACTATGGCGCTATCCCGGCCAGCCAAGGCATTAAGTAAACTTGATTTACCCGCATTAGGGCGCCCGGCAATAACCACCTGCATCCCTTCTCTAAGCAGGCTTCCCTGTTTGGCTTGCTCTCGTACCACTTGAAGATGCGCAAGTATGGCGGCTAAGTCACCAGACACTTTGCCATCAGATAAGAAATCAATTTCTTCTTCAGGAAAGTCGATTGCGGCTTCAACGTACATGCGTAAATGAACGATTTGATCGGATAAGGTTTGAATTTGGGTTGAAAACTCGCCCTGTAAAGAACGTAGCGCGCTTCTTGCCGCTTGTTTAGAGCTGGCATCTATTAAATCAGCGATAGCCTCAGCTTGCGCTAAATCGAGCTTGTCGTTAATAAAGGCTTGTTCACTGAACTCACCTGGGTTGGCTAATCGCGCCTTGCCAGTGGATAACACTGCGTCAATAAGCATATCCATCACAACCTGGCCGCCATGACCTTGTAGTTCTAATACATCTTCGCCCGTAAATGAATTAGGCCCTTTGAAGAACAGCGCGATACCTTGGTCGATAACGTTTTGTTGGCTATCGACAAACGGGGTATAGGTCGCCAATCTTGGCGTTAGCGCTGTGGGAACTAATACCTCAGCGATAGCCCTTGCGTAGGGACCTGAAACCCGCACTATTCCAACACCACCGCGCCCAGGGGCAGTGGCTTGAGCGGTAATGGTATCGGTTGTGATGATATGTGAATCCATATTTTAGTCGCGAAAGTTCTTAAATTGAAAAGGCTGACCTAAATCTGATGATTTAACCAAGGCCATGGCTTGTTGTAAATCGTCACGCTTTTTACCGGTTACTCGAAGTTCTTCACCTTGAATAGCCGTTTGTACTTTAATTTTCGCGTCTTTAATTATTTTTACGATCTTCTTCGCAATAGGCTGTTCTATGCCTTCTTTAAAAGCAATCGTTTGACGATAGGTTTTGCCGTTAGCATCAAAGGGCTTCATATCAATAAAAGAAGTATCTAGGTTTCGTTTAGAACATGCGGTTCTAAACATACTTTCCATTTGCTGCAACTGGAATTCAGCTTCCGCTTTCATTACCACAGTTTTTTCTTTGTATTCAAAGCTCGCTTCAATACCGCGAAAATCAAAACGTGTGGCAAGTTCTCGGTGAGCATTTTCAGTGGCGTTACGCACTTCTTCCATATTGATTTCAGACACAATATCAAATGATGGCATAGTTAATTTATCCTCGTAGACAAAACAGCCCGCAATTGGCGGGCTGTTTATTATAAAAGAAATAGACGTTGCTATTTAATTCCCCGCTTCTCCATAGAAGCATATATCATTTTGGCTTGTACTAACGTAATGATGTTACTTACTAACCAGTATAATACTAGACCTGCTGGGAACCATAGGAAGAACACACTCATTGCCACAGGCATGAACTGCATTATCTTCTGCTGCATAGGGTCCGTAATCGTTGTAGGTTGTAGTTTCTGCAACAAGTACATACTTGCGCCCGTTAATATAGGCAATACAAAGTACGGGTCTTTCACTGATAAATCAGTGATCCACAATGCGAAGTCTGCATGGCGTAATTCAACACTTTCCATTAACACCCAATAGAGTGCTAGGAATATTGGCATTTGAAGTACGAGCGGTAAGCAACCACCCATTGGGTTAACTTTTTCTTTCTTGTAAAGCTCCATCATCGACTGAGACATTTTTTGTCTGTCATCGCCAAAACGGTCTTTAAGTTGTTGCATTTTAGGCGCTAAGTTACGCATGCGAGCCATAGACTCGTATTGCTTCTTAGTCAGCCAGTACATAGCACCTTTCACTACGATAGTTATTAAGATGATGGCCACACCCCAGTTATTCACCAAGCTGTGAAGGAACGTAAGCAAAGAAAACAGTGATTGCGATATCCACCACAAAATGCCGTAATCGACGGTTAAATCTAATCCGCGGGCGATCTCTTTTAACTTGTCTTGATCTTTTGGACCCATATAAAGGGTGCTAGACAACGTTTTTGCTTCGCCGGTATTAACCACTGCCGCAGGCATCAATACACCGATAACCGCGTATTGATTTGAAATATTGCGCGAGTAAATGGTGTTAACTTGATCTTGTGGTGGTACCCAAGCAGAAACAAAATAGTGCTCTAGCATACCAGCCCAGCCAGCCTTGGTCGTTTCACGCAACTTGTCATCTGCAATATCATCAAAGGTGTATTTTTGATAACGGTCTTCTTCGGTTGAATACGCTGCGCCGCGATAGGTAGGCATAAACATGTTGCCATCGTCTTCCGCATCAATAACTTGTTTCAGTTGTGCATACTGCTGCACATTAGCCGCAGCACCTGAGTTATTCTGAACCGTATAATTTACCGCAACGTTGTAATGGTCTTTTTTGAAGATGAACGTTTTGGTAACAGTAAGTCCTTGGTCGTTTTTCCATACCAAAGGTACTTCTAGCGTATCACCGGTCATCTCGTAGAAATTGCTGTCGGTACGATAAACAGGGCGACCACTGCTGCTAGCATCTGGGCCATTAGCACCAATAAGACCACTTTGCGCTACATATAGGTTGTTACCTGAACGTAATAAGCTATAAGGTTCATCAGAGCCTTGGGTAACTGGAAACTTCAATAAGTCGGCGGTAATAACGTCGCCACCCAATAAGTCGATGCGAAGGTCTAAGCCATCAGTTTTAACTTCGATAATGCGGTTAGCATTTGATGCGCTAGCCATTGGTTTAGCTGCAGGTACGCTATCACCGGTAGGCACATCTTCAGATTGCGCTTCATCAAATGATGGCACACCTTGTGATACCTGTTCGGCTTGCTCAGTTTGTACTTGCTGTACAGGTTGAGGTCCGTATTCTTTTTGCCATTGTTGCCAAAGCAAAAAGCTGACCAGCGCCAGGCCAATTATCAGAAAACTACGTTGCGATTCCATATAGGTCTCTTTATTTTGAGTGTTTATCTTGTTGTTTTTCCGGTACTGGGTCGTAACCACCGGCATGCAAAGGATGGCATCTTAATATGCGTTTGATTGATAGCCAACCGCCTTTTACTAATCCATGTGTTTTTAATGCTTCAATAGCATACCAAGAACATGATGGATGAAAACGACAGCGTTGTCCTAAAATAGGAGATATAAACCATTGATACAGTTTTATGAGTATCAGTGGTATCGCGATTAAGACGCGTTGCAACGTTTGGCTAATTTTTTCCATAGCTTATCCATCGTTGCGAAAATCTCTTGATTGCTAAGTTTATCAGCACCAGATTTACCAATTACGATAATATCCACATTTGGGAGATCATGTTGTTTATGGCGAAAACTTTCACGAATTAGACGTTTTAAACGATTACGGTCGTGAGCTTTACGAATGCGCTTTTTGGCAAGTGTAATGCCTAAACGTGGAGATGGTAGAGTATTGGTTCTTGCAAGGATGGTAAACGAGGGAGATACAGCTGGAATTGCATTATCAAACACATAGGTAAAGTGGGTGGGAGTTAACAGACGTAACTCCCGTGAAAAATGATTTTCGCCCACTTTAGGTGCTTTCTACTTAAGCTTAAGCAGAAAGACGAGCGCGGCCTTTTGCACGGCGAGCTGCTAGTATTTTACGACCATTTTTAGTCGCCATACGTGCACGAAAACCGTGAGAACGCTTACGCTTCAAATTGCTCGGTTGAAATGTTCTTTTCATGACCAAAGTCTCACTTATATTTAATTAAACATAGGCGTTTTTGGTAAACACTTTATTCTGTTGCCAGAGTAAGTTGTGCTTATCACCAGAAAAGCCCATCGAAAAAGGACGCTGAATTCTAGAGATCTCGGGGGCTACTGTCAATCAATAATCCATTATTTTGGTAGAAATTGTGAACAAAGTTTGCTGATAAGGCTTAAAAGCCAATCAGTCGCGATAATTTTAACTGTGAATAAGCTGGTCATAATCACTATTTTATCCACAGATTTTTAGATTTCATGCCGCTAAGTGCGGCTTTTAGGCTGAGATCTCCTTTAAAAGAGGGTATTTTAATTCTTATTTTAG
>JGI24520J20079_1000265_pt1 | contig 8544 bp, 11 predicted proteins | sample LinPmetageLP45_FD_20079 | JGI IMG/M metagenome (IMG submission 20079) | reverse complement strand
TCAACAGTGTCTGCATCAAAAGTATATTCAGAAGTACCAGCCGTTAAGGTGGTAGTTCCACTTTCTAAAGTCCATAGGTTTAAGCCTCGGTTCTGCCATTCGAGCATCATCAGATCAAGACTGCGTCTGGCAGTCTTATAATCATATCCAGTGCGAGCTTCTAAGCCACACCTGTCAAATGCTTCATCGACAATATCACCGATATCTAAATTAAACGCATTGGTAGTCGTAGTAGCCATTTATTACTCTACTACTTCTGCACCTTGTCTGGCTCTTCTTCGCTGGGTTGAACCAATAATACCGCCATGACCCTTGTATTCCACTTCAACCCCCTGTTCTTTAGCCGCTTTTTTAGCTGCAGCTATACCTTTGCGATCATAAGCAAATTCTTTACCATCTACATCTGGCATATTTTTTCCTCCTCCTGAAAGTTTCCCTCCAGAACTTTTATTAGATTTTCCTGCTTTACTAAGAGCAATTGCGACAGACTGGTCTTGTGGGTTACCCTCCTGCCGCAATGTGCTTATATTAGAGGAAATATCTTTGTTAGATTTACCTTTCCTTAATGGCATTAACTAGGATTAGCATAATGCTTGTGTGCCCAAACAATAACACTATAAGTATCACCGCTTGTATGATCATTGGTTGTTAACAACAAATCACCATTTATACCGCCTCCTGCATTATTAGAAATACCTGGTAACTGATCCATTCCATAGGAAAAATTCCATGTATCACTCCAATCCTTAGGTGCTTGGCAAATAAACATATTGGTAGTTGCGTTCCAATATAGTTTAAAACCCATACCGATATTACTAAACCAAACTCTCTGTAAAGAAACTCGGTTACAGGCTTGTCCCGTAAGGGGACTTGATTCCAAAGCTGAAACATCAATCTTAGCAACCGCACTTTCACCCGTGCCATCGCTAATATTGGTAAATTTCATTACCAGATTTTTACCGCCATCCTCTATCGTTTGTGAGGTTACTGCATCAGCCATTATTTACTCCTTACTCGAATGGAGTAGCTAATGTGCCATCACCATGTAAGAACGCTTCACAATGCCATACAGACGCAGAAGTTGCTACTAAGCGGATAATTCCGCCCACCAGCCAACCTTGTGTTGCTGCACCTAAGTCAATCGTGTCATCATCACTGGCATCGGGAATAAAGGTATTGGTATCTGTTGCAGTTGCTGGATCAAAGATCGTAGCAAAACCTGAGAATAAATCACTGGCATTGTCTGTATTGATCTGTCCTGCACCCGTGAAAGTAGTACCCACTATAAAGGTATAGTTATATCCTGCTGCGGCAGTCGGTAATGTAACTACAATACCTGCTGCCCTGTTAAGAGTATAAACAGTACCTGAATCGGTTGATTCAATACTTTTAGTAGCACTGGTAATGCTACTTACGTTTGAATAAGCGGATAAATAACCTGTGGTTGTAATATTACCACTGGTATCTACATCCAGATTTGTTGTAATGGCACCAGTCGTAGAGTTTTTGCTGATTTGTTCAAATCCGCCCTCTGACCTGACTGGTCCACTAAAAGTTGTGTTTGCCATAATTTAGTCTCCTAAATAACTCTATCGTCTTGGCAAGTCTGCTAGGGCAGTCGATAGATATAAAAAAATCCCTAGATGCAAAAAAAGGGAAGTAGTAAAAAACTACTTCCCTAATTTATTATGACGAACCTGGAGAACCATACGCTCCTAATGGGTCTGANACTCCAAAGGAGTATCTTTCCCTAGATTTGTAGCGAACATTGCCTGTATCGAAGTCCCCATCCATACTGTTCTCGATAGGGGTTCTGACAAAGTGCTTAAATCCGTTAGGAATATCGGTCATTANGAACCANGCATTCGTGTCGGTTAAATAGTGATTAACTGTAAAACCTTCAGGAACAGTTCCTAAAGAACGAAAAGCGTTAATGTCATTGTCAGCAGTTCCCGATCTACCTGGAGTGTCCAGCAATCTAGTTGCTGTAAACTGGTAGTTCGTAGGAATGACCAATTTANTTGGTCTTGCCGCAATTTTCAGTCCACGCTCATCTGTCCAACCAGAAATGGTAATGGTTGCATTCTCAAGAGAAGTCTCATTGAGGTCTGCAGCCGTAGCTGGGCGATTAGAGTTTTTCCCACCCGAAACAAGTGGGTGACCATCACCGCCAGTTACACCATCACTTGATGCTGTGAATAAATTCACGCCATCACCTGATTGGTATGAGTTGGTAAATCCATTGTTAAATGGAACAACAGCCTTCTGTTGTTTGGTATAAGCCATACCACGAGCTAATGCTTTGGTATAACGAGCAGAGAGAGAGTCATAAAGGTTATCCTCCATTGCCTCCTCTGTGATCGCAAATCCCATTGCAATTGTTTCATGGTTATAGCGTGCTGTGAACGCCTCCTGTGCGTTGTCGTAGGACATCGCTCCACCTTCAGCCTTTACTGGAGCTGCTCCAAAGCCTGAAAGTTTAGTTTCTTCCTCGAAAGAACGATCAGAAGATTCCGTTTCATACAACTCTGCGTCTTCGTTTTCATACTTAGCGTATTCGAGTCCAAAGAGAGCATTAAGTCCAGGGAGGAGTTCTTTCAGCAATTGTGCTCTTGAAATAGCCATATATTACTCCTATATACCTGTTGTATTATCGTACTGGTGCCCAGCGTTATATTTAACAATAACATCCGTATAGCTGTCTCCAACAGACGAATCTGGTCCATTAACAAAATCAATGATTCGTAATGGTAGAGTCGCTGTAGTAGCTACAGCCGTAGAAATGTCTACTGCGTTTTTACTGGTGCCAATTGTTGTAGAGCCTGAGGTGTTCGCCAGAGATACATTATTACCTAATGTAGTCTGAGCACCTGACCCGTCACTTTGCATCTGAATTACCAATGCAGGGTCGGTTATAATATAACCTACCGCATCGGAAGCTGCAACAGAAGCTGTCCACATTTGTGCGAATGTCTTCTGACTAGTGTTTGGATCGGTGTAAGAACACCCAACAAATACCCCACATGGAGTGAAAGAAGTAGTTCCAGCGTCTTTTTCAATAGTCCCTGCCGCTACTAACTTTACAAAATCTCCATAGAAGATATTTACTGCATATGCACTTGCAATCTTTATGTGCTGAACTTTTCCTGAATAGGAACCGCTTGCACTTAAAGTACCAATTGGTCTTGCACCATAGGGTGTTGCTGATGTAGCCATCTGCTTATTCTCCTATAATACTAATTTACATAAAATGCGATTCTATTTTCTGCTCTAAGAATCACTCCCAAATTTGACCCTAGTGTCCTTGTCAGATGACATGGGCATTCTAGAATCTTGTTCACGGAAGTAATTTTTATCAGTTGCTTCGATTTGAGCTTTTGCCATTTCTTGGTAGTACTCATCCCTTTTCTTCATGGTTAAGGCATCGGCTTTGCATAAAAGCAATCCTCCGATTTCGATATTGCCTTTAAAATGGGAATGATAATCAGGGACAATGTTTTCCGCTATCTCTGGATGATCTTCCATTTTTACAGGCTCCCAACCTTCTCTGAAACGAGCTGAAACATTCGTATTCAAGACAGTGCCATTTACGGAAGTGGCAATCCATCTAAATACATATCCATCTTGTGGGTCTGGGTCAGGCAGAATAGTCTGCGGTACCCAGGGTTCATCTCTCTTCTCGGCTTCTCTGTTCTCTACTTCTCGTGAAGCTTTATGGGTCTCTCGACCTTCGATTTCTCGATTACGCTCTTCGGACATTAAATCATCTCCTTAACTATTTGTTTAGCATACTGTTCTGCTGATAGCCCAAGCTTCCTGGCGAGAGAAACTTGAGTGGGCGTTAACTGCACTTTGCGTGGTTTTCCGCCATTATTTCTAGTGGCTGGAGCTACCATCGTAGCTGCGTTCCGTGTTGGAGCAGTTTGCCCTTCATCCAACTCGGAATCGGAAAAATTGTTGGGAAATGCTCTTTTCATTTCAGCATCTACTTTGTCGTAGTATTCCCTTGTTTGAGGATTAATACCCTCGGTTAATAAATCTTCATGTACCCCCATCGCAAAACCTGTTAGCTTTTTATCGGCATTGAACCACTCGTTTTTACCGAGCCATTCTTCAGCCATTGGATCAAGGGGTGGTGGCTGTGTTTGTGCTATTTGCTGTGGCGAAGGAGCTTGTTGGACAGGTCGTTTAGGTGGTTTTCTCTGAGTGGGTTGCCTTTTTATAGCTGCATCGGCTTGCGTCAATTGCAGTTTAGCTTCCAACATTTTTTCCTGTGCATTAATGATGGCTTCTTTATCGCCTTCATCAGTAGCATCCGACCAGACCCTCTTAGCATATTCTAATTCTGCTTCTGCCTTGGCAGCCACATTAGAGACCACTGCTTGTTGTCCACGAGACACCATTTGTCTAGCTTGTTGCAGTTGACTATTTAAGGTTTGAGCAGCATTTACCGCTTCATCCCTCATCCTCTGTGCATCTTCCTTGGCTCTACGTTCTTCGTGAAATTCGTATTTGAGCTTATCAATTCGTTTTTGTACCCTGCCACTAACTGAATCAATCTCTTCAGTATTTTCTTTCGGGGTTTCGACTTCTTCTGTTTCAACTACCTGCACTTCAAGTTCATCATCAGATGCATTGCCCACTTGAGTAGTCTTGCCGAAAAACTTCTCTTCCTGAGAAGTTGGTATTACGGGAAGTTCAAAATCTTCTTTACCGAGATCAGTCTCTTCTTCTACTTCTAATTGTTCTGCATTTTCTTCAATCATAGTCTTTCATATCCTCTTGGGTCATCGATCACAGCTTCTACGCTGTCATCATTAATTAAACGAAGTTCTTTACCATGAATTCTGAAACGAGTACCTGTATAGGTACGCATTAAGATAAAATCTCCTTCACTACACCAAGGACCACTGGGAAAACGCTTTTGATCTTTGTAACAATCAGGACCCATCTTTAGAACAAAACCAACAATAGTAGCAACGGATTCAGCGTACCTTGTTTCTTCGGCTTTGATAATGCCACCTTCAGTGGCTTCGTCTACGTCAGGGAGTGCGATCAGTATCTTGTAACCAGAAGGTTCTGGCATTTGCGTAGATTTATGAGATTCTTGATCGGTATCAATCTCAGCTACGTTTGTTTCAGATGTCATAAGTCATCCTGTTGTTGCACAAAATTATGGGTTTTGCGTTCCCAGTCAAAAACAATAATATCTGAGAAATAATTTATTTCAACTATTTTCTATTATTTCTAAAACTTCTTTAAATTCTCTTTCGGCTAAATTAAGACCTTCAATGACTCCAGTCAATCTTTTAAAAGCGGAGAAATCTTCAACACTACCTTCTGCAAGAAGTTCCTTAACTCTTTCTTTCTCGTCATTAATTCGTCTAAGAAAAGCATCTCTAAAATTACTTCCTAGGGGGTCTGCCATCTTTCTGCTCTTTATCTTTATCCATTAGCTTTTCAGCTATTCTTACGCCAACATCAGCACCTTTCGCTTGTTGCTTGGCGGAAAGTGCCTTGTCAGCTATCTGTGCATCAACAATGGTTTCCATTATATCAGCACCAATCTTAGCTCCTGCAATTTTCTCTTGTGACTTAATTTTCTGTACTTCCAGTTGGTCTTTGCGTAATTCACGTTCCGTAGTGGCTTCCTGCTTCATTGCATCTGACTGTGTCTTCCTATCGACATCTTTTTCCTTGATATCGAGTTCACGCAGCTTGGCTTGAACTAACGGGTCTTTCAACTCTTCTTGGATACGCTCTTCTTCCGCTTCCTTCTGGTGTCTGCTTAACAATCTCTGTGACGCTTCGGCTACCAAGGTTGATATTTGTTTTTCGATATGTTCTGGCATGGGTTCTCCCAGTGGCGGCAGTGGTGTTCCCAGTTCGGCTTCAATCTGTCCTCGGTATAAGAAAGCCAAGTGTTCGGTAACGTGAGCATCCAAAGAAGCTAAAATAGTCGGTCCCATCGGAGAAGCCTCTGCTCGTTGCTTCAGTTCAGGGTCTTCCGCAGCCGCTAAATGCACTGTAATGTGNGCTTCNTGATCTTGGTACTCAAAAGCTTTAACGGGTTCCCCGTTTAGCATATTCATGTTTTCCGCCACAGGATCAAGTGGCATGATGTCATCATCAGTCGGTACAATCTTATCGGCATCCTGTATGCCCAAGACATCCAGCATCTGACGATGCAGTTCCTGCATGTTGTACATTTGCGGTGCTTGTTGTGCCAACTGTAAAGCAGCTTGATACTGCATAATGCGTTGTCCCATTGTCGCTGCATTCGGATTGGAAACTGGAATCACATCCACCTTGTCATCAAAATCCTTTTCCTTGATTTCTTCTCCCGCCTTCACTTCGTAAGGGTAAGACGGCTTAGTGAAGTCCCGTATGATATTTGTCAATATCCTAAATTCAATTCGCATGGAAGCGTGTAGTCTCTGTTGAATAGCAGACATGACCTTCATCGTTCTTTCCATAATGGCAAGCGTAGTTCCTACGGGTGCTTCCTGATTCATGTCACTAATCTTCATATCAGTTAGTGATGCAAATCTTCTTCCTTCTTCAACAATATTTTCAAGGAGTGAATAAAGCACTTGAGATGGTTCCTTATAGGGGAGAAACGCTATATTGTCTCTAATGGCTCCTCCAGGGACATCTACATCCCTGAACTCACCAGGCATGATGGGGGAATCATCACCCTTAATTCTCAGACCTCGTGATTTTAAACCACCAGGCAGATTGGATAGAGTACCTGCATCGACTAACTGACGTAACAAGGAAGTCGCTGATTTAGCCAATCCACCAATAACGTGGATTAAACCAAAGCCATAAAAACCAACACCAGGAAGGTATTGGTAATGTACAAAGTGCTGACGAGGCATGGTATCTTCATCGTCTTCGTACCAATTTCGATAGATGGAAAGGATCGTTTTAGAAGATAAATCCAAAGTCACGATGTACGGCAGAGCAACTCCTGTGTCCTCACCCTCTTCATCTTTTTCTTCGTATCCAGGCAAATCCAAATTAACCTGCATTTCCAGTAAAGTGTATCTCGAATCGGCATCATAATTATCGTTATCGCCAGTCAACTCATTGTATTTCTTAACAATTTCATCTATTTCTGGAGAGGGAGAAGGCAATTCAACATCCCTATAAAAACCTTTAACTTGCATTTTTCGGAGGTCGTTCTCAGTTTTCTTCATGACATGCGTAGACCTTTCACAAGTAATCAGGTCACTGGTGCCATAACTGACAATAAAATCCTCGGCAGGAACAAACATGGAACAAGGTCTGCCCATGTTGACATCATAATAAACTTTACGGAAAGCCGAACCTGCCAGTGGCAATGACCACAATAGCTTTTCCGTTTCATTGCGATACTCAACCATTTTATTGGTGAGTAGATAATTCATGTAATTCTGTACCCGATGAGCCTGTTTGGTTTTCTCATCGGTCAATTCTCCGATGATTTCAGTCTTCACGGGACCTGATGCGGGAAATATCTCAGAAATGGCTTGGGCTTGGAAACGTACTACCGCTTCCGTTAACATGGGGTGAAACACACCACAGGCTCCGACCCAAGGCTCGGTTCGCTCATCGATCTTTAAACCGAGTTGGTCTAAACCTTTCATGTAAGTATCTTCCCAATCACCCCGTGATTCTTTATCGCCTTGATAAAGAGGTATCAATTCACCAGACAATTCTTCAAGTACATCATCAGGCAACAATTCCGCTAGGTTGGCATTGAAGCCGAGCATATCGTCTTCTTTGGCAGTGGGATCAAAATCAACCACAACTCCCCCTTCCTCAGTCGTGGTGACTTCAATTTCAGGGTTCGCTTCGACTGTATCGATCTCTACATCGATAACAGTACTGTTATTATCCAGTCCATTAGACGATCCAGGACCTATTGCTTTTTCTATTGCCATAAATTATTTCTTTGTTTTATCTATACGCCTCACGGGTACTTTTACTGTAGTCCAAGCCTCGTCAACATCGGGAGTGGATTTGTCATCCCCCTTGTAACGCCCTTTAACAGTGCGGGCACGAACCCGCTTGGTAACTGTTTCGGATTCAGCTTTTTTCTTGATTACGGCAGAAGCCTTTTTCTTTTCCGCCTGTTTATAAATCTTTGATATTGTTGGTTTTTTATAACCTGAAAAAGCCCACTCAATACCAGTTCTAATAGTGGCTCTTGCTTTGCTCCAAATAGACATAACTGCTCCTATACATTAAACATAAAGTGTTTTTTTTCTGGCGTTGTCCCTTACCGCACCACATCCACTGTGATGCCGCCTTTTCGGTCTCTTGGGTTTGGTATATTTCCTACCCATTAAATCTTACCACCATACTTCCGTTTTATGGAATCGTTATAGTTCTCATGGTTCATCATGACCGCAGGGGTATAACCCCTTCTGCTTTGGGTACTACCGCCCATTTTTCTGCTAAATCTTTTGCCGTACTTTTCGGTTTCTGCCTTTAAAGCAACCTCTCCCTTCTTTATCGCCTTAGGACTTCTTTGCTTCTTTTTCTTCTTTCTTGGAA
>JGI24520J20079_1000208_pt1 | contig 11206 bp, 10 predicted proteins | sample LinPmetageLP45_FD_20079 | JGI IMG/M metagenome (IMG submission 20079) | reverse complement strand
CATGTCCGTAAAGCGTTTATCTAAGTCTTTCACCATAGAAAGCACTTCATCTGAAATTTCAATGGTGTTTGAGCTGGCTTGTCGGATAACGCCTAAGCCAATAACAGGGCGGCCATCAAGTCGAACCATACTGCTGGAATCGGCTGGGCCAAAATACACACTGGCTACATCGCTAATTCGTATATCACCTGAAATGACAATGTTACCTACGTCTTCAGCACTGACTGATGTCGCGTCTGCACGCACAATTAAGGCTTGATCGGAAGATTGAATACTGCCTGCTGGCACATCAAAAGGGGCGAGTTCTAATGCGCTGGCAATTTCGGCCATCGATAGCCCAAAGCTGGTTAAACGAAGGGGATCTACAGATACCCTAAGCACACGTTCTCGGTCGCCACTCATGCTGACATCGGCTACCCCAGGAATGCTCAAAAAAAGCGGAGCGACATCGGTATCAACACGCTCAGTCAGGGTTTCCATGTCTAGGGTGTCGCTTGAAATAGCTAGGCTTACTACTGCTTGGGCATCACTGTCTGCGCGAATAATGGCAAGCTCTTCAACATCATCCGGTAATTGTCGCTGAACACGGCTCACCGACTCTCGGGTTTCGTTGGCGGCATCTTCTAAGTTAACGCCAGCGCGAAACTCTACTCTTATCCGTGCTGAGTTTTCTTCGCTTTGTGCGGAAATGTTTTTTACGCCGCTAACCCGAGCTACCGCGCCTTCTAATCGACTGGTAACTTCGGCATCAACAGTTTCCGGTGATGCACCAGGGTAGGTGGCAGTCACTGTAATTCTTGGCGTATCTACGTCGGGTAGTTCTCGTACTTCTAGTGCATTTAATGCCGATAAACCAGCAATCGCAATCAGTAAATTAAGAACAACTATGAGTACCGGTCGTCGAATTGATAAAGAGGGGAGGTCGTTGGTTGCAGGCGCATTACTCATTGGCGGGGCCCCCAACCAATTCAGTCGTAATCGCTTGTCCATTTCGAAGGCGTTGCACACCCTCAGCAATTAATTTGTCTCCTTCGCTAATGGCGCCAGACACTAATATTGCACCGCGTAAACGTTGATGAACGTCTACATCAACACGTTTCGCTTTTCCTGACTCTGCCAGCCAAATGTAAGCGCCGGTAGCACCCCATAATAACGCGGCTTCAGGGATCGCTGCATAGCGGTCGCCCTGAATACTTAAATTTACCCGAAAGCTCATACCAGGGCGGAATTTGTCTGCAGAGTTATCTAACAGTGCGCGGGCACGCAAAGTACGATCTGCTTCGTTAATACGCGAGTCAATTTGTGCAATTTCGGCTTTTATAGACACTTCGCGATCGCTCCACGGCTCTAGCGTCACGTCCGGCGCATTCATTAGCACAGGTAAAGCGGCTTCTGGGGCTTTGAAGTTAATGTAAAGCTTACTTCTATGGTCCAGAGTAGTGATTAACGTTTGTTCGTTTATTCGATCGCCCACTTCAATGTCAGTAATGCCTACAACGCCATCAAAAGGTGCTTTTATAAACCGGTCATCTAAGTCGACAATAGCTTCTTCTAAAGCAACTTCGGCTAGGTCACGCTGAGTGCGAGCAAGGTCAAGTTCACTAATAGGCACCGCGCCTTGCGCATGGCTAGTGATAAGCCTATCAAGTGTACGCTGTGCATCTTTCAATGTTAACTCTGCACGCTTAACGGCATTCTTCTGACGACGGTTATCTAGCTTTATTAAAACTTTGCCAGCTTCAACGAGTTGGCCCGGAACAAAATTGACCTCGATGACTTCATCGGCAACAGCAGGGTAAAGTGCAATGGAGCGAAGCGCCTCGGCACTGCCCACAGCTTCCACTTTTCGGGTTTCATACATGAAAGAGACTGGCTCAGTTACGACTAACTTAGCCTGTTTGTCACCCATAAATTGACTGTAAGCCGGCACACTGGTTAGTGCTAATACCACACAGCACGCCGATACCCTCGCGTATCGGGAGATCATATTTGTCATTTTTTTTCCGAAATCTTTTAGTTTTTTATTTTTTTAATGATGATAATTAGTGGCTGTTATCGCGTTCTTTTTTTGCCACTTTACTCAAGCAAAATTCTAGTGTTATAGCACCATAGGCGGCTTAGCTAAGCAATTGCAGTTCAGCGTATTCCCTATACAGGGTATCGCTTTTCATTAATTCTGCGTGTGTGCCCATACTTACAATGCTGCCTTTATCCATCACAACGATACGATCTGCATGCTGAACGGTGGCCAGGCGATGCGCGATAACAATACTGGTCTTGCCTTCCATTAAACGATTCATTGCCTGTTGAACCATACGTTCACTCATGGCATCTAGCGCACTTGTTGCTTCATCTAAAAGAAGAATAGGGCGATTTGCTAATATTGCACGGGCTATAGCGATACGTTGTTTCTGCCCGCCAGAAAGCTTGATACCACGCTCACCCAATTGAGTGTGATATCGGTTTTCTAGATTATCGATAAACTCATGAGCAAAGGCTTTTTTGGCTGCATTAATCACTTCGTCGTCACTTGCATTCGGGCTGCCATAGCGAATATTTTCCATTACGCTACTGGCGAATACTACAGGCTCTTGGGTAACAATGGCGATATGTTGGCGCAAGCATCTTAGCGGCATGCCCACAATGGGCGTGTCGTCAAACGTGATTTCACCGGTAGTGGGGTCATAAAAACGCATAAGTAATTGGAATAGTGATGATTTTCCAGCGCCACTCGCCCCCACTAGAGCAAGGTTCTCACCGGCTTTTATATTCAAGTTTAGGTTGTTAAATAATGGCTTAGTGCCTGGGTAGCCAAAACTCATGTCTTTGAACGCAATAGCGGGCGCTACCTGAGGCACTTGAGATGAAGCCGAGTGTTCAGACAGCGAGGTCACTTCTGATGTTGCATTCAGCAGCTGATAAAGGCGTTCACTGGCGCCAACGCCGCGTTGCACTTCTCCAATCACTTCACTTACAGTCGCAATACTGCCGCCTGCCATCACCGCGTAAAATAGAAAGGCTGACAATTCCCCAACGGTCATTTTACCTTCTAATACTTGGCGTGCGCCTACCCAAGCAATAAATATTATCGCTGTCATGCTTAAGCACATAATGCAGCCGATTAATAAAGAGCGGTAATGGATACGATGCTTGGCCGCATCCATGGCAGACTCTACGCGAGATGAAAAGTGGGCTCGTTCTTTGTCTTCTGCGGTATACGCTTGAACCGTCATAATTTCATGCAGGCTTTCATCTATGTGAGAGCCTAAATCCGCCACTTTGTCTTGGCTTATTTTAGCGAACTTGCGCACTTGCGGTGCCAACACTTTAATGGGGACAAGTACGGCGGGGACCGCGATAATGACGCAAAAAGTAAGTAGTGGGCTGGATATCCCCATTAGCACCAACGCGCCAACAAAGGTGACTACCGAGCGAAGCGTCATCGAGAGGCTCATGCCCACCACGGTTTGAATTACCGTAGTGTCGCTAGTGAAGCGAGAAATAACCTCACCGGTTCTAAGCTCTGCGAAAAATGAAGGAGGAAGTGAGAGCAAATGAGAGTAAACCTGATTTCTAATATCGGCACTGACTCTCTCGCCCAACCATGTCATCAAGTAAAAGCGGGCATAGGTCGCAATGCAGGCAATTAGCGTTATTACCAATACAATAACCGTGGCTTGGTTTAAGGTTTCAGAAGCGCTTTCTACAAAGCCGCTATCGATAGCATATTTAATGCCTTGTCCTAACATTAACCATGCTATAGCGGCAGTAAACAAGGCGGCAATGGCCCCAGCGACACGTTTTTTGTATTGGCTTAAGTGTGAACCTATCCACTGCAGTACTTGTTTTGTTGACACTTCATTTAACGGTGTTGCCAAAATAACCTCTTTTAAATTTTCAACAGGATAAAGCGACGCTACGGAAAACCGTATCTAATTTGCGCTATTGATGCGTTCGAACAGAAGCCGAGAACGATTAATCGTTATGACTATACGCTGAATTAGGAAAAGTTGATTTATTCATTCGACTACAGTTGCAGTAAATCAGGTGGGTGGAACCTGGCTTGCCCTGACTTACGCGGGCCGGGTTAAAAATTTGTAAGAGAAGCCGGAAGTCGCAAAGAAATAGCTAAAAAAGAAAAGATTTTAGAAAAGAAAAAACAAGAGTAGAAAACGGCTGGGTTCAAAGTAAAAAACAAAAGTCTGGGGTTCCATTTATAACCTGGAACCCCGACGTACCTAAATGTAATAAAGCACTTTGAAGTGCAAAGCTTAAAAGCTTTGAGCGCTTAGCTTAGCAGCTTCAAGTGCTCAGCTTTGGCTAGCAATGAGGGCTTGCTCGATGTCAGCTATAATATCGTCAATATGTTCAATACCTACCGAAATACGAACCATATCTTCACTAACGCCGGCCGATGCAAGCTCATCAGCATTTAATTGACGGTGTGTAGTGCTAGCAGGGTGACAGGCTAAAGACTTTGCATCACCAATATTAACTAAGCGTAGAATTAGCTGTAGGGCGTCGATAAACTTAGCGCCTGCTGGCAATCCACCTTGAATCCCAAAGCTAATAATACCGGCCGCTTTACCGCCACAAATGCGTTGGCAGGTGTCGAAGTGCTCACTATCAGGCAGAGCCGCATAGTTAACCCAATTCACTGAAGGGTGCTTTTCAAGAAACGCAGCCACTTTTTCTGCGTTTTCGCAGTGGCGCTCCATCCGTAACGATAAGGTTTCTAAACCTTGCATAATATTAAACGCACTTTGTGCTGAAAGTGCAGCCCCTGTATTACGCAGAGGCACTACGCGGCAGCGGCCAATATAAGCAGCTGGGCCAAGTGCTTCTGTGTAAGTAACGCCATGGTAGCTAGGATCGGGTGTAGTCAGCATACTGAATCGTTCTGGCTGAGCAGCCCAGTCAAAGTTACCTGAATCAACAATAATGCCGCCCACGGTAGTGCCGTGACCGCCAATATATTTGGTTAGGGAGTGTATGGCGATATCAGCCCCATGGTTGAATACCTTACAAAGAATAGGCGTGGCTACCGTGTTATCAACAATTAAAGGCACGCCAGCGGCATGTGCAATGTCGGCCCAACGTTTAATATCAACTATGTTTCCTGCTGGGTTGCCAATAGATTCACAAAACACCGCTTTAGTATTTTCATCAATAGCGGCAGCAAGACCGTCGAAGTCATTTGCTTGTACGAAGGTCGTATTAATACCTTGGCGAGGAAAAGTATGCGCAAACAGGTTGTAGGTGCCGCCGTATAACTGCCTAACACTCACAATATTGCTGCCCACTTCGGCAATAGCTTCAATGGCGTAGCGAATAGCGGCCATTCCAGAAGCCACAGCTAGGGCACCCACACCACCTTCTAATTCAGTTAAACGCTGCTCTAATACCGCGTTGGTTGGGTTCATTATCCGGCTGTAGATGTAACCTGGTACTTTAAGGTCGAACAAGTCAGCGCCATGTTGCGTATTATCAAACGTAAATGATGTGGTTTGATAAATAGGAGTAGTTGCTGCTTTAGTCGTTTCTTCGCTAGTATAGCCTGCGTGTAATGCAATGGTTTCTGGTTTCATTGAACATACCTTAAAAGTTAATTTATATTTTGTGCGTTTAGGTGTTTAGATGTTTAGACGTCTATAAGGCGTTTGGCTACGTTAATCCAAAAACCTTCACTTGTGAAGTATTAAAAAATTATTTGTTAATTAAATGTAGGAGGGTGTTTTGGAAAAGCCAGTGCATCAGCCCAGACAACAAGTAACACAGCAAGGTAGTAAATCTATTCTCTACTACGTGCACGACCCCATGTGCAGTTGGTGCTGGGCGTTTGTACCAGTATGGAACACCATAAAACAAAACCTGCCAGATCACATAGAGGTGCGATATGTATTAGGCGGGCTAGCGCCCGATTCTAACGAACCCATGCCAAGTGCTATGCAAGCTGCCATCAGCGGATATTGGAAAACCATTATGCAGCGGGTGCCGGGTACCACATTCAACTTTGATTTTTGGGAAAAATGCGAGCCACGACGTTCAACGTATCCGTCATGCCGTGCGGTAATTGCTGCAAGAAATCAAGATGCCAGTAAAGAAGAATCGATGATAAATGCTATTCAACAAGGGTACTATCTTCGCGCCATGAGTCCGTCCAATGACAGTACGTTGATTGAACTGGCCAGCGAGTTAGGATTAAACCCAGAGCAATTCGAAGAAGACTTAAACAGCGCAGAAACTCAACGAACATTAATAGAAGAAATAAACATGGGGCAAGCTATTGGCGCCCAGGGCTTTCCCAGCTTAATTTTAAAAAATGAATCAGGTTATCGATTTATTGCCCTTGATTATAACGATGCGAATGTAACGTTGGCTCAGTTAGGTTTATAAACTACAGCTATAAAACTCTCATATGACATGGGTCAACTTGGGCCCATGTCGCAAAACTGTTTACGCATTTTTAACGGCTTCTAATAAAACATTATTCACTAACATTCCCTTTTTTCGTCGCACTAGACATTACAGAACGCCCGTTTTACTCTCATTATTCTTCCTGTTTCTATTCAAGCCTTAAATGATAATAAATAAAAGAAAATTCATGATCAAAAGAATCAAATTCAACACTTTGTTCGTTGGCATGCTATTCATGTTTAGCCAAACCAGTATGGCTAATACTGCCACCGAGCAGAAAATTACAAAGCATATTAATGATAACCTCACCCAATCCCAAGCGCTGTTAGAAAAAACGGTGAATATCAATAGTGGCACCATGAATTTCGACGGAGTCAAAAAAGTAGGGGCTATTTATCAAGCCGAGTTCGATGCAATGGGTTTTGATACCCAGTGGGTTGATGGAAGTGAATTTAATCGGGCTGGGCACTTAGTGGCCAGCTATGGCAATTCGGGGCCAAAGATTCTGATGATAGGCCATTTAGATACAGTATTTGCTAAAGATGATGCATTTCAGCACTACAGTGTCGTTGATGACACCCATATTGCAGGGCCTGGCATCACCGATATGAAAGGCGGCGATGTGATTATTATTGCGGCACTGCAAGCGCTGAAAGCCTTAGATTTACTCGATAAAATCAGTATTAAAGTAGTGATGACAGGCGATGAAGAAAGTAGTGGCCGCCCACTTTCACTATCTAAGAAAGCTTTAGTTGATGCAGCAATATGGGCAGATATCGCGCTAGGGTTTGAAGATGCCGATGGCGATATTAAAACGGCGGTGGTTGCACGTCGCGGCTCAATAGGGTGGCAGTTAGATGTTGCAGGCAAGCCTGCGCATTCATCACAAATATTCACCGACAATGTGGGCTATGGTGCAATATTTGAAACGGCTCGTATTTTAAATAGTTTTCGCGAACAGTTAGCGGGCGTTGGTAATATTACCTTTAACCCTGGGTTAATAGCGGGTGGTACTGAAGTTGAAGTACAACCCGAGAATTCTATCGTACAAGGCTTTGGTAAAACCAATGTGGTGGCAAAAGAAGTTACCGTGAAAGGCGGCATTCGCACATTAACCGCCGACGAGTTGGTAAAAGCTAAAAAGGTTATGCAGGAAGTGGCTTCGAACAACCTAGCGCATACCTCTGCGACATTAACCTTTGCCGATGGTTATCCGCCAATGGCACCTACCGACCAAAACTATGCACTGTTAAAGATGTATAGTGATGTGAGTGAATCTTTAGGTTATGGCCCTGTAGCGCCGGTTAACCCAAGAAACGCAGGTGCCGCTGATATTTCATTTGCAGCAGATCATGTAGACATGGCAATTGATGGTTTAGGTTTAATGGGCGATGGCGGACATACAAAGGATGAAGTGGCCGACATGTCCACCTTTGCGCAAAACATGCATAAAGCGGCTATTTTACTCTATCGTTTAGGGGAAGCTAAGGCCTTATAAGCAAGCGAAATTTTTACTCCTTCCACACTAATAGCCAATAAATAATAAATAGGGATGCATAATCCCTATTTAACCCGCATTTATACTTGCATTCACAGCCCATATCCGTATAATTCGGCGGCCTTCTCTTAGGCGCTCAATTTATAAGCGTCTAAAGAAGGATTAAGTTAACGGTAACGCTACAACGAGTTTGAGGCATTTATGGTTACTATTCGTTTACAGCGTGGTGGCGCGAAAAAGCGTCCATTTTATCAACTAGTGGTGGCTGATAGCCGTCGTGCAAGAAACGGTCGTTTTATTGAAAACGTTGGTTTCTTCAACCCAACTGCACAAGGTCAAGCAGAGCGTTTACGCGTTGACCTAGAACGTGTTGATTACTGGGTTGGTGTTGGCGCGAGCTTATCTGAGCGCGTAACTAGCTTGGTAAAAGAAGCTAAAAAATCTGCAGCGTAAGTTGCAATTAACTGGTGAGTATAGATGAGTTTAGCGTCTGACATTGTGGTTGTTGGCAAAATCGGTGCACCTTACGGTGTAAAAGGTTGGGTCAAAATCAACAGCTATACACAAACACCAGAAGGTATTTTTGAGTACTTGCCTTGGTTCCTTGGCGAAGAAAACGAATACCAAATTGACCAATGGCGAACGCATGGTAAAGGCCTGGTAGCAAAGATTGTTGGTGTGGATAACCGAGATGATGCAGAACGCATCAAAAACTTGGATATAAACATTAGCGCTTCGCAACTTCCCGATTTAGGGGACGATGGCATTTATTGGCGCGAGCTCACTGGCATGAAAGTGGTAACTACGCAAGGTTACGACTTAGGTGTGGTGAAAGAAGTATTTAATACAGGTGCCAATGACGTGGTTCACGTTAAAGCAAATGTAGGCGATGCTTTTGGTCAAAAAGAAAGATTAATACCTTTTGTGTTCGACGACGTTGTACAAGAGGTTGATCGGGAAGCGAAGGTCATTAAAGTTGACTGGGATCCGGGGTTTTAAGTGACACCGGAAAAATGGTTCGGGGTAGTTAGCCTGTTTCCAGATATGTTTGCGCCATTCACCCAGCAGGGTGTAATCGGCAGGGCAGTTAAGTCTGGTAAATTATCGGTTGATACCTTTAACCCCCGCGACTTTACTCACGACCGCCATCGCACAGTTGACGATCGCCCCTATGGTGGCGGACCCGGCATGCTGATGATGGTTAAACCGCTTACCGATGCTATACAAGCTGCCAAGAAAGTTGGTGGCGAAAACAGTAGCGTGATCTACTTATCACCTCAAGGGAAACCCCTTGACCAAGCAGGCGTTCAACGTCTTGCTGGCATTGACCGTACGATTTTAATCTGTGGTCGATATGAAGGAATTGATGAGCGCGTAATCGAAAGCCATGTAGATGAAGAAGTCTCCATCGGTGATTACGTTCTGAGTGGCGGTGAACTGCCGGCAATGGTCTTAATGGACGCAGTTGCCAGATTAGTTCCCGGCGTGTTGGGGCATAAAGCTTCAGCAGTTGAAGATTCCTTTACCGATGGTCTTCTGGATTGTCCGCATTATACGCGGCCAGAAGTACTAGATGGTCAATCGGTACCTGACGTGTTGTTAAGTGGTGATCATGAAAAAATTAGGCAGTGGCGATTAATGCAGTCTTTGGGTAGAACCTTACTGCGTCGCCCTGATTTGTTAAATCACCTAGCTCTGACTGAGGAGCAGCAGCGGTTATTGGAAATATTCCAAACGCAGTTGCAGCGAGATGACAGTTAACTAGGACGAGAGGATATGATGAGCAAAGTCAGTCAAGATATCATCAAGAAAATTGAGCAAGCACAGCTTAAATCTGATGTTCCAGGGTTCGGCCCGGGTGACACAGTAGTTGTTAAAGTTCGCGTTACCGAAGGTGACAAAGAGCGTCTTCAGGCTTATGAAGGTGTTGTTATCGCTAAGCGTAACCGTGGTCTGCACTCGTCTTTTACCGTACGTAAGATTTCTAGCGGCGAAGGCGTTGAGCGTGTGTTCCAAACACACAGCCCGGCTATCTCTTCAATTGAAGTTAAACGCCGCGGTGCGGTTCGTCGTGCTAAGCTTTACTATCTTCGTGAACGTTCAGGTAAATCTGCACGTATCAAAGAAAAGCTTAACTAAGATTACTAATCCTTGCGTTATTGTTAACTTCGAAAGAGCCCGCTTATTAGCGGGCTTTTTTGTGCCTGCAAAAAATGTTTTGGGAAGGGATGTGGTGTTAGGCTCTCTGACTCGCCGTAAACCCATCCATGGGGGCTCTGCCAGCGCGTCCTGCGCTGGAAGGTCAGCGAGCCTAACACCACATCCCTTCGGTCGTAACTTTTTAGCATAGGTATTGATGGTGCCAATGACTCGCCGTAAACCCATCCATGGGGGCTCTGCCAGCGCGTCCTGCGCTGGAAGGTCAGCGAGCCCAACACCACATCCCTCCGGTCGCACTTTATAGCGTGAGTTGGTGAGGTGAAGGCTGATACCGATGACTCGCCGTAAACCCATCGGTGGGGGTTCTGCCAGCGCGTCCTGCGCTGGAAGGTCAGCGAGTCCAACACCACATCCCTCCGGTCGCACTTTATAGCATGAGTTGGTTAGGTGAAGGGAAAGGGCTTTGTGTGCCTCTGAAACCCGGCGTAAACCCATCCATGGGGCCTTCGCTACAGCATCCATGCTGTAGAGAGTTTCCGAGGCGCACAAAGCCCTTCCTTCTGAACAGCCGGTTAAGGCTCACCATTGAATATTAATATTAGTCGCCAGTAGAAGCCCACGTGAAACGCGGCGTGAATCCATCTTTGGCGTTTTCGCAATAGCTCTATGTTGTGGAAGGCTTCTGATGGGGCGACTCCCTCTCCTATAAACGCTGACCCGTACCATGGAGTAGTGCGGCATAAACCCATCCGTGGGCGCTATGTCAGCGCATCAATGCGCTGGAAGGTCACTGCCAACTACGTAGCATTCCGGAATGTATTCCTTGGTGTTGGCACAATTGCTCAATGCAAGTTTGCGAGATAAGATGTTGAAAATAGATAATTAAAACAATGAGTGGCCCCATGCGATTGCGTTTTTTCTGGGTAATAACGGTGTTTGTCTTTAGTGCTATGGCTAGTACCGTGGCAAATGCTGACGTTGAATTCAAAATACCTAGAAGTACTGTTGTGGAGCTTCAAGACACTACATCTAGCCGAACTTACCCCATTTTTATCAAGTTGCCGAAAAGCTACCGAGCTAATACCAAAGCATCTTATCCTGTCATTTATTTGTTGGATGGTTCTTATGCAT
>JGI24520J20079_1000202_pt1 | contig 11551 bp, 17 predicted proteins | sample LinPmetageLP45_FD_20079 | JGI IMG/M metagenome (IMG submission 20079) | reverse complement strand
TGGATTCTAACGCCTGAAAACGTAGACAAGGTTGGAGCATGGGCCAAGAAAAATGTAAAACTCGTTGAGAAATTAACCCAAAACAAACTTCTTCCTTCTTCCGTTCGATTATACATTCGCTCGGTTTCAGGATCTAAAACAAAGATTACGGAAGATTTTTTCAGTGAAAGTGAATTAAAAGAAATTAAAAAAAGAGTAACCGAAGCAGAAGTTAATAAAGCTTTGGAGGGCTATGCCACTTCGGGAGCGGGAAGTCAGGGGAGAGCGTCGGAAGGTCATAGCGGAATTGGTTATGAAAGTGATAAAGCAAAAACTTTAAAGAACGCCTTTACCGATGATGCAGTTAATATCGATATGACTTTTGGACAGGCGGGATTCTATCGAAACAAGGATGGTACCTACCAGGTTTATGATAAACATAATTTTTCTAATATGTTGGGCCAGTGGGATTGGTATGCCAATGCAGAAGACCTAGTCGGCCAAGTCTGGGCGCTTAATGATCTTTACGCAACTGACATAGTGGCAGGAAAGGTTATGAGAAGATATGATCTTAATGAACCTAACCGAGAAGTTCTTAAGATAGTTATTGAATCCTATAAAAATGGAGAAATTAGTTTAGCAAAATTGATACGAACGATTGGGGGCTACTTGGCTTCCGATGAAACTATAGACGTTCTTAAGAAAGACACTGATTGGAAGGGAGAGGAGTATGAGTATGTTGACAAGGTAGAAACTGAAGAAAGTGCAGGCGTCCCTGTTAGTTTGAATATTGGTCCTATTTCTCAAACAGATAAATATAAAGTTGATAGGAAGCGGGACTTTTTAGAGCGTGATGATGAGAGGATGGATGATATATCAAAATATGAATATGACTTGGCACCCACGATGGGAGAAGAATATGCACAAATGATTTTTGATGATGCACGGGATTATCCAGCGTCGGCTCTAGGACACCCGAGTGGAAAAAGTACAGCTAAGTGGCCATATACACTGGCATCAGATGAATACGAAGATGTCGGCATTCCTTCTGCAATAAGAATGGACGCACAAAAATATATAAAAAAACGTGAAATTAATGAATTAGACCCGAATTGGCAAAATGCACGTCAGAAGGAGAGTTATTATTGGGATAAGGATAAAAAACGTTGGATGGACTTATTTAGTCATCCAGACCTAGCTGAAGGCGTGCCTTGGCTTTTTTGGGATGAAGGACAAGCAACTCGAGAATATCGAGATAGAGAAAAACTACATCACCCTAATGATGATTTTGTTCCTTATTTTGAATCCGAATCAACAGGGGAAGATTTGTATCCTGGTTTTAAAAAAAGAAAAGATGAATATAAAGATGGGGGTATTGTCTCTTTAATCCAAAATTATAAATGATCAAAAGATTAACCCTTACTGTTCCTCCTAAACGGGGACCGTTACCACAAGGCTTGAAAGTTGAGCTAAAACAAGTTAAACCTATTAAATTGGAGAAGACTAGAAATGGCAGACGTCGACAAATCATTACCTAACGTAGAACAAACAGTTACCATTGCACCTCAAAAAGAGATGGTTCAAGAAGAGATTGTTGAACAAAAAGGTCCTGTTGAAATTACACCCACGGACGACGGAGGTGCGGAAGTTACTTTCGATCCACGAGCCGTGAACCAGCCTGGAACGGAGAAGCACTTTGATAATCTATCCGAACTGCTTCCTGATCGGGTTATTGATCGTTTGGGCAGTGAACTTTTTAATTCCTACCAGGAATATCGTTTTTCCCGAAAGGAATGGGAAGACTCATATACCAAGGGCCTCGATCTTTTAGGCTTTAAATATGAAACGCGAACCGAGCCTTTTCGGGGAGCGAGTGGCGCAACCCATCCCGTTTTAGCCGAAGCCGTAACCCAGTTTCAGGCATTAGCCTATAAAGAACTTTTCCCCGCAGGCGGACCTGTTAGAACCCAGATTCTTGGCTTGACTAATATTCAGCGTCAACAACAGGCACATCGGGTTAAAGATTTTATGAATTATCAATTGACATCGGTCATGAAGGAATACGAACCTGAATTTGACCAGATGTTATTTTATTTACCCTTAATCGGTTCAACCTTTAAAAAAGTTTATTATGATCAGTTACTCGGTCGAGCGGTTTCCAAATTCATTCCTGCCGATGATTTAGTGGTGCCTTATACGGCAACCTCCTTGCAGGATGCTGAGGCAATCATGCACGTATTAAAAGTTTCCAAAAATGATTTACGAAAACAACAGGTAGGAGGATTCTATCGCGACATTGAACTTGCTCCGCCGTCCGATTCTTTTGATGACCGAGTCACGGAAAAAGAACGAGAAATCGAAGGGATTAAGAAAAGTCGAACCGAAGACGTTTATACTTTAATTGAATGTCATGTGAATTTGGATCTGGAAGGTTTTGAAGATGTGGATCAACAAGGAGAACCAACCGAGATTAGACTGCCTTACATTGTAACGGTGGAAGAAGCGTCTAGAAAAATATTATCGATTAGACGAAATTATAATGCAGATGATCCTTTAAAGAAAAAAATTCAGTATTTTGTTCATTTCAAATTTTTACCTGGTCTAGGCTTTTACGGCTTTGGACTAATCCATATGATCGGTGGCCTATCGCGAACGGCGACCGTAGCTTTAAGAAGTTTACTTGATGCAGCAACATTATCGAATCTCCCCGCAGGTTTCAAGATGCGTGGTGTGCGGATTCGTGATGATGCATCTCCATTACAACCTGGCGAATTTCGAGACATCGACGCACCTGGAGGGAACATTCGTGAAGCCTTTACAACTCTTCCCTACAAGGAACCGTCACAGACTTTACTAGCTCTTATGGGGGTCGTAGTCCAAGCAGGACAAAGATTCGCATCTATAGCGGATCTACAAGTAGGCGATGGGAATCAACAGGCAGCAGTGGGAACGACCGTGGCTCTGTTAGAAAGAGGAAGCCGAACGATGTCGGCCATTCATAAAAGACTTTATGCTGGGCTACGTGATGAATATACTTTATTGGCAAAAGTATTTGCTACTTATTTACCACCCGAATATCCTTACGATGTTGTTGGTGGCAATCGTATGGTTAAAGTTCAAGACTTTGACGCTCGGGTAGATATTCTTCCAATTGCTGATCCAAATATTTTTTCACAGTCCCAACGAATTATGTTGGCACAAACCGAATTACAATTGGCAACGTCCAATCCTCAAATTCATGATGTTTATATGTCGTATCGTAAAATGTACGAAGCCTTAGGGGTTCATGAAATTGATCGTATTTTACCTCCCCCTCCTCCGCAGGTTCCAAAAGATCCTGCGATTGAACATATTGATGCTATGGGTGGAAAGAAATTTCAAGCGTATCGAGGTCAGAATCATCGTGCCCATCTTACGGCGCACTTAGATTTTATGGCCACGAACCTCGCACGAAATAACCCGATGGTGATGGCCGCGATTGAAAAGAATATTTTCGAGCACATTAGTCTCATGGCTCAGGAACAGGTTGAAATAGAATTTGCCGACCAGTTAAAACAACTACAGATGATGGGACAAAATTTACAAATGCCTCAACAGGCTCAATTGCTTCAAGACCTCGAATCGCGTAAAGCGGAGCTGATAGCTGAAATGATGGAAGAATTTCTGAAGGAAGAAAAATCCATTACTTCTCAATTCGATAATGATCCGATTGCCAAACTTAGAGCAAGAGAACTTGATTTAAGAGCAATGGAAAATCAACGAAAAGAACGTTACGATGACTCACGAACCGATCTGGATCGATCGAAGTTATTGCAGAACAAGGAAATAAGNGAAGATAAATTAGAGCAGAACGAGGATCTTGCTGAACTTCGAGCCGAAACATCCATGGCTAAATCCATGTTGTCCTCGGAAACAAAATTAAAATCCGANCGTATGAAGCGTCAGGATGTTAGAACCTTGAAAGGACCAAGAAGATAATGGCCGATTATCCAGCAGGGGTTTACGATTTATATATGAAGTACCTGAATGAAATGGATCAGTCAGGGGTGGCGGTTGATTTTGAGACTTATGCTTCTCAGCTTCCTTATAATATTGAACAGGGAGGCGGAGACTCTCAAGGGGGTGGAGGTTATGGTCAATGGGGAAATTTAGATGAAAGTGACACTAAAGATTTTACTAAAGATGTTTGGAGTCGTGACATGGTCTCGGGTCCGCAGGAAGCAATCGCTGAAAATAAAACTACTCCAACTTTCTCTTGGCAACCTGAAGAAATAACAGGATTTAAGAATGTTAACACAGGGCAATATCAAACTTTTGAAGGCAAAAATATAGAACATTTAGGAATGAATTTTTCAGGTTTGATGGGTATAGCGGCAGAAGCTTTGGGCCTTACGGAGAAAACAGGTAAATATGGTGACTATAATTTAGGTCAAATTGCAGGAACCTTTACAGGCTATGATCCTAAGACAGGCTATAAAGGTTTAAGAAAACATTTAAACAAGCGTGGTATTAGAAATCAGCTTTTAGAAAATATGAACAATCAAAAAATTCAAAAAGAAGTTGATGCATATAACAAAGCATCTGCAGCCAAAGCTGCAGAAGCACAACGTCAAAAGCAATTAGCTCAATCAAGTCAAGTTATATATGACCCAGGGCCTCCAGGTGGAGGAGGAACTTGGCATGAACAAACAGCAGCTAAAGAACAAGCTTTTGCTGATACAGGTGGTCAACAAGGAAAAGTTGCTGGACCAGGGTTTGGTCAGGGTGCTTATTTTGAAGAAGGCGGAAGAGTTGGCTATGCTNATGGAACTCCTATAGCTGANGTTACTNAANNNGAAGCTACTTTAATAGGAGATGACAATGTATCTCTCTTGGATTTTTTAAAAATAACTGGAGGTGGAAGTTATGGTGAAAATACAGATATAATGTATGAAGGTGAAATAATTCCAGGATTAGATCAAACAAACTATGGTTATGGTTTCGATGTAGGAGCTGAAGTACCAATAGGGGATACAGGTGTTACTTTAACAGGTGATGTTGGAATTGGAAGAGGGTCTACACAGACAGACTATATGGGAGAACATGTTCCTTCTTTATCAGGTGTAGGTGAAACAAAACTAGGTGATAAATGGAATGTAGGAATTGAAGGAAAATGGCCAGTAAATTTTAATGAACTGTTTATGGAAGAAGGCGGAAGAGTAGGTCTTCAAAGTGGTGGATTAGCTAGCTTGCTAAATTAAATATAATAGGATAAATTAAATCAAGGAAAAAATTATGCCAAGTTATTTTAATTCAACAGCTCAGAATAAAGGTGAAATCTTAGCGAGCCGTACTGAAAAGTATGCTCAAGGCGGTCGCGTAGGTTTTAAAGCAGGTACGGATAAGAACTGGATTCAAAAAGCTACTAAGAACATGAGAAAAGATAAACCATGCACGGGCAAAAAATTCGGAAGTAAGACTTGCCCACCAGGATCAAGACGTTATAATCTTGCTAAAACTTTTAGATCCATGAATAAAAAAAGTGCTTAATGCCTTTCAAATCTGAAAAGCAAAGACGTTTTTTATGGAAAAAACACCCTACTATTGCTAGGGATTGGACTAAGAAACATGGAAGCAAGGTAGTGAAAAAAGAGGGAGGAAAAATAGCCTATGCATCTCGAACTAAAGGTGCTATAAAATAGGAAAAAACATTATGACTAAAATAACAGAAGCATCAAAACTTACAGTAGGTAGAAAAGGAAAAGTTTCTTTGAATCAAAGTGACTCTGTCTCTATTCCTTCTCAAAATGTAAAGCTTGACCCACGATCAAAAACTGAAACTTTAAAAGCTGCAAGAAATTATATTGCAACGGGTGATAAAGTAACCATTAAAGGAACAGGTAAAGCTAGAAAACAAACAGCAACCTGGTACTAAAATGGCTTGGTTCGGTTTAGCGCGTATTGCGCTGCAAACGGGCGCAAAAATATATTCCAATAGACAAAAAGCAAAAGCGGCTATGTCTGATGCACAATTATTGCATGCAGAACGACAAGCCCGTGGAGAAGAATCTTACCAGGGAAAATTGCTAGAAGCCCGTCAAACAGATCTCAAAGACGAATTCGTTTTAATAATTCTCTCGGCGCCCATAATTATTTTGGCCTGGGGGGTCTTCAGCGACAATCCTGACGCCTTAAATAAGGTTAAAATCTTTTTTGAGCATTTCCAGCAACTTCCGACATGGTTTACTTCACTTTGGGTATTGGTATGCGCCAGCATATTCGGTATAAAGGGTACTCAGGTGTTCAGGAATGGTAAAGGTAAAAAATAAGCTAGACATGCATTATTAAAACAAATATAAATAACTAAGGAGAAAACTATGAGAAATGATTTTGGAACACGACCTTACAAATCCCGCTTCCCTTACAAAAAAGCAGAAGGGGGATCAGCAAAACGTCAAGGCTACAATGCTAGACTTGATGAATCATTAGGTGCACGTACAGGTGCAGAGTCTACTAAATCTCAAAGCTTAAAGGCTCGAAGAGATGAGAGCAAAGGTGCGGAAAGATCTAAAGGACGTAGAGCCTATGCTGCTGTAGGAACGATGGACAAAAATAATAAAAGGTTTATCTAATGTCTCATTTAGAAGATCAAAAAAACCTTACCAACGGTGTGGGATGGGGAAAGGTTCTTGCGTCTCCTATTGTGCATGCTAAAGAAAAAGCTCAAAGAGTATGGGAAGGAATAAAAGCGACTCCTGACTATATTAAAAAACATATTAAGAAAAAAGAGAAAAAAACAACAGTGAAGGAAACGGATCTTTTAAAAGGAAAAGATTATTATCCGCCAAAACCATAAAAGGAAATTAAAATGGCTAAAAAAACAAAAAAAGGTGATCGAACTAAATTATGGCACGGTGGACCTCATAACACAGGTCGAATGAATTTATTAGAACAAGAAGGGCGAATTAGAGCTGAACCTCAAACTAGAAATGTACGTGCTGAAGAAGCAAGAGTTACTGGAGAATTGAATCGAGGATTTAAAGACGGCAAAAGAGTTGCTAAAGCTAAAGGTGGCCGAACAAAGAAACAATTTGGTGGTGGATTCACTAGACCATTAGGTGGTGTAGGTGGTGTAGGTGGTGTAGGTGGTGTAGGTGGTGTAGGCGGTGTAGATGTACCTATTAGACCCGCTGGCTATAAAGGTGGTGGGGCCGCAGTTCGTGGCTTAGGGAGAGCATTTACTAACGCTAAAAAAGTTTAATCTGCTTCTATGGAAGCCATAAACATTATTTATAAATTAAAAAAAGAAATTAAAGATCATTTAACTGCTTTAACTCTCGTTATTACATCGGGAGGTCTTGACAGCATCGATAAATACAAATATATTGTAGGACAAATCAATGCACTGGAATCAGTGCAACAGGCAATCTCTAGCCTGCTTGAACAAAAGGAGCAAGATGAACCAGAAGGAAACGTTGTCGACCTCAGTCCCTACGAAAAACGAAAAGCCTAAATTTGCGTTAGAAGAAAAGTATAGGGAACAAACTCAAAAATTACCTAAACCTACGGGTTGGAGAATCATTGTTTTGCCATTTAAAATGGGTGAGAAAACAAAAGGAGGAGTTGTTATACATGAAGCAGCTCTTGAACGTCAACAAGTAGCATCGCAGTGTGGTTTAGTCTTGGCAATGGGTCCCCAATGTTATAGAGATAAAGAACGATATCCTGATGGTCCATGGTGCAAGATTAACGATTGGGTTGTCTTTGCAAGGTATGCAGGATCGCGTATACATATTGAAGGTGGTGAGATTCGTCTTCTTAATGAAGATGAAATTTTGGCAATCGTGCAGGATCCCGAGGATATACTGCATGCATTTTAACATAGAAGGAGAAAAACTATGCCTGAAGAAGAAAAAGTANAAGAAGAAAAAAAAGTAGAAGAAGAAAAAGATATTAAAAAAGAATCTATGGTTGATATCGATACCAGCGGACCTGGTGCCGATGTTGAATTACCTGAAGAAAAAGTAACCGAAGTAGAAGAGCAACCTGAAACGGAGGATAAAAAAGATGAAAAAACTAGTGAAGACGTTGCTGAGCCCGATGACACATCTAAGGAATCTGATATCAAGCCTGATGTTCAAACTGGCCAACAAAAAGAAGAAATAGAACAATATGGTGAAGGCGTAAAAAGAAGAATAGCAAAATTAACCAAGAATTGGCGTGAAGAAGAACGTCAAAAAAATGCTGCTTTAGATTATGCCAAATCAGTTCTTACAGAACAAAAAGATCTTAAAGAACGTTTAACCAAGCTAGATGGCACTTATACTTCAGAACTGGAAACAAGAATTAAAAAAGGTTTTGAAGGAGCTAAAGCTAAATTATCAAAAGCAATTGAAGCATCGGACGTTGATGCTCAAGTCCTAGCTCAACGAGATATTGCTCAATTAGCCATTGATGAAGCTAAATTAGCAGATCTAAAAGAGCGTCAGGAAAGGGCAAAAATAGTTAAAGAAGAAGCTTCTAAAACTAGAATGCCTGCTAATGTGGGAGGACCTATTGAACAACCCATGCCTATGGATCCGCAAGCACGACAGTGGGCGGAAAAAAATACATGGTTTGGTAAAGATGAGCCAATGACCTATACAGCGTTGTCTTATCATAAGAAAATGGTGGATGAAGAGGGTTACGATCCTTATTCAACTGATTATTATCAAGAAATTGATAAAAGAATAAAGGTTGCATTCCCCCAGAAATTTGGTAATAAGGAAGTACAAACGGAATCGTCTAGACCGACACAAATCGTTGGCTCAGCCACACGCAGTGTAAAAAAAGGACGCAACATACAGAGACTCACATCTTCTGAAGTAGCAATCGCTAGAAAATTAGGTGTGCCACTTGAAGACTATGCGAAACAAAAACTAAACATGACGAAGGAGGTTTAAGCATATGAAAAAAGAACATATGAAAAAAGAAGACATAAAACCCACTTCCCGTGCGGACTCAACTAGGTCAAAAACCGAAAGACCTAAAGTATGGGTTCCCCCATCATCTCTCGATACGCCCCGTGCGCCTGATGGATTCAGGTATCGATGGATAAGAGCGGAAAGTGTTGGCTTTGAAGATATAAAAAATATTCAAGGTCGTATCAGATCAGGCTACGAGTTAGTTCGATCTGATGAAATAGAAAACGCTTCCGATTATCCAGTAATCGAAGACGGAAAATACAAAGGGATAGTAGGAGTAGGTGGCCTTTTGCTTGCAAAGGTAACTGATGAGATCGCNCANCAACGTCAGGAATATATGGCACGTCGCCATTCTGANCGTAGTGATGCAGTAGAACACGATCTTATGAAAGAGCAGCACAAGAGCATGCCGATCAATGTTGATCGACAGTCTCGCGTAACTTTTGGTGGTACGAAAAAGAGTTAATTTTTTAACGATTTTTTTATCACGAAATTTTTATTAACCGTTCACAGGTAAAACTGTGAACATTTAGGAGAACGACAAACTATGGCTAATACAAGCACAACAGGATATGGGCTTAGAGCAATTGAGACTGTTGGTAATACACCAGCAACTCAAGGGCAATCTAAATACTCTATCTTGTCAGGTTTGGGCGTGCGAATCCTTAAGAACGAACCAATTGGACCACAAGACGGATCTGGTGATGATGGCTATATGCAAAGTATAGCTCCCACTACTATGGACGATGGTGGNACAGGCGGTNCGNNCTGGGATGCAGATACAACTACTCCAGAAGTTTGTGTAGGAGTTTCTAACGGTGTTTTTTACATCGATGGAACTACAAGCAAACCTACGTGGGGTAATTCAGTAGCTGCGAGTCAAACATTCGCAACTAACCCAAATACAGGTAACAGCAATGGTTGGGTATTCGTTAATGATAATCCGTTTCAAGAGTATATGATAAGNGCAGATGCANNAGTAGGAGCTTCTTTAGCTCTTGCTCAAGCCGCTATGTTGGTTGTTTATATGAACCAAAATGCTGGTGGTGCTGGCTATCAAGGCCAATCACAAGCTACTCTTAATATTGCAGGTCACAACAATGGCTACATGTGGAAAATCGTAAGATCGGCAGAAGTGCCTAATCAAGAAGATCTTACAGTTTCAGGTGGTGGTTGTGATTTAGTAGTAGCTTTTAATACGGGTGCTAATCAATTCCTAAGAGATGATGCAGCATAAGGAGAAACTATGGCAATATCACGAGCACAATTAGTAAAAGAGCTTGAACCTGGTTTAAATGCATTATTTGGACTGGAATACAAGCGATACGACAACCAANCAGCTGAAATATACGTAANTGAAAACTCAGACAGAGCTTTCGAAGAAGAAGTNATGTTAAGTGGATTCGGTAATGCGCAAGTAAAAGGCGAAGGTCAAGGGGTATCATTTGATGATGCTCAAGAAACTTTCACAGCGCGTTATACTCACGAAACCATTGCTTTGGCTTTTGCAATTACAGAAGAAGCTATCGAAGATAATCTCTACGATAGAATCTCTTCTCGTTATACAAAAGCTTTGGCTAGATCTATGGCGAATGCTAAACAAGTGAAAGCAGTAGAACCTTTAATCAACGGTCTTCCGACTACGGATTCTTTTGATTCAGGTGATGGTGTTTCTTTGTTTAATACATCGCACACTACTTTGAATGGTAGCTTTCAAAATACGCTANCTACACAAGCAGATCTAAATGAAACTTCATTAGAACAAGCCCTAATCGACATATCAGGGATGACTGACGAAAGAGGTCTTAAAGTTGCAGCTAAAGGGGTGAAAATGATTGTTCCCCCTGAAAACCAATTCAATGCTGAAAGATTGATGAAATCTCAAGGTAGAGTTGGAACTGCTGATAATGATATTAATGCAATTGTGTCATTAGGAATGATTCCTCAAGGATATAGAGTGAATAATTACCTAACTGATACTGATGCATGGTACATCATCACAGACGTACCTAATGGAATGAAACATTTTGTTAGGGCAGCACTTAAAACTGCTATGGAAGGCGATTTCGATACTGGAAACGTAAGATTCAAAGCTAGAGAAAGATACTCATACGGAGTATCCGACCCTAGAGGAATCTTCGGCGTTGAAGGTGCGTAATTTAAACTAACTTAAAGGGGCGGCCTCAAAGTCGCCCCTTTTTATTTTTAAGGTATGATATGAAAAATTTCCGAGTACAAATCCATTATGAAGGCTATCGCGCTGAAACAACCGTGATGGCTGAAGACACTATAGAAAGTGTCGAAAAATCAATCCTTGACAAACTAGGAAGAAATGAGATAAAGTTCGAAAAAGATGGATTTACCAATGGTAAATGGATAACCTATGAGGAGGTTATAAATGACGGAAGACCTGTACATTACAAAACGGTCCTTGGAACTAGAGTGGCAGAACGAGCAGCTGAAGTCGGGAAAGCATAATATCCGTATGATTGAAATTAATAAAAAAATCCAGGATGTTATCAAAGAGATTATTGCTCAAGAGTTTGAAAACGACACTCGTCTTACGCAACAAAAAGACGCCAAGCCCGAAGTTTCGATAGCCACTTAAGCGCTATCAAAAATCATATAAA
>JGI24520J20079_1000173_pt1 | contig 12978 bp, 18 predicted proteins | sample LinPmetageLP45_FD_20079 | JGI IMG/M metagenome (IMG submission 20079) | reverse complement strand
CGTCCAGTGCGAAATCCACTAGCCGGTTGTACACCATGTCGATGTGCTTTCCTTGTGCAATCAATGCACCATCGACATATTCAAGCTCCGATGGGTCCAATATCAGGGTATTAATTCCTCTGGCTTGAAGTTGCTGTTGGGCCAGTTCGAATTCAGGGAACATAAACTGGGTCTCCGGGGCTTCGTCCACGATGGCCATGCTTTTGGGCATCGAGTCAGCACGTTGCCTTTGCCACTCCTGTCGAAACATATCGAACACAGCATTCTCAAATCCATCCAGCGCCTGTTTGGTTGCTGCGGTCTGTTGAGATGGTTTACAGCATCGGTGTTGAGCCCGAGCTAGCAACGAGTTCAGAAATGCGCCGCCGGCATTGGTATTGATCTCGATCAGTTGAGGACCGTCTTTGCCTAAGTGAAAGTCATAGCCCATGAACGCCCCTATGGGACCTGGATCGAAGCCTGCAATTTCCGGCGCCCAGGACAGAACGCGTTCTCGATAGGAAGAAAGCTCTGCGGTTGATTCGATCGCTTCAACGATTCGTTCCATCGCTTTGATGTCGGACTGGGGGACGAAGACCGGCGTGTTTGAAAAAAGCTGATGGAATTCAGGAGTGATCGATGGCACGTATCCAGCGGCTTCAAATTGATGTTCAAAGCTCTCTTTGAGGGCAACACGATCAAGGGTTACGCAATAGCACTCCCGGTTTAGACGCTCCGAGTAGCTATCAACCGATTGTTTATTTTCCTGAGTTACATCTTTCATTTTAGACTCGTGGTTGTAGTAAATTGTGCGATTCCTAGGCGCAGGAATATTGTGCTTTAAACAGGCCGCTCGTCCGGGATGGCTGTTAGCGGGACCACACTGCGCTATAGCAGAGAAATAGCCCACATTATGATGGATAGACTATTGAGATGCTTTTTTCATCCTGATTATTGTCGCCTAATAGTCGCGATCAAGTTTGTTTTTCAAGTCGCCGTTCAGGTGCTGAAAAATTGTAGGAGGTAGGTTTATGGCAACGCCTTCGAGCCAAACACTCTCACCGAAGACCATCGTCTGGATAATGATTCTCACCATTTTTCGGGCCATGTGTCTTCCTTGTATAAATGTTGGGTTGGGCGGTCTCAGGGTCTAAGTGCAACACTTAGTTAATGGTCAGAAGGTTATTGCTCTGCGAGAGCTGAAGGTATTCAACAAGTACTTCTGCTAGAAATTTCCAGCCCAACGTTTGACGTGGCCAGGTATTCAGTATGCCGTGATCTTAATGTCGGTGAAGCGGCCGTCCGCCGCTGGTTACAGCAGTATGACGCTGAGCGGTGTGGGCAGCCTGGAATAGGTAAGCCCTTGACGCCTGAGCAACAGCGCGTTCGGCAGCTAGAGCAGGAAAGTCGTCAGATCGAGACGATCAACGCGCTTCGGCAGCTCTAGGATCTGCCTTTGCTCCGACGTCAGCGCTTTGCGTCTCTCGTGGATAATACTCAACTTTCTTTTTGTACTGGTCAATCCAGCGCGCATAGCTGTGGGCCCAATATCCAATGCGTCAAAGGCTTCGGTAACGGAGTAGCTTTAGTTTAGTACCAAATCCACCGCTTCGAGTTTGAATTTCGGGGTAAACGCTCGACGTTGATTCTAAATAGACACTCCATAGAGGCGCTACTATAGCGCCTCTATGGAGTGTCCGGATTCATTATGAATCCCCTGTTCAGGAATAAGCTTGAGACATATATCATTACGTTAATCGAGTTTGGATATGAATCGCCCCTAGTTTAGTAGCCACCTCCAGGCCTTATAATCAAGGCACCCAGGAGGTCCAATGAGCAACTCACGTTACACCGAAGAATTCAAAATTGAAGCCGTCAAGCAGGTAGCTGACAGAGGTCATTCCGTTGCTGAGGTCGCCGCCCGATTGGGAGTGTCAGGCCACAGCCTTTATCAGTGGATCAAGCGCTACTCCAAGCCCACGGAGCAACGGCGGCAGGACGATGAGCTTCAGGCCGAGATTCGTCGACTGAAGTCCGAATTAAAACGCGTATCGGAAGAGCGAGATATATTAAAAAAGGCCACTGTAGGTTCAATCGGTCACTGCAACAGATATCCTGAAGTATCGTACTGCAGTGAGCTAGCTAATGAAGCGATCATATACTCAAGAAGAACGAGATCTTGTTTTTGACCTATGGAAGCAGGGAGCGGGATTTAGCGATATTGCTCGGGTCCTTGATGCCAAGCCCGGATCAGTATTCACAATCCTCCGTGATTCCGGTGGCATAAAGCCCGAACAAAGAAGGAGAGCAGCTAAACATCTGACGTCTGAAGAGCGAGAGGAAATACGGGCAGGGTTGTCAGCGAAAATGAGTATCAGGGCAATTGCTCGTCAGCTAAATCGATCACCTTCCACTATCTCGCGTGAAGTAAATAGGAACCGAGGCCGCCGATGGTACAAGGCCTTGGATGCAGACAGGATAGCTTGGTCCAAAGCGAAGCGGCCAAAAGCCTGTCGTCTAGCTACCAAGCCCGAGCTTCGAACCCTAGTTGTTGAAAAGCTGCAGCTGAACTGGTCGCCTGAGCAGATTTCTGGATGGCTCAAGGCCAAGATGTCGCGTAATGCGAGCATGCAGATTTCTCACGAAACGATCTATAAAACGCTATATGTGCGCTCAAGGAAAACTTTAGACCATTCGCTAACCTCTCATCTGAGACGTTCCCATAAAATGCGGCAAAGCAGACATCATTCAAGGTCGGGGGATCGTGGGACAATCAATATTGTGAACGGTGTTTCCATTCATAAACGCCCTAGGAACGTCAAAAACCGAAGATCTATTGGACACTGGGAGGGCGACCTGGTCTCAGGTTCTGGCAATACCCATATCGCGACGTTGGTCGATAGGAAAACCCGATTTACGCTCATTTTAAAGCTCGGCGGTAAAGACGCGGCATCTGTTAATTCTGCGCTGATCAAGGCGTTTAAGGTGCTTCCGGAAACCATGAGAAAGTCACTAACTTGGGACAGAGGAATGGAGTTGGCGATGCATGCTGACTTCACGCTGGAGACGAAAATGCCTGTTTATTTCTGCGATCCCCAAAGCCCCTGGCAGAGAGGCACGAATGAGAATACCAATTCCTTAATTCGGCAATATTTTCCTAAGAAAACCAGTTTGGCCCAGCACTCCCAGACCGCACTCGATCATGTGGCAGAGCAACTAAATGGGCGACCTCGGAAAACCTTGAAGTTTCGAACACCCGAGGAGATGATGGGATGGCGTGTTGCGTCGACTGCTTGAACCTACAACCGCGTACTTCGCCAGAGAGTCCGATTGAGGTACGCGTTTATTCAGAGCCAAGTGGACCTGTATCCCGTGCGCCGCCTGTGCAAGATGATGACTGTGCACCCCAGTGGCTACTATGCGTGGTGTTGCAACAAGCTGTCTGATCGTGCACGAGAAGACCAGCGCCTGTTGGGCCAGATTAAACATTCATGGCTCGAAAGCGGCGGTGTATATGGTTATCGCAAAATTCATCTGGATCTTCGTGAAGCTGGCGAGGCTTGCGGTAAGCACAGGGTAGCCCGTCTCATGCGCTGTGAGGGGTTGCGCTCACAGACCGGCTATCGCCGCCGTCCAGGTCATTACAGTGGTAAGCCTGCGGTGGTCTCACCCAACCACTTAGCTCGTCAGTTCGAAGTGGCGGCGCCCAATGTTGCCTGGGTGACTGATATAACCTACATCCGTACCTACGAAGGCTGGCTGTATTTGGCCGTGGTTATCGACCTGTTCTCTCGTCAGGTGGTCGGCTGGTCGATGAAGCCGCGTATGACGTCTGACTTAGCGCTAGATGCACTGTTAGCGGCGGTCTGGAGGCGTAAGCCGCAAGGATGTGTCATGGTTCATTCGGACCAGGGCAGTCAGTTTAGTAGCGGTGACTGGCAGAGCTTCCTGAAAGCGAATCATCTGATGGGTAGCATGAGTCGCCGCGGTAACTGCCATGATAACGCCGTCGCTGAAAGCTTCTTTCAATTACTCAAACGGGAGAGGATTAAACGTCAGATCTATCCAACACGTGACGCTGCGAGGCAGGACGTGTTCAATTACATTGAGATGTTTTATAACCCAAAGCGCCGGCAAGGCACGAGTGGTGACCTGTCACCGGTCGAGTTCGAAAAGCGTCATTACCAGAGTCTGGCGAGTGTCTAGAATACTGGGGGCGATTCAGAACGAGCTGGGAGGTGAGTACAACGCCAAATTCAGGAATTGGATTTTTGCGTCCACTCATCGTGATGAGATCCTGGCAAAGCTTCGAGCGCTTGACGAAAATTAACTGTAGCGGGGAGAAGTATTGGGTTTAGAGCTGGAGGTTTCGGACCCCGAAACCTCGTGCTTATTTTGGTGGGCTCGGCGATGAGTGCGAGACAGCTTCCAGGCTCCGATGCTCTATTCTGAAGGGCTAGCGACCGGGTTTGTACCGGTGGTTTTGATATACTTTCGCTTGGGAAAACTGTTGACCCATATTGGGCAAAGTGCCAACCAACTGCGGAGCAATAGATGACTGAAGCAACGTGCGATTTTAGTATTGGCGTCAGCTCAGACGCGCTTGAAATGATCGAGCGCGCGGCACGATTGTGTAACCAGTCGACTTCTGACTTCATGCTCGACGCCGCTTTTTACAAAGCGATTGATACGCTGTTGACTGACAAAGTGGGTTTTTTGTCCGCCGCTGCTTATAGGGAGGTTTGCCGCGACATCCTTTCAGTGAGCGGTACCCAGCCTATTCCAACCAAATAGGTTTTAGTCTCCTCGGGACGTTGTGCTGGGCTTACAGGTTGCTATTTCGCATGTTCGGTTCGTTGCTGCTGCGGTCATACCTTCACGAAGCAGTTGTGGATAGTGGATTCAAGATTAGGTAAGGCGACGTTTGGGAGCCCTGCGCACTTGAGGCAGGAGCCTTGGCGCTAAAGCGTGTTCTTGCCAGGAGGGCGTATGACCAAGCAGAAGGCAGTCGATTGCATCGGTACTGAGCGGCTATGCCGCTCAGTTGCGTCTTCCACGGCTATAGAGACTGGGGAACCAGTGCGGCAGATTGAAGCTCGTTTGGCCAAGGGTGTCAGAAGGTTTCCAAAGCTGAGGTTGGCGCAGTGATTTCTGACGTAGGCGTTCGTGCTAAAGCTCAATAACGTCGTGTATCAGTCGTTCTATATGGGTGTAGTCACCTCCAGCTCCTGCCTGGATCGCCTTGAAATAGAACTCTTTGTTTTCCACCCATACACTGTAGTCTAGCGGTGCACCTCCAGCTGCTACTGCCATGACGTCAAGAAGCAGTCGTGATAGGCGGCCGTTACCGTCACGGAAGGGGTGTATCAGCACCAGCTCTACATGGCTTTCGGCGAGGAAGCGGACGAGTTGATCTCTCGGCATGGCTGGTAATTGCGCAAAAGATTTTAAGAAGTCCAGTTCGAACTGCTTCGACAGTCTGGGCAGCTGCGCCGCCGCGGCGAATTGAAATCCATTTTTGCTCAAATTGACCGAGCGCAGCTCCCCTGCCCAGTCATACAGATTGCCGAGCCATTGCTGATGCCACCGTAAAATATTTTGAAAGGCTAGGTTCTTCAGAGGCTGTTTAAAAACGTGTCTATACAGCTCGAAAAGGAGTTCGACTTCGGCGTCGTCGATATCTCGTTTAGATGTTAGATTTAGTTTATTTTGAAGTACTGATGTATCTATTGGCATATGAAAATTGCCGTGTGCCGGCGTCGGGTTCTTTTATTTGCCGCTCTGTTTTTTTAAAGCCGGCAATCAATTTAATTGCGATAGAATACTATTTGCTGGTGGCGCATGCGAGCTGGCACGACTATGTTTCACAAGCGGTTGACCATTATGGCGTTTTTAAATGGTTCGCGGTCTGGTACTGCGACGCTGTTGATGAGTAATTGTGAAACACTAATCTGAATAAGTTTAGGGTGATTGTGATGTTGCTGTTTCTGGATTACGACGGAGTTCTCCACCCCGATGATGTTTTTCTTAGGAGCGACGGTAGTGTCGAGTTGCGGGCGCCCGGTGATCTTTTCATGTGGGCGCCAATATTGGTGGAGCTAATCTCTGATTTGAAGGTGCATATTGTGCTATCCACCAGCTGGGTCAGGCACCTAGGTTTCAAGCGAGCGCGCAAAGCATTGCCCAATCAGTTGTCATCTCGCGTGGTGGGTGCCACATGGCACTCAGCGATGAAGCTAAGCGGGACGGGGCACATCCTTTGGGACGAGCAAAGTCGCTATGAGCAGATTAATTCCTATTTGAATCGGCTCGCTTCCAAGCAGAATTGGTTGGCAATTGATGACGACGCAGTTGGTTGGCCTGACGACAAGCGCGAACATTTGGTGCTGACAAATCCAAGGCTAGGGCTGTCTGATGCGGGCTCTGGACAAGAGCTAGCGCAGCGTTTATCGGAGAGCAGCAAGATAATGCTGCCGGGCGTTCGCAAAGTACCTTAAGGGCGCCCAGCAGACTTTTCTTGAAGCGCCAAGAGGTTATTTGGTACCACCCGCTACATCGGGTGCTCCAAGCTTTTTATTCGATGCCATGTCTCGTACAAAGCTTTGAAGTCGCCTGACCCAATTATCTCCAGCGGAGTACGGCCATTAAAGAACGTGTTGTTGTTACGCATCCTCATGAACCCGTACTGGTTTGCTGGGTTAGAGAATATTGAGCGTAGCGTTGCATGTATTTCTAGAATAAAACTAATGCGATGCCGTTGCTCCTTGCTTAGAGAGCCTTGCATTTGGTCTTCAGTCAAACCGCTCTGGCCGAAGCCGAGGATAACGGAGCGCTCTCGCTCAGGAACCTCCCAAAGCTGCAAAATTTTCATGGCTACGCGCAGAGCTGTCCTTGCCTGCTGAACAGAAAGCAGTGAACGCTCGTCATTTATGGATGGTTGCCTGCACATAGCTGTTGGACTCTATTAATATTTAAATCGGCTGCAATCCTGGGAATGTTTCTACTGGAAAGCATGTGGGATTATGCTGACCGAAGCAATGCTATTAGAGATATGGGTATTCTGTTTTATTTGCACTGCTGCATTTAAAAGCTCAGTCATTAAAGTAATCGTCTTTGCGGATAAGCCCGAACTTTTTATCGCACCAATGCCCAGTATCGTCTTCGAACAACATCTCAGGTAGACGCCGCCGGCGCAAACTTTCTAGAGTAAGGAAGAAACAAGTTTCGCAAAGGTGAACTTCATAGTGTTCTCCGTCGTGTTCGGAACCGTATCCCCATTTTGCCGACAGCACACCGTACTGGGGGGTATGCGATTCACCTGATGTGGATTTGTCGCAGACATCACAGGTGATATCCACGACGTCAGCAACAATCTTCTCTTCTATGATTTTCATAGGTCGACTCGAATGTAGGTAAACGCTAAAAGCGCTACTCGTGATGGCAGATCGGGCCAGTCAGGCACTTCCCGCTAGGCTGCGGGGAAAAGCGCGCTTAATACTGACCCATAGCTGGAGCGTCTTGGTAAAACCAGAAAATTAATCGGAGGCCATTTTTGAAATCAAAATATACTCACCATCGCCGTCAAGGAGGCGGCTTTGCGCTTTCCTTCACCAACCAAGATGTAGACTGTATTGGCTGTTTCAAAAATACAGGGCGGGGTAAAACGTATTAATGGGGTGGTTCTTACCCAGAATCCGATGTCGAATTTATGGCTGCTGTCGTACATCACTTCGTGCGCATACACCATGACGGGTTGGAATCCTCGCGCTTCCATTGCTTTAGCTTCTGTCTCGCTTACATCCAGGTCAGCCCAGATCCAGTCGCGGACAGCTCGGAATGGCTTGTTCTTGGCCTGCGACCGGCCTAAGACAATGGCTTCCTCAAGAGTTAGGTTGCCGCCTTGCATCGGCTCCCCGTCGCCGAGAAGCAGTTCGGTCATCACGTGAAGGTCTTCCATAGGGTATTCCTTGTGCTGTAGTCATTAAGCTAAGTGGATCTGCGCATGCGCCAAGCTAACTGTTGGCGCATTGCCGAGGCTCAGGGTTGGCTGGGCAGCCAGTAGCTGCTTGCTGGGCCAGGGCCGTCATACTTGGCAAAGTTGCACCATTCAGGTTTGGTACTGAATGTCCTTCGTCGGTTATCGGCAGATGCGCTCATCATGTCCGCCTGCTGAATGCTCATGGCAACGGGCATCAAAGGTCGCTGTTGCTTGGGGCGTATTACCCAGTCGAATATATTTCTCAGGGCATTCGCTCCGTCAGCCCATGTGGCTTCAAGACGCATCAGGGCAGGCACGAGTAGCTCGAACCCAAGAAGCTCATGGCTCACCAGGCATCCAGTCGAGGTGCGTCGCCCATCTGGCAGAAAGCTACGCACCTTGCCGATGTCATGCAGTAACCCGGCGACGGCCGTTAGCCAACGCTCATGTTCTGGAAAGCACGTGGTCATGCCCTGAACTGTTTTTGCAACCTCAAGGCTGTGCTGGGCCAGTCCACCACTGCAACAGTGGTGGTAACTCGCGCTCGCTGGGTAGGTAAAGAATGGACAGCCGATACTGGGTTGCCCAAGAACCTGATACACGAAGCTTTTCAGGGGCTCATAGGGGCAAGGCTGCAGCCATTGCTCCACCGCCATTACCGCAGCCTCCGAGTCAACCATACTGATGGGTAGATGGGTCAGAGATTGGAAGGTATCCAGTATGCGTATCTGGCTGTGGCTACCCAGCAGGTATCTACCGTGACGCTTCACGAGAAGGCGCACAGCAGTTAGGTTGCTGGCAGGCCATGTGCCAGGGTGGTCAGCTAGTTCAAGTAGTACCTCATGGTTGCCAGAGAGGTTTTCCACGTCCAGGAAAATACCTTCGCTCAGAGAGGATACTTGATAAGCGTGCTGGGGAATCAGGCATCCAGTCAACCAGAAGGGCTCAACAGGCTCATCCGTCATTTGAGGTGGCAAGACCTTAGTCATAGCGCTGCCCCCATTGGTTAATGGTTTGATCCAGACGATCAAGCAGGTAAGGAAGGATTGCTTGTCCGCACTGATCTTCCAACTGGGGTAAGGTTTCGCAGACCCAAGTCTCCAGTGCCGCTAAATTGTCGGACTCATTCCCACGACCAATCAGAAAAACCAGGCTATCCCCGTCAGGAATTCGAAGTGCTACCTGCATGGCACTGGCGAGTCGGAGACAGGTCCTTTTTGAAAACTCAGGCATGGTCTTGCTCCTTGTTGGTAGCGGTTTGTTGATCCAGGGCTTGCAGTAATAGTCGCTCCATTGCGGAGCCATCGCGTCGGGTCAAATTGGGGACATAGCGGGAATACACGCGGAATAGCATTTCAGTGGTGGTGTGGCCCATCTGCCTGGCTATCCATTCGGGCGCTTCGCCTGCTGCCAGCCAAAGTGTTGCTGCGGTGTGGCGTGTTTGATAAGGGCGACGTGGACGCAGGCCCAGATGACGCAGCAGTGGGTACCACACCCTTGGGGTGACGTTGCGATGCAACAAGGTGGATCCATTGCGGTTGCAAAAAACGAAGTCGAAGGCTCCGGTTGCTTTTTTTTGCTCCAAAAGAGCATCGTAAACCGGGCCTGACATATCGATAGACCGGAACGAACCATCGTTTTTGGTGTAGACCAGCTCTTCCCGTACTAGCGATTGCCGCACCAGAATCTGCTTGCGTTCAAAGTCCACAAATTGCCATTGCAGACCGTCAATCTCGCCAGTACGCATTCCGGTAAAAAAACGCACGATGTAGTAATTTTTAAAATCGGCCCGCACGTTGGCAATGATTTTTCTCACTTCCTCAATCGTGAACGGCTCTACATCGGTCCTGGGGACTTTAAGCGACTTGATGCCTTGATAAGGTGAGGTAAACTCATGGCGGTCGGCTGCTTCGTTAAGGATCATGCGCAAAGGCGTCATGATGTGGTTGATTCGCTCTGCTGACAGGGGTTTGCCTTTACCGTTTCTGACTTTGGCGAGCTGGGAACGGAATGACAAAATCTCTGCCTTGGTGATGGAGCCGACCTCTTTCTCTCCAAACTCTGGCTTCAAGTGGCCGCGCAGCGTGGCGGCAACTGTTTCGCTATGTGAGCGTCGCCACTGGGCCTGCATTTCACTGAACCAGGTATCAGCAAAATCGCTAAACAGCGGCGTGGTGGTTTTGCTTACTCGCGCCTTTAATGCATCAGCCTCACTGAACTTGCGTGCATTGCTGCTGCCGGGGAAGTACCGGGCATACTCGAATGAGCCAAGCGTGATCTCGGCCTCTATCTTTTTCAAAATGGTTTCGAGCTTTCGGCGATTGGCGGGAGTGTCATCCAGCGCGGTTTGCTCTCGACAGCGTGTGCTTTGGTAGCGGAAATCAAAGAACAGCTTTCCGGTCTGCTCTCTTACACGAATACTAGCCATGCATCACACCTCCATTGGCCATTGGAATGCTGAGATCCGAGGTGCCTGAAGTGGCAGCCATGTCGCGCTCAATCGCATCCCAGAGATAAAGGATTTTTCGGCCACCAAAAGGCCGGATGTAATGAGTGCCCTCAAACAACACAGAATCTTTTAAGCGTTCGCGGATGGTACGCGCGTCGTATTTGATACGAGCGGCTAGTTCGTCAGTTGTTAGGTATATCTGTGACATAGCAATGATCCTCTGGTAATGTTTCTCGCTGGAGGTCATCAGGTCCTCTTAAAGGTTAAGATGATCTCCTGAAGATCATTATGCATTCAAAAAGGCTTTCTGCAAGCTTTTTTGATCTCCTGCGGGTCAAATAGTCTTTGGTGGGAACATGATTAAGTGCCATCTGTCGAAATTGATGGGCGAAAGGAAGCTCAAAGTGACCGACGTTGCTCGAGATACAGGCATTAACCGCGGTACGATTACGCGGCTCTATCATGAGACCGCCACGCGTATAGAGCTGGACGTTATTGAAGAGCTTTGCCGATACTTGGATTGCAAAGTAGGGGACTTGCTCGAGATACAGCTTGAGAATGGTGGAGGTAGAACTCCTCTGGAGTCTGCAAAAAATTAGGCTCGGCGGGGGCGATATTTGAGCCGGTAGCAAAGACTCCTATCGGGCCCAATTTCAAACGTGATTGAGTGTTGCCTGGGTGGGCCCCGTCAGCAGTCCTTGGTTATTACGACAGGCTTCTCCCGGCCAGAAGCAGTCAGCCCGTCTTTATGAGTTTTCCGCAGACCTGGAGAATCTTCAAGGTCATACCCACTTACCAAGACAATACGCTTACGGTGCCCGCCATATGAGGCGAATATTCGAAGATGAGATTGAATAGCCGCGGTTTTCTATCCAGCCGTTGCGGTGTTTTCTGTCGCTTTAGTAGGCCATCGATTTCAGCCCGGTGCTGCCTTAGGCGCAATGTCATCAACTTAAGCAATTTTCCTATAAATATCATATAATTAGCACTCAAATCAGCGCATAGGAAAAGTAACTTTGCCCCCTCAAAACACACCGTTTGACACTGCCCAGCAAGTCATGCTTGAAAATTGTAAAAAAAANAACCAACAAGCTTGATTGCCCCGTCTTTATTGATACCTACCGCCAACGCCCTCAAGACTTTACCCGCCGTCGTCAATTGACCTTCAAGAACCTCGTCCTATTCTTGCTCAACCAGCCGCGCACTGCCTTGCAAACCGAGCTAGATCAGTTTTATCGCGTGCTCAATCAGTCCTCAGTCGAGACCCAAGTCGTCACTGCGCAAGCCTTCAGCAAGGCACGCAACAAGCTCAAGCCCGAGGTGTTTGCCGACCTCAATCAACACCTCCAGCAACAGATCGACAGCCTTGGGCTGCGCCAGACATGGCGTGGACTACGGATACTCGCCGTGGATGGTTCGACCGTTCACTTGCCGTTGGAGCAGGCTGTGACTCGCTTTTTCGGCAGCCACTGCGAGTTCCCCGTTGCACGCTTTTCCACGCTCTACGATGTCGCCGACGGTCAGACTCTACATAGCCTGATCGTGCCCTTCCAGGTCGGCGAGCGCGATTGTGCTCACTTACATCTCGACCATGTGCCCGCTGACAGCCTGACGCTGTTTGATCGCGGCTACCCCGGACACTGGCTGTTCGCACTATTCGAGCAGCAGAAGCGGCATTTTCTGATGCGTCTACCTTGCGGCTACAACGCGCAGGTTAGACAGTTTCTCCAGTCGGGACAGACCGATGACACGCAGCTCTTCACTGCCAACCACCCCGAGGCGCGCCTGTTCTGCACAGAGGCCGGCGTCGACCCCGGACGTCCGATCCGGTTGCGACTGATCCGGGTCGAGCTGCCGGGCGGCGAAAGCGAGGTGCTGCTGACCTCCTTGCTGGATCGGAAAACCTTCCCGGCCGACGTGTTTGCAGATCTTTACCATCGTCGCTGGGGTATCGAAACCGACTACCGTCGCATCAAACAGACCCTGGGTCTGGACAACTTCAGTGGGCGCAGCGTGACGGCAGTGAAGCAGGACTTTTATGCCGGACAACTACTGAAGAATCTGGCACTGCTGATGCAACATCTGCTGCAACCGGTCATCGAGCAGCGCCACAAAAATCGCAAGCTGCGCTGGAAAGCCAACTTCACACAAGGGGTCTCACGCCTCAAGAATACTCTGGTCGACTTGCTGGTGCGCCCCTGTGTGCTTGGGCTGTCCAACGTGCTGACGCTGATGGCCAGCAGCCTAAGCGCCGTACGCCCCGGGCGCAACTTCGAGCGTAAACGAAAACGCGCGGCCAGTCGTGGCTGTGAGGGTTACAAGCCGGCGCGCTGATAACACCGACCACCTGAGCTACCGCGTAAAACAGCTGGCCAGAAGCGGCCGGTACGCGCTCGCCTGTAAAACGCGAAAACTGATTGACGGTGCGATTCGACAACCGCTGGATTAACATCAGCAGCGCTGACCCACCAGACAAACGCTCGGCGTGCAGTGAAAATCGATCGCAGCGGTCAAGCCAAACCCAGGGCTGCTTGCCTTTTGCGGCATCGGCGGCTTAAGTTGATGACATTGG
>JGI24520J20079_1000171_pt1 | contig 13069 bp, 21 predicted proteins | sample LinPmetageLP45_FD_20079 | JGI IMG/M metagenome (IMG submission 20079) | reverse complement strand
AAACCATTTTTTGTTCAGCTAAAGCCACCTCTAAGTTGGGGGATCTAATTGTAGGCTTTACACCTTTTCTCTCTGCTGATTCTAGTCTCGTTATAAAAGTAGTGCGGGGAATATTTAAACTTGTAGCAGCTTGGGACTTATTTCCTTTGGCTAATACTAAAGCGTTAACTGTTTCTTGTAGCTTGTCTTTCATATGTATCTCCTGTTTCTCGTTTCATTTTCTTGCGTAGATTTTTATAGTACTTCCTTTCTCTTTTTACAATCTGAGCGATACCACGCCACTCATCTCTGTCCCTAAAATTCAATCGTTCCCAGTAAGGTAATTTCTTTTTTGTCTTTCTAAAATCATAGAAAAGTTTTTTAGCAAAGCCATCGTACTTAGTTTCTTTTTCTTGGTACATCATATTCCTTTCCGAAACTATCCACCAACTTACCCACATCATCAGGGTTTCCCGATGCCACAATTCTAAAATGATTAATTAAATGCCCGTCAGGCAAATCATTGTACAACCAATAACCATGTTTCATTTTCCAATTCATGTTTCTTATCATAGCTTGGCAACTCAAGTGTTCGCGATAAGCTTGTTCCGTTTCCTGCTTGCCCAAAAGCCTACTGCGCGATCGCCTAAAACTAGACGCACCACGTTCCCTATACTCCTTCGAGTATTTCTTATAATCCTTTTTACTGAGATCTAATTTACTCATCACACACTCCTTAAAACGCAAAGGCAACCTAACTCTTTGTAGGGTATCCCCATCTGTAGAATCAAGTTGCCTTATGTGCCCCCCTTGAATTTTAATATTATCATACTTTTGATTTTGTGTCAAGCTTAAAATGCATCCGCCCAAGTACCTGTCATGGCACCCTTCGCATATTCCGTAGCTCTATTCTCAAAGAAATTAGTATGTTCTACGCCACTTACTACCCAATCGACCCATTCGAGTGGGTTGTCTTTGACCCCATAGTTAGGCTTTAACCCTAGCTGTAGTAGTCTTCTATCTGCTATATGCCGTATGTATTGTTTGACTTCATCTGGTGTAAGTCCCTCAACAGGACCCATGTCAAATGCCAAGTCAATAAACTTATCCTCAAGTGACACCATGTCACGGCATATTCCATATAAACTTTTCTTAAAATTATCATTCCATACTTTAGGTTTCTCATCTAACAAACAATGAAATAACTTAATCATGCTTTCCACATGATGTGATTCATCTCTGATAGACCATGCGACAATTTGCCCCATGCCTTTCATCTTGCCAAAACGCTGGAAGTTTAACAGCATAACAAAGCTGGCAAACAACTGAAGTCCTTCACCAAATGCAGAGAACACCGCCATGTCTCTTATCATCTGCTCTTCCTCGGTGCCCCCTTTGCTTTTCCATAGGTATTCATGCTTGTCATTCATGGCTTTTATTTCCTGGAAAGCCTTATACTCCCCGTCATCCATGCCTACTGTATCATTCAACAAAGAATAAGCGTGCGCGTGATTGGCCTCGCTTGTCGCTATGACCGACAACATCATGCGTATTTCCAATGGCTTGAACAAAGGAATGTAAACATCCATGTAGGCTTGCGCCACATCCACATCTCCTTGCGTAAAGAATGTCAATATCTGCTTGACCAAATTCTTTTCCGACTTACTCATTTTGTTGTTCCAATCATTAATGTCCTCATGCAAGGATACTTCCGATGGAAGCCAATGCATTTTTTGTTGCAACTCATACGCTTCAAATGCCCACGGATATCCGAAGGGTTTATAATAATTTCTTTCTTTAAATATGCTCATTAATTTTACCTATGCTTGACACATGACACAATCATCATGGTCTTCCCTAACCTTTCTTTCTATTTTTATTGATATGTTTTCCGCTCTCTTGATTGCTTCACTCCTGCAATAGTATAAAGTCTTTAGTTTCTTATACCATGCACGCTTGTGCACATTATTTATTTTTCTCACGTTCACGTCAGGTGGGAAAAATAAATTTAAACTTTGCGATTGACAAATATATTTTTGACGTTCCGAAGCCAAGTCCACAAGCCACGCTTGATCGACTTCGATAGCTGTCTTGAATATATTTCTTTCCTGCGCATTGAGGAAATCGAATGATTCCACACTCCCTCTATTAGAAATAATAATCTTCCAAACATCCTTTGTATCCTTTCCTTTCTCCCCCAATAATTTTTTTAAATATTTATTCTTAATTAAAAAAGAACCACTCAATGTTTTTTGCGTAAACGCATTGGCACGCAAGGGTTCTATGCTGGGAGACGTATTNCCACAAATGATAGAGCTACTAGCATTGGGAGCTATNGCTATCATATGCGCAAATCTTTTACCCGTTCCCTTAATATCGGGCGCTTCCCCTCTTTCCTTTCCCAATAATAAATTCGCCGCATCACATTTCTTTTTGATGTGCTTGAATATTTTTACATTAGGACCCATAGCCATTGGGCTATTCAATGCCATGCCGTTGCGTTGCAAATAAGAATGGAAACCCATGGCTCCCAATCCCACTGAACGTTCCGACTCCGCACTCGTGATGGCTTTCTTCATGGTCAAGGGGGCACCCTTTATAAATTTAGTGAGAGTGTTGTCCAGCATTCTCATCAAGTCCTCTATAAATAATTCCTCCTTCTCCCACTCGTCAAAGTATTCCAGATTAACACTTGACAAACAGCAGACGGCTGTTCTTTCCTCATTGGTTGGCAATGTTATTTCACTGCATAAATTGGAATGGTGTACCTTTAATCCCTTGTCCTTTAATTCTTTGGGCAATGCCTTGTTAACCGTATCAATGAACATGATATAAGGCTCGCCCGTGGATATCCTAGCCTCCAATATCTTTATCCAAATGCTTCTGGCCTTGAGTGTTCTGACTTTATCCTTGCTGTTGGGATCTATTAAAGTCCAATCCTCATCTTTCTCTACAGCCCACATGAATTTGTCGGGCACTATGACAGCGTGATGCAGGTTAAGGTTCTTCCTATTGATGTCCCCGCCCGCAGGTTTTCTCATCTCTATAAACTCTATAATTTCTGGATGGGATATGTCCATATAGCTGGCATAGGAACCACGTCTGGTAGCGCCTTGATTAAATGCCACCATCTGAGAGTCCACTACGTGCATAAATGGAATGACCCCTGTAGTCTTATTACCTTTACTAGTTGACTGTCCCTGTGAGCGTATATGGCCCCAATAACCCCCTATACCACCCCCCATACTAGATAACCAGATGTTCTCAGTATAGTGCGCCGCTAGTCCTTCCCTGCTGTCGGGTACATAATTAAGGAAACAAGAGATGGGCAATCCCCTCTCCGTGCCCCCATTGGACAGAAGCGGGGATGCAAACATGAACCATAAGTTAGATACATACTTGTACAATCTTTCCGCATGCGCCTTGTCATCCGCAAAATGCACGCATGCCCTAGCGAAAGCTTCCTGCGGACTATTTTCTGTAGGCAATAGATACCTATCCTTTAAGATATCCACAGCGTTTCGCGGCAGTAGATTGTCTTTTGTTATATCAATATCAATTTTCATAAGTTCCTTACACACATACCGAAGAGCAGTATATCACTTCTACCCATCGAGGTCAATTACTTTTTGAGGGAAACACCATATTCCCTTCAACTTTTATGTAGCCAGAGTCAACCATTGCCCGAATAGTCTGGTCCATTTCACCTGGATTGGCAATTTTATTAATAACTTCTTTCCTAAATTGTCCAAGTCTAATATACCTTCTCTTTTTTAAAGCCATTGTAGTCTCCATCCATGCTTTCATGTCATGCACTATTTTTCCCGTTCGAGCCATGCCGAAACCTTCCAAAGCTTTAGGCATATTCTGTTCCATATCAAACATAATCTCCTTGGTTGTTTCCCAATCCTCTTTCATTATCTTTCTTGTTGATCGGCGGGAAGCGGATACAGACATCGCAACTTTTAAGTAGTGGGATACACGGCGTTGGCAATACTCCGCCAAGTGTGGGTCAGTTGGTTCTGGCTGTAAGTTATTATAAATATCTTCATTGGCTTCATCAAAAGCATCGTCATCAAATTTCATGGGGCCATACATTTTTGCAATGCTACCCAAATCATTTCTTAAATTATCAATCGTGTTATCACTTATAGTTTTTTGCGTTAAGTCTTGCGGTATTCTTTCCCCTTCATAAAACACAGGAAGTATCCTTGACAGCAAGCCTTGTGACTTTGCATCCTCTGGCAAGTTATCAACAAACTGTTCTGGTGTTGCACATGCAATCCAATTCAAGCAAGGGCCTTCGATAATATATTCACCCGCCGTTTTTGTTTTATGGCTGTAAGATTCCTTGCTGTCCCACATGTCCGTCATAAACATTTGAAGATATCTTTCACTCCTGCCCATGAACGTACCAAACTCAGATGTAACTAAAGACAAGGATGAATCAAAGAACTGTTCTTGACGTGGATTGCTTAAACGTAAATCCATGCGTGTTATCTTTGTCATGTCAACCGCTAATTTTTCTGGAGTAATTCTATCTTGAACAAGATATAAAGGAAATTTTCTTAATCCATATTGATCAAGACCTGTGTTAAAGTTATGGTCATCTTCTTGTGTACCCACAGGTGTAGTAAGCCTATTAAATACTTTTGTAAAAGGAAGTATCAAGCTTACGGATTTATTGCGCCCCGCTGACGCAACAAGTATTATAAATAAATTGGAACCTATGTCATAGTTGGGCATGGGAAACCACACCCGTCTTCCCAACGCGCCTGCCACAGAAGAAAGAGCTGTCCATCTTGCGAAAGGTTTAGGGATAGGACTTTTCTTGACGGCATCAACACATGCCCCTACATAATCGGTATAATTTCTTGNCATTATTTATCATCTAGAAACTTAATGTTTTCTTGGGGTATATGGATTACTTTAATTACTTTAGCTTTNGTTTCAATCCANACATTTCCATCTTTGTTTCTTATTAATGAAGGTCCTTCTATCTCTGCCTCATTGCATATGGTAGAAAATTCCCCCTCTTTTACCAGTATTTTTCCGTCTTCCACATATATTTTTTTTATTTCATCCACGGTTTCATGTCCTTCCATGTGTAACCAACCTCAACTGAAGAAGGTATAATCATTTCTCTTCCCTTAATTTCCAAAGGGTTATTCATCTGCTCCAAAACTTGAGGCATTAAGGTGTCTAGTTTGTCAATGTAACATTGACCAAGAATAGCGTCATGCACTTGTGCCAATATATCTAAACCTGTATGCCTTAAATTCTGCCACACTTTTAACAATCCTAGGTTAAGCAAATCTCCTATCGTTGATTGGGGAACATAAGCAATTGCTTCTCTCAATGTGGAGTTATCATTTAGCCTACTCCAAAATTGCCTGCGTCTTCCCATGGGCGTGATCAAGCAACCCGTTTGTTTTAATTCATTAGAAACTGCCGTATGCCATACACGTATTCCAGGAAACGCCCCTTTAATTTTTACAAGTTTACCTATAATCTCTCCCGTGTCTATCAATTCTTTAAAGCCTCCCTCTTTATCTTGCTTGTGCCATCGTTCCAAAGAAGCCAATGGTATCACACCACCAAAATAAAGCAACTGAAATCTTGTCGCATGTGACACTTTTATTTTTAAATGTTTTGCCAATGCAGTAGGAGATACACCATAATTTGTAGCATGTCCCGCTCGTTTACACATATCACGATAAGTAAAATGTAAATAATAAGGTTTATTAGCAAGCTCTTTATTTTGTGCAAGATCATCAGACCAACCCAAGTTGGGCCATACCATCTTCACAACCTCAGTATGCAAGTCCGTACTCTCGCATGCATTTATATAATTTTCATCGCCCGCAATATAAGCCGTAACTCTTGATTCCGCTTGTTCCAGATCAGCATAGAACATTATCTTTCCCTCATCGGGAATAAATATGGAACGCAATTCCTTTGTAACGTTTTGTAAATTAGTTCCCGTTCGCCACGGACTTGCAGATGATGACCATCTACCCGTCTCCGTGCCTGCCACATTATAAGAACAACGTATCCTTCCATCCTCATCCCGCTTGGAATCCAAGACAGAAAGCTGTTTGGTTATATCACGCAACGTAAGTATGGTATGACAAAAAGGTTTGGCCCTTGGGTAAAATTCCCCGAGCTGTTCAAGCGCCGCTCTGTCCGTGGATATCTTTTGCTTGCCCCCCTTGTACGACACAACGGGTGGCAATCCCAGATATTCATATAAAATTTTCTTAAGCTGAACGGGACTGTTATGGTTTAAATCCTTTTCCCAAACAGCTTGGGAAAATAAATTAAGCATGCGTTCCAACTTCAATCTTCTTTCCCTCAAGATTTTCTTTCTTGTCATTACCTCTTCCTCATCCACACGCAAGCCGCGCAACATCATGTCCATCGCTGGCTGTAAACTATCCAATTCAAATAGGTATGTTTTTTTAGTGAGTCCATCAAATTCCCTATGCACCTTATCCCATATCTCATATGTCAAGGCACAATCAAGGGCGCAGTAAACCCATTCCGTCTGTTCATCAGATAAATCTTGCTTACTTATTTCTGTGTTTTTTATTATCTTCATCCGCTAACTCTCCTGCAATTGCTGAGTATCCCACCATATCAATGTATGTATCGGAACTCGGGTTTCCAAACTTGGCTCTTGCCACCTTTAATAATAACATGAGTATAGAAACATCATGTGCAGATATAGGATGGTTCAGATAAGCAGACCAAAGACGAGAAATGTTTTCATGGTTCTCCTTTTTATTTCCGTACTCATGTTCCCTTTTTCCGCTCAATAATTTTAAAGCTGTCCTTAAATTTTCTTCTATCTTTATTATCATGCACCCTTTCCACTAAATTATTCAGTTCTTTTTTTGTTCTTATGGAATCTAAATCTGCCAAATCACACACTAAATCAAATTTATCCTGCTCATTTTCAAACCATTCCCACGCATTTATGTGCGCCTTCTTATCTTCCTTTCCGTTGCCCGTATATATTAAATCCTGCAACAACTGATCCAAAGCNGCCCGCCAAAGACGGACATAGGATTCCATCTCTTGCCAATTATCTTCAACAGACTTTGCCGTAAAAAAGTTTGGTCGCTTCACTATTCATCAGCTTTTGTGCTCTTCGAGAACTTGGCTAATGTCTTCCATGCACCTTCATTAGTGTATATGGAGCCTAGAAATGCCAAACCTTTTTCCATTTCGGGTTGCAAAGCATGATGTGCATGCATGGTATCATGTATAAGTCCCTTGACTTTTATATTATTTTTAAATGATAACCATGACACATCATAAGTTTGATTCTGCGCAACCTTAACTATATGTTCGTCTTCCAATAAATCCTTAACCCATGCCCATGCTTTAACCTCATCTTCGGGTGACCAATAATTTTTAAAATGTGGGTTGGGCATCCAGAATGGTACAACAATGGCGTGTCTTAAAGAGGGGGCAAACCCAATACACCTAGTCCGCCCTTCCGCTGTTTCTATGTCGAAAGATAATGGATTGAGCGCGCCACATGTATCTATATACTTGTCCCTAAATGTATGTAGATCATCTATGGTAGGTTCAATCCATAACTTTCTGTCTATGTAATTAATATTTTTATTCTCCGATTCTCTTTTGGCTTTCTTAAAATCCGAAAAGAGATGCGCTCTAAAATCGTAGTTCTTCACTACCGTATGCGAAGGATAGGTAGTTATTATTTTAAATTCTCTATTTAAATGGGGAGTGTTAGAAGGTATGATAGCGCCACGATATGTTTTAACCTTATCGAATCCCGTTAACGCCCACAATGAAACGCCTCCCATTGCTATAATAACATTGGGATTTGTTTCATTGAGTTCATTGTGCAAACGTTGCAAGTCTTGCTCCATCTCCTGCTTGAGGTAACCTAAGGTGGTATTTGGGTAGGAGGAGCGCCACTCACTCTCCTTGCACAAAGCCTTATATTCAGATCTCTTATGAAAAAAATTCTGGGGGTTGTCTTGCGCAGGCTTTAATTGAAAAGTGTGGGTGAGCATGCAATCCTCGATTTGTATCCCCGTCATTCTACAAATTTTGTTAATAATAAAATCGCCTGCAAGTATTTTATTTAGACGTACCTCATTAGAAGAAGGGAAGTCCATCACGATAGCGATCTTCGCCCCTTCCTTTAACTGAGAAGTAACACGTCTCCTTACAGCATACTCACCCATGATATATTAATGCTTAGTCAATATTCTAGATACTGAAGCTTGCAATATATCTTTGTTGCGACCAACCATTTCGTGTTTAATAATACCACTATATGTTTGGCCGATAGTTTGTTCAAGCATTTCCCCAAAGGAATTACCACTCATACCGAGTGTCTTTGTTAGAAAAGCTTTAAGTGAAATCACAGGATTACCCTGCCTAAGTGCTTTTTTGGTTGCCCAAAATTCCAACCGAGTGCCGTCACAGTTTTCTAAATCCGCGTCAGTAATATCAGATTCTAAAACTGCTTGTGCTTTACAGTTGAGACGCACAATTTGGTTTTGATTTTCACCAACTCTATCCGTACGATAACTTGTGATAACAAAATCATAACTGCCTTCGGGCAGAGTGATTGTTTCAGGTATATCATCAGGACTCATTGCTAAAAAGTCNNTAACATCAGCCATTATTTGCCTCCCGTTTTGATGTTGATTACATTATCCTTAGTGGATAATCTTTGTCGAGCATTTTTTTGAATCGAATCAAATAATTTCGCAAGATCTAATGCAGTATTAGGCTCAATTAATTTTGGAGCCGTTACCTTTAGATCCATGCGATGATCCGATACCGTACGTAAAGTTCGCTCGACACCTTTACTAGAACTTCTAGTATCTATTCTGCATACACAGTTAAAATATCTACCAATTTTAGTAGACAATTTTGAACCGACACTAGTTGGATATGCTTTCGACACACCCATATCGCCTTCCATGTATTGCATATGTGTTGTCACTACCACATTACACGGAACTTCTGAACCCGTAAGGTATTGAATGATGTGCTGAACATCACGCATGGCAGTTCCCCACTCGGGTTGACTAGCTTGATCAGTTGGCTTCTTGTTATTAAATACAAGTGCCCCCCTTAAAGCCGCCTCACCCATCAAGGTTAAACTGTCAATCACCAACACATCTTTAGATGTCCACTTACTTACAGATCCAAACTCTTCTTCCTTATCTTTCCAATTGGAAATAAGGTTAACCCCCTTACGAAAAGCATCCGCTTTCCCTATCGGGTCTTTCAACGTAACATAACTAACCTTGTCTATCGCATCTGGATTCAGAAATTCTGGAAGGATAGCCAAGCCATCATCATAATCCAAGATACGCAAATTGTATCCCGCATTGGCTAATGCCGATAATGAAGCCGTCTTTCCCGAACCACTATCACCCACGAGTAACAGTTTAGTTACATCAGTTGATATATGATCTTTAATACTTGCCATGTTTTTATCTCCTATAATTTTCATAGTCTATCATAAATAAAATAATTGTCAACAATTATTTTTTTCGTAACTTTAATCCTAAACGGATACGCCTACGATTGCGTCTCTTTTTAGAGCCGACCTTACGCCTGCCCTTATGTCCTTTTCTTTTTAAGTCTGCCTTACTCATTGACCACAAGTACTCAATAAGATAAACAACAATATAATTATTACAGATATTTTAAACCACATCTTTAAACCTATACATAAAAATTAATTACTCCCGTTAAAAAAATTGAAAAGGCAATCGCATTAATAAATATGATTGCTCTGTCATTCCACATCATGCCCACAATAAACCAACCAAACACACCTATTGCATGGAAGAATAAATTATATGGGGATATATCTAAAGATGTTAATGTCATGCCAATTAATAATGTAAAACTACTAATCCATTTTACATACCATGTTAAGCCACCCGTGGGGGTAATTTTATTAATCATTTTTCCCCTGGTTCTGCTTGCAATCCTCCTCATCATCATAATCCTCATGCATTGGGCATGGTATAGGCTCCAACTTATCCTGCATCTCTTCGGAATGAGTTGGCATTCCCTCCAAGAATTTATTTTTTTGTTGCTTCTCGTCCGAAGTCATAAAGAACCCCAGCTTCCTTGCAATTTTTTTAAAAATTAATTTAAGCTTATCAGTTTTCATTTGTTTTTCCTAAAAATATTTTCATCAACGTGAATAACATTATCCACCACTAGATCAGCGTGAGGTTCGCTCATGAAATCCTCATCCAATATAATTTTTCTGTGGTCGGGAGATTCTGCACACACTTCCCTAAACTTACATCCACCATAGTTTCCGCATGATGTAAAGTTCGCAGGATAATATTTGTTACTACTATACGCATCTGCCAATCCAATGGCATATTGTGCATCCGTATACCATTCATCGATGGATGGCTGTGACACATTGAATACACTTCTATTAAACCTACAGAAATTAACTCCCGTTTGCACAGCGTCAACAATAAAACCTGCAATGTCCAACCCTAATATATTTCTCGCCGCCCATATGTAAGCATAGATCTGATTGTTGGGCTGAAAGTTTCTAAAATATAAATTCGTCAATGAAATCTTGGTAGTCTTGGTGTCACACAGATACAAACGATTATCCAACTCCACAATTTTATCTATTCGACCCGATAACCTATGACCTACATCTCCAAACGGCACTTCAAATCTCTGCTCTAAACAGGGGGCACCATTGGGCATGGTTGCAATTTTTAAATTGTCTTCCCAAAATTCTTCCGCTCGCCAAACAATAATTCTCATTCCTGCCTCAAACCCACGCGCCTTGTCGTCTGACTTTTTTAAATCTTCCCCACATTTTTTTATAATGTGAGTCATTGCTTCAAGCACAGCTTCGTCTTTACTTTTCTTTTCAAATTTACATCTGTCCAAAATTTCAAACCCATCGTGGATCGCTGATCCAAATCCCGTAACGGGAGCATACATTTTTAATTTATATCCCAATAGATTAGTCAACCTATAAAGTCTAGGACACGCCAAAAATGTAGAAAGACTTGAAGCATCCCAGATTATCTGACGAGGATTATCATTGTCATAAATATATTTTTTTAATTTGATTGGCTGTTTCACCACACACACACTCCTTTAATTAAAATAACAACAAAACTATACTCATTATAACCAATGCTGTTATTAAATACAGAAACAGTTGAGTATGTTTTACCATAAACTCCCATTCCTTTTTTCTTCTATCGTTTCTTCGGCTCATTTTTTATATCTCCATAGGTGTCTTGAAAATGTCGTTGAAGTACACTCACCCTATCCTCAGCCATTGCCACCTTGTCCAATAGCTTAGCCATTTCTTCCGTATGTTGTGGGTGTTCCCCAATTCCTACAGAATTTTCAAAATAAATTTGCAAGATAGCTTTGCTATCCAATACATCTGCCTTAGCTTTTGCCAACAAGGAATCATATAAGATTTTGGGAATGTGATTATACATTATCTATTAGCACATCCATAATGTTATCCCCCACAGGTTCGGGCGCTTTTACTCTAGCTGATTTACTTGTAATTCTTTTGCCTGCTTTTTCAGCTGCTCGTATATTTTCCCTAGTCTTTTTTAAATAACTGATGATGGTCTTAATGTCTTGTTCATTATCTGCCAATTCAGTTGGATCTTTTTCCAACAGCTCCGTTGGTATGACTAATTCCTCTACTGTTTCTTTTTCTTTTTTCTTAGGCATATCTTTATCCCTTTAAATATATTAAAATAACCAAAGCAACCACGCTTATGGCTAATAAAATTCCAGAATAATCTTGAAAAAGTTCTATCATTCTTCACCATCTGCTCCGTCAATAGTATCCCATTGGGGTTTGATAGGTTGATTGGGCACAAGTTCCACAGATAAAACTTTGGCATCTGGAATTGTAACTAATGTTCTTGATAATTTATTTGACACATAAGTTCGGGAAGGTTTATCAAATTTCATCTTCCCTTCCATTATTTTTTTCGCGGCTTGTTCTTTATTCCTAGCCTCCACTTCCCAATGCTGTGTAAAACAATGGGATGTCGTTACATCATATTTCATCACACACTTCTCCTTTTATTATTTACATCTTATATTATTTATAAACATCTGTCAACAATTATTTTAATGCAAAGTTTTTTTAGTGCCAGAAAATTCCCAATCATCAAAAGGATCTGGTTTTAATCCAGCTTTTATGGACTCGGCAATATCCTTTTCCATCAACTGTCCGAAGGTGGCTACGTTGTGCATAACACCTGCGAATATTCTTATGGTATGGTAACTGCCCCCTTGTATCATTGACATACGCAATCCCAATTCTATCAAAGCACCATTCACTACCTCTAATGGATACTTATCTGACATTTTCTCTATAGAATCACGCATTAAACCAATGCACTCCATAAACATTCTATCTTTTTCAGTTTCTTTTATCATAATTTCTCCCCCTTTTCATCAGTTAAAATTAAAGGTTTCTTTTCCAACGCAGATGTTATCATAATTCCGTCTACATTACTAGTCAAAACTAAATGATTATATTTATTTTCATCCACATTTTTCTTGTCTTTCATCTGTTCCCTAAACGCTTTTATATATCTATACATACGCATTTGCATAGCAAAAGGCTTATCGTTACTTATGAAAACAGACGGCGTATCTGCGACACTATTATCTAGGTGTTCTACGGCTTTTTCCAAAGCGTTTGAAATATCTGTCGACAGCAATAGGTTGTGTGTCTTCGGATTCCACGACATATTTCTCCTGTTCTACTTCATAATCGTTCTGGTCTATCCCTAAATCATCATTGAAGTGTTCGTGATGATTGTTTTGGTGCAATGAATAGCCGTCTATCACATGATCGGCTTCCTCTTGCCCCTCGATATCCCTTGGTTCATCTGGTATGGGAAAGATATCATCAACTGAAATGATTCCACTCTCCAAATAAGAGTCTGCAAATGCATGACCTTTATTTCCAAATTTTATTTTTCCTTTTTTTCTTTTCTTTCTTTCACCCATATCGTTACTCCTATATATGTAAAAAATAATATTAAAATAA
>JGI24520J20079_1000146_pt1 | contig 16343 bp, 16 predicted proteins | sample LinPmetageLP45_FD_20079 | JGI IMG/M metagenome (IMG submission 20079) | reverse complement strand
GAGGGCTGGAATAGAATTTTTAGTAATCCAGCTAAGACACCATTAAATATTAAAAGCATTACAGAAGTAGGCTCGACAGAAAGTACAACAGCTAATACAGCAAAAAATACAATAAAAAAAGTAATAGAAAAACTAGCAAGCAAAACTGGTCAAGGTACTTGGAAATTTAATGAAAGAGCAGTTGCCAAATGGCTTTTGAGAGCAGGTAAAAGTACTGCACTCAGATCAGTTGCCACAGTAGGAGCTGGTGCAATGAGTTGGCCTGTAGTGGGTTCATTAGCCATTCTTTATGGTGCTTCTCAATTAGCGCCACTAATGGAAGGACCCATGGAATCAATTACAGCTGAATTAGAAAAAGTAGGAGCTCTGGATCCTTTATCACCGAACTTTGGTGGTCAATTTGGTTTTGGAACTGCTGCGGTCAAGAGCATGAAAGAAAAAAAAGACCGACAAGAATTTTTTGAAAAAGACGAGCCAATTGGTCCTGTCCCTCCTGAAGGTTTAGATATTGAAGGAGTTCTTAAAGACTCAGATGTAAAAGAAACAGAGATATATTCTTCAGAAATAGAAGAAGGCAAACTATTAGACAAAGACATGGACGACTCAATGAAATTAATAAAGGATCAAGAAAAGAATGCAGTTGGAAGTTCTTTAAATGAAAAAGAAAAAGCCCTCGCGCTTCAAGGTGGTGATATACCTTTATTTGATCAAATTTATGGAGCGCAAGAAGCGGATATTAAAAGAAATGCCTGGTTAATGCTGGCTAAATTCGGCGCCCGAATATGGCAAAAACCTGTTGCCGAAGCAGCGGAAGAAACCATTACTGATTTTGAAAAAATTGCAAAAGAAAAACGTGACCTAAGAGCTATCACAACCATGAAGGAAGCAGAATGGGAACACCAAAAAGAATTAAAATTAATGACAGATCTTACAAAAAATCCAACTAAAATGGCGGAATATATTGAACATCTTACTGCTAAATTCATGAGGGAGAATAAAGACTGGGGAATAGAAAAAGCTAGAATAGCAGCAACTAATCACGCTATAAAATATGGATCTTCTCAAACAAAAGCATTGCTTGATCAGGCACAAGACCTAGCTAAACGATTAGCTACTGCTAACTTCCTTGACTCAGTTAATCAAGTTTATGACAGATTGGGCTGGAAGATGCTACTGGATGACAATATAGGAACAGAAAACATGGTTCGACTTCCAATAAAAACTAAAACTAAAAAAGTTAAAGTTGATGGAAAAAAAGTTAAAAAAACCGAAGAATTCTATGATTTTAAAAACTTAGAAGGTCAAGTAATTAAACCAGGTCTGTTTTATTTTATAGATACAGGAACAGCTGCAGGTGCGATTTATCAATATACGGGAGAAGGAGCAATTACAAATTGGGCCGATGTTCTAAGTTCTATCAATGAAGGTACCTGGAAAGTTTATACACAATAAGGAGGATAAATCATTATGGCCGTTAATCCTTTGGATCCCTACAACGTTAAAATCGTTGACCCTAACAATCCCCCATTAGCCCCAGGAGAAGAGGATAATGAGATTGCAGTATGGCAATCCATTGCTGCGGGTGTTGGATCAGGTCTTATTAAAGCGGTGGGAAGCACCGTTTCCCTTGCAGCCGAACTCATTGATCTAGGACTCGATACCGATAAAGCTGCCGACGTTGAAGAATTTTTTGACAACCTCAATCCTTTTGAAGAAGCTGCCGAAGAAACACTGGCAGGTAAAATGACTCAAACGATTGCCCAACTGGCTATTCCAGGAACAGCGGCATTCAAACTTGCAAGCGGTGCCATGAAGGCTAAACAGTTAGCAGCCACAGCAATTAAGGCTAAAAAAGCTGGAAATTACCTGGAAAAAGGAAACGCCATCAGCGCCCTTCGAGCCGTTAAAAATGCAGAAAAAACATTTAATCGAAAAAATTTTTTCGCAGGAGTTGCAGGAGGAACGGCTGCCGAATTTGCCGTCTTTGATGAAGACATAGGAACCTTCGGAGAAGCTTTTGATATTGGTCCCACTAAACTTAAAAAAGAAGANCTGTACGGACGTGAAAATGCTTTNCAGTCTTTGGTCAATCGAACCAAGTTTGGAGCGGAAAGTATTCTTCTAACAGGTGCCATTGCAGGCGTTGGAAGTACGGCCAAACTTTTAGCTAATCACGGCAAAGAATTAATTCATTCCAATAATNCCATGTTTAGATTCATTGATAAATATGTGGGTGGACCCTTTAGAGCACGAAGAAACCTTCCACCCGAAGCTTTCGAAATTGAACGATCATTTCTAGGAAAAAAATCTGCTACCACAAGACAGGCTACACGAGTTGTAAACAACCTGAATCAAAGTATTAATAATTTATATGGAGGGTTCTGGAATACTCTATCGGCTGCAGACAAAGTAAGAAGAAAAGAAATTATTAATCAAATTGGTGAGGTGGTTACATCAGGAGAATCCAGACTCATGCCCCATCCTACTAAAGAAGGTGTTGAACTTCTTGAATTTGGCGGCACCATGAAAGAACCTCTACAAGGATTTGAGCAAGCTCAAGTGACTAAATTAAAAGACCTGTTGAAAGGATTACCTGGTGAAAAAAATTGGGATCATCTTTATCAATCCATGTATCATACACGTCTTTTAGCTGATGATGTCCGAAATGCTTTTTATCAAACGGAGTTGGTTCAAAAAGCAGCAGGTCCTGAATATAAGGAACTGGTTAAAAGTCAACTAGGTAGTTTTTTTGAAAGTAGTTATGCTCTGGGTGAAACTAAAAATTTATGGAAATGGCTTCAGTACAGACCTACCAATTCTACAATCAGAACCGCGGTCACCGAACTTCAAAAAGCAAGTGCCTCAAACCCTGCTTTAAGAGCGGCGTACAACGGAGCAATGTCGGAAGGTCAGGCTTAGCGATCGTTGATGATCTCTTCAATGCTTCTAAAATAGAATTCGGGGTCGTTGATGATGTTGCTGACTACATGTTAAAAACCTTCCCCAGAAAAGCAAGACCCTTTGAAACTGCAAATGCTTTAAGAGTTAATTTTAACGCTCCGACTCAGGCAGCTTCCACTGAAATACAGCAACTGATGTTAAAAAATCCTGCTTTAAAAAAACTTCTAGGCCCTACAGGAGATATTCGTGTTAAACTTTTTAACACCGTTGAAACCCTAACCAATTATACAACCAAATTAAATATGCAACGAAAGATTGCCAGTTCAATCGACGACGCTGAAGCTGCTTTCGGTTTAACTAAGGATGCACAATATATGACAGGATTCAGAGGAGCTGTTACAGATGCAGCTCGAGATTTACCCATTGGTTTCAGTAGTGCGGATGCTGCACGAAAGATTATGGGGGAAGGAACAAGGATTCCTTCCGCTACAGTTAAAGTAAATCAAGAATTAATTCCTCAATTGGGAAAAGATGTTGTTAGATCAGAATTTAATGCTTTGGAAAACTATGTCTTTCACAAAGAGGTTGCCGATGCCTTGTCCCAACAGAATGCGCAATGGTTTACAGGCTCTTCGCCTGTTTTAAAACTTTACAGAAATTTAATTTTATTTCCCAAGGCCACTTCTCAAATTGCTAAAACCGTTCTGTCTCCTATTACCCATATGCGTAATTTACTGAGCGCGGCTGCGTTCTCAACAGCGAACGGCGTTTTTCCTTTAATTCCTACTAGTCCATCGGACTATACAATTTTTGCTAAAGCCATGAAGGATTCTTTTCAAGTTTTATCCAAACGAAATGTGCTCGCTAACCCTAAAGCGGCACAAAATTTCTACGACGAACTATTAGAATTAGGGGTGGTTAATTCCAACGTACGACTGGGAGACCTTTCAGGTCTATTGGATGATATCGGTCTCGGCGGTACGCGTATGCTGGGCGAATCGAGTTTTAACCGTTTAACCAAAGGCATGAATAATCTTTATAAATGGGCCGAAGATAAATACATCATGGAAGATGATTTCTGGAAAATTATTAATTTTGGAGCGGAAAAAGGAAAACTTTTGAGAGCCTACGGTGGACGGCTTCCTGCTTTTAAAAACCCTTTCACAGGAGCAACGGAAAGTTTCAATGCCCACGTCGCTCGAATCGTAAGAAATACAGTTCCGAATTATGACTATGTAGGCAGTTTTATTCGAGGTTTAAGAAGTACTCCTTTTGGAAACTTCGTTGCCTTTCCTGCAGAAATTATTAGAACAGGAGCCAATGTCATCCGACAATCGATTCGTGAAATGGCTCCAATGGGAAAAATTGATTTTAAAAATCCAACGTTCGGTATTGGACTCAACCGTTTAATTAATGCCAATGCAACTTTTATCGGACTACCATTAGGATTATATGAAGGTGCAAAAGCTTTATACGATGTGAGCGAAGATGAAATGAAAGCTCTTCGTCGAATTGTTCCTGGCTGGTCCACAAATTCCACGCTTATTCCTTTAGGCAGGGATGAGAATGACAATATACGTTACATCGACTATAGTCATGCCAATGCTTTTGATACTTTAATTAGACCTGCGCAAACGGTTTTAAATAATATAGTTAAAGGAGAACAAAATGGCGAAGCGCTTTTAGGTTCCATGATGAAAGGAATGATAGAAGCGGCGAGTGAAGTTGCCGAACCCTTTATTCAGGAATCTTTATTTTATGAAGCGGCTAACGACATTTTATCACGGGGAGGTAAGAGTCGGGAAGGACGAACCATTTATGATGAAACCGATCTACCTGGAGACAAAATCACAAAAATTATAGGACATTTATTAAAAACACAGGCACCAGGAAGTATTGCACAACTCAATAGAATTTTAAGATCCGCTTCTGAAGATCCGAACGTTGGCACTTTCACCAAATATGATAAGTACGGCAGGGACTTTGAAACGTGGGACGAGGTTCGTGGTATTTTTGGATTTCGTACTATTGTAGCCGACCCCAATCGGGCGTTGCCTTATAAAATAACCAGTTATCGACGAGCTGTTGACAGAACCAAAGGTCCTATTAATCGAGTAGTTTATCGAGGAGGACCTATTGATCCTGTGAATCTGGTGGAGGCTGTTCTTAAAGCAAATAAAAGCAAATACATATTGGACAGAGACTTTCACAATGATTTAGAGGCCTTAAAAACATTAGGCGTTCAGAATAATATGCTTAATGCTCAAATGAAAAGAATTAGAGGAGTAGACAGTCAACGTGCCTTGAGAAGTGGTAAATTCCTTCCTGTTAAACTCACACGATCAGATATCCAACAAATTTTTAAAAGAACAAGAGAACTTGGCTTACCTACTAATCCTTACCTACAAGCCCGAGATCAAATTACTAATATCTACAGAGATTTAATGGGAATTCCTCTAAAAAACACTTCCATTGAAGCGGAGACAAATGTTGATGATATTATAAACGACATCAAGGATAGAACTAAAGATCAAAGCTCTTTTCTTCCTGAAATCTTTACTCGAGATTTAGCGACTCCTGACGTTAGCGGAGAAGTTATTTCTGCTAATCCTTTAAATATTACCTTAACTCCAATTCAAGCTAGCCAGAAAAAAGCATTACTCCCACCAGCCTATCACGAAATGATTGACAGACAAGTTGCACAAGGTAATATGCAAAACCAAAATATAGGACAAGGTTAATGACACCCAAAACGACTAGAGAACATATTATAAGTTTGCACGGCCATGTAACGGGCTTAAAGAAGGATATTGCAAGCATCAAAACTAATCATTTAAAGCATATGAACAACGATATTAAAGGCTTGGGTGGCAAGATAGATAAAATCTATTGGGTTCTATTAGCGACAGTGGGGGCTGTTGCCTTTCAATTAGTTAATTTGTTAGTTAAAACTATTTAATGCAATTATCGAAAAATTTTAGTCTTGCAGAGCTCTGCAAGTCACAAACAGCTACAAGGATGGGCCTTGATAATAACCCTAGTGAGGATGAGCAGGAGAACCTAAGATTGCTCTGTGAGAGGGTCCTACAGCCCATTAGAGACCACTTCAATCATGTTGTGACCATTTCTAGCGGATATCGCAACGAAATTCTGTCAAAAACCATAGGTAGTTCAAGCACTTCACAACATTGCAAGGGAGAGGCGGCCGATTTTGAGATCTTTGGCACACCTAATAATGAAGTCAGTGACTGGATTAAAGAGAATCTAATGTTTGATCAATTGATCCTCGAGTACTATGAACCAGGACAGCCTAACTCAGGGTGGGTCCATGTAAGCTACAAGAAAGAGATAAATAGTAATAGGAAAGAATACTTAATGGCTATAAAGACAAATGGAAAAACAGAATATAAACCAATCTTGGGTTTATCCACAGATCGTTACGTCAAATAAGTTTCATATCTCACTTTATTAAACCACGATTTTTTAACCTCTTCGGGACTTCCCGTGCTTGATATCTTATATTTACCACTCGCATCCTCTAGTTGGTATTCTTTTAAAAGTTTATGTGCCTCTAAAATTGAATCTGTGACATCGCATATCCAAGCTTCACCCGACCCGTAAACATTTCCATAACATCTATATTTAATATAATATAACTTTTTCATTTTTATCCTTTCTTTTTATTTTTTATATAAGTATATCAAACGCACTTTTTAGAAATGCTCTAGAAGTGAGCAAAGTGAATTAAGGCAAAAAATAAGTGTTGTCGCAGTAGGCGAAAAATATTTTTTGTAACTATTGTGGGGATTTATTGTTGGGATTTTAAGTTTGTTGCATTTGGACCTTTAGGACCATCTTCAACATCAAAAGTCAATGCTTGACCATCGTTAAGACCATTCATCCCAGCATCTCTTACTGCAGACACATGAACAAATACATCTTTTTCTTTATCTTCTCTTTCAATAAACCCAAATCCTTTGGTTGGGTTAAACCATTTTACTTTTCCATTTAAACTCATATTTTCTTCTTACTTTGTGTTAACTTTTATTATTAGTAATCTGGGCTTTACGTCTCACGCTAAAATGGGGGATAATATAAGGACAGACCAATAAAAAACCATGAATATAATTAATATTTTAAAAGTATACTTCATAGTTGCTAGTCATTTAGCAAATTTTGATGAAAAGTCAACTATAATAATTAAATCCAAGAACGAAGTTCTTCACCCATAATTTGAGAAGCAATATTAATTTTATCTCTAAGAGATTGAACAATCTTTTCATCGACGGTGTCTTCAGCCACAATATCAATATAATGGACTTTGTGCTTTTGTCCGATTCGATGAGCACGGTCTTCGGATTGTAATCGTTTTTCTAAATCATAACTATTGGAATAATAAATTACGGTATTGGCAGCCGTTAAAGTAATTCCATAGCCCCCTGTTTGAGGGTTGCCCACTAAAAAACGTGTTTCATTATCTCCTTGGAATTTTTTAATGTTTTTATGCCGTTGATCAGGAGGGGTTAAACCATAATAAGTAACTATAGACTCAGGACCAAAACGTTTTTTGATTTCATTTTCAATTTTAAGAATATCATGTTGGTAGTTTGCCCAAATAATAGCTTTACCTGTTACTTCATCCAAAATTGACATTAATTCATCAAGGCGATTATTTTTTAAATCAATAATTTCATCTTCATCCGTTTTCATATGGCCACAGGTGATTTGGTGCAGGCGCATTAATTGTGTCAATACTGTGACTGTTGTCATCAGATTACCATCAAGTTGTGCAAGAGCCGTGGTACGCATTTGCTCGTAAACTTTTTTTTGTTCGGTAGTTAAGGTGATAAAACGTTTAGTCCATATTTTAGGAGGCAAATCCAAACAATCTTCTTTTAAAACACGATAGGAAAAAGGTTTAATCTTTTGTTCGAGTTCATCAAGGCGTTGATATCCTGCTACTAAATTAATCTCTCTTCCACTAATCACCACACGACGCATATGTGCATAACGATTACGATACGCGTAAAACGAGAAAAAACCCAACAAAAAGGGATCAAGAAAGTAACATTGTGTGAACAAATCTAACGGAGACTTGGTTACAGGAGATCCTGTAAGAATACGTCGATACTTAGCATCTTTGGCTAATTCAAGAATGTTTCGTGTTCTCTTGGCTTTTGGATTTTTAATCGTAGTACTTTCATCAATCGCTAATAAAGTTTTATGGGATATTAAAAAACGTGTGGCAAAATCAACTCCTTTTTTAGTACTTAATGATTCTACATTCATTAATAAAATATGAAGATCCTCATTAGTTTCAAATAAAGTATTAAGACGTTTTTGTTGAGTTTTTGAAATAGCAGCTTTCCATAAAACAATAGTTTTTTCAATATGATCAGGTAAATGAAGAGGTAATTCTTCAGACAACCAATTACGATAAACTCCTTTGGGGGCAATAATTAAAACCCCATCGATACGACCTTTGTCATACAACATGGACATGTTATCAATTAATACCTTAGACTTACCCGTACCCATTTCCATGAAGTAGGCATAATTCTCTTTATCAACAGAACGTTTCAACGCTTCAATTTGATGCGCGAACGGTTTCATTTTAAATTTGTATTGCATGTATACTTTCTATTGACTTCAATATAATTAGGTTTATATTGATGTCAAGAAAAAAGAAAAAAGAAAGCTATGAGCGAAAAAAGTATAGTTTATGTTATTCAGGAAGTACCAGGGACAAAAGAGGGACGTCCTAAAATTAACATTCTTGGCGCTACACAATATGGCGAAATTAAAATGTTATTAAAGGAAGACTCCCAAATTATTTTTAGTCCTGGTCCTATAGTTTTTAAATTAAAAAAACTATTAAAAGATTTTAACAGAGACGATTACCTTTTACTCACGGGTGATCCTGCCATTATTGGTGTTGCCTGTTCTGTTGTGAGTGATCTAACAGGAGGTCAGTATAAACTTCTTAAGTGGGATAAACAAGAAAGACAATATTATCCTATTGAATTAAATATATATAATAAAGGAGATAATTATGACGAACATTAAAGACAAATGGGAAAAAGATCAAAAAGATCTTATGAAAGATGTTGGAGATTTGAAGGAACTTGGAGAAGAATGTATCAAGTTAAAAGTCCTTGAAGATAACATCGAGGATCTTGAAGAACAATTAGAAGGTAAAAAAGCAGAAGCTAAAGTTATTTCATATGAAAATATTCCCAATATTCTAGCAGAAAAAGGATTAAGTGAAATAAAATTAGCAGACGGTTCTCAAGTAACCGTTAAACGAATTGTAAATGCCTATCTTCCTAAAGAAGATAAAATAGAAGAACGAAAAAAGGCATTAGAATGGCTTCGTAAGAATGACTTAGGGGATATTATTAAAAATGATATTCTTGTTTCCTTTGGTCAAGGCGAAGATAACAAGGCTGTCCTATTTGCAGGCCTTGCGCAAAAGAACGGTTATGCACCGACACAAAAAATGACGGTTCATAATCAAGTTCTAAAAGCAACGTTCCGTGGAAGACTCGATGCTGGACTAGAAGTCCCCGCGGAACTTTTTAATTTGTTTGTGGGAAACCAAACAAAAATTAGGAGAAAATAAACATGAACCAAGAAGCGTTAAGCGTAAAGCAAAAAGCGAAAACTCCTGCAACTACTCGTTATGAGGAAGATGCGGGTCTCGGTCTTGAGAATATTTCAGTGGAAGACGTTAAACTTCCCTTTCTCAAAATCCTGGAAAAAACTTCGGAAGAAGTAAACTCACGTAATGCAAAGTACGTCAAAGGAGTGGAAGCAGGTATGATTCTAAATACCCTGACTAATCAATTCTATGACGGGAAAAAAGGTATCAATGTGATTCCTGCTTTCTACAATAGAAATTTTGTAGAGTGGGCGGATCGTGGTACGGGATCAGGTGCCCCTATAGGGGAGTATGATATAACAGATCCTATTGTAAAAACAACTACAAGGGATAAAAGCAACAAAGATAGATTACCGAATGGTAATTATCTTGCTAACACAGCTTATCATTATGTTTTAAATATCACTGATGACATACCATCAACAGCGGTAATTACTATGACATTCTCAAGATTAGTTAATAGTCGAAGATGGAATGGATTAATGATGGGTCTTAAAAGTAAAACCAAGGATGGTAGAATTATTACACCACCATCTTTTAGCCACATCTATAATTTAAAAACCGTACAACAAACGAATAATAGAGGCGATTGGTTTGTTTGGGATGTTACTTCGGTAGAAACTTCATCCGATGTTCATTATGAGATGGCAAAAAAATTTGCTTTGAATGTCAGAAAAGGCGTTGTTAAAGCAAAACATATTGCTGATCCAAACGTCGATAAAGACACACCTTTCTAAGTTTCGTTTGTCTTGACTAACGATAGAGGGCGGTGGCAGGAGACTTAAACCGCCCTCGTAATTTATATGATAAAGAAATTTAGAGAAATATTTGAAGGTTTACACATTGGGTATGGTCTCACTAAAAAAACCAATGGCTTATCAGGAAATGGGAAAATCAATGTTAAGCATGTATGGATAGAGCAACCATTAACTGATGATATTATTGAAAACCATTTTAGCGGAAAAGGTTCTAACTTAGGAATTGTTCCTATAAATAAAGACAATCAATGTAAATGGGGATGCATTGATATTGATGAATATAATTTTAATCATAAAGCATTTGTTCTAAAAATTAGACATACCAATATTCCTTTGATTGTCTGCCGTTCAACAAGCGGAGGGGCACATATTTATTTATTTTCTAAAACTTTTGTAGAGGCTTCTTTAATGAGAAATGTTCTTGTTAATTTATCTGCTTCGTTAGGATTTGCGGTTAGACGAGATAAAATTTTTCCACAACAAATTAAAATTGATGTTACTAAAGATAGAGGAAGTTTCTGTAGTCTTCCTTATTATAATTACCAAAACGGTTTAAAATATGCTTTTAAAGACGATGGAAGTGCAGCCACCTTAGATGAATTTTATCAACTCTATGATAAATATGCCATTGAAGGCGATTCAATCAAGACCATTAAATTTAAATTAAAAGAAGAAGCCAAAGCTATTAAAGATGGTCCTCCATGTTTAGAAGTTTTATGCTCCGAAGGATTTCCCGAAGGTACTCGTAATAATGGACTCTATAATATTGGAGTTTATCTTAAAAAATTTACTGCCGATAATTGGGAAAAAACTTTAGAAGACTATAACATTAAATATATGAAACCTCGACTTTCTAATCAAGAAGTCGAGAACATAAAAAAATCTCTAAGAAAAAAGAACTATAATTTTACCTGTCGTGATGCTCCCATTAATGCATACTGTAATCGAGATTTATGTCGTACCAAAAAATATGGAATAGGTAATGAAATATCAGCGTTGCCTGATATTAGTAATCTTACTAAAATAGATTTCAAACCTAGTCCTAAATGGTTTTTAAGTGTTGATGGAAATAGATTAGAATTAGAGACAGATGATTTAATGTTTCAATCAAGATTTCAAAAAGCGTGTATGGAACAATTAAACTTAGTTATTCCTCGTGTTACCGAAAGGCAATGGAATACATTACTTCGAGTTTTATTTACTACCTTAACGGTCATAGAACCTCCTGAAAGTTTAAAATTACACAACCAACTTACTGATTTTTTAGAAGACTTTACTACTAATCGAGCCCAAGGAAAACAAAGAGAAGATTTATTAAGAGGAGTTCCTTATACTAATAAGGAAGAAGATCTTTGTTATTTCAAATGGAAAGATTTTTGGAAATATTTAGAAAGAAACAAATGGCAATTAGAAAAAAATAAAACATCTATTATTATTCAAGATTTATTTAAGGTAAAAGAAAGCACTCTTAATATTGAAGGAAAACGCGTAACTGTGTGGATTATTAAAGCTTTTGAAAAAAGAGAAGTCAAACGTACACCTACTGAATATGTAAAGAAAGATGTTTTTTAAAAAATGAAAACCATTATTTTAGGACCACCAGGTACAGGAAAAACAACTGCTCTTTTAGAATTAGTTGAAAACTATTTAGCGAGAGGCGTACCACCCAGTAGGATTGGATATTTTGCCTTTACTAAAAAAGCAGCGGAGGAAGCCCTTCAACGAGCTATGAAAAAATTTAGTTTAAGTGAAGATGACCTTCCTTATTTTAGAACGCTCCATTCATTAGCGTTTAGAAGATTAGGTATTAATCCAAATCAGGTCATGAAAAAATTTAATTATCAATACATTGGTAGAAAACTTGGCTTTGCAGTTAATTATGCTTCATACGAAGATGATAATGGAGGTTACTTCTCTTGCGATAGTGAATATTTAAATCTCATTGGTGTTGCTAAAGTAAAAAGAATTTCTATTGAAGAACAGTATGACTTAAACGAACATAGCGGGGATATTGAAAGAGATAAATTAATTATTATTGCCAATGAAATTGAAAATTATAAACGACAATTAGGACTTATTGATTATTCAGATATGATTTCAAAATTTACTGAGAAAGATTTATCTCCTACTTTTGAAGTAGTTTTTATTGATGAGGCTCAAGATTTGAGTTTTTTACAATGGCAAATGGTAAAGAGTATTTGGAATAAATCTAAGGAAGTTTATCTTGCAGGAGATGATGATCAAGCTATTTTCAGATGGGCAGGAGCCGATCTTAATTATTTTATTACTTTAAAGGGAAATATAAAAATTTTAGATCAATCGTATCGAGTTCCCTCAGGAGATATTCACAATCTTGCAATGAGACTTGTTAATCGTATTATTAAACGTCGTCCTAAACTTTGGAAACCTAAAGCTAAACAAGGTATTTTAAGATATCATGCAGATGTGGAACAGGTGGATATGTCATCAGGAAACTGGCTTGTTCTGACCCGAACTAATTATCAACTTGAACCTATCAAAGATTTGTGTGAGCAGAGAGGTTGGTATTATACTTGTAAAGGAGATAAAGGAATTAGTGAAGAGACCTTTACAGCCATTTATGATTGGGAAAAATGGCGTAAAGGAGCTCCTTTAGTCTACAATGAAATAAAAAATATATACACACATATGACTGTTAAAGGAAGAAAACTTAAACGAAATTATAAAAACTGTAAAACTTTAAATAAAGAAAAAGATTATCTCCTGCAAGATTGTATGAGAGATCATGGACTTCTCACCAACGATGTTTGGTATAAGGCGCTTGATGATATAGACAGAAACCGAAAAGAATACATTCGAGCAATGAGAAGACATGGAGAACAGCTTCAGAAAAATCCTAGAATTCGTTTGTCTACGATTCATGGTGTGAAAGGAGGAGAAAGTGAAAAAGTTGTTCTCCTAACAGATTTAACACACAATACAAGGGAAAATTTTGATAAAAATCCCGATGATGAAAATAGATTATATTATGTAGGAGCTACACGAGCTAAGGAAGAGTTACATATTATTGAACCGAAATCTAACGACATGGCGTATCCAATATGATATATATTATTAAAAAGGAAAAAGAATGAAAAAAATATTTTTATGTGGTGTAATTTTTATTTTATGTTCTAGTTGTAGTGAGTTTGCACTTATTACAAGTGGAAGTTCTTTGGCCATTGGTCATAATTCCTATGCCAAGATGTACAACGGCCTGGATTTTTTAACGGTAATCACGACAGAAAAAAGTATAAAGAAACATACATATGAGAAAGTAAAACTATTTTATGACCAAGGACGATAGATATTATCCTTTACCTAAAAATCTAAGACTAGGATTTTCAAAAATACATGACATAGGACTCTTTGCTAAGAAAAAAATAAAACAAGGAGTAGAATTAGGTATGACTCATGTACAGATTGGAAAACATCTTATTAGAACTCCTTTAGGAGGATTTATTAATCATTCCGATGATCCGAATTGTACTAAATCCATGTTTAGAGTTAGTAATGTGGATGATGCTTTTATAAAGATGGATTATAAAGTGTGGAGACTCTTTACCCTTAATAATATTAAAAAAGACGAAGAACTAACCCTTACCTACACGTTCTATAAAATATGAAAAATAAAAAAAAGGAGGAATATAAACTTCGAGTGCTTTATAATTATATTTTTAAAGATGCCACACACTATGGAGACCTTTTTAAGATACAAATGGTTGCCGCTACCTATATGGCGATTGCCATGCGTTTATATAAAACCCACTTAACTGAAAAAGAATATAACCTTATGATTGAAAGCGTTTTAGAGAGCAAAGTAGAACCTTATAAAAAGCCGAAAGGAACACTTCATTAATGACTTCATACCATAAACAAGTGGGGGGTGAACATTATAAAAAATATAAAATTCAACCTGCTGAATTTATTATGCAAAATAATATTCCTTGGAGTGAAGGGGAGGCTATTGTTCACATCATACGGCATAAAGATAAAGCAGGAAAGGAAGATTTAGAAAAAGCTAAACATTATATTGATATGATAATAGAAAAAAATTATTCTTAATGCAAATCCCTTTATTTAAACCTCAAACTGAATGGACTCCTCCAGCCGAACTTCCTGACTTAACTTATTATCAAGACATTGCTATCGATTTAGAAACCAAAGATCCTGATCTAACGAAACGTGGTTCGGGGTCTATTATCAACAACGGAAAAATTGTAGGGGTAGCTGTCGCTGTTAAAGATTGGTCAGGGTTATTTTCCCGTGGCACATGAAGGGGGTGGTAATTTAGATCAAACTGTTGTCTTTAAATGGTTACGCAATCTTTTAAAAAACGAGGCCAACAAAATATTTCATAATGCCATGTATGATGTCTGCTGGTTAAAAAGTTTAGGTGATATGGTTATCAATGGAAGAATCATTGATACAATGATAGCTGCTTCTTTGGTTAATGAAAATAGATTTCGTTATGATTTAAATTCTCTATCTCGAGACTATTTGGGAATGGGAAAAGATGAAACTGCACTTTATGCGGCCGCAAAAGATTGGGGAATTGATCCCAAAGCCGAACTTTATAAACTTCCCGCTATGTATGTCGGAGCTTATGCGGAGAAGGATGCCGAATTAACACTAGCTTTATGGAAAGAAATGAAGAAAGAAATTCATCATCAAGATATTCTTTCTATCTTTGCATTAGAGACAGATTTATTTCCCTGTCTTGTGGATATGCGATTTAAAGGGGTTCGGGTCGATGTGGAAGGAGCGCATAAATTGAAAACCAAGCTAGTTGCACAAGAAAAGCAATCATTATTAGAAATAAAAAAAGAAACACAAATAGATGTCCAACTATGGGCAGCAAGATCGATTGCCAAAGTTTTTGACAAATTAAAATTACCTTATGAAAGAACGGAAAAAACACAAGCCCCCTCCTTCACTAAAAATTTTTTGCAGAATCATCCTCATCCTTTGGTTCAATGTATTGCTAAAGCAAGAGAAATAAATAAAGCTCATACGACCTTTATTGATACCATTATTAAGTATGAACATAAAGGACGTATCTATGCCGACATTAATCAATTACGTTCGGATCAGGGTGGAACAGTCACAGGTCGATTTTCTTATGCTCATCCAAATCTTCAGCAGATTCCTGCACGAAATAAAGACCTTGGTCCAATGATTCGAAGTTTATTTATTCCTGAAAAAGGACATAAATGGGGATGTTTTGATTACAATCAGCAAGAACCAAGACTTGTTGTACATTATGCATCTCTTCAAAATTTACCAGGAATTCATGATGTTGTAGAATCTTATAAAAAAGGAGACGCAGATTTTCATACCATTGTTGCTGAAATGGCGGATATTCCTCGACTTCAAGCTAAAACTATTAATCTAGGATTATTTTATGGAATGGGAAAAAATAAATTACAAGCTGAACTTGGAATAAATAAAGACAAAGCAAATGATTTATTTCAAACTTATCATGGTCGTGTTCCTTTTGTTAAAGAATTAATGGATGCTGTTTCACGACGGGCACAGGACTCAGGAAAAATTAGAACATTATTAGGGAGATTATGTAGATTTCATTTATGGGAACCTAATCATTTTGGCATTCATAAATCCCTCCCCCATGAGGAAGCCCTACGTGAATATGGACCAGGTATTAAAAGAGCCTATACTTACAAAGCTTTAAATAAACTTATACAAGGCTCCGCTGCAGATATGACTAAGAAAGCAATGTTAGACCTTTATAAAGAAAATATTATTCCCCATATTCAAATTCATGATGAACTTGATTTATCTATTGAGAACGAGAAAGAAGCCCAAAAAATCGTTGAGATTATGGAGAATGCTGTTACACTTGAAGTTCCTAACAAAGTAGACTATGAGTTCGGGTCTAATTGGGGAAATATTTACGATTAACCAGGAGGAAACTATGGAAAAAGTAAAACAAGTATGGACATTAGCAAAAGCTAATCCAAAGATATCTGCCGCTGTTGTGGTAG
>JGI24520J20079_1000066_pt1 | contig 26734 bp, 19 predicted proteins | sample LinPmetageLP45_FD_20079 | JGI IMG/M metagenome (IMG submission 20079) | reverse complement strand
CGTTTATGCTGCCTTGCGCGCGGGCTTGGTAGTGGTTAACACTAACCCGCTTTATACCGAGCGGGAAATGAAGCACCAATTTACTGATAGCGGCGCAACAGCATTGGTGATCTTAAGTGATTTACTGCCTAAGTTTGATGCCATCAAAAGCGACACTCAAATTAAAACCGTTGTTGCTACTTCGGCAACGGAATTATTAGATGCTGCTACGGCTCCGGCTATAACGGGTACAGTGTCATTAACCGATGCGATTAAAGCTGGTGCAGATTTGCCTGGCGTAGTCAGACCTAAAACAGAGTTTGAATCCCTTGCTATGTTGCAATACACGGGAGGCACCACAGGGGTGTCTAAAGGCGCAGCCCTTAGCCATAAAAACGTCATGAGCAACAGCGTTCAAATGCTCGATCACCTAGGCGGCTTTTTCAAAGAAGGTGAGGAGGTGGTTGTTTGCCCCCTTCCGTTGTATCACATTTATGCTTTCACCGTTTGTATGATGGCGCTGTTCGCGAAGGGTAGCCATATCGTGCTTATTCCAAATCCTCGCGATATAGACGGTTTTATTCAAACCTTAAAACCGCACAAAATTACGGCGTTTGCAGGTATTAATACGTTATTCGTTGGTTTGGGTCGTCACCCCGAATTTGCCAAGCTCGACTTCTCAAAACTGCATTTAACGATGTCAGGCGGAACTGCGCTTACCCAAGGTGCCGTGTCTATTTGGAAACAAGTAACGGGTAATACGATTACTGAAGGTTACGGGTTATCAGAAACCGCCCCCGTCGTTTCTTTTAATCTGCCTGGCGAGGAAGAAATTGGTACCGTTGGTAAACCACTGCAAGATACTGAGGTAGCTTTGCTAGATAGCTACGATAACCCAGTAGACGAAGGCGAGTCAGGGCAAATTGCGGTTCGTGGACCACAAGTGATGCTGGGCTATTGGAACAGAGACGATGAGACAGCAAAAGTCATGACCAAAGATGGCTTCTTTAAAACCGGTGACATCGGCGTTTGGGTTGAATCAGGGGCACTTAAAATTGTCGACCGTTTGAAAGACATGATTATTGTTTCTGGCTTTAACGTTTACCCGAATGAAGTAGAAGATGTGCTCACAGCTCACCCCGATATCATGGAAGCCGCTGTTGTTGGCAAGCCAGATGACAAGTCGGGTGAGCGAGTATGCGCGTTCATCACCGTAAGCAAGCCCGTGAGTAACGATGACATCATTGCCTTTTGCAAAGAAAGCTTAACCAACTACAAAGTCCCTAAGGAACTTACCGTTTTAGAAGAACTCCCTAAATCTACTGTTGGGAAAATTCTGCGTAGAGAGCTTCGTTCAGCTTAAATTGTCTTGGCGCTAATTGCCGTTAATATGAGTAAAATCAGGTTATTGCTACCAAAGAATAACCTGATTTGTTTGCTGCAATACCATTTTCATTCTATACATAACCTATTAAGCCTAACGTAAGTCTGCTCCCAACGCTGTGAACTCCCTTTTAATCAAGCAAATCAAAGCTGCATTCTCTTGTGAAAACAACGAAGAAGGCGAACTTTGGCTAGACGATATACTTAATAAAACCTCTTTGTTAGACAACCATGATGCATCCCGCCTTACCACGGGCCTTAGTGCATTGCTCGCCTCTATCGACAATACATACCGCCAACATGGTCTTGAAGCAGAAGGTGAGATAACAAGCGGCGGTTATGCACGTCTAAATGATATGGGCAGGCCACCTGCAGCTCAGGGGCAAACCTCGCCTCAAGAATTAGCAACCATAACCGGCAACCTTGTTCAATCGGTAAATACATTATTAACAGCCCAAGCGCGACCAGTAATTGATGACGATATTGCTAGCTTAACGTCACTGTCCACCTTGGTATTAGACTTAATTACTGAGCAACAACATAAAGAGAACGACATGCTGATCCAAAGGCGAGCTATGGATGAGCACAGCATAGTTGTCACGCTCGACCTAAATGGCACTATCTTAAGCGCTAATGATAAATGTTGTCAGCTATCTGAATTTACTCGAGACGAGCTTATCGGGAACAGTGCGGATATGCTCAATGTAAATAATGTCCCCCTACCAACGCGCCTCACCATTATTCAATCCCTATTTAAAGGTGAGATTTGGCACGGCGAGCTTCAAAGTGTCACGAAATTCGGCACCCCTTGGTTCGTATTTTGTACCATTGTCCCCAACGTTAATGAACAAGGCCGCGTTGAAAATCTCGTCGTACTCTGCACAGATATTTCCAATCAAAAAAGGTTAGAAAAAAGGTTAGAGACAGGTAGGCAGTTTTATCAAAGTATTACTAACAGCATCGGTGAAGGTGTATATGCCGTAGATGCAACAGGTAAAACGCAATTTCTCAACCCTGAAGCATCTCGTTTGTTGGGGTGGGAATTAGCAGATTTACAAAGCCACAGGTTCCACAATGCTGTTCATTATCAAAAAGGTGATGGCACACTTTTATCTCGAGATGAATGCCCTGTAAATCAGGCTATTTGTGAGGGAAAAACCTATAGCTCTGATGAAGACTTCTTTACCGATAAGCGAGGACGCATCTTTCCAATTTCAATTATTGCAGTTCCCCTTGGAGACATTCATGGCAAACCCAACGGCCATGTTGGTGTGTTCAGAGATATAAGTGGCCGTAAAAGGTTAGAGCGGCAGCTACAGCATGCCTATCAAGAAGCCGCTAAAGCCAACAAGGCCAAAGGGGATTTCTTAGCCACAATGAGCCATGAAATTCGCACTCCTATGAATGCCATTATTGGCTTAACCCATTTAGCACTTGAAACCGATAATCAGTCGCAGCAACAAAGTTACATGACCAAAGTGAAAGGCAGCGCTACCTCGTTGCTTACGCTAATAAACGGCATTTTAGATTTTTCGAAAGTTGAAGCCCAACAAGTTGAATTGCATCGTGCTGATTTCAACCTTGCCGATATGATGAACAAGCTCGCGCAGGTGTTTCAACATAAAGCGCGCCAGAAGCGTTTACAATTACTATTCGACATGCGCTTAGACACAGATGTTACCTGTAAAGGTGATAGCGACAAGATTTATCAGGTATTAGTTAATTTATTGGGAAATGCAATCAAGTTCACTCGTCACGGATTCGTTAAATTAACCGTCAGTAAAGAAAGAGACGCCCTTAGTTTTTGTGTGACCGATACAGGTATAGGCATTGATGCAGACAACAAAGAAAAACTGTTTAACGCCTTCGTACAGGCCGATGCGTCTATTTCAAGGGAATATGGCGGTACTGGATTAGGCCTAGCGATTAGCAAGCGCTTAGTTGAGCTGATGCATGGTGAACTTAAATTTACCAGTGAGCTTGGTAGGGGAACGCAATTTTGTTTTGCACTTCCGGAATTGGTTCATGAGACGGTTAATGAAATTAGCCGTGAAAAAGTGAAGTTAGCCGTGCCCATACCGAAACGGAATCACCCATTACTGTGTGTGAATACAAGTCAGGATATGGATGAAGCGAACAATATTTTAGCACACACACTGTCGCGACTCTCCATACCTTGCAGCTTTGTTAACCCAAATACAGATGCGTTCCCAGTTACGCGGCATGATGCAATGGTGTTGCTTCCCGCTAAGCCAGCAGAATGGCAAAAATTCGTCAACCATATAAAACTTGGTGAATATGAAAATCTAAACCTAGTGTGTATCGTGACCCCCATCGACACCGAAGAAGCTAAGCGTCGATTACAATCTGTCAAACTCAACACGCTTAATATTATAGAGCTACCTTTTACCGATAATGACGTCTTGCGGGAATTAGTTCCTACTTCAAATACCAAGTTACCCACCCTCACTGATGGGCTAGAAAGCAAGATATGGCGCAAGCGACGACTAGCAGGAAAGCACGCATTGTTGGTAGATGATGACAGTATAAGTCTTGAAATAGCGCAGCAAATTTTACTTGATGCAGGCTTGAGTGTGACCACAGCAACCTCTGGTGAGCAAGCTTTGGCACTGGGAAATAGTAACGACTTCGACGTGGTACTGCTCGATTGTATTCTTCCCAATAAAAGTGGGTTCACTGTTGCTGAAGAACTCAATAATTTAAACGGCTGGCACTTCCCTATTATTGCACTTAGTGCGGATGGTAGTAGCGAAAACATACGAAAAGGGTCTAGCGTAGGTATGTGCGCGCACTTGCTAAAACCCGCAAGCGCGGCTGAGATATTACATGTCATCGATATCAACATTCACACTTCTGCAAATTTAAGTAACATGCATGACAGTGACGATCCCTACCTCACTTCCCTCGCTGAGTTTTACTTAAATTACGGAAATGCAGAATTACTCGCACAGCTTATTAATATCATGATTGAGAATGACGCGAAGCATGATGCTATTAACTCGCTATTGGCCGATGCTAAAAAAATAGGGGCTGATACTTTGGTTACTGCGTTAGAAGAGCTACCAAGCAGCCTTGAAAACAAAGCTAATTATGCGCATAAGATATCCAACATCTCTTTCGCTTTAGACGCCACTCTTCGACTTATTGCTCATACGCTTTCATTGCCAAAAGAGTATGATGAAAAAGAAGTAGAAGAGACACTATCTATCTCAGATTTATCAGCGGTGATCACTAGCCTTGAATCTTACGATGCTGAGGCGGTATCTCTACTATCAGCGCTATACAACAAACATGCATCATCAACATCGGCATCGGTACATGCATTAAACCATGCAAGGCAACTTGTTAGTGTTTACGATTACGGCCGAGCACTTGAAGAACTTTTACGCCTAAGGGATACATTGCTAAATGGCTGATAACCAGAAATCGAGAAAAACGGACTTTAGCATTTTAGTCGTTGACGACGAGCCTGCAAACATCGATTTATTACAGGGTATTCTGTCGCCTTATTACCAAGTAAAAGTAGCGCCCACTGGGCATATTGCGTTGAAAGTCGTAGAGCAGTTCACTCCAGACCTTATTTTACTCGATATCATGATGCCGGGTATTGATGGCCATGAGGTATGCAGACAGATTAAAACTTCCCCAGCGCTTGCCCCAAGACTGGCTAAGGTGCCTATCATATTTGTAACGGCTTTGGGTCAAGGTCAAGATGAAGAGAAAGGATTTGAATTAGGTGCAGTGGATTATATTACTAAGCCTATCTCACCGGCTTTGGTGCTTGCTAGAGTAAAAACTCACATCTCGTTAGCACATCAAGTGAGAGTAACTGAACAAGAAGTTAAAATCAGAACTCAAGAGCTACTTCGTAGTCAGCAAAGTGCTATTAGTATGTTGGCCGCAGCCGGACATTACAACGATACTGACACCGGCCATCACATCTGGCGCATGGCCGCTTATTGTCAGTGTTTAGCGTTAGCCTCCGGTTGGTCACCCGAAGAAGCCTCTTTGCTGGCACAAGCCGCGCCTATGCACGATACCGGGAAAATAGGAATTCCTGATAGTATTTTAAAAGCCCCAAGACGACTTACCTTTGATGAAATGGAAGTCATGCGCACTCATGCGGCAATTGGCTATGAAATATTAACCCGCAGTAATTCACCCTTGTTTAGTTTGGCGGCAGAAATTGCGCGCTATCATCATGAAAAGTGGGATGGCAGTGGCTACCCTAATTCATTAAAGCGTGAACAAATTCCAATAAGCGCACGCATTGTGGCAATTGCAGATGTGTTTGATGCTCTGACGATGAAGCGGCCTTATAAACAAGCGTGGCCAGATGAAGAAGCATTTGCCTACATCGAAAGTGAATCGGGCAAGCACTTCGACCCGGAATTAGTGTCCACTTTTATGTCTATCAAAGAAGATGTGTTGAAAACAAAAGTTTACTGGAATGAACTTGAAGCTAGAAATGAACTCCCATCAATTGAAGCCTTTCTTCCCTGAGCCTTTATTATTGGCGCCTTCTGTGAAAGGCGCTAATCAGCGAAAGCAGTTTATAGCGAAAAAAACCACGATGAAACGACGGGTTTTAGCGTTAATCTGTTAGTTCGTTTTTCTCTAAATTATCAGAATAAAATTGTCATATTTAATCGAATAAAACACGTCTTTTTTTAGAATTGGGTTACCGATGTTCCTCCCTCATATAGGGCGTTGGAGGAACACACTATGACTAACACACACATCGTTACATTTACGGCATTACTCACACTATTACTTACCCCACTTTCTGCTAGTAGCAGCGAGAGCCAATCGACTAGCCTATGGCCCACACAAACACAAAGCGCCCATGGCTATGCTATCGACTTTATACGCGGGGAAGGCGCTGTAAATGGCATCAAATTAGCTTATCAATATAATATCGACCAGCCTTTAAACGTAAGTTGGCCTATGACTTTAACCATGGAAACCAGCGCAAACTTTTGGGAGTATGGCGACGATAACCAGTACGACTCAAATGTCGTACTCGCCCTTTCACCTATTTTACGGTTTCCACTGACCACAGTGTTTGATAAACCTATCGATTTAGAGTTGGGTATTGGGGTGTCGTTGCTAGACGATACACAATTTGCGGGTAAAGACGTGTCTACCCATTATCAATTTGAAGATAGAATTGGATTTTCAACGACGTTTGGACAATACCAAGAATACCGCGTGTCATTGCGCTATTTTCATTACTCCAACGCCGGCTTTAAGAAGCCTAACCCTGGATTAGATTTTGTATCATTATCTTTTAGCCAGCGGCTTTAAGGGTAACGACTCAGCCTAGTAAGCCATTAATTACGATGGCCCAAACAAAAACGCCGCAGGCTCGTTTAGATGCCTGCGGCGTTTCTACTACCACGTATAAACGTGCTAACTGTTGCGTTTAACTATTACCAAACTCAGTTTCGATGATTTCAGCTTGTCTCTTTTCAGATTGAACAAACTGTTTCCACTGCTGCGCCATAGCTCGGCTTTTCTGATGCTTTTCAGCTTCAGCAAGCTGGTTAAGCGCCAGTGCGTACTGCTTTTGATTATAAAGGGCCATGCCTTTAATCAAATACACCAAGCCTGGGTTACGCATCTCACCTTTTTCAACGGCGCGATCTGCCGCTGCAATAGCGTCGTCCCAGCGTTGTTCGTTAAGTAGGATTTGCGCTAACTGAGCATCTAACTCACCATCTTCTGATAATTCTGCTGCTTGCATCATCACCGGAATGGCTTTGTCTTGCTCTTTGGCTAGCGTCCAGCTTTGCCCTAAAAACTTAAGATTTCGAAGGTTTTCTTCCAGCACGCCCTCTTTCATGGCTTGTTCCATCAACAATGCACCTTTATAAGGAGCACGGTGATAGTAATAAAGCTGCGCCATGTTGAAGATATCCGCTGGAGACTCTACAAAACCCTGTTGGTAAGCCGTTTCCATAATCGCAAGCTGCTTACGCTCTTCACCTAACTCACCGTACATACCAGCCAGTTGTATCCAATATTTCGGTTCGCTGTACAGCTTTACCAGCTTAATCAAAATATCTTTTACTTTCTCAGGTTGCTTTAGTTCATAGTAAACCGCGCGTTGAAGAATAAGCCATGCTTCATCGGGTAACATGCCCTCGGCTTCATGTTCATCAATGGCCTGTGTTATCCAATCAGCAGACTCTTGATACTGCTTATTTTGATAGTAGGCTTGCGCTTTTAACACCTTATTTTTAGGTGGTATAACACCGTCGTTTAATACTTCCCAGCGTTCGATAAACTCAATCGTTCTGTCGTAGTTACCTTGCATCAAATGCAACTGCGCTAAGCTGAAAAGCGTCGACATTTCGAACTTCTCAGGAATAGGTTGCTGGTTAACCACGTTTTCAAACGACTCTAACGCTTTGTCGTAATTTTCATCGTTGTAGTAAATAAAGCCGAAAAAGTTATACATCATGGCTTTTTCGTAGCTATTCATCGAGTCAGATTTATCTTCCACCTCTTTAAGAATAGCTATAGCTTCTTCTACATTCCCCGCATCGTCGGCGGCTGATTGTGCTCGCGCTAACTGCTCGTAAACCTTTCCACGAAGTGTAGGCACACGACGGGTTTTCTTATCACTGGCTTTTTGTTCCTGAGCAACTGCATCACCGGCAACCAACAGAGTAGGAACAGACACAGTTGCGCAAACAACTGCAAACGCCAGTGCACTAAGCAATGTATTCGTTTGTTTTTTTCTCATGTCATTATCCGTCTATCTGGAAGGTAATACGGTTTTGAATACCAGACACTTCCGTGGCTTCGCCATTTACCACTCGCGGCTTATATTTAAACTTCATTGCGGCATCCATTGCTGCTTGTTCAAATATACCTTCTGGGTTGGCTTCTATCACGATAGGATCTCGTACTGCGCCTTGCTTAGTTACCGTAAATTCAACAATAACAAAGCCTTCAATACCACGTTGTAAAGCTCGACGAGGATAAACCGGCGCCACCTTAACAATAGGTAAATACTCGCCATCACCAGACTCAAGGGCTAACCCTCCGTCTAATGAAATATCATCACCAACATCTGCACCAAAGTCCATAGACGTCCCTTCCGCATCCGGAGTAGGTGAGTCCATTTGAGGTTGTTCCATTTGCGGTGGCGGCTGATCTGGCTTAGGCGGCTTCTTAGGCTTACGATCTTTTTTCTCGACCTGTTCGTCCTGCTTAACCCTAACAAAGTCAAGTACACTACCCTTTGGCGGTTCCGTTAACGCACTGCCACCCATCTTGATGAGTGATTGCATCAAGAAGAACAGGCCTAACGTGATCGCAAGGGATATAACAAATGCGATTATATATCGTGGCATGATTTATGGCTCTTGAGCTGCAATCGAAACATCAAAAACACCTGCCGCACGGGAGGCATCCATAACTTTAATAAGGGTTTCAGTCGTTGATTCTTTATCTGCTTGAATCACAACGGTACCCTGCGGGTTTTCAGCGTGAAGACGCTCGATGTTCGCCTGTACTGCACGCTCATCTATACGACGCTTATTGATCCAAATTTCGCCTTTGTCAGAGATAGCGATAAGAATGTTAGCCCGGTCTTTTTTAACAGCAGTGGCTGCTTCAGGACGGTTAACATCAATACCCGCTTCTTTTACGAAGGATGCGGTTACGATAAAGAAAATCAACATGATAAATACAACGTCCAGCATGGGCGTCATATCGATGGCTGCTTCTTCTTCATCAACTAGGTTTTGAAAATGTTGCTTCATAATTTTTACCTTACCTTAATGCCGTAGCATTAACGTTGAATAGTCAATGCATCCTCAAGATGCGTGCGTTCAGATTTCACCATACGGTTAAGCCATGTAGAGGCAAATACGCCTGAAAGTGCACCAACCATGCCCGCCATAGTGGGGATAGTGGCTTTCGATACGCCTGATGCCATAGAGCGGGCGTTACCCGAACCAGCAATGGCCATCACATCGAACACTTCAATCATACCGGTTACCGTTCCCATCAAGCCAAGTAGCGGACAAAGCGCAACCAAAGACTGAATAATCGGGATACTACCGTTAAGACGCATAGTTAACTGTGAAATCGTTTTCTGACGAACTTGCTGTGCAATCCAAGAAGCGCGGTCGTTACGTGCAGTCCACATAGACACCGCTTCTTTCTTAGCTTGCTTATGCCAAATCATCAGATACATGGCACGCTCGAGGATCAAAAGCCACATAACGAATATCAGCAGACCGATGACCAGGAGAACCTGGCCACCTGTTTCTGTGAAATCGCGAATTGCCTCCAGAAACTCGATCATGATTAGCTCCGCTCTGCGCGCTCTGCAATAACGCCAGACGCTTGTTCTTGAAGAATGTATACGATGTTCTTAGAACGTGTATTAAGCATGGCGTATAGCAAAGTCATCGGAATCGCGACTACTAGGCCAAGAACCGTTGTAACTAGTGCTGTTGAAATACCACCAGCCATTAGTTTCGGGTCGCCTGTACCAAACAAGGTAATTGCCTGGAAAGTATTAATCATACCGGTAACCGTACCAAGTAGACCCATAAGCGGTGCTACTACTGAGATAATCTTGATGATAGTAAGGTTACGCCCTAACTTAGGTACTTCACCTAAAATCGCTTCGGTAAGATGAAGCTCTAGTGCTTCAACATCAGCATTTGGATGCTCATCACGTACTTTAAGTACACGGCCTAGCGGGTTGTTAGTTTTAACTTCTTTGCTCTTAAGTTGCTTGTTCACTTTCATGCGAATAAGCGACAAGGTAATCAAACGCTCTATGGCTAGCAGTAAACCAAACGCACCAACGATAAGGATGATGTATCCAACCACGCCGCCTTGCTCTACACGCTCTTTCAGATTAGGCGCTTGAACTAACAAGCCTAGAATTGAACCACCGGTTGGGTCGATACCAAACTGTACAAGTTCACCGCTAGTCGATTCTTGAAGCTCTGCAGCAGAACTGTTGTAACGGTCAGCAGGCTGACGGATAAGTTCTGAAACCGTACCAGTCACACCGTTGTATTCAAGGTATTTACCGTCAGCAACTAATGCGAAAGGTCCTACGCGCACCACTTCTTTTGATACTTTCTGGCCACCCGCTTCAACTACGTCAGTAGTGAATTTGGTTACTTTACCTGACTCAGTCATTTCACGTTGCATTTCAAACCATACACGCTCAATTTCTTCGATAGAGGCAAGCTTTGAGCTAGAGCCCATGTCTTGAGCCATCTTATCTAAGAAGTCTGAGCGGCCTGAGATTTGCGCCGATACTACTGAGTTATAGAATTTGTTTTTTGTGTCGCCTGCAATTTGCTGTAGTACACCGAACAATTCTTTTAATGAACCTAAACGTGTATCTAGTGCACCGTTAAGGTCAGCTAACTTGAATTCATTTTCTTCGAATTGCGTTTCAAGCTGTTCTGATTGAGCTAGCATTTGGTCACGACGAGCACGGGTGTCACGCAATACTTGATCTTGCTCAGCACGTTGAGCGATGAAATCGCGCTCACGTTGTTTGTTTTGCTCAGACTGGGCAAATTGACCTTCTTCTAGCTGCTTAAGCAGGGCATCAAGGTCCATTGCGCGGTCGTTCTGTGCTACTGCACCAGCGCTTAAGCTAAGGGCGACTAGGCCAAAAGCGATACGTTTTACTGAATTAAACATTCTCATCAACCTCTTAGTCTGTGATAGCCACTGGTAGCATTAATAAGTCTGGGGCAAGTTGTTTCTTCGCCATGCGCAGACCTTTTGTAATTTGTGTGCGGTAGCTGCTGTTTAGCTCTTCCCACTGGCGAGTTTGCTTGTTCCAAACACCTTGTGAACTAGCATCACGAGTTTGATAAATAAGCGCTGTGCGACCTAGGCGCAAAAACTCAACGTCACGCTCTTGACCATTAATAGTATGCAAACCACTGTAAGCTTCCATGGTGCGGCCGTAGTCCATCTCAACTTGGTACGCTTCCATTACACGACGGAATTTTTCAGATGCGGCAACATCTGCGCGGTCCATCATGGCTTTCAAATCCATTACGCGATTTTTACGTTCTTCAGGAAGGAAAGGTACGTCTAGAGCAATGAACTGCTCCATGCCGTCAATCATGCGCATCATCAACGGGGTGATCTGACGCTCAACAACCGATACTTCATCAATAGCGGCGTTCAAATCATCCATTTCTTGTTCTTGGCTATTAATTTGCTTACGAAGTTGGGTGTTATAAACATCCAAACCTTCTATTTCTTTCATCAATGTTTTGAATTGCTGAAGTTTGCTGTCAATCTGATCGGTGATACCGTTGATTTTTTCCTGCGACTTCGCAGCAGATTCATTAATTTTCGCCGCCTCATCGATAACGGGATTTAGTACTTCATCGTCTTGTGCTAGTACAGGTGTCGCCACAAGCGCGCCTGCAATAAGCAAAGAATTGATAAGCTTCATACATTCAAACCTTTAAAGTTAAAAGAAATCGGGATTACCGACTATAAAATTCTGGGCGTAGGATAGGAGTTTTCCATGACAGTTTTATTACACAACCGTCACATTCAGTAGACTATCGCGCAATAAAAAGCCCGGATAATTCCGGGCTTTTTAAATTAGAAGTCGTACTTCACGCTAGCGCTAATGCCTGTGCCGACTGATTCACGGCGTAACAGTAGCCCTTCCTGTTCAATTTCTTTATCCTCGTTAAGGATATTTTGAAACTTAACCTTAATCGTAGTATTGAAATCTGGATAGTAGGTGTAAACAAAATCTAAAGAATGGAAAGGGTTTTCAATACCATCTTCAAATCCGCGAACACCTGGCGCAATAATACGTTCACCAAACGAGTTATACACCAATGAAGCCGAGTGCTCTCCATTGTCTGAATCCCAACCTAGTTGAAGGTTAGCAACCCACTCTGAATGGCCCACTAAACGACGCTGGTCATTAGTAATAGTCGCTGTAATAGTACCGCCATAAGCTTCACGAGCTTGCTGTGAGAACAAAGAGTCTTGATCACCGCTGCCAATAGTCACTTCTGAATCCGATACAGTCATGTTACCGGATATAAAGAAGTTGCTCATTGAATCGCTGACGAAGCTAAGGTCGTGTAAAAACTCGACTTCAAGCCCGTACAACTCACCTTCTTCACCGTTAGCGGTAAGTAACTGAGGTACACCCTCACCACCATCGAACTGAACCATCTCGATAGGGTTTTCCATGTCTTTATAGAATAATGCTACAGATACGTTATTCCCCTGAGACATATACCATTCCCAGCGAACGTCTATGTTCATTAGCTCTGTTTCTACCAAAGATGGTGAGCCACGAACAAGGAATTCGGTAAGCGGATCGATAAAGAATGTGGTGCTGATATCACGTAAATCAGGACGAATTAACGTTTGGCTGATGTTGAAACGATACTGCATTTCATCATTAGCAATATACGTCAACGCGAATGAAGGTAGGATGTCATCTTCGTTGTAAATACTATCAACAATTTCATCTGTCTCTGCTGCAAACTCATTCGAGTGTTCAACATAAGGGACTGAAATTTGCTGGAACTCTTCCCAACGTGCGCCACCACTTAGACGCCATTTCTTATCGATAAAGGCATCTACCATCAAGTAACCGGCAGTCAATTTACTTGCTGCAGAATACTTATCACCTTCACCGGTATTGTCTTGGAATAACGAGCTACCGGTTGAGCTTGCGTAGAAGTCTGGGTTATTAATATTTTCTTCTGAGAAAATATCATACAGACGGTTACCCACTTTAAACTCATCATTGATACCAAAATGACGAATCGCTAAATCGATATTAACGGCATCACGAGTTTTCTCGTAATAGTCGAAACCCGCTTTAATTTCAATATCATACCCGTCTCCATAGAAGGGGGTAGAGACATTAAAACCATAAGTATCAGATTCATCTTGAAGGCTTTGATATTGACGGTTTAAGTTAGTCCCTGAAGTATCATCAATACGTTCAAGCTCTAACGCACCTGCGTCGTCATAAAATAACTGGTAAGTGACTTCCATGATATCTGGCGCTTCACGTGAGGCACGACTTGTACCTGCATACCAATCAAAGAATACACCGTTAGCAATGTCAAGGAAGTTGTGGGTTCCTTTCAACTGTGACGATACCATTTCACGCTCTTCGAAAATGATATCCATACGGCTAAATTCTTCAACGCCTACCGTTGTTTCACTGTCGTCGAAGTATTCGCCATCGCGCAGGCGGTCGCGCATGTCATGCAGCATCATATTAACAAGTTCAATTTTGTGGTTGCTATTTAACTCGTAGCCCACGTTGAACATGCCGCTCCAACGAACATTTTGCTCGGTAGAAATCATGTCACGATATTTAGTAAAGCGCGGATTATCTTGTCCGCCACCAATATCATTACCCAATTGCTCTTCGGTAATTGACCATTCATTACTGTAAGAAACCGTCGCGAGAAAACCCAATACACTGTCATCGTCAAACGTGTAACGATTACCTAAGGTTGCGCCAAAATTGAAGTCTGGGTCGGCAGACTTACTTTCAGGGCCAATATCCCAATTGAACGAATTTAGTATTTCTTGTGTTTGCGCTAACGTGCGTGAAGAATCACCTTCAAACCCATCTGAACCAGAAGCCGCTAGGTTCGATGCTATGATAGACGGTAAGGCACGTGTTCCATCATCTCGTCCAGTCCAATCGTCGCTTCCACCGTCGTAGAAAAAACCATCGTTACTGTTTTCTGAATTCCAACCTGCTCCACCGGACACACTGAAAACAAATTCAGTAGGGATAGATTTAGTGCGAATATTAACGTTACCGCCACCAAAATGACCAGGCATATTGGGCGAAAACGATTTTTGAACGTTCAAGCTTTCAATGATGCTTGAAGGGAATAAATCTAGCGGAACCACCGAACGCGTTGGATCAGGGCTAGGTACTGTCATACCATTTAACTGTGTACTTGAGTAACGTTCACCCAAACCACGAACGTAGATGAACTTGCCATCTACCAATGTCAATCCAGTTACACGGCGAAGTGCCGCCGCAGCATCACCATCACCGGTACGTGCAATTTGATCTGCACCCATGATATCGGCAACAAACGCTTGGTTTTGACGTTCTTGCATTACCGCTGTTGCTGTCCCTTTTAATCGGGTTCCTGTAGCAACAACTTCTTCAATCACTTCATCTTCTGATTGTTGCGCCATTGCCGTGGTAGACAATAAGCTTGAACCTAGAATAGTAGAAATGGCAAGCGTCAGACTACCTAACTTGAATATTGACGATTGATTATTTTTCATTATGGAAACTCCTATGGGACTGTGGTTAGGAAGACCTTTCAGCACAAAAGCTAAGGCGCGCAAGCGCCTTAGCTTCAATGAATGATGAAAGTTTATTAGTCTTCAAGACCTACAGTTACCCAGCCTAGCGTCCAGTTAGCTTCGCCATCGAATGCACCTTTATAATCTGTGCTATCGAAGAAGCTATCTAGCGTAGACGCATCAAAACCAGAACCAAGTAACGCTGAATCACTGCTTGGAACATAACCGGTTGCATCATCGAAACTTAGCGCGTCAATGTCTGCTACAACGGTGTTACCGTCTTGTGCTTCAAACCATTCTTGGGTTGTTGCCGTACCAATTACGTCAGAACCAAATGCGCTGGTAGACTCACAAGCCACTGTAGAGTGAGTAACAGTAAGTGAAGCATCTGCTGCGTTTGCAATTGATTCATCACCGTTAACGCGTAGGCAGTTGCTGTAGTCAGCGCCGCCAGTTACTACTAAGTTCTTAATGGTTCCTGCGGTACCGTTGCGAAGACGTACGCCGTTGGTATCTGTAGAACCAATAATGGTTACATTAGAAACAGTAGGCGTTGTTAGTGGTGTCCAAGTAGGGTTATCTTCGTTGTTGTCAGCTTCAAATGCATTGTCGCCGCCATTAAGGCCCTGCTTGATAAGCACGTACTGTGCTTTACCCGTCCAACCGAAAGACCAATCTAGTGAGTCATCACCAATGGCAGTTAGCACTAGGTGACTAACGTTTACCGAGCCACCGAAGAACTCAACACCATCGTCTAAGTTTTCGTGCACTTGGATGAAGTCTACTTCTGTACCACTGCCAACACCTGCGAATGAGATACCGTTTAGTTCATCACCAGCAGCAAGTGCTTTACCTGCATGCTTAACAATAACGTAGCGGAAAGTACCAGAGCTATCTTCTGCATCAGCGCCGCCGTATAGACCAGCATCACCTTCAGCAGATACACCACATGATGCTAATTCCGCATCTGAGGTTGCGTCGTCGTCGCCTGTGTTACACAAGTTAGTAGGTGCATTACCTAAGATAACTAGGCCACCCCATTGACCGATAGTAGTTTCGCCACCCGTCATATCTTCAGATGAGGTGAAAGTGATAGGCAATGTTGCAGTACCAGACGCTTCCATTTTCGAACCGCGGCGTACTACTAAGAAATCGTCGCCATCTTCACCAAATACGGTAGTACCGCGTTGGATATAAAGCGTAGCGCTATCAGCGTTATCGTTACCTACAGCAGTGCGGCCTTTAATCAACCAATGAGCATCGTTGGTTAAAGAAACGTCTGCGGTAAAGATAGTATCAGCGGCTAGCTGATACACTGGCTTGTCAGTAATCGCGGCAAAGCTGCCTGAAACGTCAGTGGCCAAACCTTGCTCAAATGCGTTAGTCACATCAGAAGGAATTGAGTCGTTAACAGCAACAGTCCAACCGTCCATCCAGTTGTTTTCGCCGTCAAATGCACCGATGTAGTCAGTTGATGTGAAGAAATCACTGTCTGCAGACATGTCAACACCAGCGCCTAGCAATGGAGAACCAGAGCGAGGTGTGAAGCCATCGGTAGAAAGCATTAGTGCGTCAGCCGTTTGTACACTGTTTCCAGTTTGGCCAGTAAACCATGCTTCTGTTGAACCACCGCCGATTTCATCAGAACCGAAGTTGTCGTCAGTTTCACACGCAACTATTGAGTTTTCTACTGAAAGCGCACCAGACTCTGCATTCGCGATAGATTCAGCACCGTTAACACGTAGGCAATTTGAATAGCCTTCACCCGCAGTAACCACTACGTTACGCAGTGCACCTGCGGTACCATTACGTAGACGCACACCGTTTGTACCCTCGGCACCAACAATAGTTACGTTCGAGATAGTTGGGCTAGTAAGCGGCAACCACGCAGGGTTATCTTCGTTGTTATCCGCTTCGATAGCGTTATCGCCACCCGCAGCCGATTGCTGGATATAAACATTTTGTGCGTTACCAGTCCAACCAAATGACCAATCAAGTGAATCATCGCCAATATCAGTCAACACAATGTTACGAACGCTTACTGTACCACCGAAGAATTCAACTCCGTCATCTAGATTTTGGTGAACTTGGATAAATTCAACTTCAGTACCAGAACCAATACCTGCAAATGAAATTCCGTTTAACTCGTCACCTGCCGCTAATGCGCGACCTGCATGCTTAACAACAATATAGCGAAGCGTACCTGAGTTATCTTCAGCATCTGCACCACCGTAAAGCCCTGCATCACCTTCCGCTGCTACACCACATGCTGCTAATTCAGCGTCAGAGGTATCTGAATCGTCACCCGTGTTACATAAGTTAGTAGGTGCATTACCAAGAAGTACCAAACCACCCCATTGACCAATAGACGTTTCTTGACCTGTTAGGTCTTGAACCGACGTAAAGGTAATTGGCGCGTTGGCCGTACCCGCAGCTTCAATTTGAGAGCCACGACGCACTACTAAGAAGTCATCGCCTTCTTCACCGAAAACGGTTGTGCCTTGTTCAATGTAAAGTACCGCGTTGTCTGCGTTATCGTTACCAACAGCTAAGCGACCTTTAATTAACCAGTAAGCATCGTTAGTTAATGTTACATCACTGGTTAGTGTTGTATCTTCAGCAAGTTCATAAACTGGCTTGTCAGTTAATTCTGGGAAGTTAGCTGATACATCTGTCGCAAGGCCTTGCTCGAAAGCAGTCTGAATATCAGTTGGGAATCCACCGTTTACACCAACCGTCCAGCCTGTAGTCCAGTCTTCACCAGCAGGGTCAAATGCGCCAATGTAGTTTCCACTGTTTGCTAAAGGCGAAGCTGACGTAGGGAAATACCCGTTATCTTCAAAAAGAAGTTCAGAAGGTGTTAGTACACTATTGCCGGTTTGGCCTTCGAACCACGCTTGCGTAGAATCGCCACTAATTTCATCTGAACCAAAGTTGTTTGCGGGGGTTTCACAAGCAACTACCGAGTTAGTGATTGAAAGCTCACCAGACTCTGCATTCGCGATTGACTCGTCGCCATTTACGCGCAGGCAGTTAGCCGCTAATGTAGAGCCGGTAACGACTACATTAGATAGCACCCCTGCTGTACCGTTACGTAAACGAACGCCGTTAGTACCGTCGGCGCTTACAATGGTTACGTTAGAAACAGTTGGCTTGGTAAGTGGTAACCATGAAGGGTTATCTTCATTGTTATCCGCTTCAATAGCGTTGTCGCCACCGTCTGCAGATTGCTGAATATAAACGTTAGTTGCACTACCCGTCCAACCGAAAGACCAATCTAGAGAATCGTCACCAATGTCTGTTAGCACTACATTGCTTACGCTAACCGTACCACCGAAAAATTCGATACCGTCATCAAGATTTTGGTGAACTTGAATGTGATTTACTGTTGTTTCAGAACCGATACCAGCAAATGAAATACCGTTTAGTTCATCACCAGACGCCAAGGCTTTACCAGCATGCTTAACAACAACATATTCTAGTGTACCAGAATCATCTTCTGCGTCGTTTCCGCCGTACAAGCCAGCATCACCTTCCGCAGACACACCACAAGACGCTAGTTCGTCGTCAGACGTTTGGTCATCGTCACCTGTGTTACAAAGGTTAGTGGGTGCATTACCTAGTAATACCACACCACCCCATTGACCAATTGATGTTTCTTCACCAGTAACGTCTTGAATAGATGTCATTACAATTGGCGCTGAAGATGAACCAGACGCTTCAATTTGTGAACCACGGCGTACTACTAAGAAGTCGTCACCGTCTTCACCGATAACGGTTGTACCTTCTTCAATGGTAAGTACTGTTGAATCTGCGTTGTCGTTACCAACTGCCGTACGCCCCTTAATGATCCAGTGCGCATCATTGGTTAACGTCATGTCTTGCGTTAACACTAAATCGTCATCTAAGCGATAAACAGGCTTATCAGTAATTGTAGAGAATTCGCTTGATGCATCAGTCGCCAAGCCTAATGAAAATGGCGTATCAACATCAGGGGTAGTTGGCGTAGTTGGGGTAGTCGGCGTGGTAGGAGTCGTTGGCGTTGCAACAACTTCGTCACCTTCATTAATATTTATATCGCCACCGCAACCTGCAAGAACAAGTGCAGTCGTGATTGCACTGATCTTAAAAACATTACGAATTTCCATTAAATTCTCCAGTTAGATCTTAGTTTGAATTTCAAAGTCCGGTAGAGATTAAATGAGAAGGGTGACATTTTTGTTACAAATGTACATTCAGGTAGAAATATTTGGAACTTTTGTAGATCGCCTTTAATGGCTTAAAGATTGTCTTGTTTTTTAATGGGTTGGAGTGAATTTTGAGTGTTACAGCAACTGGTTATATTGTTAGAAGGACTAATTTCTATCTCGAAACCACTTAGTTATGACGTTTTTATTACCAACGGTCACCGGTTCAGCATAATGCATAGTGTTAAAATTAGGCGCGCCGGTTTGGGTCAAATTATTCCATATCAGTGCTGCGCCTCGGCAGGGCTTTACCGACACGCCGACTTTTGTAAAGTGAGTATGCCCACCTTCCATGCTATCGTCTAAATAAATCATGCAAGTCCATGTCCGCTGCCCCCTTTTTTTGGCATGTTCTAGATACTGAGGAGTGCCTGGTGGGAAGAAATCAAAATGCGGTTTAAAATATTGCCCTTGCTTATAATGTTGCGCTTGAATCACCTCTTTTTCTCCTACGCCCAATCCTAAGAAGCTGACAATACGACTATCTATAGAGGTAACCAACGCGCTGTCCATGAAAGCGAGTTCGCAGGTTGAAGATGTTCTTATCCCCTTTGCAGAAGGCGCACCTGTCAGTTTAGAAGGGGTAAGTTTATTTGCGGAAAGACTAATGACATCTTGGCACTCCTGCCCAGATAAAAAGTTATCAACGCGATAAAGCTGAATTACCTTTTCATCGTACAAACAGGTCACATTGTTAATTGAAAGCTGATTTAAAAAAGTGGGGTATGCGAGCTTGCGATAAAATTCTACATCCCGATCAAAAACATAGTTTGCCGGTAAATTACTGGCTAAAAGCGTGCGAATTGTTTTTGCGTCAAACCCATTTAGGGTTAACTGTTCAGCAATTACAGGCGGTACCGTGCCAGCTAAGAGACTTTTTACTACCCATGTTTTCCAGCGGGATGAAACATGCTCCACAATTATACACCTGCTTTACGCTAACTAATCAACCAACCTACGTTGCCTTAGCAACATATCTTCACGAATTGGAAAGTACCCATCACGAGCGACTTGTTCTTGCCCTTGTTCAGATAGAATATAACGCAAGAACTCTCTTTCAAGGGTAGGCAGTGGCTCACCAGGTTTTTTGTTTATCACCAAATACAAAAAGCGCGAAAACGGATAAGACTCACTACGAACGTTATCTATGGTAAGTGGCACTAACGAATCTTTCGTTTCACCTAACGGCAGCGCCCGCACCCCTGCGGTTTTGTAACCATAGGCCGCATAACCCATAGCGCCTTTTCCTGAGGCGACAGACAGCACTACTGAAGCCGAGCCAGGCTGCTCGTTTACCGTATTCCTAAAATCACCGTCACACATGGCTATGATTTTAAATAATCCATAGGTTCCTGATACCGAGTTTCGCCCGTACAAGCGAATTGGGGCGCGATACCCATTAGCATCAATGCCTAACTCTGACCATTTATTGATTGGTCCATCCCCACCGCAAAATTGTGTTTGGGAGAAAATAGAATCGACTTGATTTAGGGTAAGCCCTTGTAGCGGGTTTCTGCGTTCCACAAAAATAGCGATAGCATCCATCGCGACTTTAAGGACTAAAGGCGGGTAACCGTGCTTGCGGGTAAAGTCGCGAATTTCACTAGGCTTTAATTCTCGGCTCATGGGGCCGATAGTGGCTGTACCTTCAATAAGCGCAGGGGGCGCAGTAGAAGACCCCGAGGCTTGAATTTGGAAACCCACCTGCGGATAGAGGGCTTTGAACTCTTGCGACCAAAAGGTCATTAAATTCGCGAGTGTGTCTGAACCTACCGAGGTGATCTTTCCTGCCACCCCAGGTTGGCGTTCGTATTCTAGCTCATGGGTAGTTTCAGCCCCCAACGAGCCTGATACAAGAAGCAAAACGGCCACATTGCACGAGGCGATGAATTGCTTTATTCGCATTTAAATTTGCTCCGCAATTAACTCTTTATCAAGCACAAAGGAAAACTGACTGCCCTCACCTAAGGTACTGGCAATGTCTAAACGTGAATTGTGATGGCTAAGTACGTGCTTCACTATCGACAACCCTAATCCTGAGCCACCAGTCTTTCGAGACCGTGCTTTATCGACACGGTAAAAACGCTCGGTAAGTCGATTAAGGTGATTAGCCTCAATACCATCGCCATTATCATGAACGGCAAATTTAGCCCCTTCCTCGTCACCATGCCAATATACATGAATTTCTCCACCAGGTGGAGTGTAGTGCACGGCATTAAATACCAAGTTAGAACAAGCACTTCGCAATTCGGTTTCAACCCCAAACACTTTTAGTCCGGTATCAATATGAAATTCAATGTGGTGCTGTTTTTCTTTATTAAGCGCCTGCGCTTCTCGCTCTATTTGAGACAGCACCGTAGGAATATTCACTACGTTTTCATAAATGCGTTCAGAACTAGCCTCAATACGAGACAATACCAATAAATCTTCAATCAAATTTTGCATACGATGAGTTTGCGCAGTCATTTCCTTCATGGCTTTTTGCATAAAAGGATCGGCCGACTCATCCACCGGCATAATTTCTAAATACCCATTAATTACCGTAAGAGGCGTTCGTAGTTCATGTGAAACATTAGCGACGAAGTCTTTACGCATGGCCTCTAACTGAGAAACGCGGGTAATATCACGCGCAATTAATAAAAGGTGTTCGTCACCATAAGGCATAACCCGATATTCAAAGGTTTTATGCGGGTTAGTGGGTGATGGTACTTCAATAGGATATTTGAAATTTCCAGCATGGAAGTACTGAATAAACTCTGGGTGGCGTAGTAAATTATCGAGCCTTCTGCCCGCATCCTGTGGCCACTTCAAGCCCAAATCCAGCCGGGCTAAGCGGTTACACCAAATAATACATGCTTTTGAATCCACCACTACCGCGGCATCGGGTAAGGCTTCAGAGCCCTCACGAAATCGCTTCACGAGTTCACCTAGCTCTTTACGCTTATTTCTGTTTCTGCGCTGCAGGTAATAAATGCCTTCGTAAATATGTTCCCACACACCACGCACGGTGGGTGGTGACATTTTACGACTATGCCACAACCAGCGGTTAAGCTTGTATAAATGCCAATAGTTGAAGATAAGCAGCAAGGTGGCGCCAATGGCTACAGCAAATAACATGTCATTCATATACCAACCGATTAGCGCGAATACCAAAAGGTATAGCACTAGTCGAAGGGTACTTCTCAGCCATGAAAACGGGTAGTACATAGTGAATGCGCCCTGAAACAGTGAAACGCGGAGAGCGAAGAGACGCTATCGGCGTCTCTTATCCGCTGGGAATTTAGAGTTTGGTAGAGAAACGGTAACCGGCTCCACGCACGGTTTGAATCATAGCATCATGCCCATGACGAGAGATAGCTTTGCGTAAACGTCTGATATGCACATCAACGGTTCTATCTTCCACATATACATTCGTCCCCCAGACATTGTCGAGTAATAGCTCACGGCTATAAACGCGCTCTGGATGGGTCATGAAGAAGTGAAGAAGTTTAAACTCGGTTGGACCCATGTCTAACGGATCTTCATTGGCCATAACGCGATGAGACACAGGCTCAAGTTTCAAGCCGTTAAATTCAATAGGCTCTTCATTTGATGTAGGCGTTACTCGTCGCATCACCGCTTTTATTCGAGCAATAAGCTCTTTAGGTGAGAACGGTTTGGTGACGTAATCGTCAGCACCCGCATCAAGACCGCGAATTTTATCTTCTTCTTCGCCTCTTGCGGTAAGCATGATCACTGGGATATCACGAGTGAACTCATGTTGCTTTAAACTCTTGGCCAATTGAACGCCGCTTCCACCAGGTAGCATCCAATCGAGTAAGATTAAATCTGGGTAAGGTTCACATATTTTTTCTTGCGCTATATCGTAATCTTCGGCTTCAATAATATTAAAACCAGATTGCTCTAACACAAACTTAAGCATTTCACGGATGGGCGCTTCGTCCTCAACCACCAAAACTGTACGAGACATTATTATTTTCCTGCTCATCACAAAACGCCGCTATTATTAATGTGCACTGTGACACTTTTATTAAAACGATTACATTAATGTGTCAAGTTTTCTACAAAGATGGGTCGTATTTTCTTCATAGCGCTTGCTTGTTTATTCATACATTTACGCATATTCTTGGCAATGAAGGTAAAGTAAATTATAGACAGAGGAATGTTGTTCAATGGCGGCGGTAAAAACTGGGTTATCAAGAAAACTGCTGACACGAGTGCTCTCTGTATACTTCATTCTTACGCTTATTGTTACCGTTGGACAGATTTTCACTGAGTATTTAAGCACCAAAGATCATGTTGAAGACGAATTACAAACGTTAAAAAACACCTTCTCAACCAGCTTAACCCGCGCCCTGTGGGAACTTAACACCGAGCAAGCAAACTCAATTGCAGAGGGGTTATTAGAACTTCCCATCGTTGAAGGCGTGCAAGTTAGAGATGAAAATGGCAATCAAATTGCCGACTACGGTTTAAGTATTCAGCGTCCTCGCTCTCCTATCGAAGAAGAATTAATAGAAGACCACCCAGGTGGCATTTTTAGCTATAGCTTTCCATTAATATTTAAATTTTCAGGACGAGAATCGACCGTAGGCGATGTAACGCTCTACTCAAGTTTCGATACTATTTTTGGCCGTATCGAAATTGGCATCTTTTTTCTTATTGGAAATGCGTTAATAAAAACCACCTTTTTGGTGTTTCTTTTTATGACCGCGTTTCGCACCATGTTGTCCGAACCCTTGGCTGAAATAATTCATCAAATGGAAGGATTTGATCCGCTTCATCCCGATGAAAGCAAGCTTTCAGTCAAAATAAGTGACGATAATGAGTTATTGCAATTAAAAGAATCGTACAACAATGTTATCGACGATTTAATCGTATCTAATGGTAAGTTGACCAATGCTCAAAGCCAGCTATCGCATGCCAATAAAAAGCTAGACGATCAGAATCTTATTTTAGAGCAAGAAGTCGCTAAGAAAACCTCTTCGCTTTCTCAAATTATGCTTAGCCTTGAACAACAAAAAGACGAGCTTATCGCAAATCAAAGAGAGCTTCGTCAAGAGAATGAAAATAGGCAGTATATAGAAGATGAGCTTCGCAAAAAAAATTCGGAGTTAGCGAATTCAATGGGAAATTTACAACTCGCCAAAGACCAATTGGTCGAATCTGAGCGCATGGCCTCTCTTGGCGGTTTGGTAGCTGGGATTACCCATGACGTAAATACACCACTTGGCGTTGGCGTAACTGCCGCCAGCTTTTTGCAAGAGCGACTTAATAACTTAAAAACGAGTTTTGAAGAAAAAAGCCTGACTACAAAAAACATGGAAAACTTCATTAATGAAGCAGAACAAACGGCTAATCTCCTGTTAACTAACTTAAACAGAGCATCTGAGCTTATCGCCAGCTTCAAACAAGTGGCGGTGGATCAAACCAGCGAAACTGAACGAGAGATAAACCTTAACGATTACATTCGTGACATCATTAAATCACTTAAGCCAAGCTTCAAGCATAATAATCATGAAATAGTGGTTAGTTGCCCTGAAGATCTTTATATTCGCTGTGCACCAGGGGCCATTGCCCAAATTGTGACGAACATGATTGTGAACTCTTTAGTGCATGGTTTTGAAGACACTAACGATGGCAAAATAACGTTAGATGTGAGTACGGATAACAACACCATAGAAATGCGTTACCGTGACAACGGGAAAGGCTTGTCTAATGATGATTTAGATAAGTTGTTTGACGCCTTCTTTACGACTAAGCGAGGAGAAGGCGGCAGCGGGCTTGGCACACACATTATGTACAACCTTGTTACTCAGTCTTTATCTGGCCACATTGAAGCGCAAAGCAAACCTGGCGATGGCCTCCAATATACCATTCGCTTTCCCATGAAGGGCAAACCGGCTTAACAAAAATCTCTATAGCTCCCGTACTATATCCGTTGCACCGCATTCGCTAGCTTGGTACGCTTGCCCACCATTTTTAAAAGAGATAGCCTCAAATGTGGTTTAAAAATATAAAAGCCTACCAAATTACACAGCCACTTTCCCTTGACGATGACGACCTAGAGCGCGTGCTAAGCGAGCAAGCCTTCCGTCCTTGTAAGAGTCAAGACTTGGCCACTATGGGCTTTGCCTCCCCTTTCTCCCAAGCCGGCAAACAAGGCACTATGTTTCAGCGTGTTGGGCAACGTTACTGGCTTACCGTTAAGAAGCAAGAAAAGCTACTTCCCGCCGCGGTAATTAATGCCGAACTGGACGACATGGTTGCCAAAATTGAAATGGAAACCGGTTCGCCTGTCGGTAAAAAGGCTAAAGCCGATCTTAAGCAGGAAATTCAAACTCGCTTGTTGCCTCAAGCGTTTACTAAAAACACTTACACCCATGGGTTTATTTCGTTAGAAGATAACCTTGTGGCTGTTGATGCCTCTGCCGATGGCAAAGCTGAAGCCTTTTTGGCCCTAGTTCGAAAAGCCATTGGCTCACTACCGGTTGTGCCTTTAGCCCGCCACAGTTTGCAGTCTGAACTGACTCACTGGCTGACTGACTCAGCGCCAGATGGCATAGCACTACTTGAAGAAGCCGAGTTCAAATCTACAGATGATGCTGGCAGTATTATTCGCTGTAAAAACCAGCCGCTTGATAGTGATGAAATCACGATTCATTTGGATGCAGGTAAGCTGGTACAAAAAGTGGCGTTTGAATATCAAGATACCCTAACGGCAGTTATTGCTGAAGATGGCTCGTTAAAGCGTATTAAGTTTACCGATAGATTAAAAGAAGAGACTGAAGACATTCCTAAAGACCAAATTGAAGCACGCCTAGATGCTGAATTTGCGTTAATGTCTGCAGAGCTTTGTACTTTGCTAAACTTCTTGCGTGAAACGCTCAACTTGAATGACGCTAACACCTAAACCGTGTTTAACTAGCGTGAAATTAATACGTGTTGAGCAGTGCCCCATGGGTATTGCTCAACATTTTGTTTATCTTTGCCACCCGTTAGTTACCCGCTTCACCTCTAATCACTTGCCTGCCAGCTGCCTTTACAGCACCGGGTAGTGGATAATATTAATAAACCGGGTTTCCCCACTTTCGTCTTTATAGCCATGTACTTGATCGGCCTTTATTAAATACTGCTCGCCTGCCGTGATGGTTTTACTCTCATCGCCTTGCCTCAAGGTTAACCTGCCCTCAATACAATGAATATGCTCTGTCACCCCACTTTGATGGGCCGTAGAACGCTGTTCATGAAAATGCGTTAAGGTAATTTCAAACACCTCAAAACCTTTGTTTACATCAAAAGGAAAAAGGGTTTTGACTTGCATGTTTGGGTCGTGAATAAAGCCGTGATTAACGTCGAATTCAGACTGTGCGTTTGCCGCAATAAAGGAGGAAAACGAAGCATTCAACCCAGTTGCAATTTTCCACAAGGTGGCGATAGTAGGACTTGATTCTTGCCGCTCTATTTGGCCTAACATAGCTTTAGATACGCCGGTTAGCGTGGCGGCTTTATCAAGAGACAAGCCCATATCATTACGTAATTGCTTCAAACGCAAAGAAATACTTAACGAAAAATCCCCCGCCTGTAGTGCATCGCTATTGTTCTTCATCATTCACTGCTTCTTATCGAATACCCATAAATAGAATCGATTGAGTATTTTAAAAACAAAATACCTTGTGCGCTATAGCGCACAAGTGTAGAGTTAACTTATTGCGTACGTTATAACGCACAGAGTATGAAGTAATTTTGAAATGGGTTCAAATCGT
>JGI24520J20079_1000038_pt1 | contig 43588 bp, 37 predicted proteins | sample LinPmetageLP45_FD_20079 | JGI IMG/M metagenome (IMG submission 20079) | reverse complement strand
CCCCGGCAGAAGCTGAGGCAAACTTCTACCAGCAACAATCCGGTCAGGCCATGGCGGCCTGACTTAAACGAAATGGCCTCCATAAAACCCGGTGTGATTCAGTGCTTTTTCAAACGCGGTTCTCTGGTGAGCCATCTCCGGCCTTGGTATGTCCGCTACAGTAGCTTTCAGCGCTGCTTCAAAGATTCGTTGATCTTTGTAAGAATCAGCATAACCGGGTCTGGCAAGCATGTTTAGCTCACGGAAGTGTTCGCAAGTGGCCTTGCCGGTGGAGTACAGATTACCGGAGTATGTCTCCAGACGCGCAGCGCGCTCCTCGCGCTCCTTTCTCTGGCGCTCCGCCGCTGCTGCGGCCTGCTGTTCCTTGTAAAGCTTCTCGACGACTGGCGTAGCCACACTGCCAAATGCAGACCAAAGGCGCGCGTCCGGGGTTTCCTTGCAACGCGAAGTCACCTCGTTATGCAGATAGCCCGCGCCATGCTCCTTAGAGCTGTATACGATCGACACCGTACGAGCGACAGCATCCCCGCCCAGCACTAGAGTTGTCGGCTCGCTCATCTCTCGGATCACGGCATCAAGGTTGACCGTGCCCTTGGTATACGCTTGACATGTCGCCAGGCGGGGTTCCTTCATTGCTCTAGCAAACAGTGCGTTCAAGGCATCCGTCGCGGCCCTGTTGACTCCGGTCTTGGCATTGCCTTCACACGCATCAATCGTCGCTCTCGCAAACTGAAAACTGTAGTCCGCGTCCTTTCTGACCAGACCGCGGTAGAAGCGTTGTATGGCGGTATCTTCCGCATATGTCTTGTCAAGCTGACTCAAAGCAGACGTCAGGATCCGGCTGGTCAAGGCAGTGTTGCCCAGAGCGGCGCTCTCATTAAGCTGAGCACAGGAGAAAGTAGAATCTCCGGAGACGTAAGATACTTTGGTCTCGGAATCTCCACATCCGGACAGGATCATGGTCATGGAGGCCAGGAGTGAAATTTTTCTTAGCATGGTAGTCCTTTACGCTTTTGCAATACTTGGTCAGCTGCTATCGGCGTCCAGCGTCGAACCTTGAGGACGTGTTACACCACGCCTTGGGCAGCAATGGAATGTCAGACCCAAAAACCCTGTGAAAAGTATGGAGCGGAGCATGGCCGTTGCCGTAATCACTACGCGACAGCACTGGCCGTGGCTCCAATCGATTGAAGAAGCGGTGAATAGTTTCAGATCGCTCATGCCCTTTCCTGGCAGAGTTGCCCGCCGACGCGGTCGTCGTTTGGCAGACGCTGGCAAGCTCAGGATAAGATGAGGCAAAAGTAGGGTTTGCAGCGGATCGCTGGTGCGCAATATGCTTCTATGCTGGAACGAGAGCGGAATGACGAAGGAGTACTGCAGCTCTGGCCGTTCCTGTTTCTCTATGCGAGCCAGTTGAGCGCGTGTGCCGCCGCATTGCTCCGTGAGGGTGATATAGGCCTGAAAAATGTTGTAATGGAACCTAATGAACAGTTGCACGAGTTGCTGGAAGAATGTGGTTGATAATTCTCATCCTCCTCGGGACAACAATCGCGCGCGTGGGGTGTAAATGAGCAGCGAAACAATTGTTTTCGCTCCGGGAGAAGGCCTGCGGTCGCTCACCAGTGCCGGCTCACCACAGCACTCAAGATATGATCAATAGAGTGATGTGGGCTAAATAATTTTGAACCGGCCGTGAGTACCGCTTTATGCTAGCGGTAATGTCGCTGAGACATCGCCGCGCTTAGAACGCTAGCCGTTTCGCACTTGGGGATCAAGATATGGAAGTCGTGTATTGGGAAGGTGGCCTGCTGAGTCATGAAGTTGCCGCCATTGAATCTATGGAAAAGAACTTCGGCGTCACCGATCTGCCTATCAGGTCACCCGTGGCGAAAAGCGGAGGCATGGCTCAGCAGCTGAAGGCCCTTGCTGCGGCAGCTACCGGGATGTGGCCTTGGCGCGGATACGCAGGTTTTCGTTTTGTAGATGCGCGTGGTGCTGAGGGCGAGTTTGACCTTGTCATCGTGACTCATAAAAACGTCCTCATCGTTGAACTGAAACATTGGAACGGCGAGATAACTTACAACGGCGGGAAGTGGTATCAGAACGGAAGCGAAAGAGGACGTTCACCGGTTGCCGTCACTCAGAATAAGCAGTTTCTGCTTCAAAGGAAGCTTCAGGCAGTCAGGTCGTTTTTTCCTGGAAGTCGGGTACCTAATATTCAGTTTCTGGTGGTCCTTACGGGCAACTGTACCTTCGCTAGTCTACCGGACAGCGAGCTTAACCACGTTCTGAGCTTGTCAGACTTCTTGACGCTCGCGAGTGAAGGTCACTACAACAAGAGGTTCCGGCCGCATCCAGCTCAGCAAGGGCTGAACCATTACTTCGAAGTGTTCGACCAATTGTTCAGCAAAGGCAACACAAAGCCGAAAGAGCTGGTAGTCGATGGGTTTCGGGCTCAGGAGCTGATTTTCGTACACCCCGCAAAGGTTTATGTCGAGCACCAGGCGAAGAACGACAATAACAAGGATGAGCGTGCCTTGCTGCGTCTTTGGGACTTCTCAAAGCTCGATGACACGGATGCCAAAACTCCTGAGGGACGTTTCAACATCCTCTCGCGCGAACGTGATGTGTTGGTTTATCTGAGCAACCGAGACCTGGACCTTGGTAGGCGTTGCCTCCGACCAATAAAAAATCCTTCTAAGGACTCGGTGACTCAGGAGTATTCCGAGCTTTGCGAGCTACCCTCGGAGCACTATCGGCTAAACGAATTCATCCATCGATATGCTGGGCAGTTCGACGAAAATGGCCGGATACGTTTAGTAAAGGTGTTAGTCGCTCAGTTCTCGCTTATGCATGGATTCAAGGTCGCTCACCGTGATCTTGGCGACCACAGCATTTGGTTTTCGCCGGCCAGCAGCATTGCGCTGTCGAACTTCATCGCCGCGTATCACCAGCCCGCGGGAACGGTCGGTCCACGCCGAGACCAACTGAGCATCGGCTCGATCTGTATGCCGGAGGATGGTAGTCCGGATCTGTATCGAGGAACGCCGTTTCAGAGGGACGTCTTTGCACTCGGCCTCATCTGCTGGCACCTAATCACAGCGACCGCGCTTCCACTCAAGTTTCGCGAGTCGCACATCGAGACCGCCAGGCAAGCGCTAGATAGCTCGGATGATTGGTACGCGGCGGTTCTTCTTCGGGCTATGGAGATTGATCCTGTCGACCGTTACCCGGACGCAGGCGCCCTGCTAGACGCTTTGAACAACGTTACGCCGAGAAGCGATGAGCTTTTCGAGTTTGACAACAGCGTACTAGAGCGCTTCGGGTCGAGTGGTTTCGTCCCTTATAAAGTTTATCCTGTAGACGAGGAGTTGGTTGACTCGGAGGTCAAGGAAGTTTATCGGTCGGGCTCACACGTAATAAAGCTTTGGCCCTCCATCCATGCGAATTCAGTCTCGGGCGGCGAAGGGCCGGCACTGCTCGCATTCTTTGAGCGGCTCGAGATGCTAAAAAAGAGCCAATACGAATTTCTTCCTGAGATTGAAAGCTATGGGTATGGCAAAGGCGGGATGCCATTCCTGATTCAGCGTCATGTCGAAGGATGCGACTGGAGCGGTTTGCCAGAGCTTGAGCGAGGTAGTGCGCTGAGTGTAGCGCGTAAGCTGATAGCTGCGGTTGAGTGTCTCCATGAGCAGCTTGTTAGTCACGGGGATATCCACCCTGGGAATGTGAAGGTAGCCCTTTCTATCGCAGATCCGAGTTTCAGCGTCGTCCATCTTCTGGATATGCCTGACTTATGCGGCTCGGGTACCCAGCCGTTCAATCATCGTTACAGTCCTACACTCGAGAACTGCACCCAGATCGAGCGAGACAACTTTGCCGTCATGCGTATGACAGTGGAGCTCCTCGGAATGGACTGGGACGAGCCTGGCGAAGCTGACATTCCTGAGCTTAGAGCAGCAATCAACCTAGAGAAGCAAAGCGAGTCAGGGTTCATCTCTCTCGAGCGTTTCCGAGACGCCCTTGAGCAAGCGGAGAACCCGCCCAAGATCCGACCGTCAGTCGCAATCGATGTCGCAGGGCGTGGCGAGATGGAGGGGTTTAGCATCTATCCCGATAACGGGCGGCTTTATATGAAGATCACTCCGGATCGGCAGGATCAAAACCTTTTGGTCGTAAGTTTCGATGGCATCGGGGGCGCCTTTCACGCCACCTACGACCCTGCTACGAGGGCGTTCATCAAAGCTTTCGGTCCGAGGGTGCAGGATAGCGTTAGGCCGCGGCAGGCCCAAGATGCTGACTTCGAAGTCGATGTAACCATCAAGGTCACCGTCGGTCGATATTCTAACCTGACCGTGCTGACCGGGTTGATGGCGCAACAGGCTGGTTTTGGCGACCTCGCACTCAGCATCCTCAACGAGTCCCGCGCAGCGCACCTGGCTCTGAATGAAAGCGAACTATCTGAACCCTCCGGATACGTGGAGGAAGGAGACGAAGCGGTTCTAGCTTCGTTGGAGCCGTCTAACAAGCAGTACCCTGTAGCCAAGATATGGAAGGCAATCCTAGAGACCGAGACTGAGGCATTGCCAAGTATCGAGGTTGCAGAGGCGCCCAAAATGCATAAAGACGGAGTAGGGCTATTAATTCCATATTCGTCGGAGCGGGAGATCCTTGAATCTTTCGATTCAGATGAAACGGTGTATCTTTCAAAACGGAAGGACAGCAAGACAACAGATCTCGGCGCAATCAATGTCCGCCTCAGTACCAAATCGGAAATCTATCTGGTCCTATCGAAGCATGCCAAAGGGATCAATGCTGACGATCAGCTGTTCCTGCAATCGCGATCAACACGAACTTCTTTTTCACGCCGCAAACGCGCGACTGAGCGCATGCTGCAACGCCTGTCAGTCGTCCCAGACCTTATCGATTACTTTGACGAAAAGTGCGATGCGAAGCCACAACGCTTGAACGAGCCGCCGGCCGAGCACCACTTCAGGATGTATGAGCGACAGGCTCCTGACGGTACTAGCGTAGGGTTGAATGAGGCGCAGAAGGAAGCATTCGCTCGGCTTGCCAGCGATGGGCCTCTAGGCTTATTACAGGGCCCGCCAGGGACTGGGAAGACTGAATTCATTGCTGCATTCAGCCATTACCTGATCAGTGAGGTTGGTGTTCGAAACATTCTACTTACCAGTCAGTCGCACGAAGCCGTAAACACCGCCGCAGAACGAATCCGCTCTCATTGTCGGAAACTCGGCACAGACCTTGATGTAGTACGATTTAGCAATAGTGAGCAGTCTGTGTCAGACGAGCTCCGAGATGTCTATTCCCGCTCCATCGTTAACCAGCAGCGGGAGTCGTTCCGTGCCGAAATGGCACATCGGCTGAGCCTCATGGCACCGTCCCTAGGCGTGAGCCAGGTGTTTATTGAGCGTTTGGTCATGGTTCAGCAGAAGGTTGGAGGACTTGTTAAAGGCCTTGCCCGGTTAACGGCCGATTTGGCATCGTACGAAAGTCGCGAGTCGGTCGAAGATATCCACGAGTTGACGTTGGGTGAAATGCGCTCCGAACTCGTCCAACTGTTGCGTCGCGATCTCGATGTTGAGATTGACGAGGAAGCTGCTGCCACAACGTGGCTGGAGCAGGCTCAGAATAAGATCGCTGATGATTTCGGGGTTCGTGCCCATGAACTGAAACGATGTCTTGCGCTGATTATGCTCTCCGATGACATGCTTGAGCGTATGGGCAGTGAAAAGGCTAACTACGACGAGTTCTTAGTCAGAAGCCGTACGTTGGTGTGTGGCACATGTGTAGGTATTGGGTTGAATCATCTCAAGCTTGCCGACGGCAGGTTTGACTGGGTGATTATTGATGAGGCCGCTCGTTCTTCGCCCACGGAACTGGCAATCGCCATGCAGGTGGGTCGGCGCGTACTCCTTGTAGGTGACCATCGGCAGTTGCCGCCTTTCTACGAAGATGAGCACAAAAAAGCCATAGCCAGGTCTTTGGAGCTCAACCCAACTTCCGGTGAGTTCCAGCACATCATGCGCAGCGACTTCGAAAGGGCTTTCGAGTCACCTTACGGGCAGTTGGCTAGCGCCACACTGAAAACCCAGTATCGGATGCAGCCTGCGATCGGCAATATGGTTTCGGAGGTGTTCTACCAAGGCCTTCTAGAGACGGGAGAACGGCTGATACCTGACCATTTCGACCTTGCTCCAAGCTGTCTCGCTGAGGTTTGTACGTGGGTGGACACTGGCGCTCTTGGGAACAGGGCATATCATCAATCGCCGAATGGCAGCATGAGCTTGATTAACCACGCGGAAGCAGACGCGATCATGCTCATGCTCAAGGAGATCGAACAGAAAATCGATTTCTCTGACGGGCTCATCGACGAAATGAGCCGCACACAGGAGCCTGCAATCGGCATTATCTGCATGTACGGTGAGCAGAAGAAGCTAGTTCGGCGAAAGTTTGCTGCGCAAAACTGGACGGATGCTTTTAAGCGATTGGTCAAAATCGACACCGTGGATAGCTACCAAGGGAAGGAAAATCGTATTGTGATGATTTCGCTTACGCGGTCGTGCGCAGACCAGTCTCCCGGGTTCCTTCGCTCCCCTAATCGAATAAACGTAGCATTGTCGAGGGCTATGGATAGGCTGGTAGTAATCGGGGATATGCGTATGTGGGCTGGAAGACATGCAGAGTTGCCGCTAGGTAGGGTCTGTACGTTTATTCGTGATCGGCAGCACGAAATTGGCTACGCGATCAGACCGGCGACAGGGGCCACCAAATGACAACGAACCAGCTTAGTTTGTTCGAGGTGGACATTAGCGTCCCGGTTCAACTATTTCGCATTGAGTACACATTGGTTGAGCGGGGCGGCCTGCCTTTTGTGCCAGAGTTCTTGTTACGTCTGTTGAAGGTCTCGTCACTACCGGCTGCGGATATTGCCCGTTTTTTTGGGATGACGGCCAAGGAGGTCAGCACCGCTCTCTTGCCGTTCTTGCAGCGAGGCGAGTTGACCGTGGCTACTGATGGTCGCTTGGCGTTAACGGAGAAGGGACTGCGGCTATTTGCTGGTGATGGGGAAACCCCTATCGTCAAGGGGCGTAAAGAGTACCGCAGGTCGTTTGCGTTCGATCTGCTCGCGTACTCTTTTGTAGAGCAGAAGAAACAGCGTCTAGGGAGCCCAAGGTGTTCGGTGGTTTTGAGCGCGGATCCGTCTGCACGTGCCGAATCAGCAGTCGGTGCTGAACGAGCGTTTCAGCAAAACCTCTTCAAAATATATCGGTCTGGGGAGCTCTGCGGTCAGGCAGACGAAATGGAGCCGCCGGAGCTATACAAGGTCAGCGAGGTTCGGAAAGAGAGGGATAGTTACATTCGGTTTGCCGAAGCTTATTGTCTTGACTCAGAGACGATGAACTGTGGGTTCGTCGGTCATGCAGGCCTTATTGAAGAAGAGGGTTATATCACCCAGCGAAGCCTCAATCTAGCTGCACTCTCTGGGCGGCGCAATGTCGAAGCGATCTCTGCGTTTGCTGACAAAATTGGAGATCAGCATGGTCTAGATTTGCTTTCAGCTGGCGCTTTGGACCTGAGTAAGGCGGCGCAAGCGTCGATTGCTACATTCAGGGCGGGGCAGACCGAAATCGAACCGGTCTACGGTTCGATCCAGATGACGCGCAACTGGGATCGCGTGGAGCGCCTTTTATCGAAATATGCGAAACGATTCGCGAGCGAAAATGGAAAGGAGGCTGTAACGCTATCCTGGCTGGCCCCTGCCGCTCATGGACTGTGGGGTAAGTGTTCGCGCCATGGCCAAGCATTGAGTGCGTTCGTGGGTTCGGCGACTTATAGGGTCGACGGGCACGACAAATCCGTTTTCAGACCCAGACTGCTCATCCCTCTGGCTGATCAGCGCGATGACCAGGCGCGACGCCGGGCTTTTAATGAGTGCAAAGAGGCTGAGTCGGTGCTGCACGGCTTCATAGAGTGTGATTCCCTGTCAGCCCTAGAAATCATTATGTTGGTGGATTCGTTTGCAATCGTGATCTATCACCTCGTCTTACCAGATGAGCACCCGGTCCCAATACCTTTTGGCTTTATAACGGAAGACAAACGCATGGTGCGGCGGATTGAGGCTGCGATAGAGGATAGGCTCGCGGAATACACAGAAGGCAACGTCCCACGTTTACTTGGCGCATTGTCTAAAGGTGCGAATCCGCAAAGGCGGAAGAACTAGCGTACGAGCTGCGGAGGTGCAAGCAACCCGGCAGCACCTTTTTCAGCCTATCAAACGACTTTCTTGCCCTCATTTTGTTTGATAGCTGACACGGATAGGCTGCCAGTTGCCGCTTCCTGGATATGGTCGCTCCACCAATCCATCATCGGGCGGCGGCGCTCTACGTAATTCGCGCGGTTGTAAGCACTGCGGACCTCGTCTTTATCAACGTGAGCTAGCGCTACCTCGATCAGTTCTGGATCCCAGCCATGCTCATTGAGGATGGTGCTCGCCATTGAGCGCATGCCGTGACTGACGAGACGCCCCTGGAAGCCCATTCGTTTCAGCGCCATGTTGGCAGTCTGACTATTGCAGTGGGTACGAGGGTTCCGGTCAGCAGGAAAGACGTATTCTCTATGCCCGCTGTAGGGTCTGATTGCTTCCAGAAGTCCCAGAGCCTGTTCTGTGAGCGGGACGATATGCGCCCGGCGTTTCTTCATCCGCTCAGCGGGTATCGTCCAGACCCTTCTTTCCCAATCGATATCTACCCATCGGGCGGTCGCCGCTTCGGCTGGCCGGGTCATGGTGTGAAGCTGCCATTCGATCAGGCAGCGTGTTGTCCTTTTTATGCTTGCATTGGCAATCGTCAGCATGAGCTCCTTCAGCTCATCAGGAGGAAGCGCCGCCATGTTCTTTTTCTTCGGCTTTTTGAATACGGAACGGATCCCACTTAGCGGGTTCGCGTGGACCAACCCCGAGTTGACTCCGTAGGTCATGATCTCGTTAAGCCGTTGTGTCACGCGTTTAACGGTTTCGAGACTTCCTTTAACCTCTAACGGCCTGAGCACGTTTATGACCTTCGGTGCGGTTATGGCGGATACGGGCGTGGCACCCAGGTCCGGGAAAACATGAAGCGTAAGCGACCGCCAGATATCTTCGGCATAGGCTGAGGTTACCGAGTCCTTCTTGAGCTCGAACCATGCCGCCGCCACGTTCCTGAGGGTGTGCTCCGTGGCTGCTTTTTGCGCGAGTCGATCAGCATCGCGAATTTCTTTCGGATCCGACCCCTGTGCGACAAGCTCTCGAGCTTCAACGGCTCGTTTGCGTGCTTGAGCCAGGCTCACTTCTGGAAAGGTACCAAGTCCCATGTTCACCCGTTTTTTTGTGACGGGATGGGTGTAATTGAAATTCCAAAGCTTGGAGCCGTTGCTTCTCATTCGCAACTGCAGGCCGTTGCCATCAGTCAGCGTGTAGTCCTTTTCCTTTGGTTTGGCGGCTTTGACTTTGAGGTCTGAAAGGCGCGTGGCATGGGCACCCATGATTTTTCCGAAGCAGTTTCTGTATTCCAAAAAGTACCACTAGGGCGCGTGGAATACCACCTGGAATACACGGCTGCGTAGAAGTAGATGGACGTCGGTGGATGCTAGTGGCGCTGAAAGCCTTGTATTTGCGGACTCCAGACACAAAAAAGGACGTCCGTGGACGCCCTTAGATGTTAATTTGGTGGAGCCGGGGGGATTTGAACCCCCGTCCGCCAGTCCGCCGCTATCGGTTCTACATGCTTAGCCATCTCTACTGAGTTAACTCCTCACCGCCCGAGTGGCAGGGTGCTTGGAGCGAGTTGTGTAATGTTTAGCCACGTCGTCCACAACGTACTAGGCGGCGATCCTGTTCTATCTGACAATCACTTCGAGTTTACAGGCATCCTCTAATGATCGCTGGAGCCGAAGCTACCAGAAGTGCTATCTAGGCTGCTTACGCAGCTAGTTGAGCACCATAATTGTCGTCATTGGCAATTATATAGTTTTGCAACAGTGGATTTACGAGTTCTGTTACCAACTCGGCATGCCCCTCCAGTTTTGTAACCGTCGTCGAATCCAAATCGGCCCCAAATCTTTCAGGTGTAGTACTGAGACGCGATTGTACGCTAAAGGTTCCGGGTGTCATAGGGCGTAAAGCGGTCTTGGAGTATGGGGGCAGGTAATCGCGGGCAAAAAAATACCCTGACGAGCAGGGTATAGGATGTTGCTTGCTTTAAACCATAAACCGGACTGGTGGAGCGGACCAGCCCTGTTACTTAATAGGACGGGGCGTTTACCGATTGGTTCAAAAAGTTTTAAAAATAATTTAACGCTGGTTATCACGTACCACGCGCTGCTTTTCGCGGTCCCAGTCACGCTCTTTTAAGGTCTGGCGTTTATCGAAGTCTTTTTTGCCGCGCACCAATGCGATCTCGCATTTGACTAGGTGGCCTTTCCAGTAAAGCGCGAGCGGGACGCAGGCAAAACCCTTCTGCTGGACGCCGGTTACCAGCTTGTCCAGCTCCCGGGAATGCAGCAACAGCTTGCGCGTGCGTGTTGGATCGGCGACCACGTGGGTGCTGGCGGTTTTCAGTGGGCTGACGTGTATACCCAGCAGGAAGGCTTCGTCGTTTTTCAGTAGTACATAGCTGTCGACCAGCTGCACATTGCCTTCGCGCAGACTTTTGACTTCCCAACCGGTCAGCACGACGCCGGCCTCGAAGCGATCTTCAACGAAGTAGTCGTGTTTGGCCTTTTTGTTCAGCGCGATGGTGCCGCTGTTGGCCTTGGCGTTTTTTTGCTTGCTCATAGGCGGGGCATTATACCTGTATTTGCGGGTAAAACATGTGTCGTTTGCTGTTTCAGTGACCATCCAGGCTACACAAAGTGCCCATCGGCTAATCGTGGTGCGGCGTAGTGAATTAGACTCACTTGTGGCGGCTGGTCAAAATCTGGACAATGCCGTTCTTTTTTTCAGGGTGAACCGGGAACGGATATGACCGACGAGAAAGTATCGATTCACGGGATCTGGGCGAGTCGCTGGGTGTTCATTTTGGCTGCGACCGGTTCGGCTGTGGGCCTGGGTAATATCTGGAAGTTTCCTTATATGGCCGGGGCCTATGGCGGTGGCGCTTTTGTGCTGGTTTACCTGGTTTGTATTGCGCTGATCGGGCTGCCTGTGATGTTAGCGGAAACCCTGCTCGGGCGCCGTGGCCGGCAAAGCCCAGTGAATACTTTGCGCAGCCTGGCACGTCAGTCTGGTGCGTCGGAGCGATGGTCCTGGGCTGCGATGATGGGCATGCTTGCCGCCCTGTTGATCCTTTCGTTTTATAGCGTGGTGGCCGGCTGGGCACTGGATTACATTTTGGCTATGGGGCGTGGGGATTTCAATGGCATTGATGGGGCTGGCGCCGCTGCACGCTTCGACGCATTGACTGGAGATCCGCTGCGCCTAACTCTTTGGCACACGCTCTTTATGCTGTTAACTGCTTTTATTATCGGCCGCGGAGTGGTCGCAGGGCTGGAGCGTAGCTTGCGCATTCTTATGCCGCTGCTCTTCGTATTGTTGTTAGTGCTACTGGGTTACAGCTTGACCACTGGCCACTTCATGCAAGGCGTGCGTTTTCTCTTCCATTTCGACTTGGCCAAAGCGCCAGAAGGTATTCTGGCGGCAATGGGGCACGCCTTCTTTACCTTGAGTGTTGGGGTGGGTTCAATAATGGTATTTGGCGCTTACATGCCGCGAAAGGCGTCTTTGGGCTCAACTATTCTCACCGTTGGCTTGCTGGATACTGTGGTGGCGTTAACAGCAGGCATGGCGTTGTTTCCGGTGGTGTTCGCCGCCGGATTGGAGCCAAGTGCGGGCCCAGGCCTAATGTTTGTTACGCTGCCTATCGCCTTCGGTAACGTGGGTATGGGTGCGGTGTTTGGCGTGGTTTTCTTTGTTTTGGTAGCTGTGGCTGCCTGGAGTTCTGCCATTTCCATGTTGGAACCTGCGGTTGCCTATTGGGTGGAGCGAAGTGGCAAAAGTCGCCCGGTGATCACCGCGTTTATGGCGCTTTTTTGCTGGGTTGTGGGGCTAGGTACGGTGTTTTCATTCAACCTGCTCGCGGACGCCCGTTTCTTCGTCAACAATGCCGATGGTTGGCATTTCTTCCTCTGGACAGAGGAGGGCGGCAAGACGTTCTTTGAGAGCATTGATTATCTGACTAGCCGAATATTCTTGCCGCTCGGTGGCATGTTCTTTGTGCTGTTTGCCGGTTGGGTGTTGGACCGAGAGGTGTTTCGGGGTGAGTTGGCGCTGAAGCATCCTCGCCTGTTCCCGATGGTATATTGGCTGTTACGCTATCTTGCTCCTGCAGGTATTCTGATTATCTTCGTTACGGAACTGATTAAGTGATAACCGCATGACGCATATCCAACGTTCGGCCTTGCTGCCCTATCCGGCAAGTCAGCTATATGATTTGGTTAACCGGGTGGAGCGCTATCCCGAATTTTTGCCTTGGTGCTCCAAGGCTGAAGTTATCAGTGAAAGCGATATTGAGATGTGTGCCGAGCTCACGGTCTCCAAAGCAGGGTTTTCACAGGCGTTCACTACGCGTAATACGCTGATCCGTAATGAGCGGATTTGTCTGCATCTAGTAGATGGACCGTTTAGTAATCTGGAAGGTGTATGGGAGTTTAAGGCGCTGGGCGAATCGGCCTGCAAGATCACGCTGGATCTGAAATTTGACTATGCGGGGCCGCTGGTGAAAGCCACTTTAGGGCCGCTATTTAATCAAGCAGCCAACACCTTGGTTGACGCCTTCTGTAAGCGCGCCAAGGAGCTGCATGGTGGTTGAGAAGATCATGGTGGTGGAAGTTGCCTATGCGTTGCCGCATAAGCAGAAAATCATCAGCTTGAGTGTGCCTGAGGGTACCAGCGTAAGCGAGGCGGTCACGCTGTCGCGTATGGAAGATCAGTTTCCTGAACTGGAGGTTTCCAGCTGCGCTATGGGGATTTTTGGCAAGTCAGTACCCAAGCCGGCTGAGCGCATATTGCAGGCGGGTGAGCGGGTGGAAATATACCGTCCGTTGATTGCCGACCCTAAGGAGGTGCGTAAGCAGCGCGCCGCTAAGGCCAAGGCCGCCAAGGAAGAGGGCGCGTAGCAGGGAGCGGGCAGCTTGAAGGGCGCCGATTGGCGCCCTGAATGAAGCGTCGTTACTCGCCGGTGCCCAGCGGTGCGCCGAGATCAACCGGGTAGCTTTCAGTATCGCTGTTTTGTTCGCCACTCATGATTTCGTCATCGGTGCTCGTGCCCGGCACAAAGTCACCCGATAGGCCAACCAGCTTATTATCTTCAAAATTCAGACTGATGCGTTCTTGTTCACGATCGCTGCGGCCTGATTTCATGCTGTATAGATAATCCCAGCGATCAGGGTGGAACGTGTCCTGCAGCAAAGGCGTACCCATGATGAAGCGTACCTGGCGCTGAGTCATGCCTGGACGCAACTGGTCCACCATGTCTTGTGTTACGACATTTCCCTGCTGAACGTCGATTTTATACACCCCGGGGATAAAACCGCATCCGCTGAGGGTGATAGAAGCAGTGCATAGCAGCAGGAGAAGTATTTGATTAATTCTTTTTGGCGTCACGTGGTAACATCCACTATCTTTAGATGGCTAAATGGCCTTGAATCATACCCGACTGATCCCGCCCTGCGAAGCGCTGAACGAGAAAGTAACCATGGTAGAAAATCAAGAACTCCGCAAAGCCGGCCTGAAGGTAACCTTGCCTCGGGTTAAGATTCTGCAAATGCTCGATGGTTCACAAGAGCGTCACATGAGTGCCGAAGATGTATACAAGGCGCTTATGGAGGCCGGTGAAGACGTCGGTTTGGCAACTGTGTACCGTGTTCTGACGCAATTTGAATCGGCTGGTCTGGTGGTGCGCCACAACTTTGATGGCGGCCACGCTGTATTTGAACTGGCTGATGGTGAACATCATGATCACATGGTGTGCGTTGATACTGGCGAGGTAATCGAGTTCTTCGATGCGGAGATTGAGCGTCGTCAGCGAGAAATTGTTGAGAAGCACGGTTTTGAAATGGTTGACCACAACCTGGTGCTTTATGTGAAAAAAGCAGGCAGCAAGTAGTAAGCAAGTGCTATAGCTGTCCGTTTTAACAGCAAAGCCAGACCGTTTAGGTCTGGCTTTGCTGCTTACAGTGTCTGCTTTTAGCTCACAGCTGAGAGCAGCTTGCGTGCGTGCGCGAGGGACTCATCGGTCAAGTCGATACCGCCGAGCATGCGTGCAACCTCCTGCACTCGGGCCTGCTCATCAAGTTGGTCAATACAGGTGCGAGTTTCGTGCTTGGTCTGCTGTTTACTTACAAACAAGTGCTGATGGCCTTGCGCTGCAACCTGCGGTAGGTGCGTCACAGTGAGTACCTGGCCGCGAGCGCCCAGCTGGCGCAGCAGCTGGCCAACGATCTCAGCGGTGGGGCCGCCGATGCCCACGTCGACCTCATCGAATACCAGCGTAGGCACACGAGAGGTTTGCGCGGTAATCACCTGAATGCCCAAACTAATACGTGATAGCTCGCCGCCGGAGGCCACTTTGGCTAGCGGCTTGGCTGGCTGGCCTGGGTTGGCGCTGACCAGAAACTCGACCGTTTCTTGCCCGGTAACTGAGTAACCCGCAGCGTCGAGCGGTGAGAGCTGTAGCTCCACGCGCCCGCCCGGCATGCCCAGTTGCTGTATTTCTTTGGTGACTGCTTTGCTCAGGCGTAATGCTTCTTTGTGTCGGCTAGCAGAGAGCTTGTCGGCCAGCTTTTTATAATGCTCTTGATAAGCGATCAGCTCTTCCTGTAATTGCTCTGCATCCGCGCCACGTTGTTGCTGTGCTTCCAGTTCGTCGATCAGGCGTTGTTGCAAGGCAGGCAGTTCTTGCGGGGTAGTGCGGTGCTTGCGCGCCAGTTCAAAGATCGCGCTCATGCGTTCTTCTACATATTGTTGGCGCTCTGGGTCCGCTTCGAAGTGGTCCAAATAGCGCGTCAGCTCGCCGACGGCTTCCTCTATCTGTATTTGCGCACTGGCCAGCAAGTCGTTGGCCTCGCGCAAGTGCGGATTGTGCGCTTTCACACTTTCCAGGCGCTGTAAGCTGGCCGTTAGGGCTTCCAGCACGCTGCCGGCATCGTTCTCGCTGCAGACATTGATGACCTGCTGGCAAGAGTGTTGGATCTGATCGGCGTTGGCCAATTGGCGCTGTTCGTTCTCCAGCGATTCTTGCTCACCGTCTTGCAACCCCAGGTTCTCTAATTCGTCGAGCTGGTAAGCCAGTAGCTGCTGGCGAGCAGCCTGCTCATCGCCTTGCTGGCTGACCTGCTTGAGCGTTTTCTCTGTTTGTTTGCAGCGCTGTGCGGCGAGATGAACCTGGCGCGCCAGGTCGCCTGCGCCGGCGAACTCGTCCAGCAGGCGGCGATGGGTGTCGGTCTTAAGTAGGGATTGGTGTTCGTGCTGGCTGTGTATATCGATCAACATTTCGCCAAGCGCGCGTAGGTCCTGCTGCGGGCAGGGTGCGCCATTGATATAGCCGCGAGATCGTCCCTCTGCGGTAATCACGCGGCGCAAGATCACTTGGTGATCTTCTTGTTGCAGGTCGCGCTGGTCTAACCATTCGCGTGCTTCGGTAATCTCGCTTACATCGAAGGTGGCGAGAATGTCGGCCTTATCTGTGCCGGGGCGAACGGCGCCGCTGTCGGCACGGCCGCCCAAGGTCAATGCCAAGGCATCCAGCATGATCGATTTGCCTGCACCGGTTTCGCCCGAGATCACACTCATTCCGCCGCGCAGCTCTAGTTCGAGGTGGTCGACGATGGCGTAATTATTGACCGCAAGGTGTACCAGCATGACTCGCGCTCCCTGAGAAAGTATTCTGGTTATTTATACAGTAGTTTACTTCGCGTCGACAAGAGGGAGTGTAAAATCAACGTCACTTGCCTAATTCCCCTTGAAGCCGCGAATTGCGACCCCATATAGATTGCCAGTAAGGCTTAAATAGACCTGGGCTGGGCGGTGCAGCGTTCGTATCGACTCTCGCCGTACGCCCCTTTTTTGCATGACAGGAGAAACAGATGGCAGATGAACAGAGACCCGATCTGCAGGATCAGGATGGCCTGGTAGACGAGACCCTGGATACGCCTGAAGGTGATCTTGCGGCCCGCATCGCTAGCCTGGAAGATCAGCTCGCAATTGCTCAGGATCAATCTTTACGCGCAGCAGCTGACGTACAGAACGCACGTCGCCGAGCGGAGCAAGAAGTGGAAAAGGCGCATAAGTTTGCATTGGAGCGTTTTGCCAATGACCTGCTGCCGATTCTCGATAGCCTAGAGCGTGGTATGGAACTGTCTAATCCGGATGACCCAGCCATCAAACCGATGCGTGAAGGCATTGAGCTGACGCTGAAGATGTTTGCTGACACCCTGAGTCGTTTCCAGATTGTGCCGGTGGTACCTGAGGGTGAGCCCTTTAACCCCGAATTCCACCAAGCCATGGCGATGGAAGAGCGCGACAGCGTTGAGCCCAATACGGTCATCAAGGTGTTCCAGAAGGGCTACACCCTGAGTGGGCGTTTGTTGCGTCCCGCCATGGTAGTCGTCAGCAAGGCGCCTGTAGAGCCCGCGCCGTCGATTGATGAGCAGGCTTGAAATTAATTTTGATGACCCCATCTAGGGTTCATACACAGAATAAACCTCGCCGCTGGCTAAACGCGGCAGCAATACTCGGAGAATAGAATATGGGCAAGATTATCGGTATCGACCTGGGGACCACCAACTCCTGTGTCTCCATCATGGAAAACGGCGTCGCCAAAGTTATCGAGAATGCTGAGGGTGGCCGCACTACACCTTCCATCGTCGCTTACACTAATGATGGCGAAACCTTGGTAGGTCAGTCGGCCAAGCGTCAGGCTGTTACCAACCCGCACAACACTCTGTACGCAGTAAAGCGTCTGATCGGTCGTCGCTTTGACGAAGAAGTTGTGCAGAAAGACATCAAGTTGGTGCCTTACAAAATCGTTAAAGCCGACAACGGCGACGCTTGGGTTCAGGTCAACGACGAGAAGATGGCGCCACCGCAGGTGTCTGCTGAAGTCCTGAAAAAAATGAAGAAGACCGCCGAAGACTACCTTGGCGAGCCGGTTACTGAAGCGGTTATCACCGTTCCAGCCTACTTTAACGACAGTCAGCGTCAGGCTACTAAAGACGCGGGCCGGATTGCTGGGCTTGAGGTCAAGCGCATCATCAACGAACCTACCGCAGCGGCTCTTGCATACGGTATGGACAAAGCGCGTGGCGACTCCACTATCGTTGTTTATGACCTGGGTGGCGGTACTTTCGACATCTCGGTAATTGAAATTGCTGAAGTGGATGGTGAGCACCAGTTTGAAGTACTGGCAACTAACGGCGACACCTTCCTGGGTGGCGAAGACTTTGATATGCGCCTGATCGACTATCTGGCGGATGAATTCAAGAAAGAAAATGGCGTTGACCTGCACAACGATCCGCTAGCCCTGCAGCGTTTGAAGGAAGCTGCGGAAAAAGCCAAGATCGAGCTGTCATCCAGCCAGCAAACCGACGTTAACCTGCCGTACATCACAGCAGATGCAACGGGGCCTAAGCACTTGAACGTTAAAGTGACCCGCGCCAAGTTGGAATCGTTGGTTGAAGAACTGATCAAGCGCAGCATCGAGCCTTGCCGTGTTGCTATGAAGGACGCAGGTTTGGATATCTCCGAAATCGACGACGTGATTTTGGTTGGTGGTCAGACGCGTATGCCGCTAGTACAGAAAACCGTCTCCGAGTTCTTTAATAAAGAGCCACGTAAAGACGTTAACCCTGATGAGGCGGTTGCCATTGGTGCCTCCATTCAAGGTGCGGTACTGGCTGGTGATGTAAAAGACGTGCTGCTGCTCGACGTGTCGCCGCTTTCTTTGGGTATCGAAACCATGGGTGGTGTAATGACCGCTCTGATCGAGAAAAACACCACTATTCCGACTAAGAAGTCTCAGGTGTTCTCGACGGCTGACGACAACCAGACAGCCGTGACCATTCACGTGCTGCAAGGTGAGCGCAAGCAGGCTAGCCAGAACAAGTCGTTGGGTCGTTTCGATCTGGCCGATATTCCGCCAGCACAGCGCGGCGTGCCGCAAATTGAAGTCGCTTTCGACATCGATGCTAACGGTATTCTTAATGTGTCTGCGAAAGACAAGGCGACCGGCAAAGAACAGTCCATCGTGATCAAGGCTTCTTCCGGTTTGACGGATGAAGAAATTGATCAAATGGTCCGTGACGCTGAAGCCAATGCTGACGAAGATCGCAAGTTTGAGGAGCTGGTAACCACCCGCAACCAAGCTGATCAGTTGGTACACGCGACACGCAAGACGTTGGTTGAGGCGGGTGATAAGGCCACTGAAGAAGAGAAGACAGCAATTGAAGCAGCGCTGACTGATCTGGAAGCAGCTATTAAGAGCGATGATAAAGACGCTATTGAAGCCAAAATCAATGCGCTGTCTGAAGCATCAGGTCCATTGGTACAGAAGATGTACGCCGATCAGGCCCAAGCAGGCCAAGCTGATGCCCAGGCTGCGGACGCCGACGCAGGTAATGATGGCGACGACGTTGTCGATGCCGAGTTCGAAGAGGTCAAGGACAACAAGTAAGTCTTTGATGAACCCCGGTTTTGTGGCGCTGTCGCAATGATGCGACGCCGCCGCACGCCGACTCTGCCAGGCAACGCGGGAGCTTCTCCCGCGTTGCCGTTTGTGCTGAGCGAATGTGAAGGGAACTGAGTAAATGTCCAAGCGTGATTATTATGAAGTGCTGGGTGTCGAGAAGGGCGCCAGCGAAGCCGAGCTGAAAAAGGCTTATCGCCGCTTGGCGATGAAGTTTCATCCGGACCGTAACCCGGATGATGAAAAGGCTGATGAAAAGTTCAGGGAAGCAACTGAAGCCTATGAGATTCTGACCGACGCCAGCAAGCGTGCGGCCTATGATCAATACGGTCATGCTGGCGTTGATCCGAGCATGGGCGGTGGTGGCGCCGGCTATGGTGGCGGCAACTTCTCCGACATTTTCGGCGATGTATTTGGCGACATTTTTGGGGGAGGTGGCGGCGGTGGTCGTGGCCGCTCCAGCGCTCAGCGCGGTAGTGATTTGCGCTATACCCTTGAATTGGATTTGGAAGAGGCCGTTCGCGGTACCTCTGTGACTATCCGCGTACCGACGTTGGTGGGTTGTGAAACCTGCGATGGTTCAGGTGCGAAGAAGGGCACTACCCCGAGTACTTGTACGACCTGTGCCGGTCATGGCCAGGTGCGTATGCAGCAGGGTTTCTTCTCTGTCCAGCAGACGTGTCCGCGCTGTCACGGTACCGGCAAGATGATCACCGATCCGTGTAAAGACTGTCATGGTGATGGTCGGGTCGAGAAACAGAAAAACCTGTCGGTCAAAGTTCCCGCGGGTGTCGATACCGGCGATCGTATTCGCCTGGCAGGTGAGGGTGAGGCCGGGGTTAACGGTGGTCCGGCGGGTGATCTCTATGTGGTTGTATCGGTGCGCGAGCACAAGATATTCCAGCGAGATGGTAAAAACCTTTACTGCGAAGTGCCGATCAGTTTTGTTGATGCGGCCTTAGGTGGCGAGTTGGAAGTGCCCACGTTGGATGGACGCGTCAAGCTGAAGATTCCTGATGGAGCGCAAACCGGTAAGTTGTTCCGCTTGCGTGGCAAAGGCGTGACGCCAGTACGTGGCGGCTCAGCGGGTGATCTTTTGTGTCGTGTCGCGGTGGAAACGCCGGTCAACTTGACCAAGCGTCAGCGTGAGCTGTTGGAAGAGCTGCGCGAAACCCTGGAAGAAGAAGGGTCGAGCCAATCACCGCGTGCCAAGAGCTGGTTCGACGGCGTGAAAAACTTCTTTGAAGACATGAAATTCTGAGTCGGGAGCGCAAGATGGTACGCATAGCGGTAATTGGCGCAGCAGGGCGCATGGGTAAAACCCTGATCGAAGCTGTTGGTCAGGCGGAGGGCGCCGCGCTTACTGCTGCCATCGAGCGTCCGGAAAGCTCTTTAATCGGAGCGGATGCCGGAGAACTGGCCGGCGTCGGTCGATTGCATGTGGCGATTAGCGGTAGCCTTCAGCATGTGTTGAACGACTTTGATGTGCTGATCGATTTCACCCATCCCACCACTACGCTCAACAACGTGCAGCACTGTCTCGCTGCTGGCAAAGCAATGGTCATTGGAACGACGGGCTTCAGTGAGGATGAGAAGATGCAGCTGGCTGAGGCCGGTAAGCGTATCCCTATCGTTTTTGCACCGAACTTCAGTGTAGGTGTGAATCTATGCCTTAAGTTGCTGGATATGGCGGCACGGGTCATGGGGGATGATGCTGATATCGAGATCATTGAAGCTCATCACCGGCATAAGGTTGATGCGCCATCCGGAACAGCCCTGCGTATGGGTGAAGTCGTCGCAAAGGCGCTGGACCGCGATTTGGCTGAGGTGGCCGTGTATGGTCGCGAAGGCCAAACAGGCGCGCGCGATGCCAAAACAATAGGTTTTGCGACTGTGCGTGCAGGTGACGTGGTCGGTGATCACACTGTGCTTTTTGCCACTGAGGGTGAGCGGGTAGAAATTACCCACAAGGCTTCTAGTCGTATGACCTTCGCTAAAGGTGCAGTGCGCTCCGCGCTCTGGCTTGAGGGGCGTGATTCGGGCTTGTTTGATATGCAGGATGTGCTCGATTTGAAGGGCTAGTTAAAGGCTAGCCCATAAAAAAGCGCGTATCTGCTTAGGCAGTACGCGCTTTTTTTATGTCTTGCTGCTGACCGGCCTAATTTTTGGCTAGGCTAGCTTGCTCGCTGGATAAGGTATCCAGGGTTTCGATGTTTTTGTGTAAGTAGAAGGCAGCGATAGTCGGTACCCAGTCAGTGTGGTGATTGATCAGGCGTGGCTGGATAAAGCTGTATTGCTTATCCAGTTGGTTAAATGTGTCTTGATGGTCAGGCAGTAAGCTTTTAAGTTCTGCCGAGCCTTCTGATATGCGCGCGTCCAGGGTGTCGAAAACACCTTCTTGGGCTTGGATGAAGTAGATGCCTACTGAGCTGAACATGTTGTTTTCATACAGCAATAAGATACGACTAATTTCAGTACTCTGTTTGTGCAAGGCCAGCAATGGTGCGGGAGCATCGGTGGTTTCTGCGTTATAGAGCTCGGCCGCGGCGTTTTCTAGCTTGCCGTGGGCCATCATGATGCGATTGACCGTCGCTAGGCCGTAATAAGCTTGCTCGCCTTCGGGGAGTTGCTCTAGCTCGCGGGTCAGGCTGGCAAAGTCGTTATACAGTGGGCGGAGTTCGCCGGGATCGCCCATTTGCCTGAGCAGGCTGTCCATGTCACCTAGGGCTTCACGATATATCTCGCGGTTGCCGGGCTCCCGTACGCGTTCAAAGAGATTGTTGTCGATCAGAATGTACGTGCCTGCGAGGAATCCCTGGCTGCGAAACTCATGTAGTTGCTGCAGTCGCTGGATATCAGCATGGGCGAGTGGCGCCATGAACAGCAATGCCAGCACAAGGATACGTTTCAAGTGCAATACCATGGTGGAAAATCCCCGAGTCCATTTTTGTTTTTGTTGTGTAGCTCAGGCGTTCGGCGATGCTGCCTGAGAGACGGTCTACGCCGCCTACGTCGGGCTGTCGCCCGGCTACAAATGTTCCAAGCCGTGTTTTAACACAGAAGCAGATGAGAATGAAGCCACGTTCTGAGGCATTACGCTGCATCATCCTGTATGGGTATGCTGGTCTCGGGTATGGATATTTTGGGGTCAAGCCGTTAAACTATTGCGCTAATCTGTCTATTCAGCGCGTATCTGACAAAGCCTTTGTGAGCGGGATGTTGTGTTTTACACACTACATTCCCGCTTTTGTGCAGCCCGCGTTTGGTGAAACGTGTCAGTCCTTTCGGAGGTTTTCTTGTCCAAGCCAGCCATTCTCGCACTTGCCGACGGTAGTGTTTTTCGTGGTGAGTCCATCGGCGCCGACGGCTCCAGCGTCGGCGAGGTCGTTTTCAATACGGCCATGACCGGTTACCAGGAGATCCTTACTGATCCCTCTTACTCACGTCAAATCGTTACTCTGACCTATCCGCATATCGGCAACACTGGTGTAACGCCGGAAGATGTCGAGTCAAACAAGGTGCAGGCGGCTGGTTTGGTTATTCGTGACCTGCCGCTGCTAGCGAGCAACTGGCGTAGCAAGCAGTCGCTGGATGAGTACCTTAAAGACAACGGTATTGTTGCCATCGCTGGCATTGATACCCGTCGTCTGACCCGTATTTTGCGCGAGAAAGGTTCGCAGAGCGGCTGTCTTCTGGCCGGTGATGATATATCCGACGAGCAGGCTCTCGAGTTGGCGCGCGGCTTTCCTGGTTTGAAGGGGATGGACCTGGCCAAAGAGGTGTCGGTAAAGGAGTCTTATCAGTGGCGCTCCAGCGTTTGGGATTTGGCGACCGATAGCCATGCTGAGCGTGCAGATGCGGATTTGCCTTATCACGTGGTGGCTTTCGATTACGGCGTGAAGTTCAATATTCTACGCATGCTGGTTGCGCGTGGCTGCCGTTTGACCGTGGTGCCAGCACAAACATCCGCTGCCGACGTGCTGGCGATGAAGCCCGATGGTGTGTTCCTGTCCAACGGTCCGGGCGATCCTGAACCTTGTGATTACGCTATTAAAGCTATTCAAGATATTCTGGAAACCGATATTCCGGTGTTCGGTATTTGCTTGGGTCATCAGCTGCTGGCACTCGCTTCCGGCGCCCAAACAGTGAAAATGGGCCACGGCCACCACGGTGCCAACCACCCGGTTCAAGATCTCGATAGCGGCGTAGTGATGATCACTAGTCAGAACCACGGTTTCGCGGTTGACGAGGAGACGTTGCCGGCCAATCTGCGGCTGACCCACAAATCGCTGTTCGACGGCACTCTGCAAGGCATCGAGCGAACCGATAAGGCAGCTTTCAGCTTTCAGGGTCACCCTGAAGCGAGCCCTGGCCCGAACGATGTGGCCCCTTTGTTCGACCGTTTTATCGATGCCATGAGCAAGCGCGCCTGAGCCCCGGAACACCCAAGGATTTGTTGAAAAGACTATGCCAAAACGTACTGATATCAAAAGCATTCTGATCCTCGGCGCTGGCCCCATCGTTATTGGCCAGGCCTGTGAGTTCGATTACTCCGGTGCGCAAGCCTGTAAAGCGCTGCAGGAAGAGGGGTTCCGGGTCATCCTGGTGAACTCCAATCCAGCCACCATCATGACCGATCCTTCGATGGCTGATGCTACTTACATCGAGCCGATCAAGTGGCAAACAGTTGCCAAAATCATCGAAAAAGAGCGTCCTGATGCTGTGTTGCCCACCATGGGCGGTCAAACCGCATTGAACTGTGCGCTAGATCTTGAAAAGCACGGCGTGCTGGAGAAGTACAACGTCGAGATGATTGGTGCCAACGCTGACACCATTGATAAAGCTGAAGATCGTTCGCGTTTCGATAAAGCCATGAAGTCCATTGGTCTGGCTTGCCCGCGTTCGGGTATCGCTCACAACCTCACCGAGGCATACGGCGTACTGGATCAGGTTGGCTTTCCTTGCATCATCCGCCCGTCATTTACTATGGGCGGCACCGGTGGTGGCATTGCATACAATCGCGAAGAGTTCGAAGAGATCTGTAACCGGGGTCTGGACCTGTCGCCCACCAGCGAGCTGCTGATCGATGAGTCACTGATTGGCTGGAAAGAATATGAGATGGAAGTGGTTCGCGACAAAAATGACAACTGCATCATTGTCTGCGCGATTGAAAACTTCGACCCAATGGGTGTGCACACGGGCGACTCCATCACTGTGGCACCGGCGCAGACGCTGACCGATAAGGAATACCAGATCATGCGTAACGCCTCATTGGCGGTGCTGCGTGAGATTGGTGTTGAAACGGGTGGCTCTAACGTCCAGTTCGGCATTTGCCCGGATACTGGTCGTATGGTGGTTATCGAGATGAACCCGCGGGTATCGCGTTCCTCGGCGCTGGCTTCCAAGGCTACGGGCTTCCCGATTGCGAAAATCGCAGCCAAGCTGGCGGTGGGTTACACCTTGGATGAGCTGCAGAACGATATCACTGGTGGTCGCACGCCAGCCTCTTTTGAGCCGTCAATCGATTACGTGGTGACCAAGATCCCACGCTTCGCTTTTGAAAAATTCCCCAACGCTGATGCGCGTCTGACTACGCAGATGAAGTCGGTAGGTGAGGTTATGGCCATTGGTCGCACCTTCCAAGAGTCGATGCAGAAAGCGCTGCGTGGGTTGGAAGTGGGCGCTTGTGGCTTTGATCCCAAGGTTGATTTGACTGCGGCTGATGCGCAGACCGAATTAACCCGGGAGCTGACCGTTCCGGGTGCGGATCGTATCTGGTATCTGGCGGATGCGTTCCGCGCCGGTATGAGCATGCAGCAAATTTTTGATCTGACCAAGATCGACCCTTGGTTCCTGGTGCAGATTGAAGACTTGGTTAAAGAAGAAGAGAAGCTCAAGACGCTGGGTTTGGCTGATGTCGACTATAGCTTGATGTGGCGCCTGAAGCGTAAGGGCTTCTCCGACACTCGCTTGGCTCAGTTGCTGGCGGTCAGTGAGAAAAGCCTGCGCCGTCAACGTCACAAGTTGAACATTTTCCCGGTCTATAAGCGGGTGGACACCTGCGCGGCTGAGTTTGCTACCGATACGGCCTACATGTACTCAACCTACGAGGAAGAGTGTGAGGCCAACCCATCCGGGCGTGACAAGATCATGATCCTGGGCGGCGGTCCAAACCGTATTGGTCAAGGCATTGAGTTCGACTATTGCTGTGTACACGCTGCTCTGGCGTTGCGCGAAGATGGTTACGAAACCATCATGGTTAACTGCAACCCGGAAACCGTATCGACTGACTACGATATTTCTGACCGTCTTTACTTCGAGCCAGTCACCCTGGAAGACGTGCTAGAAATCGTTCGGGTTGAGCAACCCAAAGGCGTGATTGTGCAGTACGGCGGGCAGACTCCATTGAAGTTGGCGCGGGCACTTGAAGAGGCCGGCGTGCCTATCATCGGTACCAGCCCAGAGTCTATCGACCGGGCGGAGGATCGTGAGCGCTTCCAGCAGATGGTTGAGCGTCTGAATCTGCTGCAGCCACCGAACGCGACTGTACGCAGCGAAGAAGAGGCCATTCGTGCCGCCAACAAGATTGGTTACCCACTGGTGGTGCGTCCATCTTACGTGCTGGGCGGGCGCGCAATGGAGATCGTCTATCAAGAAGACGAACTCAAGCGCTATCTACGCGATGCGGTGAAAGTCTCCAATGACAGCCCGGTGCTGCTGGATCACTTCTTGAACTGCGCCATTGAGGTTGATATTGATGCAGTGTCCGACGGCAAGCAGGTAGTCATAGGCGCGATCATGCAGCATATCGAGCAAGCAGGCGTTCACTCTGGTGATTCCGCTTGTTCGCTACCGCCATACTCGTTGCCGGCCCATGTGCAGGATGAAATGCGCGATCAGGTCAAGCGCATGGCATTGGAGTTGGGCGTTATCGGCCTGATGAACGTGCAGTTGGCGCTGCAGGGCGACCGTATCTACGTTATTGAAGTTAACCCGCGTGGTTCGCGCACTGTGCCTTTCGTTTCCAAGTGTATTGGTCAGTCATTGGCCAAAATTGCAGCGCGAGTTATGGCGGGTAAAACGCTGGAAGAGATAGGCTTTACCGAAGAGGTAGTGCCGAATTATTTCAGCGTCAAGGAAGCTGTCTTCCCCTTTGCCAAGTTCCCAGGCGTTGACCCTATCCTTGGGCCAGAAATGAAATCGACGGGTGAGGTAATGGGTGTTGGCGATAGCTTCGGTGAAGCCTTTGCAAAGGCGCAGCTTGGCTCGGGCGAGGTATTGCCAACCAGCGGTAGGGTGTTTATCAGTGTGCGCGAAGACGATAAGCCGTTTGTAGTAGACGTGGCGCGCGACCTGGTCGAGTTAGGCTTCGAAGTGGTCGCTACCAGCGGCACTGCCAAAGTGATTGAAGCTGCCGGCTTGCCAGTGCGTCGCGTAAACAAAGTGACGGAAGGGCGCCCGCATATTGTCGACATGATTAAGAATGACGAGATTGCCTTGGTGATTAACACCACTGAAGGTCGTCAATCCATCGCTGACTCTTACTCGATTCGTCGCAACGCGCTACAACACAAGGTTTACTCAACCACCACACTGGCTGGTGGGGCGGCGGTATGTACCGCACTACAATTTGGCCCGGAGCGCGCTGTGCGTCGTCTCCAGGATCTGCACAAAGGAATTTGATCGATGAAATACCCGATGACAAAGCAGGGCGCCGAAGCCCTGGAAGTCGAGCTGAAACACCTCAAGACTGAGATGCGTCCGCAGATTACCCAAGCAATCGCAGAAGCGCGCGAGCTAGGCGATCTGAAGGAAAATGCCGAGTACCATGCTGCGCGCGAGCAGCAAGGCATGGTTGAAGCGCGTATTCGAGATATTGAAGGTCGCTTGTCGAATGCGCAGGTGATTGATGTCTCTACTATCGTGCCTACGGGCAAGGTGATCTTTGGTACCACTGTGACCATCGCTAACGTCGATACCGAAGAGCAAGTGGTTTACCAGATCGTTGGTGACGACGAGGCTGATATCAAGCTGCGCAAGATTTCTGTTAGCTCGCCCATTGCCCGCGCCCTGATCGGCAAGGAAGAAGGCGAAGTGGTTGCCGTGAGAACGCCCGGCGGTGTGGTGGAGTATGAGTTGGTCGAGGTGAGCCACAAGTGACGCCGGCTCCTGCTAGTCGCCGCGGACGAGTAGTCTGGCAGCTGGCATTGACGCTATGGGTGGGTGGCGTGTGGGCGGCCCACTTTGTGTTACTGCCGGCGCTTGAGCATATTGGTCTGGCGCCGTTGCTGGTTGATGATGTCAGCAGTCTGCTGCGTCCGATCATGCTCGGTTTTGCGGCAGTGTGTGCGGTATTGCAGTTATTGGTATTGGTGAGTCATCAAGGTGGTCGTTTTTGGCGGGATTTGCGCGGGCAGTTGCTGCTGGTGGTATTAGTGGCAGTGGCATGTTTTTTCGCCGTGCGCGCGTCTTCGCAAGAGCTGTTCTTGTCGTTATTCTGCTATTTGGTGGTCGCTTTTGCCGGCCTAGTGTTGATACTGCAGCCGAGGCCTGACGAGGGGCGCTGAGCGCCCCTTTTTACCGTCGCGCCTTAGAAGTCCTTGAAGCGCTTCAGGTTTGACAGGTTATCGTTGGGGGTCTTGGCGCGGCGCAGCAAAATTGCCATCTTGCCGATTACCTGCACCAATTCGGAGCCACTCTGCTTGCAGGCGTCGTTGATCAACGCTTGCTTAGCGTCGCGGTCACTGACCGTCACGCGGATCTTGATCAGCTCGTGATCGTTCAGTGCTCGATCCAGTTCGGCCAGCACACCTTCGCTGATCCCCTGCTCACTGATGATGACGATCGGTTTAAGATGGTGGCCGATGCGTTTAAGATCTTTTTTCTGTGCGGAACTGAGCGCCATAATGGTCCGTTTGATGATTTAATGAGTGTGAAGACACTAGTCTAACCGGCGGCGCGTCCCGCTGCACGAGGTATTCCGTGGCACAATCAAAGACCAGCAAGCGCTGGCTGAAAGAGCATTTTGATGACACCTTCGTTAAGCAGGCACAAAAGGACGGTTATCGTTCGCGTGCCAGCTACAAGTTGCTGGCAATTCAGGAGCGCGATCGCCTTCTTAAGCCAGGCATGACGGTGTTGGATCTGGGGTCGGCCCCCGGTGGTTGGTCTCAGGTGGCTAGTCGCCTGATCGGCGAGAAAGGACGAATTATTGCTTCCGATATTTTGCCGATGGACAGCATTCCTGATGTCACCTTTATTGAGGGCGATTTTACCGAAGATAAGGTTTTCGAAGAGATTCTCGCGGCCATCGGTGATACGCAGGTAGACCTTGTTATTTCCGATATGGCCCCCAATATGAGTGGTACACCCGAAGTGGATCAGCCGCGCGCTATGTATTTGTGTGAGTTGGCACTGGATATGGCGGGTCGCGTATTGCGCCCTGGTGGTGATTTTTTGATCAAGGTGTTTCATGGTGAAGGCTTTGACGACTATTTCCGTTTGATGCGCGATCAGTTCGACAAGCAGGTCACCCGCAAGCCCGACGCATCACGCGGTCGTTCACGCGAAACCTACTTGCTTGGCCGTGGATTCAAAGGACGGTCGTGACAGGTTTGTGCGACTTCGTACCTTGGGGAATTACCTCTGTAAGCGGCGGTCTATTAAAGGCTAAACGACACAGGGCGTTACACAGCGCTAACTGCCGGCATCACCCAAACTGGTGTAAGGTAGTCAATTGGAACAAGACTCAGCGAGGCTCCCGTCTTACGGACGATGGAGCAAGAGGGTAACGATTTGAACGATATGGCGAAGAACCTGATCCTGTGGTTGATCATCGCGGCGGTGCTGGTCACGGTGATGAACAACTTCAGCAAAACTAGTGAGCCCGATGCGCTTAACTATACCCAGTTCCTGGAGCTGGTGAAGGATCGTCAGGTCGAGCGCGTGACTGTGGACGGTTACATCATTACCGGCAAAGAGCGCGGTGGTGAAACATTTAAAACAGTCCGGCCCGCCATTCAAGATAATGGCCTGATTGGCGATCTGCTGAATAACGACGTCATTGTTGAAGGTAAGCAGCCAGAGCAGCAAAGCATCTGGACTCAACTGTTGATTGCCAGCTTTCCGATTTTAATCATTATTGCCATTTTTATGTTCTTTATGCGCCAGATGCAGGGCGGTGCGGGCGGCAAGGGTGGCCCCATGAGCTTTGGTAAGAGCAAGGCGCGCATGTTGACTGAAGATCAGGTCAAGACAACCTTTGCTGACGTTGCCGGTTGCGACGAGGCTAAAGAAGACGTGGCTGAGTTGGTTGAGTTTCTGCGCGACCCTGGCAAGTTTCAGCGCCTGGGTGGTCACATTCCACGCGGCGTACTCATGGTCGGCCAGCCTGGTACCGGTAAAACGTTGTTGGCCAAGGCCGTTGCCGGTGAAGCCAAAGTGCCGTTCTTTACCATCTCGGGTTCTGATTTCGTCGAAATGTTTGTCGGTGTCGGCGCGTCCCGTGTGCGCGATATGTTTGAGCAGGCGAAGAAGCATGCGCCCTGCATTATCTTTATTGACGAAATTGATGCTGTTGGTCGCCACCGTGGCTCCGGAATGGGCGGCGGTCACGATGAGCGCGAGCAAACGCTTAACCAGTTGTTGGTCGAGATGGATGGCTTCGAGCCAAACGACGGCATTATTGTCGTTGCCGCCACCAACCGCCCTGACGTGCTGGATGCGGCACTGCTGCGCCCAGGCCGCTTCGACCGCCAGGTTGTGGTAGGGCTGCCGGATATTCGCGGGCGTGAGCAGATCCTTAAGGTACACATGCGCAAAGTGCCAATGGGTGATGATGTGGTGCCGGCGATGATTGCTCGGGGTACTCCTGGTTTCTCCGGCGCAGATCTGGCTAACCTGGTTAACGAAGCTTCTCTGTTCGCTGCGCGCTCCGATAAGCGTGTGGTAGATATGCATGAATTTGAGATGGCCAAGGACAAGATCATGATGGGCGCTGAGCGCAAATCAATGGTTATGTCTGATAAAGAGAAGCTGAATACCGCCTATCACGAGTCAGGTCACGCTATTGTCGGACGCTTGGTTCCTGAGCACGACCCGGTTTATAAGGTCACCATTATTCCGCGCGGTCGTGCGCTGGGGGTGACCATGTTCTTGCCTGAGGAAGATCGCTACAGCTTGTCCAAGCGCGCTTTGATTAGCCAGATATGTTCCTTGTTTGGCGGTCGCATTGCTGAAGAGATGACGTTGGGTTTTGACGGCGTCACTACTGGTGCGTCCAACGACATCATGCGTGCGACTCAGTTAGCCAAGAATATGGTGACCAAGTGGGGCTTGTCGGAGAAGCTCGGTCCGCTGCTTTACGCCGAAGACGAGGAGCAGAGCTACGGTCGAGGTGGCGCTAGCGCTGCCGTTTCCGGGGAAACCGCCAAGATGATCGACGAAGAGGTTCGCAGCATCATTGATGGCTGCTATGCCACTGCTCGCCGGATGCTTGAGGAGAATCGCGACAAACTGGATTTGATGGCTGAAGCGTTGATGAAGTACGAAACTATCGATGTGAAGCAGATTGATGACATCATGTCCGGCCGGCCGCCGCGTGAACCAAAGAACTGGCAGGGTGACGACAAGTCGGGCCCAGGTTCTATCATCACACCTGACGATGCCGGCGACAGCAAGCCTGATCAGCCACCGAAAGATACGGGTGCGATTGGTGGGCCTGCCGGGGAGCATTGATTTAGCAATGAGTTCCTCCCTCCAAAGCTCCCGGCTGCCTTGTGGCGGTCGGGAGCTTGATCTATCCCGTGTACATATCATGGGTATCCTCAACGTAACGCCTGATTCCTTCTCTGATGGTGGTCGCTTCGACCGACTGGATGCTGCGCTTGCGCATGTGGAAAGTATGCTCAATGCCGGCGCGACCTTGATTGACGTGGGTGGTGAGTCTACTCGGCCGGGTGCGGCGCCCGTTTCGACCGAGGAAGAGTTGCATCGCGTTGTGCCGATGGTCGAGGCGATAGCCTCGCGGTTTGACGTGGTGATCTCGGTGGACACCAGCACCCCCGAGGTAATGACTCAGAGTGCAGCAGTTGGCGCCGGCTTTATCAACGACGTGCGTTCACTGGAGCGTGATGGAGCACTGCAGGCAGCGGCTGCTACTGGCTTGCCGGTGTGTTTAATGCATCGCCAAGGCGAGCCTGGCAATATGCAGGATCAGCCTCGTTACGCCAGCGTGGTGGATGAGGTAAGTGCGTATCTGGTCGCTAGAGTCGAGGCCTGTGGGCTTGCAGGAATTCCAAGTACTCAATTAATACTGGACCCGGGATTTGGCTTTGGTAAAACACTGGAGCACAATTTACAGCTCTTTGCGCAATTGAAAAGCCTGCGGCCCGTTGGGTTGCCGCTGTTGGTCGGCGTTTCGCGCAAAAGTATGATCGGCCAAGTGCTGGATAAACCTATCGATCAAAGGCTATACGGCAGTCTTGCTTTGGCTGCCCTTGCTGTGCGCGACGGTGCGCGAATTATCCGTGCGCACGATGTTGCGCAAACCGTGGATGTTGTACGGATGGTCGATGCTGTTATGAGCGCGACATCCTGCAGCGCGGAAAAATAATCAGGAATATACCGAAAATGGAAAAGCGTTATTTTGGGACTGACGGCATTCGTGGTCGGGTGGGTTCCTCACCTATTACCCCCGAATTTATGTTGAAGCTAGGCTGGGCGGTCGGGATGGCCTTCAAGCGACAAGGTGCTTGCCGCGTGTTAATCGGCAAAGACACCCGCATATCGGGCTATATGTTCGAGTCTGCGCTAGAAGCTGGGTTGTCTGCTGCGGGCGCGCAGGTTCAGCTTCTCGGGCCGATGCCGACGCCAGCCATTGCTTATTTGACGCGGACCTTTATGGCGGATGCAGGCATTGTTATCAGTGCATCGCACAACCCATATTATGATAACGGTATCAAGTTCTTCTCTGGAGATGGCAGTAAGCTACCCGATAGTCTGGAGCTGGAGATAGAGGCGCTAGTCGACGCTCCTATGCAGGTGGTCGAGTCAGCCGATTTGGGCAAGGTGGCGCGCGTAGAAGATGCTTCTGGGCGTTATATCGAATTCTGCAAGAGTAGTGTGCCTACTAGCACCAGCTTCAAGGGCATGAAAGTGGTGCTGGATTGCGCCCACGGCGCCACTTACAAAGTGGCCCCCAGTGTATTTCGCGAGCTAGGCGCAGAAGTCCATCTTATTGGTGCCCAGCCAGATGGCCTGAATATCAATTCCGGGTTCGGCTCTACTGATTTGAAAGCTTTGAAGGCTGAGGTTCTGCAGCGTAAGGCGGATATTGGTATTGCCTTTGATGGTGACGGTGATCGCGTGATGATGGTTGATCATGAAGGTTGCGAAGTCGATGGGGATGAGCTGCTCTATATCATCGCAGTGGAGCTGCAGCAGCGAGGCTTGTTGCAGGGTGGTGTGGTCGGCACCTTGATGAGTAATTTGGGGCTGCAATTGGCGCTTGAAAAGCTGGATGTGCCCTTTGTTCGAGCCAATGTTGGTGACCGTTATGTAATGGCTGAGTTGCGCGCGCGCGGTTGGATTGTGGGCGGCGAGGCTTCCGGACATTTGGTGTGCTTGCATCATACTTCTACTGGCGACGGTATTATCGCTGCTCTGCAAGTCCTAAAGGCTTTACAGCGTTCTGGTCAGACACTGTTCGAAGCTAGGCAGGGTATGTTCAAGTGCCCGCAGAAGCTCATCAACGTTCGTTACACGCCGAGCGCTATCTCGCCCGTCGAGGACGCCAGTGTATTGGCAGCCGTTGCTGAAAGCGAAGCACGCATGGGTGAGGCTGGTCGGGTGCTACTGCGCTTGTCTGGTACCGAGCCCTTGGTGCGGGTCATGGTTGAAGGGCAGGATGCCGCGCTGGTCGAGCAAGAAGCGGCTTACCTCGCCGAAGTAGTTGCACAGGTATTCGCCGAGTAAAAAGGCGGTTGTGTCCCTGTTGCAACTTGGTTAAGATTGGCGCCCGCTTGGGTAGAGAGGTTAGGCATGCGTCGTCCGCTAGTTGCCGGAAACTGGAAAATGCACGGTTCACGGCAGTCGGTAGAAGTGCTGCTGCAGCAACTTGCTGCCCAAGATTGGCCAGAGCAGGTTGAGCTGATGATTGCGCCCCCTGCGTTGTATATAGGTCAGTGTCATGAGGCTTTACAGGCTACGCCGATTCGAGTCGCTGGTCAGACCTGTGCAACTCAGGCCGAACCTGGCGCGTTGACTGGTGAGATATCACCAGCGCAGTTACGCGACGCAGGATGTGAATTTGTTCTCGTGGGGCATTCTGAGCGACGCGCGTTGTTTGGTGAGACCGACGAGGTGGTATGCCGAAAGTTTGCTGCTGCGCTGGCTTGTGGTCTACGTCCGGTGCTTTGTGTCGGCGAGACGCAGGCTGAACGTGACGCTGGTGAGACCACGTCGGTAGTGGCTCGTCAGTTGCAGGTAGTCTTGGACGCCTTCGGTGTTGGTGGTTTGGCTGAAGGGGTGGTTGCTTATGAGCCGGTTTGGGCTATAGGTACAGGCCAGACTGCGAGTCCTGAGCAAGCTCAGGAAGTGCACGCAATGATTCGCGCTCGACTGGCGATGCTGGATGACGAGCAAGCGCGGAACGTACAGATTGTATATGGCGGTAGTGTGAAGGCTGATAACGCCGAGGCGTTGTTTTCCATGCCGGATATCGATGGGGGGTTAGTGGGTGGGGCCTCCCTCAACGCAGATGAATTTGGCGCGATAGCACGTGCCGCGGGACGAGTGTAATGATTGAGACCGTAATTATAGTACTGCACCTGCTGGTAGCGATCGGCCTAGTTGGCCTGGTTTTGATGCAGCAGGGCAAAGGTGCTGAAACTGGCGCTTCTTTTGGTTCTGGCGCGTCAGGCACCGTTTTTGGTAGTCAGGGTTCCGGTACTTTTCTGAGTCGTTTAACTGCGGTTCTGGCAACAATTTTCTTTTTGACTTCGCTGGGTTTGGCTTATTATGCCAGCCATAAAGCGTCAGCAGGCCAGGAGGCTGGTTTGCCAGCCCCTGCGATGCAGATTGAGCAGTCCGATCTTGAGCAGCCGCTCAGTGAAGATGTTCCAGTCATTGATGAGCAGGTTTTGCCCGCTCCTACTGGTCAAGATGTACCGCCAGCAGCAGAGTGAAGCAACAGTAGTTCCTCGGTAAACAGTTTTGCGGAAGTGGTGGAATTGGTAGACACGCTATCTTGAGGGGGTAGTGCCTTAGGGTGTATGGGTTCGAGTCCCATTTTCCGCACCAATCAAGTAAGGGCCTGTATCGACAGGCCCTGTTCTTTTCAGGGGTGAGCGCACCGGTTGTCTTGTTTGGCTTCCGGGCGTATAATTCACGCCCTAGATTCGACGCGGGGTGGAGCAGTCTGGTAGCTCGTCGGGCTCATAACCCGAAGGTCGTAGGTTCAAATCCTGCCCCCGCAACCAGTCAAAGGCCCCTTTTTAGGGGCTTTTTGTTAGGGCGCTTGTCGCAAGGCTGGCGCCAGTTCTGGACTTCGTTGCGATGAAGTGGCCAGAGGCACTATGGGCTATAGGCCCATTTTTTATTCATGGATCAAAAGGGCGGTGAACGTGTCCGGCAAAGTGACTGAGTTGGAGAGCCTGCTGGTCCCGATTGTCGAAGCATTGGGCTACAGCTGTTGGGGCATTGAATACCTGTCCCAGGGGCGGCATACCTTGTTGCGGGTGTATATTGAGCATCCGGACGGTATCAGTGTTGAGGCCTGTGCTGCAGTCAGTCGGCAATCCAGCGCCGTGCTGGATGTTGAGGATCCGATTTCCGGTGATTACACCCTGGAAGTTTCATCCCCTGGAATGGATCGCCCTCTGTTTCGGCTTGAACAGTACGCTGACTATGTTGGTGAGCAGGCCAAAATCAAACTGCGTGTGCCCTATGACGGGCGGCGCAATTTTCAAGGTGTGATTCGCGGAATTGAAGGGGAAGACGTCATCCTGCAGGTAGAGGATCACGAGTACCTGTTGCCGATTGATTCGATCGACAAAAGTAATATTATTCCGCGTTTTTGAGCATATTTCGGGCTCTTGTAGCCCCAATGGATGGCGTTAGGCGAGGCAGACGATGAGCAAAGAAGTGTTGCTGGTTGTGGAATCCGTTTCCAACGAGAAGGGCGTTCCGCCCGATGTGATCTTTGAAGCACTTGAATTGGCGTTGGCAACAGCGACCAAAAAGCGTTTCGAAGATGAGGTGGATGTCCGCGTGGCGATCAATCGCCAGACCGGCGAATACGAAAGCTTTCGTCGCTGGACCGTCGTGATCGATGAAAACTTCGAAGAGCCCGATATGCAGCTGACGCTGGATCAGGCTCTGGAGCGCGATCCCGCTCTCACCATTGACGACGTGATCGAAGAAAAGATCGAGTCGGTCGAGTTCGGTCGTATTGCTGCGCAGATTGCCAAACAGGTGATCGTGCAGAAAGTACGTGAAGCCGAACGGGCGCAGGTGGTTGATGCCTATCGCGATCGCCTGGGCGACATCATCAGCGGCACTGTTAAGAAAGTGACCCGTGACAGTGTGATCGTCGACTTGGGTAATAACGCCGAAGCGGTACTGCCGCGCGAAGAGATGATTCCACGCGAGACGTTTCGTACCGGAACTCGTATTCGTGCGCTATTAAAAGATATTCGTACCGAAAATCGTGGCCCGCAACTTGTGTTGTCGCGCAGCTGCCCGGAAATGATCATCGAGCTTTTCCGTATTGAAGTGCCGGAGATTTCCGAAGAGTTGATCGAAGTCATGGGCGCTGCCCGTGACCCAGGTTCGCGGGCCAAGATCGCCGTGCGCTCCAAAGACAAGCGTATTGATCCGCAAGGTGCCTGTATCGGTATGCGCGGTTCACGCGTTCAGGCGGTTTCAGGCGAGCTCTGTGGTGAGCGTGTTGATATCGTGCTGTGGGACGACAATCTCGCGCAGTTCGTAATCAATGCCATGGCGCCGGCTGAGGTGGCCTCCATCATCCTTGATGAAGACACTCACACAATCGATCTGGCAGTAGCAGAAGACAATCTGGCGCAAGCCATTGGCCGTAATGGTCAAAACGTTCGTTTGGCCAGTCAGCTGACCGGTTGGACGCTGAATGTTATGACCGAGGACGATATTCGCGCCAAGCAGGAAGCCGAAACTGGCGATATTCTGCGTAACTTCGTTGACGAGCTGGATGTTGAAGAAGAAGTCGCGCAGATGTTGGTGGACGAAGGCTTTACCACGCTGGAAGAAATTGCCTACGTACCGATGGAAGAAATGCTCGATATCGACGGCTTTGACGAAGATATCGTCAATGAGCTGCGTGCCCGGGCCAAAGATCGCCTGCTTACCAGGGCGATTGCTAATGAAGAAAAACTCGAAGAAGCACAGCCTGCTGACGACTTGTTGAATATGGATGGTATGGACCGCGCGTTGGCTTTTAAGCTGGCTAGCAAGGGCATCCTGACAATGGAAGACTTGGCTGAACAATCCGTCGACGACCTGCTCGATATTGAAGGTATAGACGAAGCCCGCGCCGGCACCCTGATTATGGCTGCCCGCGCCCCCTGGTTTGAATAACCGGTCGGATTAGGCGACATCACCCTGCGCAAAAACAGGGAACCGACTGAGGAGAGAAGTGAATGGCGGAAGTGACGGTCAAAGAATTAGCTCAGGTAGTAGGTACACCTGTGGAGCGCCTGCTACAGCAGATGCGCGAAGCAGGCTTGTCCCAGACTGCCCCCGAGCAGGCGGTGAGTGACGACGAGAAGCAGACCCTGTTGACGTTCCTCAAGAGCGCACATGGTGATTCCGGCTCCGAGCCGCGCAAGATCACACTCAAGCGTAAGACAGTCAGCACCCTGAAAGTAGCGGGCAGCAAGACCGTCAATGTCGAAGTGCGCAAAAAACGTACTTACGTCAAGCGCGAGCCTGGCGAGATTGAGGCTGAAAATCAACGCGAGCAAGAAGAAGCGCGTGCGGCTGAAGAGGCGCGCTTGAAGGCTGAGGCAGATGCTCAGCGTCAGGCTGAAGAGGCTGCCAAGAAAGCTGAAGAGCAACCCTCTCAGGCCGCAGAGCCCGTTGCAGCTGAAGAGCCTGCGCCTGTTGCTGCGCCAGTTGAACCTGTTGCTGCGCCGGTCGCTCCGGTCGCTCCGGTTGCGCCTGTGGTTGAGCCGGCTCCGGCACCTGCCGAGCTGCACAAGAAGAAAGAAGAGAATCGCCGTAAAGCCCGCGAAGATGAAGAAGAGCGTGGCCGTAAACGCGCTGGTGGGCACGGTAAAGATAAAGGGCGTCATGCGCCCCGTATCAATGACGAAGACGAGGCCTCTCGTCGCCGCGGTGGCGGTGGCAAGCTCAAGGCGAACAAGAAACGTAACCAGCACGGCTTCGAGAAGCCGACAGGACCGCTTGTGCGAGAAGTTGTAATCGGCGAAACCATTACCGTGGCTGAGCTGTCCCAGAAGATGTCTGTGAAGGCCGCTGAGGTCATCAAGTACATGTTCAAGAACGGCAACATGGTGACTATTAACCAGGTGCTCGACCAGGACACGGCAACCATCCTCGCTGAGGACATGGGCCACAAGGTCAAGCAGGTCAAAGAAAGCGCACTGGAAGACAGTCTGGTTGAGTCCATGGTGCATGAAGGCGATCAGGTAAGCCGTGCGCCAGTGGTTACCGTTATGGGTCACGTTGACCACGGTAAAACCTCGCTGCTTGACTACATTCGTCGTGCCAAAGTGGCTTCCGGTGAGGCGGGTGGTATCACCCAGCACATCGGCGCTTACCACGTTGAAACCGATCGCGGCATGGTTACCTTCCTGGATACCCCCGGTCACGCGGCGTTCACCGCCATGCGTGCACGTGGTGCCAAAGCTACTGACATCGTTATTCTGGTTGTTGCAGCCGATGACGGCGTAATGCCACAGACCGAAGAAGCCGTGGCGCACGCCAAGGCTGCTGGTGTTCCGCTGGTCGTTGCCGTCAACAAGATCGATAAGGAAGACGCTGATCTGGATCGTATTAAGAACGCGCTGTCTGCGCTTAATGTGATCCCGGAAGACTGGGGTGGCGATACCATGTTCATGCCTGTTTCGGCCAAGGTCGGTACGGGTATTGACGAGCTGCTTGAAGCTGTATTGCTGCAGGCTGAGGTATTGGAACTCAAGGCTCAGCCTTCTGCCCCAGGTCGTGGCGTAGTGGTTGAATCGCGCCTCGACAAGGGTCGTGGACCGGTTGCTACTGTGCTCGTACAGAACGGTACGCTGCGCCAGGGCGACATCGTCCTGGCCGGCGTCAACTATGGCCGTGTGCGCGCCATGCTTGACGAAAATGGCCAGCCCATCAAGCAGGCAGGCCCGTCGATTCCGGTAGAGATACTGGGTCTGGATGGTACGCCTGATGCTGGTGATGAGCTGACTGTGGTGCTGGACGAGAAGAAGGCGCGCGAAATTGCCTTGTTCCGTCAGGGTAAGTTCCGCGAGATCAAGCTAGCGCGTCAGCAGTCGGCTAAGCTGGAAAACATGTTCGAGAACATGGGCCAAGACGAGAAGAAGACACTGAACGTTGTGCTTAAAGCCGACGTTCGGGGTTCTCTGGAAGCGCTGCAGGCCTCTTTGACTGAGCTCGGTAACGACGAAGTTCAAGTCAAGATCGTTTCCGGTGGTGTCGGTGGTATCACTGAAACCGACGCCAACTTGGCACTCGCGTCCAATGCTGTCGTTTTCGGCTTCAACGTGCGTGCTGACGCTGCCGCTCGCAAGATCATCGAGAGCGAAGGTCTTGATCTGCGCTATTACAGCGTGATCTACGAGATCATTGACGATGTGAAGAAAGCGCTTGGCGGTATGTTGGGTAGCGATGTTCGTGAGCAGATTCTCGGTGTGGCTGAGGTGCGTGATGTGTTCCGTTCGCCAAAGTTTGGCGCTATCGCAGGCTGTATGGCGATCGAAGGTACTCTTTATCGCAACCGTCCAATCCGTGTTCTGCGCGAAGACGTGGTTATCTACGAAGGCGAGCTGGAATCTCTGCGCCGCTTCAAAGATGACGTCGCTGAAGTCCGCAACGGTATGGAATGCGGTATCGGCGTGAAGAACTACAACGACGTTCGCAGCGGTGATCGCATCGAAGTGTTCGAGCGTGTACAGGTTCAGCGTAGTCTGTAACCCGACAGCGGTGGCCGGCCCCGGTCACCGCCTGAAATTCGTAACAAACTCCGGCCTGTTCAGCAGTCCGGAGTTTGTTGCTTGAGATAGGTAATATGGCAAAAGAATATAGTCGTACTCAACGGGTAGCCGATCAGATGCAGCGAGAACTGGCGCTGTTAATCCAGCGCGAAGTACGTGATCCGCGTCTCGGCATGGTTACCGTCACTGCGGTGGAAGTCAGTCGCGATCTGGCCCACGCCAAAGTATTTGTTACCTTAATGAACAAGGATAGCGCAGAAGATATTGCGCTTAACCTTGAGATCCTCAAGGATTCTGCAGGGTATCTGCGCATGTTGCTTGGCCGCTCAATGAAGCTGCGCAGCATTCCCGCGCTGCACTTTCATTATGATGAAAGCGTGCGGCGTGGCGCGCATCTTTCTTCTCTGATCGAGCGGGCTGTGGCGGAAGACGGCCAGCATCCTGACGATAAAGAGGATTGAAGGTGACAGGCGCCAAAATCAAACGTCGTGGGATTGATGGCATTCTGATTTTCGACAAGCCGCTGGGCATGAGCTCTAACGCGGCGTTGCAGAAAGTACGCTGGCTATTCAATGCTAACAAAGGTGGGCACACCGGCAGCCTGGATCCATTGGCTAGCGGCGTGTTACCGCTTTGCCTGGGTGAAGCCACCAAATTCTCACAGTATTTGCTGGATGCCGATAAAGCTTACGTAACCGAAGCGCGTTTGGGCATGACCACTACCACCGGTGATGCCGAAGGTGATGTTCTGGAAGTGAAGCCGGTTAACGTTAGCTTGGCGGACGTGGAGGCGAAGTTGCCGCAGTTTACTGGCGACATCGAACAGATACCGCCTATGTATTCAGCGCTCAAACACGAAGGTCAGCCGCTGTACAAGCTAGCCCGTGCCGGCGAGACAGTTGAGCGCAAGGCGCGTGCGGTGACTATTTCACAGCTCAGAATATTGGGCTTGGAAGGTGATCGTCTGCAGCTGGAGGTGCATTGCACCAAAGGCACTTACATTCGTACGCTGGTCGAGGATCTAGGCGCAGCGTTGGGTTGTGGCGCACATGTGTCAGCGTTACGCCGGACCATCGCCGGACCCTTCGATCTCAGTCAGTCGGTCACTCTGGAAACACTTGAAGCCATGCATGCTGAAAGCGGTCCTGAGTCGTTGGATCACTTGTTACTGCCGATGGACAGTGGCCTGCACGACTGGCCTATTCTGGAGTTGACCGAGCAGACCGCTCACTACTTGAACCACGGACAGGCGGTGCGTGTACCCGGTAGCCCGGCTTTCGGTAAAGTGCGTTTGCGTGATGCCAGTGGTCGCTTTCTTGGCATTGGCGAGATGACTGAAGACGCCAGAGTGGCGCCTAAACGACTATTGCGCTTCAATGCATAATATTTCGCTGACTGCGTAAGCGGTCAGCTTGTTTCATCGGCTGAGATCCGCGAACCATGCGGGCATTATTCAGTCCAAGAGTTGACCCGATAGCGGGTCACCACGAGGGTGGCTGTCAACAGGCGCGGTCATACCTCGATATAAAACACGGGACATTGGTCCTGGCCTGTTACCTCAGAGGAAATACGAGATGTCACTGAGCGTTGAAGAAAAAGCTGCAATCGTTGGCGACTATAAGCGCGATGAAGGCGATACCGGTTCTCCTGAAGTCCAAGTAGCTCTGTTGACTGCAAACATCAACAAGCTGCAGGGTCACTTTAAGGAAAACAAGAAGGATCACCATTCACGTCGTGGTCTGATTCGTATGGTTAACCAGCGTCGTAAGCTGCTGGATTACCTGAAGTCGAAAGACCTGTCGCGTTACAGCGATCTGATCGGCCGTTTGGGTCTGCGTCGCTAAGACCATTCCCGTTTGGACATGGCCGGGTCCGAATCCCGGCCATGCCCAGAGTTTCCCCCAAAGGCAAAAAAGAGAGAGAAGACACCGTGAAACCGGTTATCAAACAGTTTAAATTAGGTAACAGCACCATCACCCTGGAAACGGGCCGCATTGCCCGCCAGGCAACGGGTGCCGTTCTGGTCAGCATCGACGACGCTGTCAGTGTTCTGGTCACAGTCGTGGCCGCTAAGCAGGCCGACACTGGCCGCGACTTCTTCCCTCTGTCTGTGCATTACATTGAAAAGACTTACGCAGCTGGCCGCATTCCCGGTGGTTTCTTCAAGCGTGAAGGTCGTCCTTCCGAGAAAGAGACGCTGACCTCACGTCTGATCGATCGCCCGATCCGTCCGTTGTTTGCAGATGGCTTCATGAACGAAGTTCAGGTCGTTTGTACCGTAGTGTCTACCGACAAGACAACTGACCCCGACATGGCCGCCATGCTCGGTACGTCTGCTGCGCTGGCTATTTCCGGTGCGCCTTTCAACGGCCCCATCGGTTGCGCCCGTGTCGCCTTTGATGATGAAAAGGGTTATGTACTCAACCCTAATTACGAGCAGCTTAAAGGCTCGCGTCTGGACATGGTTGTCGCCGGTACAGAAGATGCCGTGTTGATGGTTGAATCCGAAGCGAAAGAACTGACCGAAGACCAGATGCTGGGCGCGGTGTTGTTCGCTCACATGGAATTCCAGCCTGCGATTCAAGCGATCAAAGAACTGGCTGCTGAAGCGGGCAAGCCAAAGTGGGACTGGCAGCCAGAGCCAGAAAATACCGCGCTGTTGGACGCTATCAAAGGTCAGTTTGGTGCTGGTATTGCTGAAGGCTACACCACGACCGATAAGCAAGCCCGTTACAACCGTTTGGGCGAATTGCGCGATGCTGCGATTGCTGCTCTGTCGGGCGACGAAGCAGGCAAATTCTCCGCCGGCGACGTTAAAGATGGCTTCAAAGAAATCGAATACCGCACCGTGCGTCAAAGCATTGTTAACGGCAATCCGCGCATTGACGGTCGTGATACCAAAACCGTTCGTCCGTTGAACATTGAAGTGGGCGTACTGGGCCGTACCCACGGTTCCGCTCTATTCACTCGTGGCGAAACTCAGGCACTGGTTGTTACCACCCTGGGTACAGCGCGTGACTCTCAGCTGCTGGATCAGCTGGAAGGCGAGCGCAAAGAACCCTTTATGTTCCATTACAACTTCCCTCCCTACTCGGTAGGTGAGTGTGGTCGTATGGGCGGTACGGGTCGGCGCGAAATCGGTCACGGTCGTTTGGCCCGTCGCGGTATTCAGGCTGTGATGCCTGATATGGAGCAGTTCCCTTACTCCATTCGCGTAGTTTCCGAGATCACCGAGTCCAACGGCTCCAGCTCCATGGCTTCCGTGTGTGGTGCCTCCCTGGCGTTGATGGATGCTGGTGTGCCGTTGAAGGCGCCGGTAGCCGGTATCGCTATGGGCCTGGTTAAGGAAGGCGAGAAGTTCGCGATCCTGACCGACATCCTGGGTGACGAAGATCACCTCGGCGACATGGACTTCAAGGTAGCCGGTACCGAGAAAGGTATTACTGCACTGCAGATGGATATCAAGATCAACGGTATCACCGAAGAGATCATGGAAATTGCTCTGCATCAGGCACACGACGCGCGTCTTTGCATCCTCAAGCAGATGAACGAGGTGCTGCCGGCTTCGCGTAAGGAAATCTCTTCCAACGCGCCGACCATGATCAGCATGAAGATCGACTCCGACAAGATCCGTGACGTGATCGGTAAAGGTGGCGCGACTATTCGCAGCATCTGCGACGAGACGGGCGCTTCTATCGACATCACCGACGATGGCACCGTGAAGATCTTCGCTGCCAGCAAGGAAGCCGCAGACGCCGCCAAAGCGCGCGTAGACGGCATCACTGCTGAAGCTGAAATCGGCAAGGTCTACACCGGTAAAGTTGAGCGGATCGTCGACTTCGGCGCATTCGTTAGCATCCTGCCCGGCAAGGATGGTTTGGTACACATTTCGCAGATCGCCAACGAGCGTATCGAGAAAGTGACCGACGTATTGCAGGAAGGCCAGGAAGTGAAAGTACTGGTACTCGATGTCGACAATCGCGGCCGTATCAAGCTATCGATGAAAGACGTAGAGTCAGCTGAAGACAGCGGCGTGTAAACGTAGCGACTCAGTAATAAACAAAAAGCCGGCATATGCCGGCTTTTTGTTGTCTGGTGATTTTCCGATCATGCGTTCGTCAGCGTGATTACCTTGCCGGGAGTAAGCGCAATGAACTGGAACACAGATGTGCCGAAAGTGCGGGTGTGGTTGATAACGCTGTTTTTCCTGCTGGGCGGTGCAGCGCACTTTTTGATTGTTGAGCGTTTTGTCAGCGTGATGCCGGCATACCTGCCTTGGCCGCGTGAGTTGGTACTAATTAGTGGGGTCTTCGAACTGCTGGGCGCTGTGGGTGTGCTGTTCGCGTGTACCAGGCGTTGGGCGGGGTGCGGGCTGGTGCTACTTTGCCTGGCCGTATTTCCGGCCAATTTGAATATGGCATTGCATGCCGAGCGCTTTAACGAGATCCCGGCGTGGTTGCTTTATCTGCGGCTACCGCTGCAGGCGTTGATCATACTGCATATTGTCTGGGCGACTGAATTGCTGCGTTGGCGTGGCAAAGTTAGTGCGTGACTTTGTGTTGATATAAGCAGACATAAAAAGACCCGCCAATGGCGGGGCTCTTNGGTTACGGAGCAAGTAACGGTTAGCTGCCT
>JGI24520J20079_1000024_pt1 | contig 103428 bp, 98 predicted proteins | sample LinPmetageLP45_FD_20079 | JGI IMG/M metagenome (IMG submission 20079) | reverse complement strand
CCCCGCCGCTCTCCGTTTGGCGCCCCTGAAAAGCCGCCGAACAGGTTGCACCTGATCGGCCTTCGCGCCTGTGGCGGTACGCGCTTCGCTTGCTGTGTGGTCGGCACATAGTGAAGGCCATAATCTGTCCAGCCATCCTCCCTCATTACATCACTTTGTCCGCGACTGTAGCCCACGCCCGCGTGCCGTCAAGGCGCGCCGGGCCGGGCCGTGCCCACCCAGCGCTTATCTCCTTGACCGCCCCCGGCCGTGCGCTCCCGACCGTCGCGGGCGATGAACTCGGGAAAGACGGTTGCAACAGGGCCGCCAGACATTTGAGCAGATATCTGGGTTGGTTTATGGGGTGACAAGGCAAGTGGGCTCCGAATCTGGGAATCCGGTCATATCAATTCGATTCAGTCTTGCGTGCCCACCCTGGCGAAAACGACATGCCGTGACCGCTCCACTTTGCCGTGACTGGTTGTGTATTGCCCGGTAGCCCTCAATGCTGGTGATGGGCATAAAGCGTGAACGGGTATGGCTCATCTATCCGGGGGAGGCTTGCCTGGCGTTACTGTCCGGTCCGAGCTGCAACATCTGCGAAAGATGGAGGACGTTCCTCGCATGTCCTGTCCTGGGCCATGGACTGACGTGAACGGGTGACAACGGATACCGGTATCGCTGTGCCGCGGAATACCGGGTAGGCCATTACCCCTTTTGGGTCAGGTCGGCCCAATACGTCCTTGGTTCGTTGTGAATCCTGGCGAAGGTGCGGCTGCGCCTCGGGCTCAATGGCCGCAACCCTTCGGCGCAAAGAATATTCCCCGGCGCTGGGCGCCTTCCTCGCGCAGCAAATTCTTTGCGCCTTCAGGTCCTCCACGCTGTTGCGGCCGCTGCGCGGTGCGGCCCGCCCGACCCACGCCGACCGGATCACAACAAGGACGCGATGGGCGCGACCTTGGCAACCCGAAAGGAGTACACATCATGGCCAACATCGGCACCTTCACCGCAGAGAAAAACGGCTTCACCGGCACCCTGCGCACCCTGGCGCTCAACGTCAAACTCAAGTTCGTCCCCAACGACAAGGGCAGCGAAAACGCTCCCGACTACCGCCTCCTGGCAGCCAACGGCCTGGAGATCGGCGCGGCCTGGCAGAAAGTCAGTCAGGCGGAGCGGCCCTACCTGTCGGTCACCCTCGATGATCCGTCGTTCCCCGCCACCGTCTACGCCCGCCTCATCGAGGGCGAGGACGGCAAGCACAACCTGCTGTGGTCCCGGAACAAGGGCGAGTGATCGTCACGGCTTGCGCCCCGCCCTTCGTGGCGGGGTTTTCCGTGTGTCAGGATTCGGGATTCGCCAAGCGTCGCTCGGTGTCCGCCATCAGTTCGGCGGAGCTGCATTCCAGTGCCCGTGCGATTTTGAGAATCAGGGCCAGCGTCGGCATGTGCTCGCCGCGTTCGACTTTCCCCAGGTGAGAGCGTTCCACGTCCGCCAGATGGGCGAGGGTTTCCTGAGCCACGCCCCGTTCCGTGCGCAGGGCACGCACGGCCTCGCCGAAAGCCCGTGCCGGCTCGGCTTCATAGGTGGTGGCGCCGGTTGGGCGGCCGCGTTGGATTGGACGCTTCTTCATACATGAGAGCGTCGTCTCGCGGCATAATAAAAACCACGTTAAAGATAACTCATTTGCTGTTTTCGACCTATGATGGAAGGGGTTTTGTGACAGGGCCTTTTTATATGCGTGGAGACGTAAATGCGGAAAACCGCTTTGGTGGGGACGCTAAATTACGATTTGCCGGATTCGTGGTTTTGCTGATTTCCGCAGATCCAGCTTTGTATCTTTGGGCAAAGTCCCAATCCCGTATTCGTGCCATGTGGTAAAGGCGCAAGTCCGGTTTCGTGCATTTCAGGATCGCCTTCTTGGTTCATTCCACAGCGAACAGTGCGCGAGTCTGGCGCTCGCCGCTTGCCGTCAACCCCGGCCCGCACCGGACCGTGTTGGGGTATGACGGCCGCGCGGCCAGTCCGCGCCTGGTGTCGCCTCGCTCCGCCGTGGAGCGAACCCATCAGAGGAAGCGACCATGAAAACACTCATCACCGAACATCAACGCACGCAATTGCTGGCCAACGGCCAGGCCCACGCCGAAGGCCGGGACATCGATCCGCCGCCGGTGGTCAAGCTGTTCACGCCGGATGCCCAGGCCACCTGGCTGCTGACGGAACTTGATCCCGAAGACGGGGATACCGCCTTCGGCCTTTGCGACCTGGGGCTGGGCATGCCGGAGCTGGGCAGTGTGCGTCTCTCCGAATTGTCCACAATCCGCGGGCCGCTGGGCCTGCCGGTGGAGCGCGACCTGCAGTTCATATCCAGGCGCACGCTCTCCGAGTACGCGGCACTGGCCCGCGACAACGGGTCGGTCCTGGATTGATCGGCCCTGCCAGCCCGCAATGGCGGGCTGGCAACAGCACTGCCTTGATGAGATTTTTGTGACTTTTTCGGTCTGACGCCAGACCTCAGGCGCAACACTTCATATTGTTGCTCCAGCAGAGTGCGGCCAAGACGAAAAGAGTCAGGATGTTTGTGGCGAGATAGGGCAGGGTATTCGGTGCTGCGGGGAAAAGGTTTCCACGCAGCCGTCGCATTCGGACGATCCGCACAATGCCCCGGAGCCAATCGGACTTGACGCGCGCCCATAACGAACCAGGCAAGATGATACGCCGATAACGCCGTAGCTCCCACCGACTGAACCGCCGACTTCGCGCGACGTATCCCGCTGAAAGACAGGGAGGAGCCGCGTCGTGGCCAAGTCCGGCGAGCACTGGCACCCCGGTGCCGCCTATCTCTACGTCCTGCATCTTGATGGGCCGGCACTCGCCTGGGAGTACCTGCGCCGTCACCCCGACTACCTGCGCGACTGGTCGGGCCGTCGTCGTCATGCCGATGCGGCGGCGCACTGGGGGCTGCGCCTGTTGGAAGATCCTGCCCTGGATGCGCGGGACGCGCAACCGGTGTGGTGTCCCGATCACGCCGGTATGATCCAACTCCATCCCGATCTTGATCCGCCACCCGGTGTCGAGGGCTTCGGCCTGTGGCAGCTTCCCGGGCGCAAGCGCCTGGTCCATGACGGGCGTCGGTTGTTGGTGGCCACACGCTGGGCCGGTAGTTGTCTGCGCCTGGCTATTGCACCCGGCCTGCGGGAGGGCATGGCCTACGTCTGCGCGGCGCGCGCCTCTGCATGCCGCAACCTGGCCAACGAAGCCGAAAAATTGGTGACCGGGGCGGTGACGAACGCGATGGCTTGTGCCCGTCCCTCGGCGACCGAACTGCTGGAGCTTCATACCCTGCAGGCCCTGGACGGTGTTCTGGCCGGCGCATCCCTGCGCGCCGTGGCCGCTGTTCTTTTCGGTACGACCACCGTTGCCCGTGAATGGCATGCTGACAGTGCCCTGCGTGCACGGGTGCGCCGCCTGGTGCGCCGCGGCCGTGGCCTGATGCGGGGCGGTTACCGCAAGCTGGTATCGCCTCCCCTTGAAGGGGGACGTTCCGGTTCACCCACAGATCGTCCCTGAGCAGGGAGTCCCGCTTTCCCCAGACTGTCTCCATCCGGCCACAACAACGTGGCCATTGACCAAGACCGATGGAGATGCCTGTCATGAGACCCACGCCACTGCGGCCTTCTGCCGCCCCCGCTGCCACGCAGCAAGCCGTTCCTCCTTCCCGCTATCTCACCAACGATGAGGCGGCGGACTATCTTCGCCTGTCACCACGGACGCTGGAAAAACAGCGCGTCATTGGCGGTGGCCCGCGCTTTCGCAAATTCGGCCGTCGGGTGATGTACGCGGTGAGTGACCTGGATGCCTGGGCCGATGCCCGCAGCTACGAGGCTACTTGCGACCCCGAGTATATCGAACGCCACGCCGGCGACAGCCGTCATGAACGCTGAACGTACGTCCGACCATGGTGCGCTCCGCAAGCACGGGCAGCGGGCGGGAACAGCTCGATTTGTTCCGCGCCCTGCCGGGAGAGATGGCGATCCGCGACGCCCAGGACCTGATGGCCTATCCGTTCTTTTCGCTGGCCAAGTCGCGGCGCACCGTGCCCATCGACTTCCACTCCGGGCCGGTCACCGTGCGGGTGGAGGGCACGGGAGCGCACGGTATCGCCACCATCTGGGATGCCGATATCCTGATCTGGGCGGCCAGCCAGATTGTCGAGGCCTGCGATGCCGGTATCCGGCCATCGCGACGAATGCGCGCCACACCCTACGAGATCTTGCGCTTTATCGGACGGGGTACATCGCGGCGCGACTACCAACGCCTCAGGGCCGCCCTGGATCGCCTGCAATCCACCACGGTGGCCACCTCCATCCGCGAGACCACCGGGCGGCGCCTGCATCGCTTCTCGTGGATCAACGAATGGAAGGAGTGCGCGGATGTCCAAGGGCGACCGCTTGGCATCGAACTGATCCTGGCGGACTGGTTCTTCGCCGGGGTGCTGGACGAGGCCCTGGTGCTCACTATCGACTCGGCGTATTTCCGGCTGACCGGCGGTATCGAGCGCTGGCTGTACCGCCTGGTGCGCAAGCACGGCGGCCGCCAGCCCGAGGGGTGGCGATTCGATTTCCCGTACCTCCACCGCAAGTCGGGCAGCCTGGCCCGACCCAGCGACTTCGCCTGCGACCTGCGCGCCCTGGTGGCCCGGCAGTCGCTGCCGGGGTACGTGCTGTCCATCGAACGCCGACCCGGTTCGCCGGAAATCCTGGTGTTTCGGCCCGTGCCGCGCATGACACGTTGATAACTGCGGGACAAGCTGTGAACGGGCTCGTGCTATCGGGCGTACGAGCCTTCGTGCTATCAGGCGCAAGCGACTCGTGCCATCAGGCGTATGCATTCTCTGCCAGCTCAATGATCACGGGGCGTGCGCTTCTTCCTAACGTATTACCTAACAATCAATATCTTTATTTAACATTTACTTACCCATTGGCGCAGTGGATAAGTCGGACGAGTTTCTCCAAACGGTGCGATGCATCGGGGAGGGTGCCGACATGATCATCGCCCTGCTCAACCAGAAGGGCGGGGTGGGCAAGACCACACTGGCAACCCATATCGCCGGGGAACTCGCACTGCGCGGTCAACAGGTCATCCTACTGGATGCCGACCCCCAGGGCTCGGCCCTGGACTGGACGCAGCGGCGCAGCCAGCAAGGGCTGCCCCGTTTATTCAGCGCGGTGGGGCTCGCTCGGGAAACCCTTCACCAGGAGGCGCCGGAGCTTGCCCGGCGTTGCGATCACATCGTCATCGATGGCCCGCCTCGCATTGCCGCCATTGCCCGTTCCGCGCTGATGGCTGCAGAGCAGGTGCTGATCCCCGTGCAACCCAGTCCCTACGATCTGTGGGCCAGTGGCGAGATGGTGGCACTGATCCGCGAGGCGCAGGTGTTCCGGCCACACTTGGCCGCGGCCTTTGTGATCAACCGGCGCGTGGTGCGCACGGTGATCGGCCGCGAAGCCCGTGGCACCTTGGATGAACAACCGTTCCCTGCATTGGCTTCCGAGGTTTGCCAGCGCATCGTCTTTGCCGACAGTGTGGCGGCAGGTCGCCTCGCCCGGGAGACCGCACCGGACAGTATGGCGGCACGCGAGATTGCCACCTTGGCCGATGAACTGCTGCGGAGGGTGCCATGAGTGGAAAAGGCGGCAAACGCGTCGCCATTGGCGCACGTCCGCCGGTCGATCCCAATGCCGAAGCCTGGATACGCCAGGGCGATGCCAACGCCGTGCAAAAGGGAGAGCTCTACACCGCCCGGCTGACACTGGATGTGACGCCGGCGATGCGCGCCCGTATCAAGGTATCGGCCTTCACCAGGAACACCACGGTGGCGGAATTGCTGCGCGCATTGCTGGAACGCGAGTTTCCGGAGGAGGGCGCATGATGCTGGACGAGTCACCCATGAACAACTTGCCGTTGATGCCGCCTCGGGCATTCACCGCGCCGAATGACGACGCACCCTTGACCCGCGTCTCGCTGCTCTACATCGAGCAACGCATCAACCTGTACCTGCGCTTCGGTTGCCCATTGCGTGTTCGCCAGATTGATCGCTGGCGACGCTGCGCGGTATTTCCCCCGGCGCAGTTGTTTTGTCGCATCCGTTGGGAGTCGAACGACTACGGCACCACACGCTGGCAACTGATGGTCCTGCAAAGCGGCCGACCTGAAGAGCGTATGCAACGGGTGCGCGGTGTGCGTCCCGGTGCACACATCCTGTTGAATGCCGAGGGCGAGCGAAATGTGCGCGCCGTCTTGTCACAGATCGATGCCATTGAGGCACAGAGCATTGAGCCTGCTGATGTCTCTCCGACATATTGGCGCTTGTTGAGTAATCGCCTCGCCGCACGAGAGCCGTTACCCAATTACGACGCCGACCGCCATGCAGCTTGGTTGGCGGGGAGGGCGCTGCAATGACACCGAAACCTGCTGTGAACTCCCGCTCACGTCGCTTGGCGTGTGTCACTGTTATTGTGCTAATGGCAGCCGGTTTGGCCGCACTGGTCTGGGCGGCATTCACGCCGTCAAAAGCGCGGGTGGTCTACAACGCCTCTGACAGTGTGCCGATCGGCTGGTATCGCATAACACCGCTTGATACGGACGCAAATGCGATACCGGTGGACAGTATTGTGTTGGTTGATTTGCCCGAACACATTGCAACGCTGGCGGACAAGCGCGGATACCTGCCGTTGGATGTGCCACTGCTGAAACGTGTCGGTGCGGTAGCACCACAGAATGTCTGCATTGAGGATGGCCGCGTGCGCATAGATGGCGTAACGGTGGCCCACGTGTTGCTCATTGATGCACAGGCACGTCCACTGCCTTCCTGGATGCAATGCCGTCAGCTTGTTGAGAGCGAACTGTTCCTGCTCAGCACCACCAATCCGGGTTCCTTCGACAGCCGCTATTTTGGTCCGATCGATAGGGCAAACGTGATTGGCGTGGCCCACCGACTCGACCTGGAGTGACCAGCGTGAAAGCGAAAGTTGGAACAATTGTCATGCTCTTTTCGTGTTACTGCCGCTGTTGCAAGGGTGCAGTCGCGCCAACCGAAATGCGGCAGTCCCCTGTGCAGATATCTTGCCCCGAGCTCCCTCCAGCATTGGTGGGGCCGACTCTCGCCGGAGACCGGATGTCACGTATTGCAGCGTCGCCGGGGCATCGTATCCCCGAGCTTATAGGGCGGGGAAAGATGCAGGGCAAGATAAAAGGTCGCGGCACTTCGGTGCGCGAAAATCCAGTCTGCACATGGGGTGGACGCGGCACGCGCCTGGGGCGTGTAGCGTGCCGTCAAAAGCGCCAATGCCGCGTCCGCACTGATATAGCCGCGTGTCACTTGCGCCCCCTATTGCTGGACTTTGCTGGAGGTTCCCCATGAGCCGACGCCGCAATGACGAGGGCGAGCAGTTCAAGGTCAGGCCCAACGCACCGAAAAATCGCGGTCAAACCTTTATCACCTCCGTCATCAGGCAAGCCAGCAAGGCGGGGTCCCGAGCCCGCAAGGGAGGTGGCCGTCCAGGGGCGCGACTGGGCCGTGGCCATGTTGCCGCCCGCTTTGCCGGGCAATCTCTGGCGCCCAATGCCCGGCGCGTTACCATCAAGACCCGGCTGGTGAATCTCTCCAAAGCGGGGAAACGTTCCACCATCACTCATCTGCGCTATATCGAGCGTGAAGGCGTAGGCCGTGACGGGCAACAGGGCAGGGCCTACAGTGCCCTGAATGACGATACCGACCTCGCCGACTTCGAGCAGCGCGGCAGCAAGGATCGCCACCAGTTCCGCTTTATTGTCTCACCCGAGGATGCGGCGGAGCTGGAGGATCTGCACCGTTATACCCGCGACCTGATGCAACGCATGGAACAGGACCTGGGCACGCAACTGGACTGGGTGGCGGTGGATCACTGGAATACCGACAACCCCCATACACATATCGTTTTAAGGGGGCGGGATGATCAGGGTAGGGATTTAATCATCTCCCGCGATTACATCGCCGATGGTATGCGGCGACGGGCTTGCGAACTGGCCACCGAATGGTTGGGGCCGCGCACGGAGCTGGAGATCCAGCAAAGTCTGCAACAGGAGGTCGAACAGGAACGCTGGACCGGTCTGGATCGCACCCTGAAGCGCGAGGCAGAGGACGGCCTGCTCGATATGCAAAAGCTTGCTGAGCCACACCTGAAACGTCAGCGCCTTTTATTGATAGGTCGGCTGCAGCGTTTGCAGCGCATGGGGCTAGCGAGCGAACGACAGCCCGGCGGCTGGATGATCCATCCGGAGGCCGAACGGAACTTACGATCCATGGGAGAGCGGGGCGACATTATCCGTACCATGCAGCGAGCCATGAGCGGAAGGCAATGTGAACTGGATGTGTTCGAACCGACTGAAGACGCCAGTCCTATCATCGGCCGTGTCGCGGCCAAGGGCCTCGCCGACGAATTGAATGACCGTGGCTATCTTGTGCTTGATGGCGTCGACGGCAAAGCGCATTACGTGGCGCTGCCTGCCAAGGTGGAACTGGGAGAGTTCCCCATGGGTGCCGTGGTTGAAGCAACAGGTGTCGGCAAAGCCCGCGCCGTGGATCGAGATATTGCCGCACTGACCGAGGAGGGTCTGTACCGTATGAACCCGCATCAGATTCAACGGACTTTAAATACTCCTGGACGTAATCCTGAAGACGTACTGACCTCCCATCGCCGCCGTCTGGAGGCCCTGCGCCGCGCTGGCATCGTGGAGCGCCTGGGCGACGACGTCTGGCGCGTACCAGCCGATCTGCCAGAGCAGGGTCGGCAATACGATCGACAGCGCAGTGGTGGGATTGCCGTGACCCTGAAATCCCACCTTTCCATCGAGCGCCAAGCCCGGGCGATAGGTGCCACCTGGTTGGACCAGCAACTGTTAGACGGGAGGAATGTCGGTGGCGGCCAGGGCTTCGGTAACGAGGTTGGCAAGGCCCTGCAACAGCGAGCTGATTTCCTGGTGGAAGAAGGCCTGGCGGAGAAACGAGGCAGGCGTGTCATCCTTGCCCCCAATCTGCTGGCCACACTGCGCAATAAGGAACTGACCAAGGCGGCGGAAGGCATCACTGCGGAAACCGGCTTGGAGTATCTGCAACCCTCCGATGGCAAACGAGTCAGCGGCATCTACCGCCGCAGCCTGATGCTCACCAGTGGCCGTTTTGCCATGCTGGACGATGGCATGGGATTCAGCCTGGTGCCCTGGAAACCGGTGATCGAACAGCGGCTGGGGCGGTCGCTGTCGGCTGTGGTGCGGGGAAATTTCGTCAGCTGGGAACTTGGACGGGGGCGCGGTCTTAGTCTTAGTTAATCAATGCCATGATACAGAGAGAGTTGCCTCTATTTAAATACTTTTAATATAATGAGAATCATTATCGTATGCGCTTTGTCGTATCTGTTCGCGGTAATTAAGTGAAGGACATGGAGTCGGTCTAGAAACTGGAAACACAGCCCCTGCCAATCTGTCGGAACCTTAAGTCTTCTCAACCAGGTACTTTGTGAAGGAGATACAGGCTCTAACAAATTTTCGGGTTGGCGCCGCCATGCCGGGCATCTTTTTGCAGGAATAGACTGACAAACGGAAAAGCTGAAAAATGGAATTATTCGCATGGAGCTACGTCATTTGCGCTGCTTTCTCGCTGTCGCTGAAGAATTGCATTTCGCTCGTGCGGCGGAACGCCTGCATATCGAGCAGTCGCCTTTGTCCCGGGCGATAAAGGAGCTTGAGGAAGAGCTCGGGGTTCGCCTGTTTAACCGAACCACCCGCAGTACGAGGTTGACGCGGGCCGGTCAACTGTTTTTGAAACATGTGCCGCGTGTCTTTACTGCACTGGATCAGGCGCGGGGCAGTGTGCAAGCTGCCGCCGCAGGCTTCCATGATCAACTGCGCTTGGCACTGTCCGACGGCATCACGCGTCCGCGTCTCACGGCGCTATTGGCCCAGTGTCGCGAGGAGGAGCCGCAAGTTGATATCCGCCTGTTCGAGGTGCCGTTAGGGCAACAGCTCAGGGGCCTGCACGAAGATCTTTATGATCTGGGCTTCGCCCAGTCCCCCGAGGTTGGGGATGGCATTGTGGCGATGCCGGCCTGGAGTGACCCCCTTGTCGTGGCGGTGCCGGCAAGGCACCCGCTGTTGGCCTACCAGCGCATTCCACTGGACGAGGTGCTGCGTCATCCGCTGGTCGCCTGCGACCCCCAGTCATGCGAAGGCCACTGCCATCAGATCCGTCGTATCCTGCGTGGCGCGGACCGAGAACCTTTGGTGGTAGAGCAGGTTTCCTCCCACGACCTGATGCTGACGCTGGTGGCGGCGGGTTATGCGCTGGCACTGGTGGGCGCTTCTCACTTGGCCGCGTCCCGTCGAGAGGAGGTGGTGGCTCGGCCCCTGGCGGGACGATCACAGGTGCTGACAACGTGGTTACTACGGCGCGATGCCGAGCCATCCGGAACCCTTCGAAGATTTATCGAGCGAGTCACTCCGATAAGCGATCCCTCGCACGAGGGGGACTCATTCACATCCGATACCTTGGGAGAAAATTGATCATGAAACGTTTAAGCCTATTGTTGATTGCCGTGTTGTTGAGTGCCTGCGGCGAGAAGCCCGCATCAACTGAAAAGCCCTCCGTTGAAGCTCCGCCCACCGATACCGTGGAATCGCTGCTGGCCAATCCCGAGCGACGCAAGGAGTTGCGTGAGCAGTGTAGGCTCAATCGTGCGGAGTTGGGTGACAAACTGTGCAACATAGTAGCCGAGGCTACCAACAAGGCGTTTCTCGGTGATGGCGAAGTGCCGTACACGCCGCCGAAGGAAAAACCGGCCTTCTGACGTAAGTTAACCGAAACAAATTTCGGCTCTTAACTCGCTTTGCCGAAATACGCTCTCATTCCCGGTGTTTTTATCTCGTTCGCCCTGCCTGGCAATCTTGCATTTTCCTTCTGGATTGTGTCGATAACAGTCTTTGACCGACACTGATCCAGCACCGAATCTGACACCTGTGGGCGCACATACGCGCGCGCGAAACCAGGGCAAATTTGGAGGCGGATATGCGGGCGACAGGGGTACTCTACGGTCAGGTGCTGACGGTGTTCGGCATCGTCATCGCTGGCGTGTGGGGTGCCACCCAGTGGGTGGCCAACGCCCTGGGCTACCAGTCTCGTTTGGGTGCCCCTTGGTTCGAACTGCTCGATAAACCGGTTTACCACCCATGGCGCTTGTTCGACTGGTGGTTCTTCTTCGACGCCTATGCGCCCGGCGTGTTTGTCACCGGCGGTGCCATCGCCGGGGCCAGTGGTCTGGTGGCGGTGGTGGTCGCCATCGGTATGTCGATCTGGCGTTCCCGGCAATCGCGACTGGTGACCACCTACGGCTCGGCGCGTTGGGCCGAACCTGCGGAAATCCACCGTGCCGGGCTGATCGGTGATGTCGGTGTTTTTCTTGGCCAGCACGACGATAAATACCTGCGCCACGAAGGGCCGGAACATGTATTGACCTTCGCACCGACCCGCTCGGGCAAGGGGGTGGGTCTCGTGGTGCCGACTCTGTTGTCCTGGCCCGCCTCGGCGGTGATCCACGACATCAAGGGCGAGAACTGGCAACTGACTGCTGGCTGGCGGGCACGCTTTTCCCATTGTTTGTTGTTCAACCCCACCGACGCCAATTCGGCGGCCTACAACCCTTTGTTGGAAGTGCGGCGCGGTGCCCATGAAGTGCGCGATGTGCAGAACATTGCCGACATCCTGGTAGACCCCGAAGGGGCACTGGAGCGTCGCAACCACTGGGAGAAGACCTCCCATGCCTTGCTGGTGGGCGCCATCCTGCATGTGCTTTACGCGGGAGAAGATAAATCCCTGCGCGGTGTCGCCAACTTCCTCTCCGATCCGGCCTGCCCCTTCGAGGTGACACTGCACCGGATGATGACTACCAAGCATTTGGATGACGGGCCGCATCCGGTAGTGGCCTCGGCGGCACGGGAAGTGCTGAACAAGGCGGACAACGAGCGCTCCGGTGTGCTGTCCACCGCCATGAGTTTCCTGGGGCTGTACCGTGACCCGACCGTGGCCGCCGTGACCTCCCGCTGCGACTGGCGTATTGCAGATTTGATCGCCGCCGAAAACCCGGTGTCCCTGTACCTGGTGGTGCCGCCCTCGGACATCAACCGCACGAAACCGCTGATTCGCTTGATCCTCAACCAGATCGGACGGCGGTTGACCGAATCCCTGGATGGCAGCGACGGCATCGAGCGTCGGCACAAGCTGTTGCTGATGCTGGACGAGTTTCCCGCGCTGGGACGGCTCGACTTTTTCGAGTCGGCGCTCGCCTTTATGGCGGGCTACGGCATTCGCAGTTTCCTGATCGCCCAGAGCCTTAACCAGATCGACAAGGCCTACGGCGTCAACCACGCCATTCTCGACAACTGCCATGTGCGGGTGACCTTCGCCACCAACGACGAGCGCACCGCCAAGCGAATCTCCGACACCCTGGGCACCGCCACCGAACTGCGGGCCCAACGTAACTACGCCGGTCACCGGTTGGCGCCGTGGCTGGGGCATTTGATGGTCTCGCGCCAAGAGACGGCGCGGCCATTGTTGACGCCGGGGGAGGTGATGCAACTGCCGCCGGATGAAGCAGTGGTCATGGTTTCGGGTCAACCACCGATCAAGGCAAAGAAGCTGCGCTATTACCTTGATGCCAATTTTACCCGCCGGGTAGTGCCGCCGCCTGTTCTGGATGAAGGGCGTTATGTCGATGCGCCAGAGATTCGCCCCAATGACTGGAGCGAACTGGCAGTGCCTACGGTGCCAGCTGCGGCTTCCAACGCGGTTGATAGCGCCGGGGGAAGTGATGATGGCGGTCCGCGGCGGCAACCGGAACTCTCGGAGACTGTGAGCTGGGAGCCGGAAACCAAACCGCCCACCAATGATATGGCGATATTGGATGAGGAGGACGGCATCACGCCCTTGCCCTCGAAGTTTGACCCACGCCTGCAACGTTTGGCGCGGCAGGCCGCCCTCGACCCCGACGATGGAATTGCCCTATGAGCCGACTACATTCCCGCCACCGATTGAATTTGTTTATTGAGCGCGACCATGCCAGACGCCTGGACGAGTTGTCCGCCAAGAAGGGTGTGTCCAAGTCCTCCATTGTTGCAGCGGCATTGGCATCCTGGCTCTCGCCCGATGCCGCCGACAAGCGCGAAGCGGCCATGGCCAAACGGCTGGATCGCCTGTCCCGCCAGTTCGAGAAGTTGGAACGGGACCAGAACATCCTGATCGAGACGGTGGCGCTGTATGTGCGTTACTACCTGACTGTGAGCACGCCGCTGCCGGAGTCACATCAGGGGGCGGCCAGGGCCCAGGGCAGGGCGCGCTTCGAGCAGTTCATTGAGCAGTTGGGCCGCCACATCTTACGTGGACGCAGTTTGGTGCGGGAGGTTTATGAAGAATTGGAACCTGATACGCGGCGGCTGGATGAGATTGCCGCCCAAGTTGAGGCCCAAGAGCGCGAACGGCATCAACAGCCAGATGGGGAGGGCGAATCATGAACGCGGCTCATCCATCGTCATCCTCGGCACAATCACTCGACCGGCGCATCCGCATGCTGCACACCGCCATGGGGCCGTTGATCGCCGCCGCACTAGCGGACGCGGATGTGGTGGAGGTAATGCTCAACCCGGATGGCAGTTTGTGGGTGGATCGTCTGTCCACGGGGCGAGCGCCAACCGGTGAAACGCTGTCTGCCGCCGATGGCGAACGTATCATTCGCCTGGTGGCGGCTCACGTGGGTGTGGAAGTCCATCGTAGTCGGCCACTGCTAAGCGCCGAGCTGCCGGAAACCGGCGAGCGTTTCGAGGGTGTCCTGCCGCCTGCTTCACCGGCCCCGGCCTTTGCCCTGCGCAAGCGGGCGGTGGGGGTAATTCCGCTGGAAGACTATGTGCGCGATGGCGTGCTTGCTGAGGGTCAAGCGGCTTTCCTGCGCTCCGCAGTGCGCGAGCGACAGAACATCCTGGTGGCCGGCGGCACCAGTACCGGCAAGACGACGCTTGCCAATGCACTGCTGGCGGAGATCGCGGCCACCGATGACCGGGTGCTGGTATTGGAAGATACGGTTGAACTCCAGTGTGTAGCAAAAGACCACGTACCCCTTCGCACACGCCCCGGCGTGGTGTCCATGACCGAGCTGGTGCGGGCCACCATGCGCCTGCGCCCGGACCGGGTGGTGGTCGGTGAGGTGCGCGGCGGCGAGGCGCTGGATCTGGTCAAGGTCTGGGGCACAGGCCATCCCGGCGGCATCGCCACCGTACATGCCGGTTCCGCTCAGGGTGCACTGCTTCGTCTTGAGCAACTAATCCTGGAAGTCGCCATCACGCCACCGCGTGCGCTGATTGCCGAGGCGGTGAACGTGGTGGTGTTTATCGCGGGGCGCGGCCGTGCCCGCAAGGTGCGCACTGTGGCCCGGGTCACCGGTTTCGACAGCAATGGCTATCACCTCGACGAATCCCTGTCGTCGTCGCTTTCATTCTCAATCGTCTCATCCTCAACTTCATCTGGAGAACCCTCATGACCACTGTTCATCCAATGCGGATTTCTGTAAATCCGGTTTTACGCTCCGGCCTGAATACCCTGGTACTTGCTGCGTTATTGCTGTGCCTGGCGACAACGGCGCAAGCCGCGGGTTCCAGCATGCCCTGGGAAGGGCCGCTACAGTCCATCCTTGATTCCATCCAGGGACCGGTGGCCCGGATTGTGGCGGTCATCGCCATTATTGCCACCGGGCTGGCACTGGCCTTTGGTGATACCTCCGGCGGTTTTCGGCGGCTTGTGCAGATTGTGTTTGGCCTGTCCATCGCCTTTGCGGCCTCCTCGTTCTTCCTGTCCTTCTTCAGCTTCTCCGGCGGGGCGGTGGTGGCATGAACGGAGTGTCCGAATTCGCCTCCGGTTTCGAGGTGCCGCTGCACCGGGCGCTGACCGAGCCGATCCTGCTGGGCGGGGCGCCGCGCACCGTGGCCATCGCCAACGGCACCCTGGCTGCCGCGGTGGGATTGGGTCTGCAACTGTGGTTGCCCGGACTGGTGTTGTGGCTGCTGGGGCATTCGCTGGCGGTGTGGGGTGCGCAGGCCGACACGCAGTTCATGGCGGTGTTCCTGCGGCATCTCAAGCACAAAGTCCTGCTGGATGTGTAAGGGAGGGAAGGTGAGAGCATGTTGAACCTGACCGAATACCGCAAGCGTCCCGCCCACTTGGCCGATTGGTTGCCCTGGGCGGGCTTGGTGGCACCTGGGGTGGTGCTCAACAAGGATGGATCGTTCCAGCGCACGGCGCGCTTTCGCGGGCCGGATCTGGACAGTGCCACCCAAGGTGAGCTGATCGTGACATCGGCGCGACTCAATAACGCGCTGCGGCGCCTGGGCTCCGGCTGGGCGCTGTTCGTGGAAGCCGAACGCTTGCCTGCGGCAGGCTATCCGCAGTCGGAGTTTCCCGAGTCTCTGTCCTGGCTGGTGGATGAGGAACGCCGGGCCGCTTTCGAGGAAGACCACAGCCACTTCGAAAGCGTCTATCACCTGACGCTGGTGTACCTGCCACCGGAAGAGTCCCGTGCCCGGGCGGCCAGCCTCTTGTACGAAAATACGTCTCGCCAGGGGGCGAACTGGCGTGAGCGATTGGACGCCTTTACGGCGGAGACGGATCGCGTGTTCGATCTGCTCGATGGCGTGATGCCGGAACTGGCCTGGCTGGATGACAGCGAGACGCTGACCTATTTGCACGGCACTGTTTCCACTCGCCGTCACCCAGTGGCAGTACCGGAGACACCGTTTCACCTTGACGCTTTGCTGGCCGACAGCCCGTTGACCGGTGGCCTGGCGCCGACGCTGGGTGAGGTCCATCTCCGGGTGGCCTCGGTGCGGGGTTTTCCCACATCGACTTGGCCGGGGATTCTGGATGACCTGAACCGGCTGGGTTTTGGCTATCGCTGGAATACGCGTTTTCTGTGCCTGGACAAGGCAGAAGCGGAACGGGAGCTGGGGAGGTTGCGCCGGCAGTGGTTTGCCAAGCGCAAGAACGTGGCGGCGCTATTACGGGAGACCCTGTTCCAGCAGGAAAGTCCGCTGGTGGATACCGATGCCTCGAACAAGGCGGGGGACGCCGACGCCGCCCTGCAGGAACTCGGCAGTGACCAGGTGGCTTTCGGCTATGTGACCGCCACCGTGACGGTGCTGGACGAGAACCCGGCAATCGCCGATGAAAAACTGCGCCAGGTGGTGCGGGTCATTCAGGGGCGGGGTTTTGTCACCATCCCCGAGACCATCAATGCCGTGGAGGCGTGGCTGTCGTCGATCCCGGGCAATGCCTACGCCAATGTGCGCCAGCCCATTGTCTCTACGCTAAACCTGGCGCACCTGCTGCCGGTGTCGGCGCTCTGGGCGGGGCCGACGAAGAATGCTCATCTGGACGGCCCGCCGTTGGTTGTCACCCGCACCGATGGCGCCACGCCGTTCCGGCTGGTGACCCATATCGGCGATGTGGGCCACACCCTGGTGGTGGGTCCCACCGGCATGGGCAAGTCGGTGCTGTTGGCCACTCTGGCATTGCAGTTTCGGCGCTATCCAGGCTCCCGGATCTTTGCCTTCGATATGGGGCGCTCATTGCGCGCCACCATTTTGGGGCTGGCTGGTGAGCACTACGACCTGGGGTCGGATGGCGAAATCGCTTTCCAGCCCCTGGCCGGTATCGACCGGGAGGAACGCCGCGCATGGGCGGCGGAATGGCTGGAAGGGCGGATACGGCAGGAAGGGGTGACCCTTGACCCCGATGAAAAAGCGGCGATCTGGTCGGCGCTGGAAAGCCTGGCCGGTGCGCCGGTGGAGCAGCGCACCCTGACGGGGTTTTCCGTTCTGCTGCAGGACAATTCACTGCGTCAGGCGCTGGCCCCGTACCTGCTGGGTGGTGCCCACGGCAAGCTGCTGGACGCCGAGCATGACCGCCTGGGTATAGCTGATGTGCAGTGCTTCGAGATGGAGGAATTGATGGCCAGCCGTGCGGCGGTGCTGGCCGTACTCGGAGTGTTGTTCGCACGTTTCGATGAGCGTTTCGACGGGGCGCCGACGCTTCTGATATTGGATGAGGCCTGGCTATTCCTCGACGACCCGGTGTTTGCGGCGCGCATCCGCCAGTGGCTGAAGACCCTGCGCAAGAAGAATGTCAGCGTGATTTTTGCCACCCAGTCGCTGGCGGATATTCAGGATTCCAGCATCGCGCCGGCTATCGTCGAGAGCTGCGCGAGCCGCATTTTCTTGCCCAACCCCCAGGCCACCGAGCCACAGATTCGCTCCATTTACGAAGGCTTCGGACTCAATGCCCGGCAGATTCAGATTGTCGCCACTGCCGAGCCCAAGCGCGATTACTACTACCAGTCACGCCTAGGCAATCGTCTGTTCGACCTGGATCTGCGGCAGGTGGCGCTCGCCTTTGCCGGCGCCTCGACGCCCGAGGATCAGCGCGAGATGGATGCGCTGCTGGCCTCGATGCCGGTAGCTGATTTTGCCGTCGCCTGGCTGCGCCATCGCGGCATCGATTGGGCGGCGCAATTGCTTGACCACCACTCACCCGCAGGAACTTCCCTGGAGGAACAGCCATGAACCGTAAATGCTCGTTGATTTCCCGTTTTCGCGCGGTGGCGCTGGCCAGCGCCATTGCCTTCACTGTCGCCCAGCCCGCCCAGGCCCTGTTTGGTGTCGGCGATATTGTGCTCGACCCTTCGAATCTGGCGCAGAACATGCTGACCGCGGCCCGTACCCTGGAGCAGATCAACAATCAGGTACAGCAGCTGCAGAACGAGGCGAACATGCTGGTCAACCAGGCGCGGAATCTGCAGCGGCTTGATTTCAATTCGGTGAATCGACTGCGCTCGGCACTGGCGACCACCGGGCGTCTGATTGCCGAGGCCCAGGGTTTGGCCTATGAGGTAAACCGCATTGACCAGGAATTTGCCAGGCTCTACCCGCAGGAATACGCGGCTACCGTAAGCGGTGACCGCATGGCGCAGGATGCCCGCGAGCGTTGGGCGCACACCCTGGATGGCCTGCACACGGCGATGCGCATGCAGGGGCAGGTGTCCCAGAACCTGTCTGCAGACGAAGGCGTGTTGACTGATCTGGTGAATCAGAGTCAATCAGCCAACGGTGCCCTGCAGGCGATGCAGGCCACCAACCAACTGCTCGCGTTGCAGGCCAAGCAGTCCATCCAGTCCCAGCAACTACAGCTGACGCAGCATCGCGCCGCGTCCCTGGAGTTGGCCCGGCAGGCTGCCGCCACCGAGCGTGGTCGGGAAGTGACCCGGCGATTCCTGGGGGAGGGCACGGCCTACACACCACAAGCGGTTTCCTTCTACGGGTACTGAGGCAGCGTGATGACTTTGATACCTGTGCCGATGGAGGCGCGTGGCCATGGATGATGTCGCGGTAATCGACCGCTTCCTCAATGTCTTCTCCACCTACATCGATTCGGGTTTCGGGTTGCTGGGTGGAGAAGTGGCGTTCCTGACCGCCACCCTGGTGGTGATCGACATGACCATCGCGGGACTATTCTGGGCTCTGAGCCATGCCACCGGGCAGGCCGATGACGTGCTGGTTCGCCTGATTCGCAAGGTGCTCTACGTCGGGGCTTTTGCCTACATCATCGGCAACTTCAATACGCTGGCGGGTATCGTGTTCCGCTCCTTCGCCGGGTTGGGGTTGATGGCGTCGGGCACTGGCATGACGGCTGCGGAATTCCTGCAACCGGGCCGGTTGGCCAAGGTGGGTGTGGATGCCGGCGCGCCGATTTTGGAACAAATCAGCGAGATGAGCGGTTTCCCGGAAGTGTTCGTCAATATCACGCCCATCGTGGTGCTGTTCCTGGCCTGGCTGGTGGTGATCCTGACTTTCTTTGTGTTGGCGATCCAGCTCTTTATCACCCTGATCGAGTTCAAGCTGACCACCTTGGCCGGGTTTGTGTTGGTGCCTTTTGCATTGTGGAACAAGACCGCCTTTCTCGCGGAAAAAGTCCTGGGCAACGTGGTGTCCTCCGGCGTCAAGGTGCTGGTGTTGGCGGTGATCGTCGGCATCGGCACCGGACTCTTTGCCGAATTCCAGGTTGCCCCCGCCGAACCCTCTGTGGATTTTGCACTGGTAATCATGCTGGCTTCCCTAGCGCTGTTGGCCTTGGGAATCTTCGGGCCGGGTATTGCCACTGGCTTGGTTTCCGGCTCACCACAACTGGGCGCCGGAGCGATGGCGGGTGCCACGCTTGGTGCAGCCGGGACCGCCGTGGCCCTGGGTGCTGCTGCCACTGGAGTGGGTGGCGCCGTGGTGGCCGGAGCGCGAATGGCTCCCGGCGCGGTTCGGATGGCGACAGGTGGTGCCAGCTCGATGAAGGCTACGGCCAGTGGGGCGAGCTCGGTCATGGATTCAGCCGCCGCAAACACGAAGCACACGACAGCGTCGGGCGGACAGCCGGCTTGGGCCAGGCAGTTGCAACGTCGCCAGCAGCTTTCCCATACCGCGACGACCGTTGCCCACACCTTGCGCGGTGGTGACGGTGGCGGTTCTGGAACAGGCCCCAGTCTGAACGACCCGGATTCCTAAGGAGAGTTTTTCATGCGATTCAAGCGACCCCATGCGCGCTATGCCGAATCCCCCGAGCCAGCCACACCCTATCAGGCGGCTGCCCAGGCCTGGGACGAGCGCATAGGCTCGGCCCGGGTGCAGGCGAAGAACTGGCGGCTGATGGCCTTTGGCTGCCTGGCGCTGGCCCTGCTGATGGCCGGCGGACTGGTGTGGCGTTCGGCCCAGTCCATTGTCACGCCCTATGTCGTTGAGGTCGACACGGGCGGCCAGGTGCGGGCTGTGGGGGAGGCGACCACACCCTACCGGCCCAACGATGCGCAGATCGCCCATCACCTGGCCCGTTTTATCACCCTGGTGCGCTCGCTCTCCATCGATCCGGTGGTGGTGCGCCAGAACTGGCTGGACGCCTACAACTACACCACCGATCGCGGGGCGGCGGTGCTTAACGACTACGCTCGCAGCAATGATCCCTTTGCCCGTATCGGCCAAGAATCGGTGACGGTGCAGATCAACAGCGTAGTGCGCGCCAGCGACAGCTCCTTTCAGGTGCGCTGGAGCGAGCACCGGTTTGTGAATGGCGCGGCGGCCGGTATCGAGCGCTGGACGGCGGTGGTGTCGATCGTCCTTCAAACCCCGCGCACCGAGCAGCGGCTGCGCCGCAATCCATTGGGCATCTACGTCAATGGCCTGTCGTGGAGCCGGGAACTGGAGGCCACTGAAGGAGATATGCCATGAACAAACAATTGGATAGATGCACCGGGGGCCTGGTACTAGCGGTGGCGATTGTGCTGGCCGGTTGTGCCACGCAGCAAAAGCCGCCACGGATCACCCTGGACGAGCCCGTAGCGGCAACCTTGTTGCCGGCGCCCGACAGACCAATAGAAGTGGTGGAAGTGCCAAGGCCCCTGCCGTTGCCAGGGCAACTGATGCCATTACCAATGGAAGAAGTGGATGCTGAGGAAGTAGTGCCCGAAGACCCACAGGCACAGATAACCCAGGCTAACGAGGAGGCGCGGGTGGCACCGACGCGGGAAGGCTATGTCAATGCCGTCCAGGTCTGGCCCTTTGCCGCCGGTGCGCTGTACCAGGTCTATGCCAGTCCCGAGCGGGTGACCGTCATTGCCCTGCAGCCCGGTGAGGAACTGGTGACGGTCGCCGCTGGCGATACCGTGCGCTGGATCGTCGGGGATACGTCCAGTGGCACCGGAGTCGAGCAGCGGGTCAATGTGTTGGTCAAGCCCATCCGCGTGGATATCCGGACCAACCTGGTGATCACCACCAATCGCCGTACCTATCTGATGGAGTTGATTTCGACTGAGAAGACCTGGATGGCCTCGGTCTCCTGGGAGTATCCACGGGATCGCATGTTGGCGTTGCGGAAACAGTCGCGGGCTGCCGAGGTGGCCGCGCCGATTGAGCAGGGGCTGTCATTGGAGAGGCTGCGTTTCCGGTATGCCCTGAGTGGTGACCGGCCGTCGTGGCGGCCACTGAGAGCCTTCGACGACGGCGGGAAGGTCTATATCCAGTTCCCGGCCGGGATCGCCCAGGGTGAGCTGCCTCCGCTGTTCGTGATTGGCGCGCAGGGTGATGGCCAGTTGGTGAACTACCGTTTCCGCTCGCCGTATTACATCGTGGACCGGCTCTTCGGTGCCGCCGAACTGCGCCTGGGCGGCGAGGAAGGCGAGGTGGTGCGCATTGAGCGAACCGACGGGGTACGGAGGGAGTGAGCGTGGACGATGACAACACTCCGAATCAGCCACCGCCAGAACCATCGCCGAAATTGGCACCGGAACAGGTAGCGCTACGTGCCCAGCCGCGACCGGTCACGCGGTTGAACCGGCGGATACTGGCTGTGATCGCTGGCGGGGTCGGCATCGCTGTACTGGGCGCTCTATTCTGGTCGCTGCGTGTGCCCGAGCGGGACGATCTGAATGGCGCGGACGAGTTGTACAACGTCGAGCGCGTCGCCCATTCGGAAGGACTGACCCGTTTGCCAGCAGACTATTCGCAACTGCCGCCTGAAGTGCCTCGCCTGGGTAAGCCGTTGCCGGGTGACCTGGGTGAGCCAATTTTGAAGGCGGAGCGGCAGGTCATGGGTTATCGGGACGGCCAGGACTCGGCGGAAGCCGACCGACTGGCACGCCTCAAGGAAGCGGAAGAGGCGGCGGCCTCTGCCGTATTCTTCGGGTCGATTCGGCCGCGGTCTTCTACCATAGCTTCTGTTGCAGGTGGAGGAGAGGGGTTGCCGATAAATCAGGGCCTGGGCGCCCTCGATTCTTTTGCGATGTTGCAGGGCGCGCCTCCCAGAGAGACCGACCCCATTGCCCTGCAGAACCGTCAGGAACAGAAGGAAACGTTTCTCAACAATGCCGCTTTTACGGAAACCCGTAATTCCGGGGATCTGCAAACGCCGGTATCACCCTATCAAGTAATGGCCGGGACGGTGATTGCCGGTGCCCTGGTGACCGGCATCAACTCCGACCTGCCGGGCGATGTGATCGCCACTGTCACCGAACCGGTCTATGACACCGCCACCGGCCGCCACGTGCTGATTCCTCAGGGTTCCCGTATTCTGGGGCGCTACAACAGCCAGGTGAGCTACGGCCAGACCCGGGTGCAGGTGGTCTGGCACCGGGTGATCCTGCCCGACACTTCTTCCTTTCAGCTCGATAACCTCGCTGGCACCGACCTGGCCGGCTATGCAGGGTTGGAAGATGGCGTCGATTGGCACTGGGATCGCCTGTTCGCCGGCGCCGCCCTGACCACACTGCTGGGAGTGGGCGCCGAATTGGCCGCGCCCGAGAACCGCCAGGACGGCGACCGCGTCATCATCGCCGGGCGGGACAGCGCGCAGGACAGCATCAACCAGGTCGGCCAGGAGGTCACCCGCCGCAATCTCAATATCCAGCCCACCCTGACCAGCCGCCCAGGTTTGCCGGTGCGCCTTATCGTGAATCGCGACCTGGTGTTGCGGCCATACCAACCACTGATCTACAAGCGGGTGACTAAGCCATGACCACCAACAAGCTACGGCTAGGACCGCTACCCAAGAACGAAACCGTCAAGCTAACCTTTACCTGCCGGACGGCCCTGAAGGACGACCTGGAGCGCTATGCCGAGCTTCACGCTCAGACCTATGGCGAACCGGTAGATGCGGTGACCCTGATCCCACACATGCTGGAGGCGTTTATGGCGCGGGATAGGGTGTTTCGAAAGGGAAAAGGAGGGCGCGCCAGTCCTTCTCAGGCCACTGCGTCCGTGGGGCCGATAGACAGGTAATCGGATAATCATGTCTGAATATCCGCACTTAGAGCGGATTTTGGATAATGAGTTACGATCAGTGGCTACCACCACTACTCAGGGGATATTTAGAAAAATTTCAAATATCGTAGTATAGCTGCGATTAAAATAGGTTGATTAAATTGACTTGTATTTGGGAAAGCTGTATTAATCATAGCATGGCTACGAAAAACACGAGCAAACTAAATATTCTCTATACCAGGCTGGAGCCAGGGGCGCCGCTGACGTCGGAAGATCTGGCGGCCCTGGATATCTCTGCCGACTTGGCCGTTCACTACGTGCGGGCCGGATGGTTGATGCGGTTGGCGAGAGGGGTTTACTGCCGGCCAAACGAAGAATTAAAGCTGCATCCCTGTCTCCTTCTGTTGCAGCGCAAACTTGCAGGACTCCACGTCGGCGGCAAGTCGGCGCTCGATTGGTATGGTGTGCGCCAGTACGTGTCGCAACAATCGACGTTACTTCTTTATGGTTGGGCCGACGGCCATTTGCCGGACTGGTTCACCGACCGCTTTCCGGCCCAGTATCACCGCAAGCGTTTGTTCGACGAGGACTGTGACAACTTGTTGCATGCCATGCCTTTTGAGAGACGGGAGGGGGCGTCGCAGGTTTCGTCGCCGGAAAGAGCACTGTTGGAACTGCTCAGCGAAGTCGGCGTGCGCCAGCCTTTGCAGGAAGCCCGCGAACTCGTCGAAAGCACCTACAACCTGCGCGTCAATGTGCTGCGTGAACTGTTGCAGCACTGTACCAGTGTCAAGACGGTGCGACTTTGCCTCCAACTGGGTCGCGAGGGTGGATTGCCATGGGCAGAGAAACTTGATCCAAACAAGTTGCCGACCGGCAGTGACCGGCCCTGGGTATCCAAATCCAGCGACGGCCTGTTGGTGCTCAAGCCATGAATACGGCGTATCTCGATACCGCACGCCTGTTGACACAAGTGGCACCACTGGTCTTTGTGGATGACACGTTTGCCTTGAAAGGTGGTACGGCCATCAACCTCTTTGTGCGCGACATGCCGCGACTGTCAGTGGATCTCGATCTGGTTTTCCCGGATCACACCCTGCCGCGTGAACAGGCACTGGCTCGGATTAACGACGCGATTCGGCAGGCGGCGGAGCGCTTGAACAAACATGGATTTCAGACACACATGCCGGCCGCTGAGGCGGGTGAGACCAAGTTATTGGTGCGCCGTGGGGGAACCGAAGTCAAAATTGAAGCCAATTTCGTGCTGCGTGGAACAGTGAAGCCGGTGCGTCGGGCGTCTATTACACCTGTCGCCAGCGATGTGCTGATGGCCGATCTGGAAATCCCTGTGGCATCATTGGAAGATCTTTATGGTGGCAAGCTGGTTGCCGCACTGGACCGTCAGCATCCCCGTGATCTGTTCGATGTGATGCAGCTGTTTGAGCATGAGGGCATCACGTCCGGCATTCGCCAGGCCTTCGTTGTGTACCTGGTCAGTCATAACCGTCCGGTACATGAAGTGTTGTTCCCACAACTCAGGGATATTGACCATGACTACAAGTACAACTTCGAAGGGATGACAGCCGACTCCGTGGCGCTCGAAGCATTACTGGCGACACGTGATCGAATGATTGATGAACTTCAGTCAGGGCTCGACGGCAGGGAACGGCAATTTCTGCTATCGCTGGTAGCCGGTGCTCCCGATTGGTCGCTGATGGGTATCACTCATCTTGAACATTTGCCCGGTATTCGTTGGAAGTTGCACAACCTGGCAAAATTGCGGAAAGCCAATGCGAAGAAATTTGCCGAGCAGGCCGATATGTTGTCGACGCGGTTAGCCAGTGTGACTTGAATTGGACTTTCCGCCATAGCGAACTCTCAACTTTGATGGTGCTTCTGGTGGTCCAGGGAACCATCAATTAGTGGCACTCAATCTCTATCTTAATTCGGGTAACTAGGTGCAATACCTACAAGGTGCTTTCAAGGCTTCGAACCTGTTTAATCACTAGTGTTTGCCTAGGGCCTCCAAGATACGGCATTCGGCAATGTGACCACCTGAACAGCTTGCAGATATACGCCGTAACTCCCTGGCCAGAGATTCAAGGTGCCTGATGCGGTTGCGAATTCCGTGCAGATGCTTGTCGGTAATACTGTCCACCGCCTGACAGGAAAGATCGGGGTGCTCTTTGAGCGACAGCAGTTCCCGGATATCGTCCAAGGAAAAACCCAGCTCACGAGCATGAAGAATAAAGCGTAGCTGCTGGATATGATGGTCTGCGTAACAACGGTAGCCACTTTCCGAACGCGCAGTAGGTGAAAGAATGCCCACCCGTTCATAGTAACGAATTGTTTCGATATGGCAGCCCGACAGTCGTGATGCCTCGCCAATCTTCATGGTGTGTCTCTTGACTCTGTAACGGTTACAGACTTTATGGTAGCAGAGAAGACACAATGCTTGGAGAGGATAATGAGTTCAGGTTGCTGCGATGTCGATACGGTTGACCAGCTGGCCACGGCGGGGCGCCGTAAAACCCTGTACGTTGTCCTGTGGATCAATATCCTGATGTTCGCCGCGGAACTCGGCGCTGGCATCTGGGCGGACTCCAAGGCGCTGATGGCGGATTCCGCCGACAATCTCGGTGACAGCCTGGTTTACGCCATGAGTCTCTTCGTGGTTGCTCGCAGTATGCGCTGGCGTGCCGGGGCCGCCTTTATGAAAGGGTTGATTCAGCTCACCTTTGGGCTGGGCCTCATCCTCACGATTATCGCCAGCCTGCTGGGAGAACCACAGCCAATTGGGTTGGCGATGATGGCGGTTGCAGGCGTGGCGCTGGTTGGCAACCTGGTTTGTTTCGGACTGCTGATGAAGCATCGGGGTGAGGATGTGAACATGCGTTCTGTGTGGCTGTGTTCCCGTAATGATGTGATTGGTAATGCCGGAGTAATTATATCGGGAGCTCTGGTTATTTGGCTCGATTCGTATTGGCCGGACTTAATCGTCGCCAGTCTTGTGGCTGTCGTTTTTCTGCACACAGCCTATGAGGTGCTTCGAGATGCGGGCCGGTCCTGGCGGAATGAACCACACACCCATGTCGGCAGATGCGGTGATTGACGGAAAAGGCCGGTGAGTGTTGGGCCGCTCTTGCTTGTCAATTGTTTCTTGACGCCCTAAACTGCTTTAGCTTATTGATCTCAAATCCGACTTTCTAAACGCATCCGAGAAAACGCTGGCCACTGGTATTTTTGATGCTCCTCATGGTCTGGGGACAGTTTACCTATGCCTGCGAAACCATGGATATGCCACCCCAGTCGGTCTGCTGTTGTGAAGATGGCATGGAGGGCTGCGATACGGCAGTGCCTTCACCCTCGGAGGACGGTTGTGACCATCATGGCCCGGCCGCTTCTTCAGAGTCTTGCTGTGCGGTGGACTACCAGTCGGCCGTTGAAGACGCCACGACTTCATCGTGGAGTCCCGATCAATCGTTGACGTGGCTTTACAGTATTGCGCTTGTATTCTGGCCCTACCCGGACGCGCTATTCACAACCTCCGCAATAACACACCCTCCCAACCCGGACTGGCTTCTTGCCCAGGCCGAAAGCGGTCGTACCGTCTATCTCTCCACCCTGCGTCTGCGTATCTGATTAATCCGCCCCATTTGTCGTGAGGCTACGGTTTTCCCTCATGGGAAGCCGAGGATTATTCATTATACCGACGGAGGAGATTCCCCGTGCACAATCCAATTGGCGGCCTGATGGCGCTGGTGGTGTTCATTGCACCATTGGTGGCTTTCGCGGTGCTGCCGCAACCGGAAAACAGTCAATCGCTGCAGGAGGACGAGGCGCTAACCGCCGAGCAACTGGTGGACGCCGTGCTGACCCGCAATCCTGGCCTTAAGGGGCTGGCGGCGGCTGCGGCGGCAGCTAACTACCGCATCGCCCCTGCCGGCGCCCTGGACGACCCCATGCTGACCTATGCCGGTGCGCCGGAGACTGCCGGCGGCCCCCGCGGCTTCCAGGAGCGGGTGGAGCTGAGCCAGACACTGCCCTGGCCGGGCAAACTCGGCCTGCGCGAGGACGCGGCCCGCGCCCGGGCCGAGGGTGAGGAGCAATCCCTGGCGGACCGCCGGCTGGCCCTGATGGCGGCCGCCAAGGGCCTGTTTGCCGAGTGGGCGTATATTCACCGCACCCTGCAAATCAAACATGCCCACCGGGATCTGCTGGTCGAGTTGCGACGCGTCGCCGAAACCCAGTACGCGGCAGGGCGGGCCCGCCAGCAGGATGTGTTGCAGGCGGAAGTGGAAGCGGCCCGAATCGACACCGATATCGTGACCCATCGGCGGCACCAGCGGGAAGTGCGGGCGATGATCAACGGCTTGTTGAACCGTCCTCCCCAAAGTCCGCTGCCGCCGCCGGCGGCACTGCCTACACCGGTCGAACCACCATCGTTGCCGGCGTTGCAAGAGGTCGCTCTGGGGGAGCACCCGGAACTGCGCCAGATTCAGGCGCGCATCGCCGAGGCGAGCGCCCGGCATGGCCTGGCCGAAAAAGACTATTTTCCCGACTTCAAATTGTCCGCCGGTTACAACAGCCTGTGGATGGACACTGACCAGCGCTGGACAGTTGGTCTCACTGTCAACCTGCCGTTCGATTTCTCCGGCAAGCGCAGTGCCAGCCGGAATGCGGCCGAGGCCGATGTCATGCGCTACCAGTGGCAATTGACGGATCGCGAGGCGCAACTGCTGGCGCAACTGGAACAGGGCCGCGCGCAGGTGCAGGAGACCGGGGACATCGTGGCCATCCACCAGCAGCGTCTGTTACCCCTCGCCGAGGAAAGCCTCAATGCCGCCGTCGCTGATTACCGGGCGGGGCAGGGCAGTTTCCTCACCGTCATCGATGCCGAGCGGCAACAGCTGCGAACCGAGTACAACCTGGCCCGGGCCCATGCGGACTATCTGCGGGCGCTGGCGGCTCTGGAGCGGGCCGCCGGGCGATCTTTGGGCAGCGCACTGCTAATCCCCGCCAACCAGGCACCGGCGGGTACCGCCGTCGACGCGCACAAACAAGAGAAACGACCATGAACCGAAGAACGATCTTTTTTTCTATTGCCGTTATCGGGTTTCTGGTGGTTACAGGTACCCTGAGCCTGCTATGGCTGTCCGGGAACGATACCGCCACCGCCAATGGCCCCTCAGCCCTCCAGCCTGCCTATCGGGCTGGGCCGTTCCAACTGGGCATCGAGCTTGATCCGGAAACACCCCACGTCGGTAACAATACCCTGACCCTGGTATTGCTGGATCATCAAGGCCAGACGGTGAGTGGCGCTACCATTAAGGCCGTGGCGGAAATGCCTGCTATGGGCGCCATGGCCGCCATGCAGGCCCCGGCCGATATGACGGAAATCGAACCCGGCCTCTACCGGGGGATCTTCGAGCCCGCCATGGAAGGCAGTTGGCCGCTTACCCTGCAGATCAGCAAGGAAGGTGTGGGATCCGCCCGGGTCAGCTTCGACCTGGCCACAGGCCGAAAAGGCTTGCAGCCAGCCAGTGGCGTGACCGCTTTGGCCCAGGAAGGGGAAGGGACAGACGAGGTCGGTACCACCGAGTTGCCTTACCGCAGCGGTCCCTATCGCCTGGACGTATCGATAGAACCCGCCACGCCGCGCGTGGGTGAGAACGTCCTGAGCGTGGTGCTGCGCAATGCCGATGGGGAGCCTTTGGAGAACGCCGAGATCAAGGTGGTCGCCGAGATGCCGGCCATGGGCGCCATGCCCGCCATGCAGGCCCCGGCGGAGATGATGCAAATCGAACCCGGACTCTACCGGGGGGCATTCGAACCGTCCATGGAGGGCAGCTGGCCCCTGACGCTAAAGATTCAGGCACCGGGGATGCCGGCCCGGCAAATCAGTTTCGACCTGGCCACCGGTCGTGAGGGGCTGCAACTGGCCTCGGGCGCCGTCCGAACTGACGGCGGTGATATGGCCGACGAGGCGCCACCGGGCACGGTGACCCTGGACAATCGCCGCCGCCAGTTGATCGGTGTCAAGACTGCCGAGGCGCAAGCCATGGCCATGACCCGCACCATCCGCGCGGCAGGCCGGATTGCCTACGACGAAACTCGCCTGGCTGATGTCAGCCTCAAGTTCGATGCCTGGATCGGCGAACTCGATGCCGATTATGTCGGGGTTGCGGTCGCCAAGGGCGAACCGTTGTTTACGGTGTACGGCCCCGAACTGCTGGCCGCCCAGCAGGAATACCTTGAATTGAAACGCCGCGGTAGCGCCTCGCCGACACTGCTCAGCGCAGCACGCAAGCGCTTGGCCCTGTGGGATATGAGCGATGGGGAGATCGCGACCCTGGAGAAACGGGGCGAGCCCTTCGACTACGTCGCCATGCACGCGCCGATCAGCGGCACCGTGGTGGTCAAGAACGTGGTGGAAGGCACCGCCCACAAGGCCGGCATGACCTTGCTGCGCATTGCCGACCTGTCACAGGTCTGGGTGGAAGCCGATATCTACGAGGGCGAGCTGCCCCTGGTAACGCCGGGAATGCCCGTGACGGTGACCCTGCCTTACTTGCCCGGAGAACAGTTCGAGGGCAGAGTCGACTACATCTACCCCTATCTGGACGGCGCCAGTCGCACCGGGCGGGTGCGCCTCACTGTCGCCAACCCCGAAGGCCACCTAAAACCCGAGATGTACGCCGAAGTGAAACTCCAGGCCGACCTCGGTCGACGAGTGGTGGTGCCGGAAGAGGCAGTGATCATTGCCGGCGAACTGCGGGTGGTATTCGAGGACCTGGGGGAGGGCCGGCTGGTGCCACGTAAGGTGCAAACCGGGCAGCGGGCCGGCGGCTTTATCGAAATCATCAAGGGTATCGAGGCAGGCGACAAGATAGTCACCTCCGGTAACTTCCTGATCGCCTCTGAAAGCCGACTCAAAGCGGGGATGGAACAATGGTAGATAACAATCAAAAGCACCTACCAGCTCATCCCCCTGCCGAAGGGGAGGCCATCGGTTGGCTGCAGCGGATCATTGGCTATTGCGCCCGCAACCCCCTGATTACCCTGGTGGCGATGCTCGCGCTGACCTTCGGCGGCTGGCAGGCGCTAATGCGGGCCCCTCTGGATGCCATACCCGATCTGTCCGATGTGCAAGTGATTATCTTTACCGAATGGCCCGGGCGCAGCCCGGACCTGGTGGAGGATCAGATCACCTATCCCTTGACGACCACCCTGCTATCCGCGCCGGGGGTGAACTATGTCCGCGGCCAGAGCATGTTCGGCTTTTCATTCGTCTATGTGATCTTCGACGATGGCGTGGACATGTACTGGGCCCGCTCCCGGGTGCTGGAATACCTGAACAGCGCCGCCGCCGACTTGCCGGATGGGGTCAATCCTACCCTGGGGCCGGACGCCACCGGCGTCGGTTGGGTCTACCAATATGCTCTGCGAGACACGTCCGGTAATCACAGTCTGGCCGACCTGCGCTCGCTGCAGGATTTCAATTTGCGCTATGCCCTGGAAGCGGTTGAAGGTGTCGCCGAGGTGGCCTCCATCGGTGGTTTCCAGCGTGAATACCAGATCAGTCTCGACCCCAACAAACTCGCCTCTTACAACATCCCTCTCAAACGGGTGGCCGAGGCGGTGGGTGACTCCAACCAGGACGTGGGCGGGCGTATCCTGGAAGTGTCGGGCCACGAGCAGTTTATCCGTGGCCGGGGCTATGTGAAGTCTGTGGCGGACCTGGAAAAGGTGGTGTTAAAAACCACGGCGGGTGGCGTACCGGTCACGGTAAAAGACGTCGGCCATGTGGCCCTGGGGCCCGCCATGCAGCGGGGTCAGGCGGAACTGGACGGCGAGGGGGTGACCGTGGGCGGCATTGTCGTGATGCGCTACGGTGAAAACGCCCTCGACGTCATCGACAAGGTCAAGCAGCGCCTAGCGGATATCAAACCGGGGCTACCCGAGGGCGTGGAGATCGTGCCCGTCTACGACCGCTCCACCCTGATCAAGGACGCCAGCGTCACCTTGTCACAGATGGTTAACCACACGCCGGTGCAACTCGCTGCTGAACATCCGGAGATGACGCAGCAGGCGATCGAACGGTTGCGCGCAAAGCCAGAACTGTTATTCCAGGAAACGACCAATCCTCTGAAAATCACCCGCGACCAACTGCTGCTAGCACAAGAGGCGCACCAGCGCGGCGATTATCAGACAGCACAAGCACTGGCGGTCAGTGCTTATCTGGATGGCTTTGAATTGGTCGAAAACAGCCTGGATGCGCAGGATAAAGCACTTCGCCAGACGCTCGAAGCCGATATGATGGCGATAAGGCAATTATTGAAGCAGGCTCAGTCCCCGGGTGAGGTGGAAAGCGCTGTGAGCCGGACGCTGGCAAGGTTGGATGATGCGGATCGATTGCTTTCGGAATCTACCTTGTCCAATGCGACCCTGTTCAGTGCCAGCTTGGTTATTCTGTTGCGGGAGGGGCTCGAAGCCCTGCTCGTGGTGATTGCCCTGGTGACTGTGCTGGTGCGAACCGGTCGGCGTGACGGACTTCGGTATGTGCATTTGGGTTGGGTAACGGCATTGGTGGCCGGTGTTGCGACCTGGGCTGCCGCGCAGTCCCTGGTGAGTATCAGCGGCGCCAGCCGCGAAGTCATGGAAGGGGTTGCGGCCCTTTTGGCGGCGGTCGTGTTGCTCTATGTCGGCATCTGGATGCACAGTAAAACCCATGCTGCCCAGTGGCAGGCCTATATCCAGCAGCACATCAACTCCCACCTGACTGCGGGTACCCTGTGGGGTCTTGCGCTGCTGGCATTTATTGCGGTTTATCGTGAAGTCTTTGAAACGGTCTTGTTTTATCAGGCGCTGCTGACCCAGGCTGCAGCCGCTCAATATTCATCCGTATTCAGCGGCTTTGTAGCCGGTACTGCTTTCTTGGCCGTATTGGCCTGGTTGCTGGTGCGTTACTCAGTGAAATTACCCATTGCCAGATTCTTTTCCGTCACCACCTACCTGTTGCTGGCCCTGGCGTTTATCCTCATGGGTAAGGCGATGTCGGCACTTCAGGAAGCGGATATTATCGGTATTACCCCATTGCCTGTCAGTTTTGAATTCGATTGGGTCGGCGTCAAATCCACCTGGCAGGGGATCATGGCGCAATTGTCGGTACTGGTGGTTTTCCTGGTCTTTCTGGGGCTGGCGAGAAGGCAGCGGAAAAATGCCCCTGTTGCAGAACGTTCAGGAGAGTTTTTGGAACCGGGTGTCACCCGCTCGAAACCGGAGTAGCCGACAAATTCCGCAATATGCCGCACTGCTCCACTGTCCGACGGTTTGAACAGCTGCGGCGCAGCATTCTCAGTTGCTCGTTCAGCTTGGTGAGCTCCTGGATACGCGCCTCTATCTGCTCGATATGCCTATCCATCATCCGATTCACGTCACCACATTGTGCGCCGGGGGAACGGCTTAATCCCAATAATTGCCGGATCTCCGGCAAACTGAGATCCAGGCTGCGACAGTGTTTGATGAACAGCAATTGCTCAACGGCAACTTCATCGTACAGGCGAAAATTACCTTCACTGCGTTCTGCGGAGGCAATCAATTGTTCCTTTTCATAATGCCGGATGGTTTGCACGGAGCAGCCAGTCACTTTCGACAGTTCGCCAATTTTCATCTCTCAATATTCCGATTGACTCTATAGTTGTTATAGAGTTTATAGTGACCGTCTGTACATCCTCAAGGGCTTTTTCAATGTCTGATCCGTGCAATGACGGCTGCCAGAACGCGAAGGTTGCCAATGTCCCCGCCTCTGGGATAGCGAATACTGATACGGCTTTTCAACATGGCTATGTCAGTGACTACCGGGTACCAAAAATGGACTGCCCGTCGGAAGAGGGGATGATCCGCATGGCCTTGGACAGTATTGAGCCCCGGGTTTTACTGGAGTTCGATACACCGAATCGGAAGGTGCGGGTATTCCATGGCGACAATGGGGCTGCCATCGAGGAGAGGATGCGCTCCCTGGGGCTGGGTGCCACGCTCGAAAAAACCACCCCGGTGGGGGAAGAGGATCTAGTCCTGGCCAGGGAGAAGGAAGAGGCAACCGCCCAGGTCGAAGCCGGTATACTGAAGTGGTTGCTGGCCATCAACGGCGTTATGTTCGTGGTTGAACTGACAGTAGGCTGGCTGGCGCAATCCACTGGCTTGATCGCGGATTCTTTGGACATGTTTGCTGATGCCGCCGTCTACGGCGTGGCACTATATGCCGTTGGACACAGTGTGCGGATGAAGCTGCGCGCGGCGCATTTGTCAGGCTGGCTGCAGTTGATTCTGGCGCTGGGAGTCCTGGCTGAAGTCGGGCGGCGATTTGTTTTCGGCAGCGAACCCGTATCCGCGTTAATGATGGGTTTTGGTCTTGTGGCCCTGGCGGCCAACGTCTGGTGTCTGGTGCTTATCGCAAGAAACCGGCACGGCGGCGCACACATGAAAGCAAGTTGGATCTTTTCCGCTAACGATGTCATCGCCAATGTGGGCGTTATCGTCGCCGGTGTATTGGTCGCCTGGACGGGTTCCCGTTATCCCGACCTGGTTATTGGTCTGATCATCGGGCTGATTGTGCTGAATGGCGCCCGGCGAATTCTGCAACTGCGCTATTAGTCTCTGGTCCTTTCTCGCTGCTCGGATTCATGCCGGCAGAATTCCGCGCCTTGGCGGCCTGTTGAAATAGTCTCCGTTCTTACCGGTGCTTATAGAGATTTTTCTGTCAACCATGCCCATAGGTGTGGGCATTCTTGTGCACGTGGTCCGGGTGTTCGAATTCCAGTGTCGAATGACTGATATTGAATTCCTGCTCCAGAGCCTGTTTTATCCTGTACTTGATACTCTCAAGCTGATCCCATGCACTTACCTCGATAATTACATGGGCCTCCAGCGATGCCTCGTGTTCGCCCATCTGCCAAAAATGTACGTGGTGAAGATCGATAACGCCTTCGACATTGGCCAGGGCAACAATGACAGCATCGGTATCGATATCCACCGGGCTGCCCAGCATGAGGGTTCTGATGGTGCCGCCGATTTCTGTCAGACCCAGGTAGAGAATATAGAGGGCAATGCCGATGGTGATGGCAGGATCAACCCAGCGCATGTCGTAGAGTAAAATAAGGGCCCCGCCAATGACCACGGCGACCGACGCGAGTGCATCCGACAGATTGTGAAGAAACAGTGCACGGATATTGACACTGCCTTTCTGCATCGAATACGTGAGTAACGCCGTTAATGCATCCACGACCAGGGCGATGCCACCAAGCCAGACGACCCACCAGCCCTTTACCTCTGGAGGATCGATTATCCGCATGCCACCTTCGTAAATCAGGTAGAACCCGATAATGATCAAGGTAGTGTAGTTGATGAGGGCTGCAACCACTTCAATGCGTCCATAGCCAAAGGTCATCTTTGCGTCAGCCGGGCGGCGCGCAATTTTTTGCGCCGCGAACGCGATGACGAGTGATGCCATGTCAGAGAAGTTATGCAAGGCGTCCGCGATAAGGGCGAGACTGCCGGCGAAGATACCTCCCCCGATCTGGGCGAGGGTAAGAAAGCCGTTCGCCCAGATGGCTATAGCAACGCGTTTATCCTTGGTCTCTGGGCGCATATGCACATGATCATGACTCATTGGATCGACCTCGTTTGGTGTCTATGTATAAAGGTGTATCTGCTGTATTCAGCTTACTCTATGCTTGGTCTCTCGCCCTCGGAATTCTATTTGTGGTGCAACACCAGACTTAAATTAATGGCAGGTGCACAATTTTACATGAAGTCAAAGAGCTGGATCGTGGTTTCCGGCAACAGCGTGGCTGCATGGGGCGCGACCTCATCCGTGTGGGAATAATCCGCGTCGAATTATCGGTATTGATCGAAAATACAGGATACCTAGACTGCCCCTTGATTCACAACAGATAATAGATCACCTGCTCAATGGGGGCAGGGGGCTTCTGGGCACACCAATTAATCATGGTTGGTGCCGATAACATGCTGGAGAATATTTTGATTAGTTGCCCCAAGTGTGAAGGGGTGTGAGTATGGTGCTACTATGATTTCCCTGATGATTGACCTAAAGGAGAAGCTCATGAAATGTCCAGTATGCGAGAGTGTTGATCTGACGATGGCCGATCGACAAGGTGTGGAAATTGATTATTGCCCCAAATGCCGGGGCGTGTGGCTGGACCGGGGGGAGCTGGACAAGATCATCGAGCGTAGTGCCGTAGAACTGGCGCCGCCACCACGTCGCGAGCCAGAACCCCGAGGCTATGACAAGCACGGCGGTTACGGCAAGCATGGAGGCCATGGCAAACATGGGTATCGCCGCAAGTCCTGGTTGTCGGAAATTTTTGATTAGACAGGTTTGTTCAGGCGGCGCAACTCGGGTGGACATGGGCCTGCCTGGTGTCACCGCGGCGCAGGATCCTTACGTCTGGACTTTGACCTGGGGCCTTGACGCGCACCGCGGTCATCTGGTGGTCAAGGATGCGATACGTTGTGTTGGCGGAGGTGAACGTCACCCTTAGAGGAAGCAAATCATGGGACATCATCTTTTCCGGCGACCCAAACACAGACGGTATCGCGACATGGGTGGGTATTATGAGGGCGATGACCATTCCGGCTATCGCGAACGCAGAGCCCTGCCGGTGCTGAATATTCCGACCTCGGTCATCGTGGCCGGGCTGGTCATATGGTCTGCGCTTTCGCTCGGCGCTTGGTGGCTGGTCGATCCGGTCCTCTCCTGGATCTCCGGTGCAGCCGGGCCACTGGCCGATACCGGAGCGGGGCTTGCGAAGTGGTTTGGCCTTGGGGAGGAAGCCACGGCTTTACGTGATGCGGCCAATATTGAGGGGCTGCTCGGCTGGGCGGGTGGATCGATTCATTTTCTTGTCAAGACGGTCGTTCTGCTGGTTTGGGTTGCAGGGCTGATCGCGCTGATTGCAATACCCGCTGTCCTGCGACGAGGACAACGGCGACAGTAGTGCCCGAAGACTGATCGGAACCACCTTGCGCATGACATCCGAACCTCCGGTCATGACCGGACCGCTTCTCTTTCTCGACCATGTCGAGAAATATGTGTTACGGCTCTCTGTCCTTTTCATTGCGGACAATGGCGAGTGCCCGGAGCCAATCGAAACGGTCCACGGCGTACATACAGCGGAAATCCTCGCGGAATACGATCATATGACCGTTTGGCGAGCACGCTTCGACCTGCCCGCAAACCGCTCGTCCTGTTATGCCTGGAACGGCCAAAGTTACTCCTTGGCAAGTGATTTTCGAGGCGATATACGGATCGCCTATGTGTCCTGCAACGGCGAGCAAATCGGCGATCTGGAGCGCGAAGGGTCCGAGCGCAATGCGATGTGGGCACGCCTGACAGAAGATCACCGGAACGCGCCGTTTTCCCTGCTGCTGCACGGTGGCGATCAGGTCTATGCTGACCAAGTCACCGAGGGTCACCCCCTGAGCGAGGACTGGCCCGAACATATCCCCAAGGATCCTTCGCGCGCCGATCTTGCCGATTTGCGCCATTATTTGCGCGAACGCTTCCTGGAGCGCTACGTGGCGCTTTATCGTGCGCCGGAATTTGTCTGGATCGCCGCGCGCGTGCCGTCTCTCATGCAGTGGGACGACCACGATATTTGCGATGGCTGGGGATCGCTACCGGGGTCGAAGACCGACACACCGGTCGGCCAAATCCTGTTTGATGTTGCCCGCGAGAGTTTTTTGACCTTTCAGCATGCCGCAGTAGATGGTGATCTGCCTGAACGGTTCCACGATCCTGCCGGGCTGCATCTGGGCTGGAGTGTTCGCACAGCCGGTCTGCGCCTCCTTGCACCTGATATGAGGTCGGAGCGTACGCGCCACGAGGTAATGGGGGACGGCGGCTGGAAGATGATTCGAGCTGAGGCCTCGACCCCGGTGCAGGGTCACACGTTCCTGATGTCCAGCGTGCCGTTGCTGGGTCCACGCCTGTCGGTGCTTGAGGCTCTGATGGTCGCCATCCCCAAAATGCAGAAATACGAGGACGATCTGCGCGATCAGTGGCAAAGCCGCGCTCACCGTGACGAATGGTGCGATATGCTTCGGGTGATCCGGGACATGGCGCTTGCCAACGGCCATGATGTCACGGTGCTTTCGGGGGAAATCCACCTGGCGACGCGTGCCACGATGAAGCTCGGCGCCGGTCGCTGGTTACACCAGCTGGTTGCCTCGGGCATTGCGCATCGCGCCCCGCCAAGGGTGTGGGCACGAATTCTGGGGGCCCTTGCACAATTTGGTGAATCGCCGCTCAAGGCGTGTCCGATCCGAATCCCATGTATCCCCGGTCAGAAGTCGCGCTATATTGCGGAACGCAACTATCTGGTGCTTGAGCGGCGTTCAGATATATGGCGCGCCCGTTGGGCTCTGGAAGAGAGCGGGATAACACCGCCCCTTATTCTGTGATAATAATCTTCACACATGTATGTAAGGCCGCTAGCGCGGTCGTCGGAGTTTGCGCAGCCGATGATCCAGCACCAATGACCTGTAAATTGTGTGTTATTACCTGCCTTTTTCAATCCGTCATTCACGTCAAGCAGAAGCTCGAACAAATGAACACGCCTTGTATCCCCATCCAGGAAGAGTGGTCCGAGAGTTTGTTCGATCCACTTCATTGGGAGCTTCCTGCAACGGCTTCCTGTTGTCTGGTTGATTACACCGACATTTCCGCATTGGATACCCTACCCACGGGTGTAACAGGTGGAGCAAAACGAAATGCGAGCAAGCGCAGTGCGTTGAACACGACGACAATAGTCGACCCTTCGTGAACCGCCACCGCAGGTCCAATCCCAAGACCGAGAATCGTCGCGGGAACCAGCAAGGCAACAACGCCCAGGCTGAACCACAGGTTCTGTCGAATGATTGAGCTCGTCGACCGGCTCAACGCCACGGCGAAGGGCAAATGGTTCAGGTTATCCGCCATCAGAGCCACATCGGCGGTTTCCAGCGCGACATCCGAGCCCGCCGCGCCCATGGCAATGCCGACTGTGGCGTTCGCCATCGCGGGAGCGTCGTTGACGCCGTCGCCAACCATCGCTACTTTAGCCTCTGCGCGCAGTTTTTTGATCGTCTCCACCTTATCATCGGGCATCAGATCACCGCGTGCCTCGTCAAGGCCGACAGCCCGCGCGACAGCGTCCGCGACCTGCTGATTGTCGCCAGAGATCATGATCATCCGGCGAATGCCGATCGTGCGCAGCGTCTCTATCACCGCCGGTGCCGCTTCGCGCGGCGTATCCATCAGCCCAATCACGCCAAGATATCGGTCGCCTTGGCGAACAACCATCGTGGTGCGGCCGTTCGCTTCCAATGCTTCTATTTGGATCTTCAGAGAAGGAGGAATGGCAGGGCCGCCAATCTCCGCGAACAGGTCATCCTTACCGATGTAGGTTGTCTCGCCCTCGACGTCTGCCACGACCCCGCGGCCCGTAATGCTGCGCAGGTTCAATGACTCGGCGGCAGGCGTATCGCCCAGGCGTTCGCGTCCACCCCTGACAACGGCAGCGGCGAGGGGATGGTCGCTCAACATCTCGACCCCAACCGCCACCCGCAGAAGCTCCTCTTCCGCTACGTCATCGGCCGTCACCACATCGACGAGCTTCGGCTTGCCTTCTGTCAGTGTGCCGGTCTTGTCGAAGGCGATGGCCGTCAGCCGCCCCAGATTTTCGAGCGGGGCACCGCCTTTGATCAGAACACCGCCACGGGCGGCGCGTGCGACCCCGCTGAGAACCGCGCTTGGCGTCGCGATCGCAAGCGCACAGGGGCTTGCCGCTACCAGTACAGCCATGGCGCGATAGAAGGTGTCGCTGAAAGGTTCGTCGACGACGAAGCCCGCAAACAAAAGCGCAACGGCAAGAACCAGAACCGCCGGTACAAAGATGCGTTCGAACCGGTCGGTCAGGCGCTGGGTGGGCGATTGGTTGGTTTCGGCCTCGTTCACCATCTTGACGACACGGGCGAGGGTCGAATCCGCCGACGTGCGCGTGACTTGAATTTCTAAGGCACCGCCGCCGTTGATCGTACCGGCAAAGACACGGTTTTCGGCATCCACGAGGTCGGGTTTTTCCGCGGCAACGGTCGCATCCCCGACGGGTGATTTGTCCACCGGCACGCTCTCGCCTGTGATCGGTGCTTGATTGACGCTGCTTTTACCCTTGATGACGAACCCGTCCGCGGCCAGACGCTCGTTCGGCTTCACCAGCACGATGTCACCGACCCGCAAAGCATCGACGGCGATCTCTTCGACCTTGGCATCCCGGCGCACGGTGGCGGTTTTGGGCGCCAGGGCGCCAAGCGCTTCGATGGCCCGCTTGGCGCGACCCATGGCATAGCCTTCCAGTGCATGGCCAAGACTGAAGAGGAGCAGTAGCAACGCGCCTTCGGCCCATTCGCCAAGGGCTGCCGCGCCCGCCGCCGCCACCAGCATTAGAAAATCAATCTCGAACCGGCCATTACGCACACTGTCAATAGCTTCGCGCAGGGCGTAGTAGCCGCCAAAAAAATAGGCGGGCACGAGGACGAACAGGGGCGCCCATGGCGGCGTCGCCACGAACTTCGGCAAAAGCCAGCCAATCAGCAAAAGCGCACCGCACAAGGCCACAAAAATAAGTTCCGTTTGCGCACCAAATATGCCGCCATGCTCATGATCGTGTGCTTCGTCAGTCGGCTCATGGGGGCCGGATTCGTCTTGTACCAGCGACAGTCTCATGTTCTGAAGGGCATTACGCAGAGTGTTTTCATCAGTTTGCCTTCGATCAAATTCAATCCGCAGCGGCCCCTTGGCATTGGCCTCGGCCTCTACAACCCCTGGGAGACTGCGCAGCTGCGCGCTGACCGCTCTTGCCCGACGTTGATCCGGAATACCTTCAACCTGCCACACGAGGTGCCCGAACTGAGAGGTAATCTCTGCCCCGAACGCCTTGGCGACTTCGCGGACTCGTTCAAGCGAAAGCAATGCGGGGTCGTAATGAATACATAGCTCCATGCCCCCACCGCTTTCTGTACTGCGAACGTGGGCGCTAGAGACACCTTCACGAGTTTCCAGGCTCTCGGCTAGCCGTTGTGCACAAGCCCCATGCGCATCCGGCGTGTCGGGAAGGAGGAGCGGGAGGTCAAGGCGAAGTGTTTTATCCATGGTTGCACATCCTATCTTTTGTTGAAACCAAAACGCGACTGGGATCGGTACCTGGAATATGCTGCGAGACTAACGCAAAGCCGCAGGCACACAACGCTGCTGCCGCGCTGGCGATTGTTCTGCTCGCAAGCTGCAATTGCAATTTCCAAGCCAACTTCTTTCTCCAGTGTTTTTGTCTTTATCCGTTAAAGTAGACGTAGATGATATATTCTGCACCGAATTCACTGTTTGACACTTCTGCCCGGTGTGTGCGTCAGGTTGACAATAGCGCGACACCAATCGATATAGAGCACATGGGGCTTATGCAAGCGCAATACGAGCTGACGCGTGATTGTCTCCTCTACTGGTTTTCTACATGATATCCCTGTGTGATGTGTTCTTGGGCCTCACGGGCATCCAGTTCCCTCGTCGAGTTTCCTGTACGAACGAAATACCGTGCGACTTTTCCGTCTTGGAGGTAGATCGGAGCATACGCTTTTTCAACAACGATGCGGCAGACTTGGCGGTCGTCTATCACCGGAAACTGGCAGTGAACGAGCGTGCAGGCGTGCGCACCAAGCGTTGTGCGTACCAGGTCCATGATTGCTCGCTCAAAACCGTCCGTATTCTTGTGCCTCAAGGTTTGGCAGTCCGCCTCGATCCCGATAATTTGACCGTCATCGTCTATTCCGATTATTAGGCTGCCCCCGCGATGGTTCATTAATCCCACTATGGATTTGGCGACCACCATTTCAAGAGACTTGTTAGATTCCTGCTTACGCTGGTCCCACCGAAGCGAGGATTTGAATTCCAGACACTCGCTCTCACCTGCATCCACGAGATACAAGAGATTCATATCCAGTTCTTTTTCCAACCACGAAACGCGTCTTTGTTGTGCGTCGAGTGTGCGGGAGTAGGCGCTGATGACGATAGAGAATGAGGCACCAATCAACGCGAAAATGGCGTTCATGGGGACCAGTTCAAACCAAGCATTAGTTTGTAATCTAGTTATAGCAAAATCCCAGATACTTTCTGACGGAATATCGAACTGACTCTTGAATTCCAGAAAGAAAACTGCCGTGATCAGCGGATGTAACAGTAAAACGCCGAGGATAGCCCCTAGCGCGCCATGGAATGCTAATCTTCGAATAAATGGAGAGATTTGCTTTGGTGGTCTGCTCTTCATGATAGTTACTTAGTACTCCATGTGTCAGTTTTCGGTTAGTTAGGCGCGGTTTTGGATAATAGTTGCAATGCATCGGCGGTGTCCGTAACTTTCCATGAGGTCAAGGAGCTGGATTATCGTCTCCAGTAACATCCCGGCTGCGTGGCAGCCCGGCCAGGTCAGTGTGGGAATTAATCCCGGTCAATTATCGGCCTTTGGCCGAAGGCACAAGATCCACGGCCCGCTCTTGGATTGACAATAGCCGATGTCGGCGGTCTGTGAATCCGGTACTGGCGTCGCCAAACAATGCGGTTATGCGCTCATTTGGCCAGCGCGCAGGGATCACTGCAAAATACCGCCGATACTCCCGCCGCTCGCGCATGTTTTCAAACTGTTCCGCTGTTACCGCTCGAGCCCGCCCCTGAGAGTAAAAGCGCGCGGAGAATGGCAATTTATCCAAATATAGTAAGGGGCTGTCGGCGGGCCTGCTCTGGCGACTGTAGTAGTTGACCAGGCTCTTCTCCGACTTGACGAGGGTTAAGCTGTTGCCGACAGTGATAACGACACTAGTCAACAGCAGCGGGGTGATAGCGGCAGCAGGTGCGCGCAGGCGCCCGGGCCACGACTGCGCACTCAGCGCCGAAACCGGTCTTGCGATCAGTATCGCCGCAAAGGGTAACGAAGGCAGCGCATACGTCCACAGAATATTGCCCGCGAGAGTAAAAAGTAGCAGCGGCCCCAGAGCATAAAGCAGTAACAGCAGCGTCATCCGGTCATTCAAAATGCGTTTTGCCGCCAATCGCCTTCTCACCGTGGCAGCAATGAGCATAAACAGGGCCAGTATCCCCCACGGGAAGCTGGCCATGAGCCAGAAAACCCAGATGGTGCCCCGCGGATATTGATGCGCACGGCCATAGAGATCCCCCGCCCAGCCGGGCACGACAAACCGGCGGAAGTGCTCGCCGACGAGGAAATAATCCAGAAATCCCGGGGTCTGGAGTTCCGCCAAAACATACCAGGGCAGTACCAGAACGGCGGTTATCAAGCCTCCCCGCAGCCACGGCAGCGCTTTCAAATCGCTGAGTTTCCCGCCTCGAAACAATAACCACAACACAATCGGAATTCCCACCAGCACGGCTGCCAGTGGTCCTTTGGACAACAGTCCGATGGTCAGGCCCAAAAAAAATAACCAGCGCCAGGCAAAGCCCTGTTCCTGCGTCGCCAGGCAGAAACTCACGAGCGAGAGTGTTGTCCCAAGCGCCAAGAAGGCATCCGTCATCACAGCGCCGGCGCTTACATAGGTCAGGGCCATACTGGAAAAGATCAGCGCCGACCAGCGGGCTACGTGACTGCCCCAAAGCTGCAAGGCGAGCCGCCATGTGAGATAGACCATGCCGATAGTGGCTAGCCACGACGGCAAGCGCAGGGCGAACTCTGACAGTCCAAATAATTTGATTGCCGCAGCCTGTGACCAGAATGACAGGGGAGGTTTTCCCCAGAATGGTACGCCCGGTTCGAACCAGGGGGTGATCCAGTCCCCCGTTTCTACCATCAATCGTGCAATTTCCGCATATCTCGGCTCCGTGGTATCGGCGAAAGGAAATATCGCCATACCGACAAAACGACTTAAAAGAATCGCTGCCAGAGCCAGCAGCCAATAGCTATATTTCGGCAACATTGTTAAACGGCTCCTGCTGGACTGATCGGATGCAGTATTTTGCTTGCTGGCTTTCGATAATTTCCTCGGCGATATAGATGGGTCTTTGCTTGGTTTCCAGGTAAATCTTGCCGATGTATTCACCGACTATGCCGATGCTGAACAACTGAACTCCGCCCAGGAAAGTGATGATGGACACCAGGGATGGATAGCCGCTGGTTGGATCTCCAACCAATAGCGCTTTAATAAAAATCCAAAGCCCCCAGGCGAGCCCTGAAGTGGCGGATAAGATTCCCAAGCCGATCGCCCATCGCAATGGCGATACTGAAAACGACGTCAACCCCTCAAAGGCGAGTCCGACAAGCGCCGGATAGCTCCACTTGGTCTCGCCAGCTACGCGAGGCTCCCGCTCATACTGTAGGGTGTGGGTAGGCATGCCAATCCATGCATATAGCCCTTTCATATATCGATTGCGCTCATTGAGGCTGAGTAAAGCGTCAATTGCTTTTCGGCTCATCAGCCTGAAATCACCGGTATCCACAGGAATTTCGGTACGGCTTGAGACATTGAGCAGCCGATAGAACAGGTGGGCGCTCAAGCGCTTGAGCCGGGAATCGCCGTTACGGCAACGCCGCTGCATCAGTACCACCTCGGAACCGGATTGCCATGCATCGACCATGGCCGGAATATATTTCGGTGGATCCTGTAGATCCGCGTCCATCACGATGACGGCGTCTCCGCCACAGTGCTCCAGGCCAGCGGTTACCGCCGCCTCCTTGCCAAAGTTACGGCTCAGCTTTAGCAATTTGATGCCCGGCATTTTGGATATCATCTGTTTCAGATATTCAGCACTGCCGTCTTGACTGCCGTCATCGACGAAAACAACCTCCGATTTCAGGGCTAGCGATTGGAGAATTGGCAGTAGGTTTTCAAGAAAAACGGGCAACATCGTGCGTTCGTTAAAGACCGGAACGACTATCGATAATAGCAGTTCACGGCGTGTTGCTTGCTGTGGATCAGATTGTAGGCTCATGGAATATCAAACTCCTATAAATTACAAAATTCAGTACTGCCACCAGCGCCGTGGTAGTTGCCTGTGCCGCGATAACGGGTAGATTCATACCGTGGTTCAGCAACGTAAAGAGGGCGAAGTTGGCGAACCATGCGAACACGCAGGAGCCCAGGTATCGCCAAAGTGTTCGACCGTGGCCACGCGCGTTGCGAAAAGCGAGTCGCCGCTGCAGGCCGTAGTTGGCGACAGCGCCAGCCACACTTCCGGCAGCTGTGGCCGTGACCGGTTGAACTGTCACGGCGATCAGAGATGCCATGAGCGCCCAGTGAGTGGCGGTAGCCAGGCCTCCTGCGGCGAGAAAAGCCGCGAATTGAACACGAATACCATCGGACATCGTTTATTTCTTCCTGTTTTCGTGGCTATCTCGCGCAGTGCCGATCAACAACGTGGCAACACCGACAACGGCGGCAATCAGCGACGCCAACAGGATGCTGATCTTGGATATTTTGATCAATTCAGGGTCGCTAAACGCCAGGTTGGTGATGAACAGCGACATGGTAAATCCAATGCCGGCTATCATGCCCATGCCAACCACATGCCGCCATCTCAGTGAGCTGTGCAATTCGGCTATGCCCAGCTTTTCACCGATTAGCGCGAAGAGGGTTATTCCTAATGCCTTTCCAAGCGCGAGACCTAGCAATATACCCAGGCCCAGGGAACCCGATACCACCTCCAATAAACTGACATCCAATTTAACGCCCGCATTAGCAATAGCGAAGACAGGGATAATGAAAAAGACGTTAAAATCAATTAACGAATTTTCTAATTTCAGTAGTGGTGGGCTTGAGTTTTCAGTGTCTTTTTTTATGGCCTCTAGAATTTTTCGCTGACGACTGTCCTGGAATGGGTCACGGTTTTCTATGTCCGTCTCTTCCAGTGCCGCAACATTTCTGGCGGTGCGTTCTTTCAGGGTTTTACTGTCCAGTTTGGGTTTAACGGGTATAGTAATGGCGAACAGGACGCCGGCAATGGTAGGGTGAACGCCTGAATTCAGGAAGCAGTACCACAAAGCGACACCTCCCAATAGGTACCAAAAAAGATTTTTTAAGCCAAGGCGGTTGCATAGTATCAATAGAGTAAAAGTGGCTGCTCCTGCCCCTAGATATAACCAACTCAGGTCATTGCTATAAAACAAAGCAATGACGAGTATCGCTCCTAAATCATCGACTATAGCCAGTGCAACCAAAAAAATTTTAAGTTGCAAAGGCACGCGTTTTCCCAGTAATCCGATAATGCCTAAGGAGTAAGCAATATCAGTCGCCATGGGAATACCCCATCCGGCTATATTTTCTGTGTCAACATTCAGGGCGACAAAAATCAGGGCCGGGACGAGCATCCCGCCAAGCGCTCCCAAAAGTGGCATGGAGGCTTTCTTTAGGGATGACAATTCGCCTACCAGAATTTCCCGCTTCAGTTCCAGAGAAGCCACCAGAAAGAATATGGCCATAAGGCCGTCGTTGATCCACTCTTCGAGTGTCAGGCGGAAAGTAAAATGCTCGGATAGCTCAAAAACAAGATCATCCCTAAGGTAGTGGTGGTATGCGCCTGCCCATGGAGAATTACCCAACACCAGAGCGATGACGGTGGCCCCAATCAGAAGCAGCCCTCCGGCGGTTTCCCTGTCCAAAAACTTACGGCCAGTTGCTTTATAGGCTAGATCAATGCTGTTTCTTTCTACTGACTGGTCCATGGATTTACCTGATTTTTTTCGACTCACGGCAACGGAATTTTGCATTGATAACTTTGTGGATTTTGGGTCATTGTTTACTCATCCTTCTTGACAGCTTTCAGGAATTCTGCGAGGCCTTCTTCTGCCGCTTTTTTGTTCGGGAATGGCCCGATATTTTGACCTTCACGGGTTAAAAAATACCAGTCACTGTTGATGGCGTGGATACGATGTGTTCGAAAGTGTGGAGCTTCCTTCGGGTCATCTTTTCGTTGCTTGGGTGAATCACTCATAATCTTGTCCTGTCGTCATAACCCTGCACGGTAAAGCCATCTAAAACGGCTTGAACTGACTGTACAAGGTCATGAGTCACAGCTCCTGTTGAAGATGAATCATCAGGTGTAGAGGGGGCGAAAGCTGAAATGGAACCCGCCCGCTTGAAAAGGGCGGGTTCTTTTCTCAGACAACCGTACTGTCCTCGGCACCGTCCTCGATTCGAATTGCACGATTGACGTCGCTGACAAAAATGCGACCATCGCCGCGCAGTCCGGTATGCGCCTCGGCTTTCAGTACGCGGACGACCTCGTCCACGTACTGATCGTGACACACGATCTCCACTTTCACGTGCTTGACAAAATCCCCCGCGCCTTCAATCGGGTTGGCAGCGCTGGTATTGACTTTGCTCCGGCCGAAGCCGACAACGTGAGCAACACTCATGCCGGTGACGCCCTGCACGCGGTGCAGGGCCAGGGTCACGGCTTCCAGTTTGCGGTGTTTGATATAGGCTTTGATCTCTTGCATGACAGTCACTCCAGGTTAATGGGATTCGCTCATATCAGCGGGCTTGTCGGCAAACCAGTGATACAGGGCGGGTATAACCAATAGGGTCAGGATGGTGGCGGTGACCAGGCCGCCGACCACAACGGTGGCCAGTGGCCGCTGCACCTCGCTGCCGGTGCCGGTGGCGAACAGCAGCGGGAACAGCCCCAAGGCAGTAGTGACGGCGGTCATGATCACTGCTCGCAGCCTTGCACAGGCCGCCCGCACACTGGCTTGGGCAATGGACACCCCGTCCTTGACCAGTTCATTGAGGTAACTCACCAACACCAGGCCATTTTCCAGGGCGATACCAAACAGGGCGATAAATCCTACTGAAGCCGGCACCGAGAGGCTCTGACCACTCAGCCAGAGGGCGACGATACCGCCCACCAGCGCCAACGGGATATTGAGCATGATCAGCAGGGCGTTGCGCAGGGATCTGAAGTTGACAAACAGCATCAGGAACACCAGCGCCAGGGTAATGGGCACAACGATCATCAGACGTTTGTTGGCCTGCTGCTGGAGTTCGAACTGCCCACCCCATTTGAGAAAATAGCCCGGCGGCAAATCCACTTGCTGCTTGATAGCGGCATCGGCCTCGGCCACGAAGGAACCGATGTCCCGGTCGCGGACATTGGTCTGGATGGTGATAAAGCGCTGATTGTTTTCCCGGGTGATCTGGCGCGGCCCCACCACTTCCTCAATGGCTGCCAGTTCCTCCAGGGGAATGCGCTGCCCGGCGGCGTTCTTGATAATGAGCTGCCCGATGACATCGGCCCGGTTGCGCGCGGGCTCTTCAAGGCGCACATAGATATCAAAGCGGCGGATGCCCTCGAACACCTGTCCGGCCTCGCTGCCGCCCACGGCGACGCTCAGGGTGCGCTGCACGTCGCTGACATTGAGGCCATAACGGGCAATAGCCTCCCGGTTCAACGAAATGCGCAATTGCGGCGTACCGCCGATTTGGTCGCGTTGAACATCCTGAGCGCCCTGCACGGTGCGCATCACCTTTTCTATAGCCTGTGCTTTCTCGACCAGCACATCCAGGTCATCGCCAAACAGCTTGGCGGCCAGTTCGGCCTTGGTGCCGGTGAGCAGTTCATCCACAGCGGCAGCAATGGGCTGGGTGAAGTTGAATTGCGCGCCGGGGAAATCCGCGAATTTCTCGCTCATGGCCGCATACAAGCCATCCAGCGTCTCCGCGCTTTGCCATTGGTCCTGGGGCTTGAGAGCGACAAAAATCTCCGCGTTGTTCACCGGATCGGCGTGGGCGCCGACTTCACCCCGACCAATGCGCGACACCACCTGGGTGACCTCCGGAAACGCTGCCATCAATTGCCGCTCGAATACGCCAATCGTCGTCTCGGCTTTTTCCAGCGAAATGGACGGCGCCATGGTGGCGCGGATCAGCAAATCCCCTTCATTAAAGCGGGGCACAAATTCCGAGCCCAGCCGCGGGGCGACAGCAACGCCGATGAGCAGGACCACTGCCGCTAGGGTCACGGCAATCCAGCGGCGTGCCACCATGGCCTCCACCAGAGGTTGGTAGCCTTTTAGCAGCAAACTGACAATGTCCTTGCGAGGTTTGTCGGGGTCTGTCTCGGGGCGCTTCATCAGCAGGGAGGAGGCCACCGGTGCCACGATCAGGGCAAAGAACAGGGATCCGAGCATGGCCACCGCTACGGTATAGGCCAGTGGCCGGAAGGTCGCCCCTTCCACCCCCTGCAAGGTGAACAGCGGCAGGAACACAATGATGATGATGCTGATGGCAAACAGAATCGGGCGCGCCACTGACTGGCAGGCCCGCGCCACCAGGTGCAGGCGCGATTCGTCCGGGGAGGATTCGCGCAACATCCGGTCGATATTCTCCACCACGACCACCGCACCATCCACCATCATGCCGATGGCGATGGCAATCCCGCCCAGCGACATCAGGTTGGCGGAGATGTCGAAGAATTTCATGGCGAGAAAGGTGAAGCCGACGGAGAACGGAATCGACAGCGCCACCACCAGGCTAGGTCTGAACCCGCCCATAAACGCCAACAGCACCAGCGCCACCAGAATAATGCCTTGCAGTAGTGCATTGATAACGGTACTGACAGCCGCCTTGACCAGGGTCGCCTGGTCATAATAGGGCTGCACCTCGATACCTTCCGGCAGGTTGGCATTGATGGTGGCCAGCTCCTCCTTGACGGCGCCGATCACCTGGGAGGTATTGCTGCCAATGAGCTTCAATACCATGCCCACGACCACTTCGCCTTCGCCGTCCTTGCTGGTGAGCCCGCGGCGGATTTCACCGCCGATGTCCAGTTCGCCCAACTGGTGCAGGTAGACGGGTGTACCGTCGATGGTTTTCACCACAATGTTGCGCAGGGCTTCAAGATCCGTGGCCAGACCCACCGATCGCACGATGTACTCCTCATCGTTTTTGACGATGAACTGGGCCCCGGCGTTGGCATTGTTGGCCTCGATGCGCTCCTTGATGTCGGGCAGCGACACGTCGTAGCGGATCAGCGCGTCGGGGTCGATACGCACCTGGAACTGCTTGACCTCACCGCCGATGGAAAGAACTTCGGTAACGCCCTTTACCGTCTGCAGGTTGAACTTGACGATCCAGTCCTGGATCTCCCGCAGCTCGGTATTGCTGTATTGTCCGCTGGTGTCCTCCAGCACGTAGAACAGAATCTGGCCGAGTCCTGTAGTGATGGGGCCCATCACCGGCTCGCCAAAGCCGTCGGGAATAGCCTCCCGGGCCACCTGCAACCGTTCCCCCACCAGCTGGCGGGCGAAGTAAATATCGGTGCCGTCCTCGAAGTAGATATTGACCACCGACAAGCCGAAGTTGGAGATCGACCGCACATGATCCAGTTGCGGCAGGCCGTTCATGGCACTTTCAATGGGGTAGGTAACGTATTTTTCCACTTCCTCCGGCGCCAGACCTTCGGTTTCCACAAAGACCTGCACCAACGCTGGTGAAATATCCGGGTAGGCATCCACCGGCAGGGTTCGATAGGCGAAGTAACCGCCGATAAGCATCGCCAGAGAGATCACGACCACTAACAGTCGGTTCTCCAGCGCAAAACGAATAAGAGTTTGCATACTGTGCTCCCGCGATTAGTGGTTGTGACCGGATTCGAATTCGCTTTTCTGTAGCTGTGCCTTGAGCACGAAGCCACCTTTAGAAACATAGCGTTCACCCGTATCAAGGCCCGCTAGAATCTCGACAGAGTGGCTGTCTCCGCGACCCAGCTTGACCGGGCGAGGTTCCCAGCTGCCGTCGTGCTGAACGAATATCGTGGGCTGACCCTCTATGTCGATGACGGCGGTTCGGGGCGCCACTACCTCTGCGGAAAATTCGCCCAGGGTGATTTGGCCTTCAATGAACATGCCCGGCTTCCAGTTATTATCCGTATTGGCCAGGAAGACCCGTGCCAGGCCCGTGCGCGTGGCCTCGTCCACCAGGGGAGCCACATAGTCCAGGCTGGTCTCCACAGGTTCGGGGCCGTGGCTGGTGGTTATCCGCACCGGCTGTCCGGCTTTTACCAGAGGCACTTGCTTGGGGTAGAGAGCGATATCCACCCACAGCGTGGACAGGTTCGCGACGACAAAGGCGGAATCATCGGGCGCTAAATGTTCACCCAAGGTGACGTGGCGTTTGATGACAATGCCATCAATCAGAGATTTCAGCTGAAAGCGGGACAGGGTCTCGGAGCTCTCGGCGGTGGCGAGAATGTCACCGGCCTTGACCCGGTCACCGGTTTTCGCCTGCACCTCGACGATCTTGGCCGAAAACCGGGGTGTGATATGGGCCACGGCTTCTTCGTTGAGTTTTACCTCGCCGGGTAGCGAGACCTGCTGGCGAATCATACCGGCTTCAGCAGTGGTGATTTCACCGCCAAATTCGCGTAGCAGATCGGCGCTAAAAGTTAGATCAGGCTCTTCCTCCTCATGGCTTTCATGGCCGGTTTCTTCGGCATGGTCGCCTTCATCCTCAGCGTGGTCTTCCCCGGCATGTTCCTCTTTCGAGTGTTGCTTTTCATCTGCGTGCTGAGCGCCTTCTTCGGTGTGAGCGGCTTGATCTGATGGGGCGGCGATTGTGCTTTGATATGCCATGGCGGCTAGCAGCAAGCCGCCCATTAAATAATTCAGTAACTTGTTCATTGTGATTCATCCTGTGGCGAAAGAGACGCTTTATCATCGATGCTGTCCAGCGTGGGCAGGCGCAGATCGGACCGGAAATCATTGATTGCTTCGGTGGGGTAGAGTGGTTGGCGCTCCCCCGTTAGCGGCTGGCCGGTCAAGGTCTCCAGGGTGATAAGGGTTTGATGAAAATCGGTGGCGGCGGCAACGGCCTCGGTTTCGAAGGACAGCAGCTGGCGCCGGGCTTCCACCAGTTCCAGATAGGAAAAACGCCCGTCGCCGTAGCCCTCCTGAATCAGCGCCAGTGCCTGCTGTGCCTCAGGCAGTATCTGCTCACGTAACAGGGTAACCCGCTCGCGGGCCTGTTCCAGTTGGACGAAGGCATTGCGCAGCTCCGTGAAAACCTTCACCCGGGTGGCTTTTTCTTCGAGGTCAAGTTTTGTCAGGTTTTCCCGCGCGGCACTGATGTTGCCCTGGTTTCGGTTAGAGATGCCAAGGGGCATGGAAAACGAAAAAACCACACCAGTATCACCGGTTCCCTCGACCCGTCTGATGCCAGCACCGACTTCGATGTCCTGTCGGCCGCGGGCGATGGCCAGGTCCAGCTCGGCCTGGCGCAGCCTTTCAAGGGTCAAGAACCGTTGCAGCTGCGGCGCCTGTTCCAGCTGGAGCTGGACGCTGGCAAACTCAGGCGTTGGCGCCAAGGCGAAGAGTTCGGCCTCTACATCACCAAAATCCGCTGAGGTTTCACCCCACAGGCTCGCCAGGCGCCGTTTGGCGTTTCCCAGGCGCACGGTGAGATTGCTCACCGCCAGCTTCGCTTGCATGAAGTCCGTGCGGGCACGGCTCAGTTCCGCCCGGCTGGCACTGCCAGCATTAAACCGCCTTTGGGCGACTTTCTCCGCGGCGCTTGTAAAGTCCACGACTTCCCGGGCAAAGGCCAGCAGGCGCTGGGTTTGTGCCACTTCCAGGTAGCGGCTGGCCGCCGCCGATAGTGCGTCCAGGCGGGCCAGTTCGTAGTCGCGCTCGAGGGTTTGGCGGCGCCATTGCCCGACATCCCGGCGCAGAGGGCGCTTGCCACCCATCTCAATGACCTGACTAAGCGCCAGGGTGGTTTCCATGGCATCGGTCCCCGAGAACTCGCCGCTGCCGGCTATATTCTCGACGTCGAGGGATACTTGCGGGTTGGGGCGAAACCCGGCCTGGAGGGCCCGCGCCTCGGCCGCGCGAATATCGTAGGGATAGATCGCCAATTCGGGGTTGTCACTGAGCACCCGGGCGAAGGCCTCGGGTAGCGTCAGTGTTGCAGGGGCGCGATCAGCGGCCTGGATAAGCCCGGACAGGCTTAGCAGCGCGCCGCAAATCAGCAGGCGCGTTGTCCGGATTATCAGGCTTCGGCCTGAATCCGGACGCAAACGGAATAGCATGGACATGAATTACCTCACGTAAAGATTTCTGAAAAATCCTGGTGCCGGTCGATGACCGGAAAGTGAGGTTAGGCTATGGGCGGTCGGAGTATCGCAGCGATGGGGGGAGACGGGTGGTCGACGGTATAGCGCAGTGTGACTTGGCCGGAAGAGGCAGTAGACAGCGTGGGCAGCTGCATGGACAGCAGCATATGAGAGCCATGGCAATGACAGGAGTGGCAATGGCCGGGCGGTGTGTTGTGGTCTGATCCCGGTGACGGGTCTGTCGCTTGGGTTGAACCGTCGCCCCCGGACATATCCGCCAACTCATGGGGTTGGTGATCCGAATGGATAGGCAATACATCAGCGGCGATGGATAGTGATTGCACTACCATCAATACCGCAAACAGTATTAGCGTCCAGTTTTTTGCCATTCGATTATCAAGCGAGCCGAGTAGAAATGAGCGCACACTATAATTTACTAGGGGGATTCAATCAACTTGGGCTATTGTCGCGTCAAAATCCGGCGGTGATGTTCAGAGAAAGTTCCTCGATCATGCCGCTTATTGTCTGGCTCAGTGGGTATTCTTGATCAGACGCGGCAGCCAGCGCAGATACGCGACCATGCCGAACAACTCGACCAGGGATTGGAAGACGATGACAACGATGGCGGCACGCCAGGGCTCCGGCAGTGACAGCGCCAGCGGCAGCATGACGAAGGAGTTGCGGGTACCAAAGCTGAAGGTGAGGGTGCGACCGATAGTGGGCGTGAACCCGAATAGCTCACTGAGCCCCTTGCCGATAATGGCGGCGGCAATCAGGTAAAGCACAAAAACCACAAGCGCTGACCACAGCAGGGCGCCATTGTCGATCACCAGGCTGACCTGGGAGCCGGCAATCAGAAACACCACCAATGCCAGCAATGGCACGGGCAGCCACCCAAGCCAGTTCACCAGTGTTTGCGCGCGCGGGTGCTTTTCCGTCAACCGTTCGGTAATCCAGGCCAGGATCAGCGGGGTGACAATCAATCCGAAGAATGCCGGCAGCAAGTGGCTGCCAACCGCCAGTTCAATGGCGATATTGCCCATGAAGAGCCAGATATAAATGGGTAGCAAAATGAGCTGGACCAGCAGAAGGATCGGCGCGGCCGCTATGGCCCTGGCACCGTCCCCACCACCGAGATGGGTAAAACTGATAAACCAGTCCGTACAGGGCACCAGCAGTACCAGCAGTACGCCGAGACGAATAGCGGGATCATCCGGTAACAGCCACAACAGAAGACCAACGACCACCGGTATCAGGATAAAATTGCCCGTCAGCAAAGCGGCCAGAAAGCGGCGATCACGAAATGCCGACCTGAGATGTATCAGTGGTACCTGAGTGAAAGTAGTGTACAGGAGAACACCCAGGGCCGGCCAAAGCAGCGCTTCCCAATGACGAGTCTGCTCTGGTGACATCCAGCCGATGGCCATGCCGGCCAGGATGGCAACCAGATAAAACCAGACCTGATATTGTTCTAGGCTGTTACGCATTTGGCTTCTTCCACGATGATACCCGGACTCGGCACCTGTTTGTGTGGGCCGGATAGTACCATGGGAGTCCTGTGAGTCACGGTGTTGTCAGCCAACGTGTCTGTGGGAGTTCCTTCCAACCCCAGCAAAGTACTACTGCATACGCTGAGATATGCCCCAAGTTACCGGCCGATTTCTTAGGGAAAATCTGGGGCAATTTGATCGCCAAACTATGCCATTTCAGGCCATATTGCGTAGTACGGTGTAGGCTTCCTACGATGGTGATAATAAAAGAAAATACGTATTTTTAGCCGTTTGGCGTTCAGTCTGTCCCCACTCTTGGAGAATGGTCATTAGGGTTCCGCCTTATTTGATTTCAGCCTGGTGATAATCTGGCGTCGATTTGCCACCAGTTCGGCTGCTTCCCGCACCGGATCGTCCTCGACATGAACGTATCGCATGAACATGGTCACGGTTTTGTGAGCGGTCAGTGCCATACCCACTTTGATCGGGATGCCGGAATTGGCGATGTCGGTGGCAGCGCGATGCCGGATGCCGTGTGTGCCAACAAGGGGGATGCCGGCCCTTTTCAGTATGCGGCGCCAGGCGCCATAGTAGGCGTTTTGGGTCAACGGCTTGTTGGGATCTTCCAGAGCAGGGCAGACGTACTCCGATTTGCTGTGGATTGCGGCATCAGAGAGCAGTTCGTAGGCTTCCGAGCTGATAGGTTTGGACATGTCACCGGTTTTGCTGTCGGGCCAGACTACTCGGCGACCGACCAGGTCTACCCACTCCCATCGCAGCGCCAGGATTTCGGACATTCTGGCGGCAAAGGCAAATTGGAGCCGAATGCCGAGAATCGGAGAAGGGTGTTCAAATTCCTCCTCTTCTGTTTTCTCCAGTTGCCTGAATAAGAGGATCATCTCCTTGTCGGTAAGTAGTCGAGTTTTGCCTTTCTCTGGGAACTTGGTCACGTGGCGGCAAGGATTGGTGCCATCCGGGCGGTACCCCCACAGTTCAGCCAGGTTGAACATTTTGCGAACACAAGCCAGTATCCGGTTAGCCTGGGTGGGTGTTTTTTCCAGGCGCTTCATGAGAGCCAGAATATCGGCTCGTTCTACCTCGTGGACTTTCAAGGTGCCCATAGAGGGGAGAAGATATTTATCGATATGGTACTGGTTTTTCTTTTGGGTAAGTGGTTTGTTGTGCGGTATACAGTGATCTTCCATAAAGCGTTTGCATAAATCTTTAACCGTCGGGGCTTGCCGATCCCTGGCTTTTTGGCCTGAAGGGTCATTGCCCCGGCGTACATCCGCCAGCAAATCCTGAGCGAGGGTGCGGGCCTGTTCGACAGTCAGCTCGCCAAACAGGCCAAGTGACGGCTTGCGTCGCTTGCCACTGTTTGTGCGATACTGGAGCATGAAAACCTTGCGTCCAGTTGGGGTGACTTTGCAGAAAAATCCGGGTACGAGGGTATCCCTCAATTCAATGTCGGTTTCTCCCGGTTGGGCACCGGCAACGATGGTTTTTGTGAGCTTTACTCGCGGCATTTCTGGACTCCTGAAACCTCCGGTTCCAGGTCTTATCCAAGGAGCAAATAGGAGCCTCGGGAGAGCGAACCAGAGCGATTAGCATCAAACTCCGGCATATGATCCCTTTTTTTAAGTCTTTGAAAAACCAGCTGAATCGCGCCGTATACAAGCAGGGAGTACCCCGGAGTGGAAGCCAGACTACCGCTTAAAATCCCTCGATCGTAAGATCGTGCCGGTTCGACCCCGGCTCCGGGCACCAATTTCCATGCGGGTTTCAAAGCGTCGCTCCCTTCCTGATAATTGCCTTAAAACCCCACTACTCCGTAATTTCGCAATATTGTCCTGCCTTTCCTCTGATTAACCTGATCCGTTACCCTTGCAGCGCTAAGCGTTGATTTGGCTCAACCAACTGTTGATGGATATTTGATTCTATACTCAGGAGAGTTTGAATCTTTTACCTGCCTGCAGATGCTTAGGAGTCAAGATATGGAGCATGCGTTGTTTTGGGAAAGCCTGGTGATATTTTCGGCTGGGGCATTGCTCGTCTGCGTAGGATTCTCACGCCGCGATAATACATCCGGCATTGTGTTGCTGTGGATGGGTGCTGCTTGCATGCTGGCGTTAGTCTTTTACCTTATACCCAAACTGCTGCACCTGACCTGACCGGAACACAGGACAATGAATCAATAAAAAAAGGAGGCCTAAGCCTCCCTTTCTTTGTTAACGCCGCTATATCAGAAGTCGTAACGCAGGCTAGCCTGCACATTGCGTTCAGAGCCAAACCAGCAGTTCAGGCCATCAAAACAGCTGTAGTAACGTTCATCGAACAGGTTGTTGGCTGTCAGTTTGACGCTGGCCCCATCCAGGGTATTGTCGAGACTTCCAAGATCGTAGCCAACACTTACATCTACCAAGGTAGCTGAAGGAACTCTGTCGGAGTTGAGTGCATCCAGTTCTGCCTCACCGATGTAACGCACCCCACCGCCTAGGGTGACGCCAGCCATCGGACCGTTGAATATGTCGTAACTGGCCCAGGTATTGAAGGTCTGATCAGGAATCCAAACCGGCGTTTTCCCTTCTAATCCGCTGTTGTCCTTAGTGACCTCCACATCTTGGTAGTTATAGCTGGCCATCAGGTTCAGGTTGCGGGTTATCTGACTGCGGGCCTCGATTTCTAAGCCTTGCGAACGCACCTCACCAGTTTGAATCTTGTCGTAAGCGGTGCCGTTGGGGTCGCGGGTAAGTACGTTTTCCTTGTCGATGCGGTAAAGCGCAATTGCACCTGTGGTCTGTTTGTCCGGTGTGCTGTATTTGATGCCGGTTTCCCACTGATTAGCAGTGGAGGGCTCGTAGGTGCCGCCCAAGCGGTCTAATCCGCTGACGGGCTCAAAGCTTTCGGCGTAGCTGATAAAAGGAGATAGCCCGTTATCAAGCTCGTAGAGCGCCCCGGCACGCCAGGAGGTGTTGCTCTGATCCACTTTGCCATCGACATTCAGGCCGTACTGCACGCCATGCTCACGAGACTCGTAAGTGTCATAGCGTCCGCCAGCGATCAGAACCAGTTGGCCAATGCGTATCTGATCCTGGAAGTAAGCGCCGATCTGTTCCTTCTCGATGTTGAACTGGCTGCTGTACCCCGATGCAGCAAAGTCGAGCGCGTTGCCATTGATCTGATAATGGTTTGGGTTGTAGATATCAATTGAGGGCGCAGCCGCATCCTCGTAGCCGATATCGCTGTCTAACTTGAGGTAATCCAGGCCAAACAGAAGGTTGTGCTCAATCGAGCCGGTCATGACAATGCCCGACAGCTGGTTGTCGATGGTGATGCCTTCACTGGTTTCATCGGTGATATAGGCTCGACGGTCGAGGGTGCGCTGATCTGCTGCCAGACCGGTAGTGTAGGTGTTTTCCTGGTAGGCATCGCCGTGCTGATAGCGGAAGTTTTGCAAGAAATTCCAGTTATCGCTGATCTGATGATCAATTTTGTAGCCGAGCATTAGTACTTCGCGCTCGTAGGTGTTCCAGTTGGCGTCGCCGCTGTAGGCATCTTCGTCCAGGTCGCCATTGATGTTGTCCTGAAACAGGCCCTGAGCGGGCAGGGTAGTGTAAATCCCCATATCAGGATCTTTCTGGTAGTAGGCGTTCAGGTTGAGCAAGGTGGCATCGCTGATTTGCCAGTCAACCGACGGCGCTAGCATGAGTCGTTCGTTTTCAGAGGTTTCTGCCTGGCCGTCGCTGCTGTTGGCCAAACCATTGAAGCGATAGCTTAGATCCGAGTCGCCAAGCTGGCCGGCTGAATCGAGCGTGATCTCTTTCAGGTTATTGCTGCCGACACTCAACTCAAGGCTGTTGTAAGACTCTTGTAATGGTTTTTTGCTGATTAGATTGACCATGCCACCGGGTGGCATCGAGCCGTATAACGCTGAGGTGGGGCCCTTAAACACTTCTACCTGTTGGACCGCTTGCATATCGACCTGTGGCTGCAGGTTCCAGTCGTTATAGAGCAGCTGCAGGCCATCGTAGAAATTCTGGTAGTTGATAAAGCCACGAATGTTAAACAGGTCTATCCGATTGACCGCACCGCCACGCAATTCGGTATTCACCCCCGGCACATAACGCAGCGCTTCTGCCACTGTGTCGGCGTCGCGCGCTTCCAGGGCTTGCTCGTCAACAATAGAAATACCCTGCGGCGTCTCTTCCGGACTCAACTGCGTTTTAGTAGCCGTGTTGCGGTAGGTACTGCCATAGACCGTAAGGCTATCTAGCAGTTTTCCATCTTGCTCCTGGGCATGCAGCGTGGGTAAGTACGCTGCACTGGAAATCGCCGTAGCGAGCAGGGTATGGCGAAAGAGAGGTTGCAGGTTCATCGCGACTCCGGACAGATAATGAATCAATGGTAATGCTAATGATTCTATTTTATAGGTTCTGTTAGAGCTGTGACTTAACATTTTGGGGCATGGCGCAACGTTACAGCGGCTGATTTGAGGGGAGGCGATCCGATTAAACCCAAACGCATTCAACGCGGACGCACGGGCACCCAATACTCCATGTAGCTTTGTGCATTGTCTGAACTGAAACGCTGATCGTAAATCTCCAGATCAAAGCCGTTTACGCCGCAATAACCTGACTCGGGCAACCAATGGCGAATAAACCATTCCAGCACCTTTTGCAGATTATCTAGCGAGCCGTGATGGGGGATAACGGCGTATTCCTGCGCCGGTACTGTCAGAGTCGCTAACCCTTTGGGTGAGGGGCTGGTGCTCGCCTCAAGACAGGCCCAGTAGGGAAAACAGCCCTGATTGTTCTCGACGCAGGTCAGATCGAGTACGCCGATCAGCGTCAGGCTGTCCGGGTCTCGCTTCGCGCTGCGCGCCAAGCTAGTCAGGCTATTCCAGACACGTGGCACGCTGCTGGCAAAGTCCGGTGCAGGTGAAAACAAACCATTGACCGGGGCACTGATGCCCCAGACCTGGAATGCAGGGCGATTCTCCACCCGAATCGATAACATCGGCTTGCTCATATCCGACGGGAGACGGGGCACATCCTGAAGATTGATAGACGCTAGCATTCCAGTGCGCCGCCCACGTTGTCGATAAGTGCCAGGTGAGCAGCCAAACATCTGCCGAAAACTACGACTAAAACTGATCTCGGTATCAAAACCGCAATTAAGAGCGATATCCAACTGCCGCTGCGGGGTGCTGACCAATAACTCAGCAGCGCGGCTGAGGCGTAATTGACGGATGTACTGAGCGACGGTAAAACCGGTAGCCGCCGTGAATACCCGTTGAAACTGCCAGCGTGACCAGCAGCTTTGCGCCGCCAGGCGCTCTACTGTGAGTGAGTCGTCCAGGTTGCAATGTATGTAGCTGAGAACCCGTTCGATACGGGTCAAACGCTGATCAGTTGAGCTTTCCAAGAATGACTTCTCATGCACGCTAGGTGGGTCAACGATACCTAACACCACATTAAATGCAAGTCATTCGCATTTAATGTGGTGTTCATAAAGCTTTCATCTCTCGGTCATCCCTAAGTCATGCGTGACTGGCGCAATCGAATGTGTTCATTAAAGGAGAGCACATCATGCAGATATGCGTCATTGGCTGTGGCTACGTGGGGTTGGTAACGGCGGTCTGTTTTGCTGAGATGGGTAACCGGGTCACTTGTGTAGACAATAGCGTAGAGCGCATAACGCTGTTGCAGCAAGGTCGATCACCCATATTCGAACCCGGCATTGAAGCACTGCTGAGAAACAATATTGCCGGACAACGTCTTGGTTTCAGCAACCAACTGGATACTGCCTTGCACGACGCGGACGTGGTCTTTATTGCCGTCGGCACGCCGTCTGCCGAGGATGGTTCGGCAGACGTCTCGCAAATCTTTGCAGTGGCCAATCAACTGGCTCAGCAACTAGCCCAACCCAGCATAGTGGTGTGCAAATCCACCGCCCCGGTTGGCACTGCCTGCCGAGTTCAGGACATCCTTGATCAGCACTGTGTACAGCACAAACTGCATTGGCGGCATCGGGTGGTAAGTAACCCGGAGTTTCTCAAGGAAGGGGACGCATTAAATGACTTTATGCGCCCCGATCGGATTATTATCGGCACCGAAGACGATCGAGCTCAACGCGTGATGCATCAGCTCTACGAGCCTTTTGTGCGTAATCACGACCGCATTATTGTCATGTCACGCCGCTCGGCAGAGATGACCAAGTACGCCGCCAATGCGTTTCTTGCGACCAAGATCTCCTTCATAAACGAGATGGCTGCTTTCTGCGACGAGTTTGCCGTTGACATAGAGCAAGTGCGCAAGGGTATAGGTGCGGATCAGCGCATCGGCCACCACTTCATTTACGCCGGCTGCGGTTATGGCGGCTCTTGCTTTCCCAAGGATATTCGCGCGATTTTGCACATGGCCGCCAGCCAAGCTGCCCGCATGCCAATACTTGAGGCAGTTGAAGCGCGCAACCAGCTGCAGAAAAATTGGCCACTACGTAGCCTTCAAAACCAGCTTGGCCCCAATTTAAGCGGCCAGAGCATCGCCATTTGGGGGCTGTCGTTCAAGCCGGGCACCGACGACGTGCGTGATGCACCCAGCCGGGTACTTATTGAAGCGTTGCTGGTCGCGGGCGCACAGATTCGCGCCTTTGATCCAATAGCCGCTGAGAATATCCAGCAGTGCTATCCGCACGCCGTTGCCGAAGGGCAGTTACAACTGTTGAAAGATCCCTATGAGGCATTGCGGCAGACCGATGCGCTGGTCCTGATGACCGAGTGGAAGCAGTTCCGTCAACCCGACTTTGCCCTCATGCGCAGTTTAATGCGTAACCCGTTGCTACTTGATGGTCGTAACCAGTACGAGCCGGCGTTGGTCGAGCGCGAAGGCTTTGTTTATATGGGCGTTGGCCGGCCAACCAGGCAGCCCGTTACGTTGCAGCTGCGCAAGGTAGTTTAAGCGCACTCGGGCTGCCCTTTGACTAGCTTTGCGTTATGCTGGTGCGCCTACTCAAACGCGAAAAGGCCAGTATGTCTGACTACGATTTTGATCTCTTTGTCATAGGCGCAGGTTCAGGTGGCGTGCGCGCCAGCCGAATGGCTGCTGGTTTTGGTGCGCGAGTGGCAGTTGCCGAAGATCGCTACTTGGGTGGCACCTGCGTCAACGTAGGTTGTGTGCCGAAAAAGCTATTTGCTTACGCAGCGCATTTTGCTGAAGACATCGCCGACGCCGCAGGCTTCGGGTGGGACATAGCAGCACCTGAGTTCACTTGGTCACGTTTATTGGAAAACAAAAACCAGGAAATCACCCGCCTGAACGGCATCTATCACAACTTGCTGACATCCGCTGGTGTCACCCTGATCAACGGCCGTGCGCGACTGCAGGATGCGCATCATGTGGTGGTCGGTGATACCACCTATAGCGCCGAACGGATTGTGATTGCTACTGGCGGCTGGCCTTTCATTCCTGAGTTTCCCGGTCGTGAGCATGTGATCAGCTCCAACGAGGCGTTCTTCATTGAAGCGCTGCCCAAGCGCACGCTAGTGGTAGGCGGCGGTTATATCGCGATTGAGTTTGCCTGCATTTTCGAAGGCTTAGGTTGCGAGTCTCGGCTGCTATACCGTGGCGATCTATTCTTGCGCGGATTTGATCAAGGCGTGCGTGAGCACATGTCGCAAACACTCAGTGCCAAAGGTTTGGAACTGACGTTTAACGCTGATGTTGAGCGCGTCGAGAAGCAGTCCGACGGCAGCTTGCTGGTTACCTTGAACAATGGCGACTGCATCGAAACTGATCTAGTGCTTTATGCAACCGGCCGTCGCCCACATCTGGATGGTCTTGGGCTGGAAAACACCAAGGTCATGCTGGATAAAAAAGGTTTCGTGAAGGTAGACGAACACTATCAAACTACCGAGCCTTCGATTTTTGCTATTGGTGACGTCACTGACACTATGCAGCTTACCCCTGTTGCTCTGGCCGAAGGCATGGCGCTGGCACGCAGGCTGTATAAGCCGGATGAGTACGTACCGGTCGACTACAACGACATCCCCACCGCCGTATTCTGCATTCCCAATATAGCCACTCTGGGTTTAACGGAGGAGGACGCGCGTGCCAAAGGTCATAAACTGCGCGTTTATGAAAGCCGCTTCCGTGCCATGCGCAACACACTGGCAGGGCGCAGCGAGCAAAGCTTTATGAAATTGGTGGTTGATAAAGCGGATGACCGTATTCTCGGCATTCATATGATTGGCCCGGAAGCGGGTGAAATCCTTCAGGGGCTGGCAGTAGCCGTAAAAGCTGGCGCGACTAAAGCCGTGTTCGACGCGACCATGGGCATTCACCCCACGGCCGCAGAGGAGTTTGTTACCATGCGCACCCCCACCCGCGAGGATTGATCGCGGCTTGCTAGTTGAGTGTGCAAATGAACTGGTTCTACGCGTTTGATTTGTTCGGCGTCGCTGTATTCGCCATTACCGGCGCGCTGATGGCTGGACGCAAATCAATGGACCTGTTCGGCGTACTGGTGATTGCCATCGTTACCTCTTTGGGCGGTGGCACCCTGCGCGATGTGATTCTGGATCATCACCCTGTTAGCTGGATTGGCAACGACCTCTACATCCTGGTTGCAACGCTCGCGGCTATCGGCACGGTGCTTTGGGTGCGCTTTACCCGGCCGATCAATGAGCGTGGTTTACTGATTGCAGATGCCTTTGGTCTGGCCGTTTTTACTGTGCTGGGTACCCAAGTCGCGCTGGCGCAGCAAGTGCCAGTCAGTGCTGCGGTCATCATGGGGGTAATGACTGGCGTTGCCGGTGGGGTAATGCGCGATATCATCTGTAACGAGATACCGCTGATCTTCCATAAAGAAATTTACGCCACAGCCTGTATTGCTGGGGCGTTAATCTACATTGCGTTGCAACATTTTGCGCTGGGCGAGGGTCTTGCCGCTTTGGTAGCCATGCTGACCGTACTAAGCATTCGCTTGGCCGCCATCCGTTGGCATCTTGAGCTACCGCGTTTTCATTTGCTCGACCGGGAACCGAAAGACCCGGATCAATGATGCGCGTGTGCGTCGCCAGCTGATTTGGGCTCTTCATCGGCTTGAATATTTACCACCACTTCGACGTCACCTGCCTCGGCAAAATGCAGCGTTAGCGGGAAGTGCTCGCCGGCCACCAGCGGCTGCTCCAAGTTGAACAGCATCAGATGATAGCCGCCAGGCTGGAACACTAGGGTTTCGCCTGCGGCAACGGGTAATGTCTGCACCTGCTGCATTTTCATTAAACCATCCTGGTGCAGGTGCTCGTGCATTTCTACTTTGCCGGCAATAGGTGTGTCTGCGCCGAGCAGCTCGTCGTCATGTTTTCCGTGATTAGCAATAGACAGATAAGCAGCCCCGGTTTTTGCTACGGGGGGCAGCGCGCGTGACCAGGGGTGATCGATATGCAGTTCACCCGCATCAAATTCATGGGCAGCCGCCAAGGGCGCCATACAGCAGAAAACCAGCAACGCTAAAACTTTGTTAAATGACATCGGAGATCCTTGTGGTTCAGAGCCAAACAAGCCTAACCTTAACAGGCAACTATCGGTAAAATCGATGGCATCTTGTGTTTTTCAACCGCTGCGAGAAAAGATTCATAAAATGTCGATTGCTATACACATTCAAACTGAAGATGGCTGTTCGCCAGCATGAAATTGAACCACACTCTGAGTGTAGAATTTCAGTCTGGTAGACGAGGAAGACTGCCGTGGTAGACGAACAAAAATCTAAAGAACGCAGACGACTGGAGCGCCATTCAGTGAGCACAAGCCTTGAAGTTTTCGATTTGGACACCGGAGATCATTTGGGTCGTGTGGTAGATTTGCATGCAGAGGGGCTGATGTTGTTGAGCGAGCGTCCTCTGGATCTGTTCCGCTCTTTTGCCCTGCAAGTAAATCTGCCAATGACGCTCAACGGCATGAGTGAGTTTTTGTTCGATGCTGAGAGCCTCTGGAATCGGGCAAGCATCAGTGGACAGCAGTACTGGACCGGTTTGCACTTTACCAACTTGCCAGAAGAGTCGCGCCAATGCATAGAGCGCATGGTCGCCAGTCGCTGAGGCCTGGTCTGGTGTCTAGCGATAAAAAAGGCAGCTGATTAGCTGCCTTTTTTAATGCCTGCTCAAAGCGTTAGTTCAAGCCTGACGTAGCCTACCTGGGGTCAGATGGTTGTCCCAATGTACCGCGTAGCTGCCATGGGGCTGAGGTTGGTCACTCGCAGCGTCCAATAGAAACAAACCGCCCGTTCCCGACGATACCAAAAAGCCGTGCTGCCCAAAGGGCAGGGCGCCAGCCACATCGGGCACTGCTACGCGCTGCACCAATTCGCCTGTGTGGTGATTGATAATAATCGCACGACCACCACGGGGCGCGGTAATAACGGTGAACGGACTGGTTGGGCTTATGGCAATACTGGCTGTGTAGTTCTTCAACCCCATCACTTCTTCAAGCGGCAACTCAGGTTCACTGAATTGCATGTCCCGCGTATCCAGCTTGGCAATCAACGGCGGCGTATCCCATTCGGGCCCTTCGTACTGATAACCTGCGATAACGATGCCTTCCGGACTGACGTCCAAGTGGCGACAGCTCAGTTGATGATGCGAAGGTTCGAAGCGCTGGGTTATACGGCCGCTTTGCCGATCCATTAATACCAGCGCCGGCTGCATGCTCGCGGTGTTGAGTTTTAAACGGTCGTAATCAGGATGCGTTTCAATACCGCCGAGCGCGACCACCAAGGTCACGCCATCAGGGTGCAGGCGCAGCTCGTGGGGACCAATACCGTCTAGCGGGTAGTCGGTTAAGGCGCGGTAGCCATTCATCGCGTCGTAGACCCGAATCAGCCCCTCGGAAGTGGTGTAGTCATTCATGGTGACATACAGATAGCGCGCATCTGGGCTATAGACACCGTGCCCGTAATAATGAAAACCCTCGCCAGCCTGGATACTGCGCTCCAGCTTGCCGCTGCGGGTATTGATTACGTGCATCTGCCGGCCAGGTCGGCGTGCAAAGATCACCACATGATCGCCGTGTGGCTGCGGACAGCCACCATGGCAACGTTCGCTTACTGGCACCATAAAGGCTTGCTCACCGCTCTGGCTGACGGCGGTGATGTAATGCTGGCCTTGATCATCATCAACAGCACTTAACAGCTGCAGAGGTGCGCTGCTGCTGTTGAGCTGCCGCGCTGAACAGCCGGCAAGCCCTAGCAAGGTGGCACCGGCAAAGCCCGCGCGTAAAACCTGGCGACGACTTAACAACGGATTAGTCCCCATCGCTGGAATTGAAACCGCGCACGACACTCAACGCACCCGATATGGGGCCGATCAGCAGGGCTTTGGTAGCATTAACGTCGTCTAGCAACGCCTTAAGGCTTTTCTGCCCCTCCTCGGTTTCCATCAAGGGTGCGATGTCCGAGGGCAGTTGATCAAAGTGCGCCAGCGTCTTGTTCAGTTGCTGACTGAACTGTTCTGCCAAGGCGATTTGGTCCGTCTCCGCCAGTAGTAAATTCAAGCCAGGCACAAAATAATCAGACAAGCCCTTCAGTGACGCATGCAGGGTGTTGAGTGATTGGCCACTGCGCCAGGCATCGGCCACGTAGGGATTGGGCTTGCTGTTGCTGCGCTGACCAATTGGCCCGGCGAGACGCCAATCAGCTATCAACTCAAGAGACTGCATGGCGGATTGCAGCGTACCGCTGTCGTAATCCTCAACGCTGAGGTAGCGCTCTTCCAGTGCAGCCCAATCAGCATTCAACGAATCTGCATTAGCATCCAGGTTGCTGCTGATAGCGGTCATTAGCGCGCAACTGCGCTCTGCTGGTAGCGCTTTATCGGTGGCGGTGATGCGCTCGTCGTACAAGAGGTATTCAACCGCGGGGAAACCCTGAAGCGCAACACTGTCTTTGCCAACGGCTTCAGCGGTGATGCTCTTATCGCTATTGAGCCAATAATCGACCTTACTGGCTGTGAGGTTCTTTGGATCTGGCCAAAACTGAAACTTCCACGCGCGGGTATTTTCTTCGATGGGACCGAAGCCCACAAAACGCACAGCCTGCCATGCGCTGAATGCGGCTAGCCAAGTTTCTTTAAGCTGTTGCAGATTGGCAGGTGAGGGCGCTTCACAATAACTGCCTGCGGTCTTTTCCAGCTCGCTGGTAGCGTCCGCAAGCTGACTGTAACCGTGGCCAATCTGAGCGTGCCACGCGGCACGGGGTGTTTCTGCCTGGGCGGCGCTGGCACACGCGAGGGTCAGTAGTGTGCAACAGCCAATGCGATGCAGGAGTGTCATGGATAGTTCTCGTTCAGAGGGAGTTGAGAAAACGCAGTAACGCTGCACGCTCGATGGCAGGCAACAATCGGTACTGATCAATCGAGGCTTGCGCCTCACCTGCGTGCCACAAAATAGCTTCTTCCAGGGTGCGGGCGCGGCCATCATGCAGGAAGCCAGCTGTTGGGTTCACACCTTGCGCCAAGCCCATACCCCAGAGTGGTGGCGTGCGCCATTCGTTACCATCGGCAAGAAATTCATCGCGGCCGTCCGCCAGGCCAGGGCCCATATCGTGCAGTAACATATCAGTGTAGGGCCAGATAACCTGATCGCTTAGGTCTTCACGCTCAACCTTGGCGGTGGTATAGGTTGGCGTATGGCAACTGGCGCAGTTCAGCTGATTAAACAACTCAGCGCCTTGCATTACTTCAGGGGCATCCATATCACGTCGGGTAGGCACCGCCAGGCTCGCGGAATAAAAAGCGATAAAGTTGGCGATTTTGTCGCTGACTTCCAACTCGCCGCCATTAGGGAAAGTTTCGCATTTCTGTTCAGGCGTGCAGTCAGTTTGTGGGCTCAGCTTAGAGGTGAGCCCCATATCCCCGGCAAACGCACCCATCGCCTGTTGCAGAATATTTGGCTCAGCCGCTTTCCAGCCGAATCGACCCAGTACCGTGGTTTCGCTGGTTTTGTCCCAAACGCGGTTGGCACGTCCGGAAATACCATCGCCATCTTTATCGTCGGGATCTTCACGACTTAGGATGTCAGTTTCAGCGATAGACTCCAGTAAGCCCAAACCAATCATCGGCGGAGCAACCCGGGGGGATATCAACAGGTTATCTGGTAGCGGGCCGTAGTTTGGCGACTCTATATGGTAAATCGGCTGGCGTAACATCACTACTGTGCCGTCAGCCAGCTTCTGCTCAACCGGCTGCCATTCGACAACCATATTGGCCTCCGGCTGCATGCCTGGGATGGCTGAGGTTTGCAGCTGGCTGCCGTACACCGGCGCCGGAACAAAACCGTGACGCTTGAGTATTTCAGCATCGCGTTCAGCATCGGCCGGTACCGCTAAACGCAAAAACAGCGAGACTGAGGGCTCATCAATTGACGGAGGTGCGTGACCACGGCCATCTTTGATGTGACAGCCCTGGCAAGAGTTGGTGTTAAACAGCGGCCCAAGGCCATCGCGCGCATCGGTGCTGGACGGTGCCACCACCCAAGGGTTGCGAAAGAAGCTGTTGCCAACGCTGAAATCCAGACGCTTGGTAATCGAGAGATTGCCTTGCGGAAGAGAAAAGGCATTGTGATCGTGCTGCGTCACACTGCCGGCACCACCGGTCATAGGGGTGTCTTGAATAGGGTATTCCGACTGTGCAGCCATGGCAGCGCTGGATAGCAGCAGCAAGGGAGCAAACAGCCCGTTAATGCGGGTAGTAGGGCGAGGCATAAAACGTATTTACCGTTTATCAGAGGAGTAACTGCGATTGCTGATCATACTCACTCAAAAAAGCCGATGGTAGCGGAAGGTACCGCACCACCGGCTTTTATTGTTACGACAGTTGGCCTTAGAAGTTGTGGCCAGCGTCGTCAGGTTGGAGCGAATCAACCCCTACAATAGCCGCTACTTTTTCGATTGAACCCGTTTGCTCAACCAGTGCTGCGATTGCGTTGTTGATGATCTTGGCGCCTTCGGCATTATCCGGGGCGATCATCATGTCGAACTTAACAGGATTTTCAGAGGCTTCGGCTGTTTTCTTCATTTCGCCCAACGCCGCCATCGTGGAGGCCAGCTCGGAGTTCAGCTTCTTGTCCAGTTCGGCATCGCTTGCAGCGACCAGATCAGACAAGGAAGCACCGCTCATCTCAGTGCCATCAGCGCGCTGATAAGTACCGGTGTAGACATTCTGGATGCCTTGCGCGTTGTAATAATGAGAGTTGTGGGTGTTATCGCTGAAGCAGTCATGCTCGTCTTCATAGGAGTTGGCTTCTAGTGCCACCTTCATGCGCTCACCAGCCAGCTCGCCCAGTGACAGCGAGCCCATGCCGAACAGCATTTTCTGGTAAGCAGCTTGAGGCTCAATGGCAACAAACTCAGCTCGATAATTACCTTCGGTGTCCGCCGTCCATTGACCCACCATCCACTCCAGGTCGCTGACCAGCAAATCGGTTACGGCATCCAGGTAGTCAGCACGGCGATCACAATGACCGTTAGTGCAGTCTTCGCCTTTAGCGTAGTCAGTCACAGGTCGCTCGCCGGCGCCTGCTTCAAAGCCATTCATATCCTGGCCCCAGAGCAGGAACTCAACAGCGTGGTAGCCGGTTGCAACGTTGGCTTCGGAGCCGCCCACTTCGTTCAGGCTGGCTAACAGCTCAGGCGTTAACGTGGTGAGGTCCATTGTTTCGCTACCAATGGTCAGCTCGGTGTTGGCAATGATGTTGGCGTTGGCGCCATCGTTGCCCAGCGCATGCTGGTAACCGTCAGTTTTAACGTAGTCGATCAAACCTTCGTCTAACGGCCAGGCGTTGAGTTGACCTTCCCAGTCATCTACCACGGCGTTACCAAAGCGGAAAACTTCCGATTGCTGATAAGGCACGCGAGCGGCCAGCCAAGCTTGCTTTGCTGCAGCCAGTGTTTCGGCCGTAGGATTTTTGATCAGTTCGTCGGTTGCAGCATCCAGCGCTTTGGCGGTGGTCAGTGCATCTTCGTAGGTGGCGTGGGCCAGATCAGCGTAGTGGCTGACAACCGCTTCGGGTGCTACCGCGTTGTCATTTGATGCCGCAGCGGGTGCGGTTTCAGCGACCTCGGCTGGAGCGGTGGCAGTCGGCTCTGGAGCAGCAGACTGAGCAGCTTTGTCTTCGTCGCCACATGCACTCAGAAGAAAAGCGGTAGAAATTGCCAGCGCAAGCGCCTGCAGAGGAAAACGCGCAGCCATGGAGAACTCCCTGTTTTATTAGTCGCTTTCAATTAATGATAGTGATTTGCATTTCTAATTATAAGGGGCCTATAGCATATTGCAATGCGCCGCTGCTTTGATCCGCAAATGAGCCTGAACCCTTGGGCGGCATAGCTGTCTTCCATAGTGTGGACACACAACAGATAAATGGAGACCGCAATGTCAAACCATCATGTATACAAGAAAGTTGAAGTGGTAGGTTCATCCAGCAACAGCATAGAAGATGCGATTCAGGTTGCTGTCGCTGAATGCAGCAAGAGTGTTAAACATGTGGAGTGGTTTGAAGTAGTTGAAACCCGCGGCCACGTAAAAGATGGAAAAGTCGCCCACTATCAGGTTGTACTAAAAGTGGGCTTTCGCATTGAAGGTAGCTAGCGCATAAAAGCCAGCCTTCAGCTGGCCTTGGTCGCCAATGTGAGCGCAATCGCGCCATCTGCAGCGGCGGCCAACTCCTCACCTTTCTGAACGAAATGACGGCTGTAGTACTGCCGGTGTTCATCGTGCTCATGAAAGTTATGGGGGGTGAGTACGGCCGTCAAAACCGGAACTTCGGTTTCCAGTTGCACCTGCATCAAACCTGAAATAACCGCATTGGCAACAAAGTCATGCCGGTAAATTCCGCCATCTACTACCAGTCCACTGCAGACGATCGCAGCGTAGCGGCCCGTTTTTGCCAAAAGCTTGGCCTGCAGGGGGATTTCATAGGCGCCGGGAACCGCGATCACGTCTATATTTTCCGGATCGTAGCCGCGTTCTTGCCACTGACTTTTAAACCCATCCAGACAGCGCAGTACGATCTCTGCGTGCCATGAGGCATGGATGAAGGCAACCCGCTGGTTGCTGCGATCAAAAGTGAAATTCGTCGAGCTCTGATTCATCAGTTACTTCCTGGACAAAGGTGAATCAGGGCGAACGGGCAGGGCAGGGCCGAGCGTTTACACGCGGCGGCACAGGCAACTGACGCGTTCTCTCCTATCCGGACTATGACCGTCGGCTCTGGAATCACACCAGATCTGCTGACCTCTGACTGAGAAATTCTGTCAGAGCGCTCGCGGGCTGAGGAGCTGACTCCTATCACCGCCGGTGGGGAATTGCACCCCGCCCCGAGAACGAAGCTGTTTGCACAGCGGGCAGCAATATAAGGGTTTCTGGGTAGGCACGTCAAAGCTGGGGGGCGCTATAAAGATAAGATCACTGATGCCGATATAGACCTATAGCCACACGTGAGGTCGGCATGCGCATAGATTCAACTCTTACTCTGGTAACGTCCACATCACCAGCTGCGACGCCTGTCGCCGCGCCTGAGGGACAGCAAGAACAAGCCAAATCGGTGCGCGAGCTGGGGCAGGGGATTAAGGTGACACTATCCGAACAGGCTCAGGCCAGAGCTGCGAGCAGCAACAAGGATCAGGCAGTCGCCGACAGTGATCTTCCCGACACCATCAAAAGTTTGATCGAGCATATCCGCGAACTTAAAGCACAAATTGCAGAGAAGCAGGCAGAACTTGCCGCGCTGCAACGCGCCGCCGCCGACCCGGAGCAGGTCAAGCAGGTGCAGCAACAGTTGAGCAGCCTGACATCCGCGCTAACCACTGCCTATGCAAGCCTGGCTACAGCATTGGATGACGATAGCTTAAGCGATGATCAGAAAATGGCAGCGCTGAATATGAGCATATCTTAAGGTCGGCCTTAGCTGATCTCCTTGCGCATATAAGGTATAAACTGCCAAGAGATGAGCAGGTGAATGCTGTCTGTATCAAGGATCAACCGACTGCAAGGCGGTTATGCATCTTCAAGGAAAACCACCCTCCCACTGTCCGGTAAACGCTGACTGGCTCAAACGCGCTTGGCTTTGTTGCATGCTGTTACTGATGACCGCATGCGCAGCGCCCCAACCCTTGATGCTCATGCCGGCCCCCGTGCTCTACCGCGACGGCCTCGTCGACCCCTTTGCCCACTTGCTGCCGGCACGCCGCATACCACGCATGTCGATCTTTTACGCGACCAACCGCGAGCCGGAAATCACTGAACAAGGTCTCAGCTACGGCAACGACATCGCCCAGCGTCTGCATCTGGGGCAGGCCGTAGTGCAACTCGGTGATGAAAATACCCAGTGGAACGACCTGTACGAAGCGTCAATTACCGACCAGACCGGCTTGTTGTTGCCCCTAAAACTACACTCGGTGGCTCAACAAGCGCGGTTCCCGGTTGGCATGGCCGTTCCCTCTGCTGAGCTCACAGATGAGGCGCAAGCCTATTTCGCCGCAATCAATGCTGAGCTGGCCGAAGCCCAGGATCGCGAAATTCTGGTCTATGTACACGGCACTAAAGTGGATTTTCTTAACTCAGCCGCACTGACTGCCGAAATAGATCACTTTTCCGGTCGGGATTATGTTGGGCTTGCCTTCGCATGGCCCTCTCATCAAAATATTTTTCGTTACCTGATCCGCGAAGATGTACACCGCGCCCAAGCGTCGAGCGATGCGCTAGCGACTTTGCTGGAGCTACTTGCGGAGCATACTGACGCCCAACGTATCAACGTATTGGCATACAGCGCCGGTGCGCGAGTTACCTCCAAAGCCTTGGATCAATTACGCACCAAGTACTCTGATGAAAGCGCCTATCGGCTAAAAAGCCGCTTGCGCATTGGCACTGTGATCTTTGCTGCTGCTGATGTAGAACTGGAAACCTTTCTTGACCGGCTAGGCAGCATCAGTGATCTCTCCGAACAGGTTGTCATCACCGTCAGCGATGATGACAACGCCTTGATCGCGGCGCGGCACTACATGGGCGGCGGTAGTCGAACCGGGGAAGAGTTAGCAGAAAGTGCGGAGGAATTCTTCATCCACGAACATCAGATCACCAATATTGAGATTATTGATGTTTCTGCGGGTAAGTTGGCTCGGGGCTTTGATATCAGCGGCCATCACTATTGGTATCGCCATCCCTGGATCAGTAGCGATATGGTGTTCTTGCTGCGTACCGGTTTGCGGCCAGACAGGCGCGGGCTGGCTTTCTCAGAACTGGAAGGCATTTGGTATCTGTCGGACGATTACCCGGAGCAGGTCCAGCGAGCGGCTAAAAAAGAGATGCGCGGCAGCTGGTAAATGATGCCGTTGCTCTACAAATGCAACAGTGTTTTGCGACTGCCACAACAGATTATTTCGACTACTCTCGAACAAGTGTGCGTTAATACTCCGCTTCTGCACACCGCCGTTTTGGAGTAAGCATGTCTGCGTCGCCGCATTCCGACCATCACATCTCAGCCCGCATGACCTTTTTTCTGGCGCTATGTTGTGGCCTGATCGTCGCCAACCTGTACTACTCACAACCATTGGCAGGCCCCATAAGCCAAGCGCTGAACATGTCACCGGAGTCAGCCGGCCTGATCGTCACCCTGACTCAGATCGGCTATGTGATTGGCTTGCTGCTGGTGGTCCCTTTGGCCGACCTGGTAGAGAACCGCAAGTTAATTCTGGCCATGCTCGGGCTCTCCATTGTCGCGGTATTGGGCGCTGCGCTGGCCGATAACGCGGTGTTATTTCTGACTGCTTCGCTGCTGATCGGCGTGGGTGCCGTGGCCGTGCAGGTCATAGTCCCGCTGGCGGCGCATTTAGCTAGCGAAGAGCGGCGTGGTCAGGTGGTTGGTAATGTGATGAGCGGCTTAATGTTCGGCATCATGTTGGCGCGTCCGGTATCCAGTTTCATTACCGACCTTTACAACTGGCATGCGGTCTTTGTGTTCTCTGCGGTGGTGATGCTGCTTTTGGGTGTCGCTATCCGTGTTTTACTACCGCCGCGTGTACCACGCGCGACCTTGAGCTATGGCAGTCTGTTGGCATCGATGGGTGGTCTGGCGTTGCACACACCGATTTTGCAGCGCCGGGCTTTTTATCAGGCAATGATGTTTGGCGCATTCAGTCTGTTCTGGACTACCACACCGCTCCTGTTGGCGGGCCCGGCTTTTAATATGTCGCAATCGGGTATCGCGCTTTTTGCCCTGGCGGGTGTGGCGGGCGCGGTCTCTGCCCCGTTGGCCGGGCGAGTGGCTGACGCTGGCTGGACGCGCTCGGCAACCCTATGCGCCATGCTTCTGGCGATTGGCTCCTTTGCCATTACCTTGCTGCTGCCTTTGGGCTCCACAACATCGCTGATGCTACTGGTGCTGGCCGCGGTACTACTCGATTTTGGCGTTTCCGCCAACGTCGTGCTGGGGCAGCGCGCGATCTATGGCCTGAGCGCTGATTTGCGTAGCCGTTTGAATGGGCTATATATGGCTACTTTCTTCGTTGGTGGTGCGATAGGCAGCGCTGTGGGCGTGTGGGGCTACGCGCACGGCGGCTGGCTGACGGCCGCATTGCTAGGCGGCAGCATGCCAGCATTAGCTTTGTTCGTACTCTGGTTGGTGGAACCAAAAACCGAAGCAACAGCGACGCTATCGACTTCGGTTGATTGAACTATCTAATCAGGTCAGGTAATCAAGCCACCGCTTTGGATGAGCCGTGCGAAGGCGTTGGATTGCCGCGTTGATGCGGTTCAAGTTCTAGGATTTCATCTTCGATGGGCTCCTCTAGCAGCATGGCTGAGTCCACTTCATAGGCGTTAAGTACTTGCCAAGGCAGCTCGGCTCCTTGGCGGGGCAGGACCGCATTCGCGCGTTGAATGTAGCCCGACTCCAATGCGCCCATCATTGAGTGAGACTGCCGATTAGCGCCACGATCGTTTGCCTGTGCGACCGCCAGGCCTGTTGCTTGCAAGTGGTTCAGTAAGCGGCACACATAGCGTGCAGCGATATCTGCCTTTAACGTCCAAGGTGCATTGGTATAACCAAAAATCCAGGCCATGTTAGGTACGCCTTCGAGCAGCACGCCTTTGTAAGTCATTCGCTCGTTAATGTTGCAGGGCGCGCCATCCAGCGTCAGCTTGGTGCCACCGAGCACCTGCAACTGCAGGCCTGTAGCGGTAATGACAATATCGGCCTCCAGCTCCTGCCCAGACGCTAGGCGAATACCGTTTTCGGTAAATGCGGCGATCTGATCGGTCACCACCGAAGCCTTGCCGCTGTTGATGGCGGTAAACAAATCTCCATTGGGTACTGCGCAGAGGCGCTGATCCCAGGGCATATAACGTGGCGTGAAGTGGGGCATCAAGCTCTGGTCATTCAGCTTGTTGCTAACGCCCTTGAGCAGGAAGCGTCGGGTCTTCTCCGGCCAACGCTTGGCGGCTTTATAAATCCAGCGTTGAATGGCGATGTTGCGTCGCCGCGCCAGTCGATAGGCCCAGCTTTTGGGCATCAAATGGCTCAGCACTGAGGTCAGCGTGTCATGCGCAGGCACCGACATAATATAAGAGGGAGAGCGTTGTAACATGGTGATATGCGCAGCGTCCTCAGCCATGGCTGGCACCAGGGTAACGGCCGTAGCACCGCTGCCGATCACCACCACGCGCTTACCGCGATAGTCGAGATCCTCTGGCCACTGTTGCGGATGAATGCAACGCCCTTTGAAAGAATCAACGCCTGGGAAGTTTGGCAGGTGGCCCTGTTTGTGATCGTAGTAACCCGTGCAGCTAATCAGAAAGCGGCAGCTGAACTTCTGTTCCTCACCCTGGTTGTCGCGAGTAGTGACGGTCCAGCGCTGCGTAGCGGAATCCCAATCGGCGTCCTGGGTCTCTTAGCCAAAGCGGATATGCGGGCTAACGCCGTGCTCTTTGGCTGTATCGGAAATGTACTGACGAATCGCGGGGCCGTCAGCCAGTGTCTGCAGGGCATTCCAGGGACGGAAAGCGTAGCCGAAGCTGAACATATCAGAATCAGAGCGAATGCCGGGGTAACGGAAGAGATCCCAAGTGCCGCCCACGGCCTGCCTGCGTTCAAGTATCAAATAGCTCTGGCCTGGGCACTCGCGGGCGAGATGGCAAGCAGTACCGATGCCGGACAAACCGGCACCAATGATGATCACATCATGGTGTTCCATAGTCATCGCAGCCTTCTATTTTTGTTTTGGCTTGGGTGACTATAGATCGCTTGCGCGTACTTTGCCGTGATTGTCACAACACAACATTAAAGGGCTGAAGATATAAATCAATCTATGGCCAAGGCCGCTACGCAGAATCGCAGTGGCCTTGGCTACTTAGCAGTGCTCAGGCCTGGGTTTGCAACGGCTGGCTGCGCGGCGCAAGAAGAGCAACCAGCACGCTGACCAACGCAGAAGCCAACAAGGCACCGGCAAATGGTCCTAGACTTGGCACACCGCCAGGAAAGCTAGCGATTAACAAGCCCTGAACCAGACTGCCGCTCACAATCCAGCCCGGTAACACTGCGCCAAGTAAACCGGCTAACGCCCCAGCAATGGCCGCTGCGGGAGTCATTCGCGACCACAGCCCCAACAGCACTGGCACCACTGCGGTAGCGCACAGCAAATCCGCTATCAGGAACAGCCGCAGCACAGAGATCCCCTGCAGCGCAATCAGCACCACCGGCAGCATCAGTAGTACGGTGAACCAGCGAGCGGCGCTAAGCGAAAGGCCTTTTTTCTCGGTCACGGCCAGAGACGCTATGGCGTTTTGCAGAGTATCGACAGACGAGGCAACCAGTGTCATGGCCAACAGCAGAGCGAGCAAGCTGAGCCAAGCGGGCGCATCGCTTAGCATGGCGAAGAACGGAATCGGCGGAGAGCCAATATCCGCACCGCTCATTACCGTGAGAATGGCCATGCCGCCCACGACAGCGACTACCAATATCGTGGTCAAACCACCAAGCAATGCACCTTTGCCGAGTGCGCTGGAGTCCTCTGCCGCCCACACGCGCTGCCAGTAACCTTGATGAAACAGGTTAGCCGCAGTGACCGCGATCACCAGCGTCAGTGCGACGCTCAGCGCCGCGCCTGTGGGTATGCCGGGCAGTGGAGTGCTGGTGTCTATGTGCGGCAAACGTTGCAGCGCAACATAACCGACCACTAACAACAGACCCAGCAGCATCCAGGCCTGCCAGCGGTCTGTCACCAGGCTGGCGCGCAGCCCGCCCCATACGGTGTAAACCAAGGTTGCCATGGCAACGCCCACAATCACCAGAGCGGGGTTAACGTCAGAAAGCATGCCGGTAATGGCACCGATGGCGGTCAGCTCGGCAATCAGAAAGCAGCTCATGTATAGCAATGAGATCAGCGCTACCCAGCGGCGTACGCCGCCGCCAAAGCAGGCTTGGGCGAACTCGCCAATGCTACGACCCTCAGGCAGCGCGCGGCGGATCGCCGGACCACAAAAGGCAAATACAATGAAGGGCAGGGCAGCACCCACGGCGTAACCCGCAAGCGCGATAGGGCCGACCAAAGCGCCGACTTCTGGCGGTGCGAAGAGGATCCAGCCACCCATACCCGAAGCCAAAAAAGATAGCCCCAGCGCCTGCGCGCCCTGGCTGTTGCGCGCGGTTATGTAATCATCCAGTCCGGCATCGGGTTGACGGGCCGTAAGGCCGATCCACACAAACAACAATAAAGCCGCTACTACAGCAGCCATACTCAAATACAGCATGTCGCGCTTCCTCCGCCGGTATTATCCGGATCAGGTTCCAGGGTTTGACCGCGATAGCGGTATGTTCTCAGCGCGGCACACGAGTACTGGTTGAAATAAAAGGATCATGTACAACAGGCTAGATTCCTGCTTACTTTCAACCGGCACTATTGATACCCGAGCTCCCCTGGCGACGTTAATGGGATTGTTATTAAAACAGCGGCGCTATCATCGCACAGAAGCTCGCATTGCCGCACGGGCGTGCTACCTTGTAGGCTTCGCCTTTTCCATCACACATGCTCTGGAATGGACACCGCATGACATTTGACCCAAGCCGTTTGGCCGCCTGTTTCGCCTTAACCAGCAATGCCCAGGGCAAGCGTTTTCTTGACGTTTCCCACCCCATTGTTAGCGCCCGAATTGCCTTTGAAGGCGCCCACCTGCTGCAATGCACACCTACCGGTCAAGCGCCGTTATTGTGGGTCAGCCCTGATGACCCACAGCTACCGGGTAAGTCTCTGCGCGGAGGCATTCCGCTGTGCTGGCCTTGGTTTGGCGGTGACCGCTCAACTTCAGCACATGGCATAGCGCGACGCGCCCCTTGGCAGCTTAGCGCGGCAGAGGAAAGTGAACAGGGTGTGTATCTACGTTTTGATCTGCCCGCCAAATACATTAGCGAGCAACTACCGGGCGAGCCTTGGCAGGTATACGTCGAGTTTCGTTTGGGTGGGGCGATTGATGTGCAGCTGACCACCACCAACCTGGGTCAACAGCCAATGAAACTGAGCCAGGCATTGCATACCTATCTGCCTGTCAGGGATATTCATCAAGCACGTATCGGCGGATTGGCGAACGCCGCGTATATCGACGCGCTAGATGATTGGACGCACAAAACCCAAACCGGCGATGTGCAGTTTGCTGCGGAGCTTGATCGCATTTATTACGGACACGCAGGCGACTTGCAATTGCACGATGCGGATTGCCCCGTGGTGGTTGAGCGTCAAGGTAGTGAGTCTGTGGTGGTCTGGAATCCTTGGCAGGCGAAGAGTTTGCGTTTGACTGAGTTTCCGGCTGATGGCTACCTGAGTATGCTGTGCATCGAGGCGGCCAACGCGGGGCCCGATACGCGCGTGCTTGAGCCCGGCCAAAGCCATACTTTGGGCACCCTTATCAGGCGCGCAGGCTAGCTGCACGCCTGCACTGTGATTAGCACTCAGCCCCGAACAGAACCAGGCCGATATCGATGAGCAGTCAGCACAACAACAAAAAACCCCAGCAGCAGAAATCCAGCGTCACGCAGAACGCCGAAGGCACCAAAAGCAACCGAAAAAATGCTGTCTACCTACTGGCTGCCATCTGTGTACTGCTGCTAGCCGTGACAGGTTGGTGGTGGACTCAGCACGCTGCGAAAGCGGTAACACCCGCTCGCGACGTCGCGGCTCCAGCCTCCCCAGTCGCTGCGCCCGCTGCGGCCAAACCGGTTACCAAGCCGCAACCCACAGCCGATTTTGTCGGCATGGAAAACTGCGTGGGCTGTCACGCCGAGCAGGCTGAGCGTTTTACTGGTTCGCACCATGATCTGGCCATGCAGGAAAGCACCGAAAGCAGCGTATTGGGCGACTTCAACGACGTGAAGTTCGAGTTCGGTGGTGTAACTACGCGCTTTTTCCGTCGCGGCGCTGACTTCATGGTCAATACTGCTGACGATCAAGGCCTGTATCAAGACTACGTCGCGCGCTATACCTTTGGGGTTTATCCGTTGCAGCAGTACCTGCTGGCATTGCCCGGCGGGCGTTATCAAGCGTTTAGCGTGGCCTGGGATGCACGGCCAAAGGAGGAGGGTGGTGAGCGCTGGTTTCAGCTCAACCCCGAGTTCAATGGCGATGAGCCGGATAAAGCCTTTCACTGGACCGGCCGCAGCTTCAACTGGAACCTGACCTGCGCGGAGTGTCACTCCACCAATCTGCAGCGCAACTATGACCCGGTCAGCAATAGCTACGACACCCAATGGGACGATATCGACGTGGCCTGTGAGTCCTGCCACGGACCCGGTTCGCTGCATCTGAAGTGGACGGCTGACCCAGAACAACTCAGTCCCGAGCAACTATCCCGCAAGGGTTTGACGCTGAACTTTGATGAGCGCCGCAAAGCTATCTGGCAACACAACCCGCAAAGCGGTCAGCCCGAGCGTAGTGTAGCGAAAACCACAGAAACCGAGATCCAAGCCTGCGCAGCCTGCCATTCCCGCCGCGCCCAGCTGTTTGATGACAACACCCCCGCGCAACAGTTGGTAGAGAGCTTTTTGCTGGCAAACCTGGATCAAGGCCTGTATCACGCCGACGGCCAGATTCAAGATGAGGTGTTTGTGCACGGCTCCTTTGTGCAAAGCAAAATGTATGACGCCGGCGTCACCTGCAGCGATTGCCACGACCCGCATAGCCTGGAGCTACGCGCGCCCGGTAATGGTGTTTGTCTGCAATGCCACGTAGCCGACGAATATCAGACCCACAAGCACCACTTCCATGAAACGGACGTTGGCTCGCAGTGTGTGGATTGCCACATGCCCGCCACCACCTACATGGGCGTTGACCCTCGGCGCGATCACAGCTTGCGCATTCCTCGGCCAGATCAGACCCTAAGTATGGGCGTTCCCAATGCCTGCAACAGCTGCCACGAAGACCAGAGTCCGCAGTGGGCCGCGGATCAGGTTGAGCAGTGGTACGGTCATGTACCTCAGGGCCATCAGGACTTCGCGCAAACCCTGCATGACGCCCGCAATGGAGTCCAGCAATCACCTGATGCGCTGCTGACACTGCTGAGTAACGAAACCCAGCCGGTCATTGCCCGCGCAACAGCGGCCAGCCTGCTGCAAAACTGGCCACAGCCTGAAGTGCTGGGGGATCTGGTGCTCGCGTTGCGCGACCCCGACCCCCGGATGCGCCTTGGCGCCCTAGAGGGATTGGGCCAGTTGGCACCCGTAACCCGCTGGCAAATGGTTGCGCCGCTCTTGACCGATCCAGTTCGTACCGTACGTATGCAAGCGGCGGCACAATTATTAGATATTCCACCGGACCAGGCACCCGCAGACAAGCGCGCAGACTTTCAGAAAGCACTAGACGAGTACGTGGAAAATCAGCACAGCAATGCAGACAACCCGTCAGCACAGCTCAACCTTGCGGTTTATTATCAAAGCCGCGGCCAGTTAGCACTGGCTGAAGAGGCTTATCAACGCGCCTTGCTGCTCGATCCTTACTTCGAACCTGCCTACGTTAACCTCGCCGATCTATACCGCTCCTCCTTGCGCGACCCGGATGGCGAGCGGCTGCTGAGTGAAGCGTTAGAGCGAGTCCCACAAGCAGCTTCTCTGCATTTCAGCCTGGGACTGTTGCAGGTGCGTCAAAAGCAAGTGAGTCAGGCGCTTTTGCCGCTTGGCCGAGCGGTAGATTTGCAGCCGGATAATCAGCGCTACCGTTATGTGTATGCAGTGGCTCTTAATTCAGTCGGCCAGCGTGAGAAGGCCTTGGCTGTAATAGAGGCTGGCTTGGCGTTAACGCCCGGCAATCAACAGCTAACCACACTGAAAGCACAACTACAGGCCAGCCCGGAGTAAGTTATATGAATGAAAACATACTAATAGTGGCGGTTGATTTAAGCCTTTCTGATCATCGCGATGCGCTGGTCACGCTGCTTAACAGCTACGCGCTGGACCCGATGGGCGGTGGCGAGGCACTCACTGAACAAGTACGTGCAGCCTTGCCGGGTGCGCTCGAAAAGCGTTTGGATTATGTCGGAGTCATGGCGACTAAAGATAACAAATACATTGGCTTGGTTAATTGTTTTGAAGGGTTTTCTACTTTTGATTGCCGGCCACTTCTGAACATTCACGACGTGATAGTCGCCAGCGAATCGCGCGGGCAGGGCGTTAGTCGTCTGATGCTGGAAGCGGTCGCAGATATCGCCCGTCAGCGCGGCTGCGGCAAACTGACATTGGAGGTACTGGAGGGCAACAAGCTGGCCCAATCCGCCTACCGCGCACTGGGGTTTGCGCCTTACGGACTGGACCCCAAGATGGGTAACGCGATGTTCTGGGACAAATCCCTCTGAGATGCTGTGGGTTGCTCTGAGCCTCCCATCGAGCTAGTGCTCGACGGGTGACAGGTAGCCGCCCTTTGGGTTGAGCACCTTGAAACCACAACGGCTGATCAGTCTGGTTGGCCGCTAGCGCCTTGTAAGCCACCTGCGGGCAGGCGATCAGCGCCCCAGCTGCGATGGATATAGCCAATGATTTCATCCAGTTCGCCGCGTGTCACGGTGGCCATTTCGCCATGTTCCAACGGATCGTAATGGAATATATACAAGCGCGAGAGAAACTGCTCAAAGGGCAATGAGGCTTCCCCGAAACGCTCGCCATTACCTGCTGTGCTGACGGTTACACCATCGCCCCAATTCTGGCCGCTATCGTTATTCGGGTTGAAGAAATAGACCCGCATCACATCCTTGGGGTCGAGAGTGACGCGCAAGATGGTGATGGCATGCCAACCGATAAAACGGGCGACGCTATCGGTTACCGCAATGCCGGCAGGTTGAGGATGAATCAACGGCTGATTGCCGTTGTGATACGGATGATAAGCAGCGTAGAAATGCCGCAGGAAGTCATCCAGATCTACCAGTTTACCGGTCGGCACATCGACACTGAGCCGAAAACCACGACCCGCCCACCAACCATGAAACTCAGGGTTGACCCAACGGTGAGGATCGCCCTCCCGACCGATACAGCGTCTACCCATCTCCGCATAAATGCGGTCAAGGTGCGGCACTACAATCAGTGATACCGGGTCCAGGTCAATGGGTATGCTGGTGGCGACGCCCGACAGGCTTTCCTGTGAAGAAATAGCCTGACCTTCAAAGTGCATGATAATTTCGTCATCGCGGGCGGCCCACGTCACCATCTGCAGCAGGTAGTCGGGGTCATTGTAGGCCCATATGGACAAAGCACGCGCCGATTGGCAAGTCGGGTTATTACCCTGACCCACGCCTAATGGCAGGCCCAACATACAGAGCACACCTTCGAGCAGAAATGCTTCGGGGCTGGCTTGGTTGCCGAAAGCCATCGCCAACTTCTCCCGTGAGTAGTTACTCAGCGGTAAGCCCAATTGCCGCCACATCGCCGGCGCGACGGGCGGTTGGTAAAGAATGCCACGCTCGAGCATCAACGATAGACCGTATATAGCCTGTGGTGTCGCCGGAAATACGCAGATATCTATCAGTTTTAGCGCAAGCTCGCGGTAACACATCAGGCAGTCGCGACCCGTCGAGGACAACCCTAATGCTTCAGACAGCAGGTGCTCGCCTTCGTTGAGCAAATACCGCACCAGCACCGTGTGGTAGGCGGAAACCAAGCCAGTGTCGTGCATCGCGCGCGCAAAGCCGGTGGCCTCACTCTGCAATGCTGTGTTGTCCATGTACTCAAGGCGCTGCTGATAAACCTCGATACCGGGATCTTCACGACACGCATGCGTGGGGCCAAATAGGCTGCTGACCAATCTATCGGCGCCCTGACCGCTGTTGCCAAGATCGATCTCAGGATTAGCCTGGCAAATGGATATCTGGGTAATCATGCGGCGCACAGAGCTGACCTGAATCGGCCTTTGCTGCTGAATTCGCCAAATCTCATCAATCAATTGATCGATGATGTACTCATAGCCAATACAATTGGCCAAATGATTAAGGAGATTGCGGGGCAGGGCTACCAACTTACCCTGATTTTCGCGTTCAGCTTCGTTGGGCGGGCTGAACAGCAAAACTAAATTATTGGCTAGCACTTGAGTCAAAAAATGATGCGCCTGCTCGGCGGTCATCAATGGGTGCACGTAATCTTGCCGGGACACCGCCAATAGTCGCAGTTGGCTTAGTGCCTCAATAACCAGCGTATTAGCATCCGGGCTGCGCAGGGTGTTACCGGTCAGCGCAGGAATTAGCGTTTGCGGGCTATCCCAGTCCGAGCCCATAAACACACCGGCACTCTCCGTAGCCTGTGCACGAGCGGCCAAACCAACACAGCCGCCATCGTGCATCAAGACACGGCGAGCCGTATCGAATACCCGATCGAGCTTGCCGATTTTGGCAAACTCGGGCGCATTATCCAGCGCCTGTACGGCGTCATCAAACCGGGACAGCAACAGGGCGAGCTTGCTGTCATCAGCCTGATTCACGGTATCGCTGTTTGTCACACACTTCCCCTTGCCCAAACTATTGCGACCCATGATAGGGGTCCGGAACCCGATGTGCTACACGTAGAAGTCGAGTTCTTCCTGACGTTTGAGTAAGTCGTGCATGACTTTCGAGTCTTCGCCAACAAAATACAAGAGCCCCCAGTGGGTACCAAATGCCGTGCGCTTGGTTACCATCTCTTCTACCGGGGTAGTCAGCTCGTGTGACTCGAAGTAAGGGTGATCCTCGGTCTCTGCGGGCATCTCAAGCTTGCTGACTACCCGGCGACGGGGATACACGCCGAAGCAGCCGGCGAAACCGGTCGCATCTTCTATTTCCCTTGGGAAGTAAGCTTTAACTTCCGCCTCGGTCGATTTTGGATCGAAGACCAGCATTGACGCGTGGTAAGCGTTAAAGCCCTTGTAAACACGCTCCAGCAGCTCAAATACCTTAAAGCCCGGTGGCCGGTAAGCAACCTCGCCGAAGTACATTTCCCCGTCGCTGGTAACAAAGTATTCAGGATGGATCATGCCGAACTCGATATCGAAGGTCTTGATCAGCTTTTCGATCTGTTTGACGATCTGCGGGCGATAGGCTTCAAGCGCAGGAGAGGCGGGCACGTGCACTGAATAACCCAAACGTACGTATTCGGAAATATTCAGAAAGGAGATTTTGCCGTTGTGAATCCAGGCCTCTACTGCAAACTCCCAGCCGTCCAGATGCGATTCCATCAGCGATGGGAATTCATCATCAGGGATGGCGTCCACATCATCCGGCGTGCGGATCACTCGATGCCCTAAGCAGCCAGCTTTATCGAAAGCCTTGAAGTGGATCGGGTCATTTGGATCGCCGTCGAGCTTGAGCAGCGTCTGATTAACTCGCTTAAGAAAGCGAATAACATCTTCACGATCATGCGCTTCTTCAAAGATACCGACGCGGATGCCGCCAAGCTGGGCACGGCGCTTCATCAGCGACTTATCGCGCATCAACATGGCTTGGCCAAACAAGCGGGGATTGTCTAGCAATACAGAGTTGATCGCGCCAGCCCATTCTACGGTTTCTTCAAAAAGGGGAATGGCAACATCTACCCCCATATCTTTTAGGGTTTGTGCTATTTCCACTGAGCGATCATTCAAGCGCTCGAAATTCCAAGGTAAATAGGGAATGTCATGGGTCTTGCAATATTCTTCCGCCCACTCGGGGGCAACAACCACGTAGCGCCGATCAAAGGTGGCTGCGGCTTCGACCGCATTGGGTGCCCAGCCGAGTAGTGCGATAAAGCCTTTAGTGGGATCCTTCTTCATGTGTAGCCTCCTAGAGAGCGCTTAATGGGGTGATCTCAACTCCTGTTTCTGCTTTTCAGCAAGAAGCCTGATCGCTTACATATGTAACTATCATACATAGCTTGGTAGGTGACGGCCAATCAGCAAAGGCAGGAATGCTGGCTGTATTTGCTTATGGTTCGATGGAGTTCGCCATAGAAAGTTATTTGAACACAAAGAAAAACACCTGCTAGAGCAGTAATCCCAATAGCGTTTTTGGAGTAATAAACCCGTGATTACGACAAGGTGAGCGTTACATGAAAATGGCTGCGCGTAGCAGTTGTATGGAGCATGCGACGCGGGTATCCAGATGGTTGATAAGGCGAAGACAAACTCACCCTGATCTCTTTCTCAATGCCACCCCCGTTGGAATGGCTGCTTCGGCTACGCTGGCGGCCTCAAAGGCTGGAAAATACTTGTTTTCGCGTACTGAACTCGGATTCAGAAGCATCGGCAAGCAGGCCGAATAGGCGGCGGCACACGTCTACTGCGCGGCTTGCTGCCGAGCTTGACTCGCCTGCACCACGCGGTTGGCCGGGATGCTCAATTGCGCCAGTAAATAGCTTTTGAAATCAGCACTATAGGGCTGCCGATCAATCGCTTTTTGCATGCAACCCAGCCAGGCATCACGTGCTTCGGCGTCAATTGACCACTGCGCATGGAAGGCAGGAATGCTGATTGAGCCGTAGCGCTCTTGATACAAGCGCGGCCCACCCAACCAACCGGACAAGAAGCAGGCTAGTTTGTCTTCAGACTGACTAAAATCCGCCTTGTGCATGGCGCGTATCTTCGCTGCCCCCGTCCAGCTGTCCATTATCTGGTAAAAATCAGCTACCAGCTGGCGAATACCCCCGAGTTCGCCTGCAGCCTGATAAGAAGCATCTGCGGTTCCAAACAGAGGAGGAGTGCTTTGTGTCATGTTAAACCTCGAAGATTTAGGCGCCTGGTAATAGCCGGTAATTGGATTTCATCCTGCCCCTGCTGCAAGCCCATAGCACGCAACAGTGCAAAAAAGTATGACATGGATCAATCAGAAGCCCTGATACCTGAAAGACTCGCGCGACACATGGTCGCATAGTCGCACGGGCAGAAACCGCTGTTTTTCGACCCCGTACCAAGCGGCCTGCAACCCAGCATATCCGGGGTTCTCGCTGACTTTAACAAACTCAAACCTATGCGAGTTGTCTGCCTGGAATGCCTCGCCTGGGCGTCGCAAACCCCTGCTTTAGACGTATTCTCGGTTTGCAGTCTGCGCTGAAATATTTTGTAATATTTGCGCCCTGAGTCAGCGTGCTTGAGTTTCAAGTCACACGGATACCTGCCCTTGCCACAAGGTCAGTGCTTGGCTGCAGGCCGATTGGTTCGCTGCATGGCAATGTTGCTACCGCCGCAATCATCACCAGCGAGTGCCCGCCAGGACAGCGCACAGTTTTACCCATGCTGACTAAAAACGATTCCAACAGCGTATGACTCGATTTCGCCGTAGCGACTGTCGCGTGTCCCCGCGCGTCTGCCATTTACAGCTCGATTGATTCAAGAATCACCCGGTGAAACGGGAGAAATCAAGGCATCGTCGTCCGGCTCGCGGCGCGGCGCCAGTTCATTCAACAAGGCCGCAACATGAAAATAGAGCAGTTCTCTGGATATTTGAAACACCTGGTATGGCTGCCCCTGCTGCTGCTGGGCGGTTGCAAGATGGCGCTGCTGGATCCCAAGGGTCAGGTCGGCATGGACGAAAAATCGCTGATCATCACCGCGACCCTGTTGATGCTGATTGTGGTGGTTCCGGTCATCGTTATGACCTTGGCATTTGCCTGGAAGTACCGTGCCAGCAACACCAAAGCGACCTATCACCCTAACTGGTCGCACTCCAACCGCATCGAGCTGGTGGTCTGGCTGGTGCCGTGCGTGATCGTTGCCATTCTCGGCACTATCACCTGGACCAGCACCCACGAACTGGACCCATACCGCCCGCTGGATTCCGACGTTAAACCGATCGAAATTCAAGTGGTTTCGCTGGACTGGAAGTGGCTGTTTATCTATCCGGAGCAGGGGATTGCTACGGTCAACGAGATTGCCTTCCCGAAAGATACCCCAGTGAACTTTAAGATCACCTCCCAATCGGCGATGAACTCCTTTTTCATCCCCCAACTGGGCAGCCAGATCTACTCGATGGCCGGCATGCAGACCAAACTGCACCTGATCGCCAACCATGAGGGCAGCTTCGACGGAATCTCTGCCAACCTCAGCGGTGAAGGCTTCTCGGACATGAAGTTTCAGGCCATCTCCACCTCTGAAGATGGTTTTAAAAACTGGGTTGCCAAGGTCAAAAGTAACCCTGAGACCCTCGACGTAAGCAACTATCCAGCACTCGCCGAGCCAAGCAAAGCTGACCCGGTTCGCTACTTCGGTGCGGTCAGCCCAACGCTTTATCAGCACATTCTCATGCAGTACGCCCACGGCGGTCATCACGCGATGAACCACGCTGAGCACGCAGATGCCGGTATGCCCGGCATGCACATGAACGCCCGTATTGAGGAGTCTCACTAAGATGTTCGGCAAACTTACCCTTGAGTCCGTGCCGTTTCACGAGCCCATCATCATGGTCACCATTGCCGTGGTGGCGCTGCTCGGTTTCGCTGTTGTCGCCGCGCTGACCTACTACCGCCAGTGGGGCTATCTGTGGTCCGAATGGCTGACCTCGGTTGACCACAAAAAAATCGGCGTCATGTACATCCTGGTCGCTTTGATCATGCTGGTGCGCGGCTTTGCCGACGCGATCATGATGCGTGCCCAGCTAGCAATGGCGCAGGGTTCTGAGCAGGGCTTCCTGCCACCGGAGCACTACGACCAGATTTTCACCGCCCACGGCGTGATCATGATCATCTTCATGGCCATGCCCTTCATGGTCGGTTTGATGAACATTGCCGTGCCGCTGCAGATTGGCGCGCGCGACGTAGCCTTTCCGTTCCTCAACTCATTGAGCTTCTGGCTGTTTGCCGCCGGTGCGATTCTGGTCAATATTTCGCTCGGAGTAGGGGAGTTCGCTCGCACTGGTTGGGTGGCATACCCGCCGCTGGCCGAGCTCGGTTACAGTCCGGGGGTAGGGGTCGATTACTACATCTGGGCGCTACAGTTATCGGGGCTGGGGACGCTACTGACGGGGGTCAACTTCCTGGTCACCGTGTTCAAGATGCGTACCCCAGGCATGACCCTGATGAAGATGCCAATCTTCACCTGGGCCTGCACCTTTACCAACATCCTGATTGTTGCCTCGTTCCCGATCCTGACCGCGACCCTGGGTCTGCTGACGCTCGATCGTTACCTGGACATGCACTTCTTCACCAATGAGCTTGGCGGCAACGCCATGATGTACATCAACCTGTTCTGGGCCTGGGGTCATCCCGAGGTGTACATCCTGATCCTGCCGGCGTTCGGTATTTTCTCTGAGGTGATTTCCACCTTCTCCGGCAAGAAGCTGTTCGGCTACACCTCCATGGTTTGGGCCAGCGGTGCTATTACCTTGCTTGGCTTTGTGGTCTGGCTGCATCACTTCTTCACGATGGGATCGGGTGCCAACGTCAACGCCTTCTTCGGCGTGGCGACCATGATTATCTCGGTGCCCACCGGTGTGAAGCTGTTCAGCTGGCTGTTCACCATGTTCCGTGGCCGTGTGCGCTTCACCACGCCAGTACTCTGGACGTTGGGTTTCATGGTGACCTTCACCATTGGCGGCATGACCGGCGTACTACTGGCCGTACCCGGTGCGGACTACGTGCTGCACAACAGCCTGTTTTTGATCGCCCACTTCCACAACACCATCATTGGCGGCGCGGTATTTGGCTATCTGGCCGGCTTCACTTTCTGGTTCCCTAAAGCCTTCGGCTTCAAGCTCGACGAGCGCCTGGGCAAGGGTGCCTTCTGGTGCTGGATCACCGGTTTCTTCGTCGCCTTTATGCCGCTTTACGTACTGGGCTTCATGGGTATGACACGCCGCTTGAACCACTACGACAACCCCATGTGGCAGCCCTACCTGATCGTAGCTTTCTGCGGTGCAGCGCTGATCTTCTGCGGCATTTTGTTCCAGATCGCGCAGCTGATCGTCAGCTTCAAGAACCGCGAGCAATTGCGCGACTTGACCGGCGACCCATGGGGCGGCCGTACGCTGGAATGGTCGACCAGCTCACCACCGCCTTTCTACAACTTCGCAGAGCTGCCTACTGTGCACAACATTGATGCGTTCTACGACATGAAAGAGAAGGGCACTGCCTATCAGCGACCAGCCAGCTATAGCCCAATCCACATGCCGAAAAACACCGCTGCTGGCGTGGTCATTGGCTTGCTGGGCGCAGTCTTCGGGTTTGCCATGGTGTGGCATATCTGGTGGCTGGCTGGCCTGAGCTTCCTTGGCATGATCGCCACCTTCATTGTGCGCAGTTACAACCAGGACGTTGACTACTACGTGCAGCCCGACGAAATCGAGCGTATTGAAAACCAGCATCACGCGCGTTTTGAAGCGCACGGTCAGGCGCTGAACACCACCTCATTAGCAGAGCAGGTTTAAACCATGTCGACGGATGTAATGAGTTCCCATCACGCCGCAGGCCATGACCACGAGCATGACCACGACAGCGGCGGCAACACGGTATTCGGTTTCTGGCTGTATCTGATGACCGACTGCGTGCTCTTTGCCTGCGTATTCGCCACTTACGCGGTGCTGGTTAACCACACCGCGGGCGGCCCCAGCGGCAAGGAAATCTTTGAGTTGCCTTATGTGCTGGGCGAAACCTTTCTACTGCTGATCAGTAGCTGCACTTATGGCTTCTCCATGCTCGCAGCCCATCGCGGCTCCAAGAGTCAGGCATTGGGTTGGCTCGCCGCCACCTTCTTGCTGGGCGCCGGCTTTATCGGCATGGAGATCAATGAGTTTCATCATTTGATCGTCGAAGGTTTTGGCCCTGATCGCAGCGCCTTCCTGTCATCCTTCTTTACCCTGGTTGGCATGCACGGTTTGCACGTAACCGCCGGTTTGGTGTGGATGCTGGTATTGATGGCGCAAATCAAGACGCGCGGCCTGACGCCGCAGAACAATACACGCCTGATGTGCCTCAGCCTGTTTTGGCACTTTCTGGATATCGTCTGGATCTGCGTGTTCACCATTGTCTATCTAATGGGAGTTGCCGCATGAGTCACGCATCTACTGACGCCGGCGCCGGGCACGGCAGTTACAGCGCTTACGCGATTGGCTTTGTACTCTCGGTGATTCTCACCGTGATCCCGTTCGGCATGGTCATGAGCGGTGACTTCAGCCGCCAAACCGCACTGGTTACCATGCTGACTATGGGGGTCGTACAGGTGGTGGTGCACCTGGTGTGCTTCCTGCACATGAACACCTCCTCGGAAGGCCGGTGGAATTTGTTGGCCTTCCTGTTCACCGTGCTGATCATCATCATGCTGGTAGGCTTGGCCATCTGGATTATGGTCAACGCCGATATGCTGATGATGCCCTGGATGTTCAAGTGAAGCTAAAACGCTATCTGTTGATCACCAAGCCGGGGATCATCTTCGGCAACCTGATCGCGGTGGCCGGCGGGTATTTTCTCGCAGCGCAGGGGCAGATTGATCTGACCCTGTTTCTGGCCACCGTCATCGGGTTGTCGCTGGTGGTTGCCAGTGGCTGCGTGATGAACAACTGCATCGATCGCGATATCGACGGCCACATGCAGCGTACCCGCGAGCGGGTTCTGGTCACCGGGCAGATTTCCCTGCTCGCGGCCATGACCCATGGCCTAGTGCTGGGCGTGGCCGGCTTTGGCCTGTTGTGGTGGTTCACCACCCCCATCGCTACCTTGCTGGCGGCCTTTGGTTACATTATCTATGTGGGCTTCTACAGCCTTTGGCTCAAGCGCACCTCGGTCTACGGCACGCTGGTGGGCAGTCTCTCCGGCGCAATGCCACCGGTAGTAGGCTACTGCGCCGTCACCGGTCAGTTTGATACCGGCGCCGCCTTGTTGTTGCTGATCTTTTGCCTATGGCAAATGCCGCATTCCTACGCAATCGCGATTTTCCGCTTCGATGATTACAGCGCTGCGGGCATTCCTGTGTTGCCAGTAAAGGAAGGCATCAAGGTCGCCAAACAGCATATCGTCTGGTACATAGTCGCCTTTGCGGCTGCGGCGTTGACGCTGTCGCTCTCTGGCTTCGCGGGATACGGCTATCTGGTTATTGCCCTGCTAGTGAGCATCTGGTGGCTGGTGATCGCGTTATCGGGTTACAAGCAGGAAGTAGATGACCGTGTATGGGCGCGCAAGCTGTTCGGCTTCTCAATCATAGCTATTACGGCGCTGAGTTTGATGATGTCGATCGACTTTCGTGTATTGCCTACGCAATCTTTGTTCGCTTTGCTCTGACTTTGTATCTGGCAATACAACAACCCTCGCCGCGTGCGGGGGTTGTTGTTTCTCTGGGTTGCCAATCAGGCTGGTAGAAACGCCAGCATGGCCGCATTGACGTCGGCAGTCGCCTCGCTTTGAATCCAGTGCCCCTTGCCCTGCAGCATTTTAATCTGCACATCGGGTAAGCGGTCACCCATCATCTCCCGCAACTTGTCTTCACTTGCGCCCTGGATGGTCATATCGGCACTGCCGACAATAAACAAGACCGGACAGGTGATCGGGCTATCGCGCCAAGGCAGCATCAGTCGCCAGTTCTCATCTAAATTCCGATAGTAATTGATGCCGCCTGCAAAACCGCTGTGACGGTAAGCGTTGATGAAGTAAGCCAGTGCTTCATCAGACAACCAGTCCGGTTGCTCTTTTGGCTTGCCAAGGCGACCAATCCAACCGCCACCTTCGTTCGTTGAGCGACCCAGCAGAGGAGGGTCACGGGGTGTTTCAGGGGAGCAGTACAGTGCCCGCAAAATGCCCTCTGGGTCAGTATCAAATTCTGCTTCAGCTACGCCCGGATCCTGAAAGTAAATCTGGTAGAAAAAGTTCTCACCGAAGTAACCACGCAAAAACTCAACCGGTGGAACATCAGCCACCGGACGCAGCGGCACACTCATATTGATCAACCGCGATACCGATTCGGGATGGCGTTGGATGAACTGCCAGCAGTTAATGGCGCCCCAATCATGCCCAATCAGCAAAACCGGTGCGCCCGCATTGGCTTGCTCAACCAAACCCTGCATAAAAGCGCAAATACGTATCACGTTGTAGTCAGTGATCTCTGGCAGCGCCTCGGTTTCACCGAATCCTGGCATATCAGGTGCAACCGCCTGATAGCCGGCGTTAGCCAGAGCCACCATCTGCTCTCGCCAGCAGTACCAACACTCAGGCCAACCGTGAATGAATAAGGCAACCGGGCCGCTACCCAGGGTCGCAACACGCGTTTGTAGGCCGGTAACTTGCCAGGTTTGCAGGGTGATGTCGTCAACGCTGTACATCAGCTTTCCTTATTCTTGTTTACCTATGGGCGAGGGTAACTGAGTAACGCACCGGCCTCGGCCAGGTCAAGATGTTCATGTTTTTGAATATCGCATCATGAGGGGAACAGGGCGTGGATTCGCCTTGATTAATGTTATGTTATAACTATAATTATCGATTCAATAATATGACGGATTAACCTTTGATGCCTGATCGTCTCCCCGTAACCGTGCTCTCCGGCTTTCTAGGCGCCGGCAAAAGCACCCTGCTAAACCAGATACTCAAAAACCGTGACGGCCTCAAAGTCGCGGTTATCGTCAACGACATGAGTGAAATCAACATCGACGGCAGCGAAGTGCAGCGCGACGTAAGCCTCAATCGCGCAGAAGAAAAGCTGATCGAAATGAGCAATGGCTGTATCTGCTGCACCTTGCGCGAAGACTTGCTCGAAGAAGTAGGGCGCTTGGCGAAAGAAGATCGCTTTGATTATCTGTTGATTGAGTCGACGGGCATCTCCGAACCGTTGCCCGTGGCCGAAACTTTCACCTTCAGAGACGAGAATGACATCGCACTAGCCGATGTAGCGCGGCTCGACACCATGGTAACGGTAGTCGATGGTTTGAGTTTTCTTGCCGATTACCAACAATCAGACAGCCTGCAAAGCAGGGGAGAGACGCTCGGCGAGGACGATGAACGATCAATTACCGATTTGCTGGTCGAACAGGTCGAGTTTGCCGACGTGCTACTGATAAGCAAAGCAGATCTGATCTCTCAGGCCGCCCGTGACGAACTGGCAGCCATATTGCGCGGTCTTAACCGCCACGCAAAAATCATCCCCATGGTCATGGGCCAGGTACCGCTGAACGAGATACTCAACACCGGCCGCTTTGACTTTGATCGCGCAGCGACGGCACCTGGCTGGCTGCAGGAGCTGCGCGGTGAACACGTTCCGGAAACCGAAGAGTACGGTATCGCCTCGACGGTATATCGCGCGCAGAAACCTTTTCATCCACAGCGGTTTCACGAATTCATCAGCAGCGAATGGAGCAACGGCAAGCTGCTGCGCTCAAAAGGCTTTTTCTGGCTGGCCAGCAAATGGCAGGAGGCAGGTAGTTGGTCGCAAGCCGGTAGTTTGATGCGTTACGGCAAGGCTGGGCGCTGGTGGCGTTTCGTCGACAAATCGCATTGGCCACAAGACGAACAAACGCTGCAAGCGATCATGAAGCACTGGCAAACAGAAACCGGTGACTGCCGGCAGGAGCTGGTGTTTATCGGTCAGGGCATGGATATGGCGTTATTAAATGCAAACCTTGATGCCTGTCTGCTGACAGAAGAAGAACTGCAGCGCGATCCACAGAGCTGGCGGTTTGGCGAAGATCCTTTTGGTAGTTGGGTTGCTGAGTGAGTTAAACCCGGAATCACGCTAGAGGTTTAAGCGTTTGGCGTGAGTCCGGGCCTTATCTGTCTGCAGATACGGTGTAAGAGTGGAAGGAAGCTTGGGGGCTGGTGAGTCAGTGGTATCTTTATAACTACCATATTTAACATAATATATATTATGCGAAGCGTCTGATTATAACACCCAGCAAAGCTACAACGATGACCAGATGCCAAAGACGAAAACGTCTTGGGGTTTTGCTGGTTGAAACGAAAAGAACGCCTGAGCGCGATTTGCGGGCGTTACGGTTGATATGCGGTAGCTGCGTTCTGCGCTTTGCATCCTCGCGATACCAATCACGATCATCAAGACTCAAAGTGTGGCCTCCTATAGTCATCGCGGGTCCCTCCCGCACGCGGGAGCCCTCCCGCGCTGACTACAGTATGCCCTGAGGTCAACTGATCGGAAATGTTCAGTTGATAGAAGCGGTAACGTTCTGCGGTTTCAGACCGACACGTGGCAAGTCATCAACAACGTAACCAACGTCATAACCCTTGAAAGTGAGCGAGACAACACGATTTGAAAGGTAGGTGATGGTATAGCCAGCAAGGCGCAAATCTTCGAAATCAACACGGGCGACAGGCTGACCGCCTTGAGCAATGGTGATGAAACCGCCGAGATACTGCACCTCTTTGTCATCTACTATTTTCGTTCCTCGCACAATTGCCGCTAAATGCATTGTGTTGCCTGAATACGGATGCATTTTGCCTTGATCACCTCGCGGCTTTGCTTCAATAACTGGGTCAGGTGTAAGCGCTGGCTGCGCATGCTGAACGGTCGTGACACGGATATTTTCGTCTTCAATGACCGAAGCAACCGGCACCTTGTCTGGCTTGAAAAGATTCCAGCCGACTACTGAAAAGCCTAATGCTACGCACAATGCAGCGCCTTTAAATGTCCAGTGCTTCCAATACGGAACGATGTCGTTAGCGCCGTATTCCTGACCTGAACCGCCTTGGGTGTGGCTGACCCATAGGCCAAAGTAACCGGGGTTATACGTGCGCTCAGCTTGGTTCAAAACTTCGCCCCTGATACCGTCCTGAACCTTGCGAATGTACCGATCAGGCTGGCCCCAAGCGGTTTTCTTGGTAAGCCTGTAAACAATCTGAATATTGTCACGGATAGCCTGGCTCAACTTGCCGTAACTCTGAGTGATGAAAACAACATCACAGTTGTAATGCCTATGTAGCGCTGACCACTCTTCAACGTCAGTGCTGCACTTAATTCGAGGTATTACGTTCTGCGCCTCATCAATCACGAACAGAGGCCCAACACCTGACTCGGGGTGCTTCCATGTTGAATAGTAATCCCACACACCAGCAAAAACACGCGCTGTTGCCGGAGGTTGAACAGGCTGCACGCCATCGTCAAAAAGGTGGAACGCGCCCTCTTCCCTAGTTGGTTCCCAAGTACCGCGGATTGGCATTGCTCGCTTGCGCATTTCAATCAAGCCGGGGAACGTGGGATCTAAAGCGGCCCATTTTTCGAGCACAAGCGGAATATTTGTAATGACCTTACGACCTTGCTGCAAGGCAGTAAGAATATGATATGCGCAGACTTCGTAACCCTTGCCAGCTCCTGATTTCCCAACAATTAGATTTTGCATTATGAACCCCAGCGAACAAATGGAATGGTTTGCAGAAGGAACCGAACGACAAGCCCGCTAACAATGATTGAAAGCGCTTGAGGTATCCCGATGTAACCTAAAACGCTACCAACTTCAGCCGGAATCAATGCGTAATAGGTTGCAGGATTAAACGGAATTTCGATGATGTTCAGCGCACCGATAGCAAGAGCCAATATTGAATCAAGCAACCAACAGAAGCAGTCCTGAACGAAGACGAATAGATCAAGAAATACGCGCTTAACAACTGCAAGAATCCAACTCGCGAATTCAGCAATACGCGCCAGTATCGTTGTGAAAAACTGAAATATTCCAGCCATATCAGCCCCCGAACATGATCATGCGAGCCGTGAACAGCGCGGTTATCAGCATGATAATTTTGATGAAGTCGAACACGTAGCAAAGCGAAGAAAACTCCATAGTCCCGAAAGCTGCCCAACTGGCGATATTGAGATTGAGACTAAATGAAGGGCACGAGCCAGAAAACGAAGGCACGAAGGAGTTAAGGAATTCGACGAACGCGCTAGCACCTAGGTCAGCAGTGGCTGCATCCCAAACTCCCTGAAAGCCGTCAGGATATTGAGGCTCGTAAAAGGGCTCAACTTCCGGCAATGCCGTATCGTCAAAGGTATACGCCTCTTCAGCCTCTTCTGGCGGCGATTCAGTCGGTGCTGTCGTGTCCTCGGTGATGGTGGTTTCAGTAGGAACACCATCAACCTCAGTCGTTTTAGTCTCCTTAGTGCCAACATCAAAATGATCAGGACCATAGCTCAGATCGTGCTGAGTACTTGTTGTAGTCGTCGTTGTGGTAGTAGAGCCATCAGGATTCAAACTTGTGCTAGTGCTGCTACTGGATGGGCCAGCTACTGTTGAAGGGCCAGACAAAGAACTTGACTCAACCATTTCCTGATAGCAGTTATCTGGACTAGATGATGCGGTGCAAACGTCACGCATGAGGCCTGTATAAAAATCAACGTTTTGGCCAGAAAGATCAAGACTATTGATGTCAGATTGAGATATAGGGACCTGAACCGAGTCAGTAACGCATACACCTATCTGACCGTCGTAATCAGCGCCTGCTGGGCAATCTGCAACCCTTGTAATACTCGTAAGTGAATCATTGGTATAACCACTGTTTACGTTTCTTGCCCGGCAAGCACCAGCGGTCTGTGAATAGAGATTGACAGAGTCATAAACGAATAGACCTTGATAATAAAGAGAGTCGATATGAGCGATGGTTTCACGACAGGCCGTTACGGCACTTGGCCAAGAGCGCCCTTCATAGTGCGGAGAGGTCCAAAGAGCAAGCGATGGATCGTCAATAGTACCGCGCTGCTCTTTAGTTATCTGGCCTGTTAACTCATCAAAAGCCCATCCAGCAGTCTCTATAAGAGTACCAAGAACCAAACTTGAGGCAATTGCAGAAGGGGTAAAGCGAAGAAGATTTTTAGCGCCAGTGATAATTCTAGATGGCGGAACAACCTTTCCAGGCTTAACCGCAACGATTGGGCTCACATTCATCAGAGCACCAGCGCCGTTAGGAAACGAAGGAATACCAACAGTGGATTTAACAGGTCGGATAGTTGGCCCTATCTTGCTGCCGGTCTGCGCGTTTAACGAAGTATCGAGAGCGTAATACTGCTCACGACCGTAATAATGGATGTTACCGTTCGGGGTCTGATAATCGACAGATAACGCGTTTTGGATGACTGATTTTGCGGAGGGTTTTACTGACTGACGAACAGCAGCAGAGACTGAACTAGAAAGGAAAATTAGCGTTAAAAGCGCTGCTGCATACCGATAATAAAGGCCCATCCCGAGATTACCCCGCCAAGAAAAATTAACGAATAAGCCAGCATGGCAATGTCGGCTGATGTAATGGCTAAAGCTGCTGTTTCTTCCATAAGATTTGGGGAGAGTTGCCCCTCCCCGCTCCTGCCCTTAGGCCTTGCGAACGCCGCGCTTGCCGAGGTCGATACCCTTAAACGCCATGTGAATGCCGATAATGGTCACGCCGATACCGCCAACGAAAGCCAGTACAGTTGCAAAATCTACCGCCGCGAAAATCTCAGTCATGTTTGTTGCTCCGTTAAGTTTTGCGAATGACGCTGATAACAACGCCGATTTTCATGCCCAGCGCCCAAGCGGCGACTGTAAGCAGGAAAGCTGATGTGTACACAGAGATGACCCCGTCTACGGTTAAAGTTGTGAGTGATTCAGGCATTAACCCTCATCCTCGAAAATTTCGTCTGAGTGCTCTTCCGCGCAGTCGTCACAGACAGAAATGCCGGTTTTATCAGCAAATTCAGTCTGATCATCATCAAGATCGCAGCCGCAGTAATCGCACTCGTCCATAGTTAGCCAACCTTTTGCTGTAGGGCTGGAGCTGCAAGAGGAACCAGAACAGGCTGGCACTCGAAAGACTCATACTTGCCAATGTTGAAAGACCGTTCGTGCAACTCGTAATTGCCGGGTTGATACGGCATCTGGCCGTCTTCAAGCTGAATTTTGGTTTTCTGTGGATATGGAGCATCACCGATCTGGACCCATGCTTCCTGAGTTCGAATGGTGTAATCGTTGCCGGTGCGCTGGCTTTTGCCTTTGCGTTCGTGAACGTGGTTGCTGTGGATCTCAAACACTACTTTCAATGGTGTGGTTTTCTGAATGCTCATTATCTTGATGCTCCAAATTTGAATATGTCGCCCACGTATGGGGTGCCCCGTTCTTTGCGTTCTACAGTCCACAGGGACGGGGCTTTTTTGCCTGTGGCTTTTGCTTGCTCATCCTCAACCAACGACTGATCAACCATCTGTTTTAGGTGGTCATTCAGCAGTGGCCGGGTGTTGCGATGAAAGGCGAGTTTCTGCCGTTCGCGGTCGGTCAATTGGGTGCCTTGAAAGCTGACTGTTCTCATTCGCGGTCAACGCCTTTAGCTGGCTCATTGATGACAGGCGCGAAAACACCGATGCCAAAAATGACGGCAAAGGTAATAACCCCAACCATAGGCGTAAACGTGGCCCAACAAGAAAGTGCAGCGAGGACGACGAGCACAATCAAGATGATCAGGGCCTCTTTACAGAACTCGTAATTGCTCATGCGACAGCCCTCAGATGTGCGCGTGGCTGGCGATACCAGTCGGGCATGGGAAGCTGGTAGGTTTTGGTGACTTCGCGGGCCTGAGAGACGATGACAGGCGTGAACCGGCTGTGATCGCACTGGTTTGCAATGTCAATCCCAATTTTGCGTAGGCGTGCGCGGTGGGTCTGGACCTGACTTTTTGAGAAGTCGAAGGTTTGGCCATTCATCCAGTTATATGCATACAAGGCAGTAATATTTGCGGCGTAAGTACTAGCGCAAATGCCTTGTGATTGAAGAGTCTGGGAAATTGTTTGCAGGTCCATAGCGGTCACCTGTAGGCGTTCATCTGTCGTTAAAAATTCGTCGTGTATTGTCTGGAATCTAGATTCATCAAAGAGGCCGTAAAAACGTAGGTTTTCGCGAGACAGGTACTCGGCCTTTAGTTCCTGCTCAAATCGAACAACGCCATGATCAGCGCAATACTGATGCACCCGGGCGACGTAGGCGGACTCATTAGAATCATCGCCGTGCAACCGTTTGATCTTTGGAATGAGGTTCAAGGACAGCTCGAAAGCTTTGTCGTAGACCTTGCGATATTGAAGCCGTGCGCCGCCCTTTCGCTTGCCTGATGCAGTCCAATCAACTGTTCTGCCATTAGGGAACAAAAAGCCGATTGAATTAGCGACACGTTGAGTAGATAAGGCGCGCAAATAAGCGAGGACGTTGCCCTCCCCCACGCCAACATTCGTTGTCAGGTCGATGCGTTCAATGCTGCAACCGTCAGACCACTGGCGGGCCTTGGTGCCGTCATCACTCTGGCGGTATTCAAGGCGAGTTCCGCGAGTGAGTGCAGGAAGGCCATACTCAGCCAAAATGGCGTTATAGACAGGGAGACATTCGCCAACAGTCTGATAACCAAAAAGGTTGTCCAGGCGATTAATACGGGATGGGTTGCCCTCTACCCTCACCTTTCGACCTTGAACGCTGATCATGATCAAACTAGAAAAGCTGCCCTGATGCTTAAAGCGCGGCTGGCGTGTGGTCAGATGCTCGCCAGTGTGCGAGTCAATTGTCACAGTGAATACGTCACAGACGACCGGAAGGTCGTAGTCATATTCCTGAGTAACTGTGAGCCAATCGATGAACATTTGATTCCTTGCACGCATGCACACAAATAACATTTGAGCGAAATGTATACTTGTGAGCATGCACACGTCAACACTAATAACATGCACACACCACAATGATTGCGAGATCCTGAGAATGAGAGACGAAGAAATGCCAACAAACATAAGGTTGACGAATAAAGAGCAGGAAGCTCTCAGAAAAAAGTGTATAGATATCAATAAGATATTGGTGAAAATGGGGCACCAACCCGTCAAAGACTCAGAGCTTGTTCATGCAGTATTGCTGCAAGTCATTGATAATATTGAAGTTTCAACAACAGGACAGATAGCGGTGCGGGTTTAAGCATGGGAGTCACCCCGGAAGTCCGGGGTAAAGTGGGGGTGTAACAGCACCCCCACCCAATCGACGCCTGAAACATGGTGCATGGACCCGTCTAGGCGTCCGGCTGGGCCAGACACCAAGACCCGGATAAATCACGCCCTTTGCGCTGCGCACAAAGCCCGCTCAACCGGGCGGCTGTGGCCGCAGGTCAAAAGAGATTTAAAGGGTCTGTGAGGTCGTCAGGGGTTGAACAATGAGCGAAGAGGGTTTGGTGCAGGCTTAGAACAGGGCGCACGCGTCAGGGCGATTCAGAGACGCGTGGCGCATCGCATAATAGCGGATTACGTGTAAATAGATCGGCCCGCGTCCCGATTTTCGGGCCGATCAACTCGGCTTTTAGCCGCCTTCGGTAACTTAATCCGGCACCTCATTATGCGAACTTATAGATAAGGCACGCCAGGGCGATCAATGCTCCTATTACCAGCCACATCCCTAAACCCTTTCTAGATGGCTTAGCCGCTTTGGTCGCAACAAACAACACACGCGATCGCCGGCTGCTGTGTTGTTGCGCTGAGGATGCGCGCACGTCAGGCGGGTTCTACCCCGTTACTGCGGACACTCTTGAAAAGAGGCACAATGTGCCAAAGGAGTGTTCATGTCCAAACGCAGAAAATACAGCCCTGAATTCAAGCGCGAAGCCATCGCGCTATCTCGCCAGCCTGGTACCAACTGTCGTCAGGTGGCCTTAGAGATTGGCATTAACCCCAATTTGTTGTCGCGGTGGGTCCGTGAAGCGGACGATGTGCCAAGCAAAGCGTTCAAGGGCTCTGGTACGCCTCGTGACGAGGAGCTTGCCAATCTGAAACGCGAACTGGCGCGGGTAAAAAAGGAGCGCGATTTTTTGCGCGAAGCGGCAGTGTTCTTTGCAAAGGAGTCGTCCTGAGGTATCAGGCGATTCAACGCTGTCGCAGTCTTTTCCCGATACGCCTTATGTGTCGATGCCTGAAGGTCTCGGCCAGCGGTTATTACGCCTGGGCATCTCGACCTCTATCCAGCAGGGCTATGGCTAATCAGCATCTGTTGTCGCGAATCAGAGAGATTCATGATGATAGTGGTGGCATGATTGGTTCGCCCCGGATGCATGAAGACCTGGCTGCCGAAGGCACTTCTACGAGCCTGAATCGGGTTGCAAGGCTAATGGCTAAGCACGGTATCCAGGGGTGGCCTCGCAAAAAGCGGGGACGAATGGGGCGAGCGTCGAGTCGGCCACAGGGTATTCAAAACCATCTACAGCGGGACTTCTCAGCGCTTGAGCCTGATACCAAGTGGGTCACGGATATTACGGAGATCTCCACTCAGGAAGGAAAACTGTATCTATGCGTGGTCCTGGATCTGTTCAGTAAGCTGATTGTGGGCTGGTCCATGCATCACAGACAGGATCGGCAGATGGTAATCAGAGCTGTTCAAATGGCTGTGTGGCAACGCCAGGGCGAAACCCCGGTGATACTGCACTCAGACAGGGGTACGCAGTTCACCAGCGGCGATTACCAGCGTTATCTGGGCAGCAATCGGTTAGTCAGCAGCATGAGTGCCGTTGGCCACTGTGGCGATAATGCCGCCTGTGAGGGCTTCTTTGGGATGCTGAAGCGAGAGCGAGTACATCACCGACGTTACCGTACTCAAGACGAGGCAAGAGCAGACCTATTTGAATACATCGAGCGGTTCCATAATCCTAGGATGCGACGTAGAGTTGCTGCGCAGGATCAAAAGCTCTTAGCTGTTTTATAACCGTCCGTGGAAACGGGGTAGAACCCTTATGACCAAACCCATATGATACTGAGGGGTGAAAAACCCTAATTTATTGAGCACTTTATTTTGAAATAAGCCTTTATCATGAAGCTTCACATGCGACTCGCCCCAGTTACGCTCCTCAACATCGTCCTTCCGACTTCCGACTTCCGACTTCCCGAAAGGCTCAGATGCCGAGCATGGCTGTGCGCCATCCATTTTTAGTATTTTCCGAAAGTAGATGTCAGGCCGCGATGACCAACTTCTGTTTCGGGTAATGCTTAACAGCGCCAGATTTGGTCGTTCGTGATTATATGTCCAGTACCATCGAGTTGCAGGTTCCTGCACTTCTGCGATCGACTCGAAAAATATAGTGCTCTAGTCTGCCATAGCGCACTATGCGTCTGTAACGATCGACATAAGCATTTTGCCGGAAATATCCCTACTGGATGCGCTCAAGGCGAATCCAGTACTTTTCTGCCCAGAAGTCGAGCCTACTGTTGATTTGCACCGATCCGTTGTCGCTGCGGATAACCCCGGGTTTACCGCGCGATTTGTAGAAGGTCACCGTGCTCGGGGCGCCGCTCTGGGGTTAGGCTGCCAGCTTCAGATCGATTAGGAATGGCAATGACCTGGTTGTCCGATAAACGTAATATCTTCACGTAAAAACTCATTGATCCGATTAAGAAAAACTCCATTTTCTGGTGAATTTTTTTAAGGATGATTACTCAGTCGTATAACTAGAAAGCTTACATAAATGTAACTTTGATATCAGTTTTCTGACAGGGCTCATGCGCTATTGTAACTACAAGCCAAAAGCTTAACCTAAGGAAGGTCTGAAATACCGGCCATATGGGCGGCGATTATGACCTCGGCTCACAAAAAAAACATTTCAGGAACGATTTCATCGCCCTCAGTCGCGTTTTCAGCGCGTTGCAGCCCCTTTTCGGCCATCCAGGCCACTGTACCCAGTACTCCGGGCGGATTTATCCTGCACTTAACAGCTGTTTTCGGGCCATCCATAGGTTGGCCAGGGCGAACAAGGTATGCAACTGGGCCGTGTTCTTCGCCAGGCCCTTGTAGCGCACCTTGGTGAATCCGAACTGGCATTTGATCACTCGAAACGGATGCTCGACCTTGGCTCGTGTACTGGCTTTGGCCCGCTCGATTCGGCGCAAGCCTTTCTCGATCAGCTTGGTTTTGCTCAATGTCTTGAGCTTGCCTGGGCGCATCGCAATCGACCAGACCACCTGCTTGCGCCCTTTGTGTTCATCCCGTTTCTGAACGCCGGTATAGCCGGCGTCACCGCATACATGGGTTTCTTCGCCATGCAGAAGCTTGTCTACCTGAGTAACATCGCCCGCATTGGCCGCCGTCCCCACGAGACTGTGAACCAGCCCTGACTCAGCATCAACGCCAATGTGGGCCTTCATGCCAAAATAATACTGGTTACCCTTCTTGGTCTGATGCATCTCGGGATCGCGCTTACCTTCTTTGTTCTTGGTCGAACTGGGTGCATGAATGATGGTTGCATCGACCACGGTGCCGTGGCGCAGCATTAGCCCGTGCTCACCCAGGTAACGATTGACCACTTCGAACAACGCCGTGGACAGGCCGTAGCGTTCCAGCAGCCGACGGAAGTTGAGAATAGTGGTTTCATCCGGAATGCGATCAAGTTGAAGGCCAGCGAAGAGTCGCAAGATGGTGGTTTCATACAGCGCTTCTTCCATCGCTGGATCGCTGTACCCAAACCAGTTCTGCATCAGATGAACTCGCAGCATCGCGTCGAGCGGGTAAGCAGGTCGACCACCTTCGCCCTTGGGATAGTGCGGCTCGATCAGCGCCAGCAATGGCTTCCAGGGAACCACTTGATCCATTTCCAGCAGAAAGCGCTCACGGCGGGTCTGCTTACGTTTACCAGCGTATTCGGCGTCTGCAAAGCTCATCTGTTTCATGCGGTGGTCTCGAAAATGGCGCTGACGCATTTTACCTTTTCAGGAAGTCTTTTTCAGACCTTCCCTAAAGATGAGCGCGTAAATAAGGAGTAAAACTTACAAATGATGTGCATTCTTAGCACCCCGCTGTGACCCTCCATACATATCATACAAACTTTGCCTCATAACCAACACTAAGTTTGCAGAATTGCAGTAGCCTTTGACTCAGTAATCACCGGCCAAAAAATATGTCCCTCGAACTATAAAGAGCAGATTTAGATATTGTGGGAAAAGTCAAATCTCTGCAAGCTGAAAAGGACTCAAATTGAAACCTACAAGCAGACGACGAGCCAACGAAATATCCGTACAGCATTTATCAGCCAACCTGACATAAATGTAATCAAGCAACAGGTTGAAATGTGGCAATTTGTAGGTATGAGGGTCGTAGTATTAATTTGCGATCGCAAACCATAGCATCAAACTCATGCGCTAGGATCGGACTGATTCAACCTGGTTTTAAAATTTCAATATCGGATTACTAAGCTTAAGAGGCTTATCAGAATGCATTATAAAACCTCAAGACGAACCTTCGTTAAAGGCTTGACCGCCGCTGGCATTGTCGGAGGCCTAGGTTTGTGGCGTACCCCGGTTTGGGCTCTTACTAGTCCCGGCCAACCGAACGTACTGGCCGGCTCGCAGTTTGACCTGGTGATTGGCGAAACACCCGTCAACATCACTGGTAAAACGAGGCTGGCTAAAACTATCAACGGTTCTATGCCGGGGCCTATCTTGCGTTGGCGCGAGGGCGACACCGTCACTTTAAGGGTGCGAAATCGCCTCAAAGAA